>Ga0137403_10005241_pt1 | contig 15069 bp, 13 predicted proteins | sample CZOMad2_1_16fung_FD_122057 | JGI IMG/M metagenome (GOLD analysis project Ga0137403, IMG submission 122057) | Vadose zone soil fungal communities from Angelo Coast Range Reserve, California, USA - CZOMad2_1_16fungal (Hybrid Assembly) | ecosystem: Environmental > Terrestrial > Soil > Vadose zone... | reverse complement strand
GGGCGGCTCCTAAGATCCTCGAGATCGGCTTCGGGATGGGCGAAACGACGGCGGCGATCGCGCAGCAGCATCCGGAAAACGACTATCTCGGCATCGAGGTGCACGGCCCGGGCGTGGGGAGCCTGCTTGCCCGGATCGGCGACCTGCGCCTCGGAAACGTCCGCATCGTCCAGCACGACGCGGTCGAGGTGCTGCAGCAGATGATTACGCCCGCCGCCCTCGACGGCGTGCACATCTTCTTCCCCGACCCCTGGCCGAAGAAACGCCACCACAAGCGGCGCCTTATCCAAGCGCCGTTTGCCTCGCTGCTGGCGTCCAGGATGAAACCCGGCGCGCTCGTGCACGGGTGTACCGACTGGGAAGACTACGCAAGGCAGATGCTCGAGGTGTTCTCGGCGGAAACGGCGCTCCAGAACACCGCGCCCGGCTACGCCGACCGGCCGGACGCGCGGCCGGAAACGAAGTTCGAGCGCCGCGGTCTCGACCTTGGCCACCGCGTCTGGGACCTGGTGTTCAGGAAGGTTTGACGGGCAGGAACAGCTGCAGGAGATCGTTGAGGAAGCGCTGCCCCAATGCACTCGGGGCGATACGCTCGTGGCTGCGCACGATCAGCCCCCGAGATTCCGCCTCGCGCAGCGGCTTCTCAGCCAGCGCGATTTGCAGGCCGGTGCGCTCGGTGAGCAGGCCGGCGGGAAATCCTCCGGTGAGGCGCAAGGCATTCATCATGAATTCAAACACCAGGTCCTCGCGTCCGACCTCATGGCTTTCCTGCAGGGGACGGCCCTCCGCCGTCCGCTCCATGTATTCCCTGGGCTGCTTCCAGCGCGCGCTGCGCGTGACGCGATCGGAAAAGCTCAGCTTGCTGTGCGCGCCCGCGCCGATCCCAAGGTAATCCCCGAAGCGCCAATAGTTGAGGTTGTGGCGGCACTCCCGGCCCGGTTTCGCCCAGGCCGAGGTTTCGTAGTGACCGTAGCCGGCCCGGGCGAGCGCGGCGCCGATGGCGTCCTGCATGCCGGCGGAGACATCCTCGTCGGGCAGCACCGGAGGGTGCCGGTAGAAATGCGTGTTCGGCTCGATCGTCAGGTGGTAGAACGACAGGTGCGCAACCCCCGCACCGACCGCCGCGTCGACGTCGGCGAGCGCCTCCTCCGGCGTCTGTCCGGGAAGCGCGTACATCAGGTCGAGATTGACGTTGCCGAAGTGCTCGCGCGCGATCTCGATCGCGCGCCGGGCCTCGCGGTCGTCGTGGATGCGGCCCAGCGCACCGAGATGCTTCGGGTCGAAGCTCTGGATGCCGATCGAGAGGCGCGTCACGCCCGCGTCGCGGTAGCCCCGGAATTTTTCCGCTTCGAACGTGCCGGGATTCGCCTCCAGCGTGACCTCGCAATCCGCGGTGAGCGTGAGGCGCGCGCGAAACGCCGAGATCAAGGCCTCGATCGCCCCGGCGGAAAACAGGCTCGGCGTGCCGCCGCCGAAGAAGACGCTCGTGACCCGCCGCCCCCATACCTGGGGCAGTGCCTGCTCGAGATCGCTCACCAGCGCCTGGACATAGGCCCGCTCCGGAACCTGCTCTTTCGCCTGGTGCGAGTTGAAATCGCAGTACGGGCACTTCTTCACGCACCAGGGGATGTGAACGTAGAGTGCCAGGGGCGGAAGCTGCGCGAGGCGCACGCCCGATGCAGACGATGCGAACAACACTTCGGCGCTCAAACGCCTTCCTTCAACTTCGCCAGAAGCCGCCGCATGGCCTTGCCGCGGTGGCTCAGCAGATTTTTTTGCCCTTGCTCGAGCTCGGCCGCGGTCTTGCCGAGATCGCGCAGAAAAAAATGCGGGTCATAGCCGAACCCGTTCGCGCCGCGCGGCTGCGCCACGATCTCCCCCGCCCAGCTGCCTTCGGCGATGATCGGTTCGGGATCCTCCGCGTGGCGCATCAGCACGACGACGCAATAATAGTGCGCGCTCCAGTCCTCCTTGCCGCCGAGCATGGCGATCAGCTTGTCGTTGTTGCGGGCGTCCTGCGCCTCGCGCCCGGGCATACCGCCGGGCGGCGCCGCGCCGGCGAATCTAGCCGAAGCCACCCCCGGCTGCCCGGCGAGCGCGCTCACGCAGATACCCGAATCGTCCGCGAGCGCCGGAAGCCCGGTGCGCCGGCTCGCGTGGCGCGCCTTGGCGAGAGCGTTCTCGACGAAGGTGCCGTGCGGTTCCTCGACCTCGGCCAGCCTGAGGCTCGCCTGCGAGACGATCTCGATTCCGAGCGGGGCGAGAAGACCCTCGAATTCGCGGAGCTTGCCGGGATTGGAGGAAGCGAGCACGAGCTTCTTCATCATCTAGGCCACCCCGAGCGCCGCCTTTTGCTTCGCGACGAGCTGGGCGATTCCTGCTTGAGCGAGCGCGATCAGCGCCTGCAGCTGCGACGCGGAGAAGGGATCGCCTTCCGCGGTGCCCTGTACCTCGACGAACCCGCCCGAGCCGGTCATCACCACGTTCATGTCGGCGTCGCAGCGCGAATCCTCGGCGTAGTCCAAATCGAGGACGGGAACGCCCTCGAACAGCCCCACCGATACGGCGGCGACGAAATCGCGGATCGGCGAGGCGGCAAGGGCGCCGCGCTCCCGCAGCTTCGCTACCGCGTCATGCAGGGCGACGAAAGCCCCGGTGACGCTCGCGGTGCGGGTGCCGCCGTCTGCCTGGATGACATCGCAGTCGAGTTTTACCGTGCGTTCGCCGAGCTCCCCGAGATCGATCACGGCGCGCAGCGAACGACCGATCAGGCGCTGGATCTCCTGCGTGCGCCCGGACTGCTTGCCCCGCGCGGCCTCGCGGTCGGTACGCGTGTGGGTCGAGCGAGGCAGCATGCCGTATTCGGCCGTCACCCACCCCTGGGCGCGGCCCTTGAGAAAGGCCGGGACACCCTCTTCGACGCTCGCATTGCAGATAACGCGCGTATCGCCGAAGGCGACCAGGACCGAGCCCTCGGCATGGCGGGTGTAAGCGCGCTCGATGGCGATCGGACGCAGCTCGTCGTGCTTGCGTTGGGAAGGTCTCATCACGGCTTTTGCGGCATGTGTTTGCGAATCGCGGCGCGGATTTCCTGAATCGCCCGCTCGATTTCCTCGTCGGAAAGGTCGCCGTCGTCGGCCTTGCTGAAGTCTCCGAGCTGCGTGCTGATCCCGTCCAGTGCCAGCGTCTGCGTGGACACTTCCCCGGCCGGGGCCTTGTGAGTTCCCTCCCAATTCATTCCGACCGCCGAGAGATTGTCGCAATCTGCGCCGGCGCGGAGCTCGGCCAGATCCAGGAGCTCGGGAATCGCCTTCATAAGATCCCTCTTCATCAGAACCGCGGAGATCAGCTTCCCCGTCAGCGGACCCCAGAAGCCGTCGGTGCACAGGATCAACGTGTCGTCTTGGCGAAGCGGCGTGGGCTTGGACGGCTCGATTTGGGGACGAGCCGTGGCGCCGACGCAATTGAAGATCTTGTTGCGATCGGGATGGGCCTGAACCGCCTCCTCGCGCACGCGCCCCTGATCGACCAGCATCTGCACCCGGGAATGGTCCCGTGTCTGAGCGTTGATGCGCCCCTCGCGCACATGGTAGAGCCGCGAATCGCCGGCGTGCGCCCAGTAGGCCATCGCATCCTGCACGACGCAGGCCACGCAGGTCGTTCGCGGCGACTCGACCAGATTGCGGGCCTTGGCATAGTCGATGAGCGCAAAGTGCGCGTCGAGGATGCTTTTCTGCAGAAAAGCCGCGGGGTCGGGGAGCATGGGCTTGGCTTCGCGCTGGAAAGCCTCCGTGAGCAGCTGCGCGGCGATCTGCGAGGCCACTTCTCCGTGAAGATGCCCGCCCATGCCGTCGGCGACGACCATCAGCAGGGCGTCACGAGTATACGCGTAGCTCGTGCGGTCCTGGTTGGCCTTGCGCCCGCCCTTGCGGCTGTCCTGAAAGATGGAGAATCTCATCCAGCCCGCCGCCTCTTCCACGCCTCGCGCAGGTTCTGCATCATGCCCTTGCGATGCACCTCGGGTTCTTTCTCGCGCAGCAGCACCTTTTGAAGGGCGAAAACGCTTTGCGGGCGCTTGAGGTGATCGAGCTCCAGGCACCAGTCGATCGTCTCGAGAAGCTGGCGCGAATACTTGCCGCTCCACACTTTCGTCGCCGAGACATAGCGGTCCTTCTCGACGCGGTGGTCGGCCGCCTGAGGTGCCACCCCTGCAAGGCAGGCGAAAATACTCGCTCCGATCGCGTAGCAATCGCTCCAGGGGCCGAGGCGCTCGCGGTCCTTGTACTGCTCGGGCGGAGCGAAGCCCGGCGTATACATCGGCGTCAGGCGCTGGCCTTCCTCCGCCAGGGTCTGGCGCGCGGCACCGAAGTCGATGAGTACCGGCGTACCGTCGTTGCGGATGTAGATGTTGGCGGGCTTGATATCGAGGTGGAGCAGTTTGTTCGAATGTACCTCCCGCAGTCCGTTCAGGAGCAGCGCGAACACGTTCCGGATGAATTTTTCCTTGATCGCCCCGCGGCGCAATTGAATGTGCTCCTGCAGGGTCCGGCCGCGCTCGTAGCGCATGACCATGTACACCGTCTCGTTCGCACGAAAGAAATTCAGCACTCGCACCACGTTGGGGTGCGACAGGCGCGCGAGCGAGCGGCCTTCCTCGAAAAAGCACCGCATGCCGTAGCGGAAGGTCGCGAGGTTCTCCTCGGCGATCGAAGGTAACGCATCACCTGCGTTTCGCAGCGCGAGCTGACTCGGAAGATATTCCTTGATCGCAACCGGCTGATCGTTCTCATCGTAGGCAAGATAGACGATCGAAAAACCCCCGCAGGACAGGACGCTCGCAATGCGATATTGCTCGAGCTGATAGCCTTCGGGCAGCGGCTGATTGGCCTGCTGTGACATTAAAGGGGTAGCGGTGCGGCGTTGGTAACCGTTATCATAGCGGCGTTTTCTAAATTTCCCGCCGGCATTATAAGGCGTCACTGATCGCGATCCCATGATCTCCAGCATGACCGGCTACGCCGCCGCAACCCAGGAGCTGCCGATCGCGTCGCTCGCGGCCGAAGTCAAGAGCGTCAACAGCCGCTTTCTCGACGTGCAATTCCGGCTGCCCGACGAGCTGCGCCTGGCGGAACCCGCGCTGCGGGAGCTCATCCAAGCCCGCGTGGGTCGGGGCAAGGTAGAGTGCCGGGTCTCGGTCACACCGCCGGCCAACGCAACCCCGCACCTGAGCGTCAACGAGGGCCTGCTGCTCGAGCTCGCCGAGGCCTCGCGGAAAGTGCGCGCGGCGATCTCTGACGCGCGCCCGCTGAGGGTGGGCGAGGTATTGGCCTGGCCGGGAGTCCTCGGCGACGACCGCTCGGCCATGCTCCGCGAGGCCTGTATCAAGCTCGTGCACCAGCTACTGGAAGATTTCTCCGAAACGCGCCGCCGCGAAGGCGGCAAGCTCGCGCAGATGCTCATCGAGCGTGTGAAGCGGATGAAGGACCTGCTCTCCTCCATCCTGCCGAAACTGCCCGAGGCGATAGCTGCCTACCAGGAAAAGATCTCGGCTCGCCTCCGCGAGGCGCTGGGCGGCGTGGACGAAGAGCGCATCCGCCACGAGATCGCGCTCTTCGGCGTCAAAGCCGACATCAGCGAAGAGCTCACCCGGCTGGACGCACACCTCGACGAGGTGTCCCGCGTGGTCTCGGCGGGAGGTGCCGTCGGAAAGCGCCTAGACTTCCTCATGCAGGAGCTGAACCGCGAGGCCAACACCCTGGGATCGAAATCGGTGTCGAAGGAACTCTCCGATGCGAGCCTCGAGTTCAAGCTGCTGATCGAGCAGATGCGCGAGCAGATCCAGAATATAGAATGAACGCGCCGTTGCAAGACCGTTCGCAGCGCTCCAACTTGGGGGAGCACGAGGGGCACTTCCCCTCGTCGTGAAAGAGCAATGAGCGGGAGCCTTTTCATCGTCTCGGCCCCGTCGGGCGCGGGCAAATCGTCGCTGGTGAAGGCGGCGCTGGCCGACGACGAGCGGCTGACCCTGTCGGTCTCGCACACCACTCGGTCTCCCCGCGCCGGCGAAGTCGACGGCCGCGAGTATCATTTCGTCGATCGCAGGACCTTCGAGGCGATGCTCGAACGCGGGGAATTCCTGGAATCGGCCGAAGTGCACGGCAACCGGTACGGCACGTCGCAAAAATGGATCGAGAAGGCGCGCGCCAAGGGCCTGGACATCATGCTCGAGATCGACTGGCAGGGCGCTCAGCAGGTCCGCAGGGCCTTCCCCGATGCCGTGAGCATCTTCATTCTTCCGCCCCCCCCGATGCTGTCCGAGCTGGAGCGCCGGCTGCGCGGGCGGGGCCAGGATCCCGAGGAGGCGATCCAGCGACGGCTGCGAGACGCGCGCGAAGAGATCAACCACGTCGCCGAATTCGATTATGTTATAATAAACAAACAGTTCGAAGAAGCCCGGCAGGACTTGGCCGCGATCGTGCGCGCAGCCAGACTGACACTGTCCAGCCAAATCGCGCAACGCCCGGAAATCTTGAAACCATTTAGCTAGACTAAAGAAAGATACTTACATGGCACGCATCACCGTCGAAGATTGCCTCAAGAGAATCCCAAACCGATTTCAGCTGACCCTCGCGGCCACCTACCGCGCGCGCCAGCTCGCGCAAGGCGGCACGCCGCTCATCGAGACCACGCGCGACAAGCCGACGGTCATTGCCCTGCGCGAGGTCGCCGCAGGCAAGGTCGGCGTGGAATATCTCAGCCGGGTACACACGGGGTAGGCGCCGTGCCCCCTCATCGAAGGGGGTTGCTTCACACGGCGCCGGTCCGCCGGGGCGAAAGCTAAGCCATGGCGGCGGTCGCCCTCACCGATCTCAGGCAGCACCTCGGCTACCTCAAGCCGAGCGACATCGGCCGCATCGAAGAGGCCTACCAGTTCAGCGACGCCGCTCACCAGGGCCAATTCAGGCTGAGCGGCCATCCCTATATATCGCACCCGCTTGCGGTGGCGGAGATCGTCGCCGACTGGCAGCTCGACACACAGGCGGTGATGGCGGCCCTCCTTCACGACGTGATGGAGGACACCGCGATCTCCAAAGAGCAGATCACCGAGCGTTTCGGAAAGCCGGTTGCAGAGCTGGTGGACGGTCTGTCCAAGCTCGACAAGATCGAGTTCCAGTCGCAGGCGGACGCGCAGGCGGAAAACTTCCGCAAGATGCTGCTCGCGATGGCGCGGGATGTGCGCGTCATCTTAATCAAGCTCGCCGATCGCCTGCACAACATGAGAACACTTGGGGCGGTCAGGCCGCAAACGCGCAAGCGCGTGGCGCGCGAGACCCTCGAGATCTACGCGCCGATCGCAAACCGGCTCGGGCTCGACGGCCTGTATCGCGAGCTCCAGGAGCTCTCCTTCTCGAATCTGTATCCGGGGCGCTACAAGGTTCTCGCCAAGGCAGTGAAGGCTGCGCGCGGTAATCGCCGTGAAATCGTAAACAAGGTACTCAAAGCACTGAAAGACCGCCTGCAGTCCTCGCAGATCGACGCCGAGGTGACCGGCCGCGAGAAACAGATCTACTCGATCTACAACAAGATGCAGGAGAAGCACCTGTCGTTCTCGCAGGTGCTCGACATCTACGGCTTCAGGGTCATCGTCAAGGACGTGCCCGCGTGCTATCTCGCGCTCGGCGCGCTGCACGCGCTCTACAAGCCCGTACCGGGCAAGTTCAAGGACTACATCGCGATCCCCAAGGTGAACGGCTACCAGGCGCTGCATACGACGCTCATCGGCCCCTACGGCATGCCGGTCGAGGTGCAGGTCCGGACCCAGGCGATGAACCGCATCGCCGAAGCCGGCGTCGCCTCGCATTGGCTGTACAAGTCCGATGCCGAGATCAACGAAGTGCAGCAGCGCACCCACAAGTGGCTTCAATCGTTGCTCGACATCCAGCACGCGTCTGGCGATCCCGCCGAATTCCTCGAGCACATCAAGGTGGACCTCTTTCCCGACGAGGTCTACGTGTTTACGCCCAAGGGCAAGATCATGGCGATGCCGCGCGGCGCCACGGCGGTGGATTTCGCGTATGCCGTGCATACCGACATCGGTAACCGATGCGCGGCGACGCGGATCAACTACGAGCTTGCGCCTTTGAGAACCGAATTGAAAAACGGAGACCGGGTCGAAATCATCACGGCCGCGCACGCCAATCCGAATCCAGGATGGCTGTCGTACGTGAAAACCGGCAAGGCACGCTCCCAGATCCGGCATTTCCTCAAGACCATGCAGTACGAGGAAGCCGCGGCGCTGGGCGAGCGCATGCTCACTCAGGCCGTGCGTGCGCTCGGCGCGAAATCCTCCGAAGCGACACCGGAACGGTGGGAAAGGCTGGTACGCGACCTAGGCGCGAAATCACGCCAGGAAGTGGTCGCGGACATCGGTCTGGGCAAGCGGCTCGCGGCGATCGTCGCGAGGAAGGTGCTCGCCCTGACCGAGAGCGATCAGCCCGAGGCCCGGGCACCGGCCGGGTCGATCGTCATACACGGTTCCGAAGGACTGGCCGTCCAGTTCGCCAGGTGCTGCAACCCCATTCCCGGCGACCCCATCATCGGATTCATCAAGAAGGGACAGGGCTTGGTCGTGCACACGCACGACTGTCCCACCGCAGCCAAGTCGCGCGGCGACCCCGAGAAATGGCTCGACGTCGAGTGGGCGCCCCAGACCGACAAGATGTTCGACGTCGGAGTCCGCGTCACGGTCGTCAACCAGCGCGGCGTGCTCGCCAAGGTGGCGACTGCGATCGCCGATGGGGGCTCGAACATCGACAACGTCAGCATGGACGAGGAGCGCAGTCTCTACACCACGATGCACTTCACGCTGCAGGTCGCCAACCGTATGCATCTCGCGAAGGTGCTTCGCTCCCTGAGACGCGTGCGCGAAGTCGTGCGCATCACGCGGGTCAAGGACTGAGGCACGCCGCGAGCGAGAGCCTACGGCTTTCGCAGACTGGCCAGTAGTCGTTCAGCCCAGTCGACGGCGTTTCTGAGCGGTGTCTGAGCGAGGCTCCAGCCCAGCCCCGCGCCCAGCGCATTCGCAATCATGTCCGCGACGTCGAAGGTACGATAGTCGGTCAGCCTCTGAAGAAACTCGATTCCGACGCCCATCGCGACGAACGCGAGGGCGATGCCGAGGTGCCGGGTCCGGCCTTGGAAGAGCATCGCGAACCAGAACGTCATGCTTCCATAGGCGATGAAATGCTCGATCTTGTCTTGCCCCTCCCCGAGGACAGAGTCCATGGGTATGAGCGACAGGACGGTGACCGAGAAGACCATCCCCCAGCCCAGCAGGAGCCAGAGGCGGCGGTGGCGCTGCTCGGGTGGATTCAATTGCATGGTATCCAGTGGAGCGGGTCGTCCCAGACCACGTCCCCCGCGGCGACCGGCATCCCGGCAACGAGGACCGGCGTCGGACTCAGCTTCGTGACTCTGACCGATACCTGCCGCGCGCTCGCATTCACGGACTGCGTTTCCGCCTCGGTCCGCTCTTGGGCGCCTACGACAGTCGATTCATGGCACACCTTGACGCCCGGCTTCGCAAGCGCTTCCATCGAGGCATTGGTCGCACGGAACCTCGCGATCATCATGGGTGTTGCACGTCCCGCGAGAGCATCGTCTTTCCACGGACCGGCGTAGCTGTCGCTGCTCGCCCAGACGTATATGCCGAAGCCGTTCCGCTTGTCGTTCGCGAATCCGCCTTCATAGCGGTCGCCGGCAAAAAGCGTACGCGGGCCCCAGGTATAAGTCCCCCAACCGTGCTTGGCGTCATCGACGAACCCGCCCTCGTAGCGATCGCCCCAAGGCCAGGTCTTGATCCCGCGACCGTGCTTCTTGCCTTGGTGAAACCCTCCCGCATAGATCGCGCTGCCTTTGGCCGTGCCCTGCCCTTCCGCTTTGCCGTCCGCGCAACCGCCCTGGTAAGAACCCTGCAGCTCCGGATCCACCACGGCGCATCTAGGCTGGGCCCGCGCGAACCCGGCGCCGAGGAGCGGCACGATGATCGCGAGCACCCGCGCGATGCGGCAGAGGTCAGACACGGGCGCTCCTAGTTGGTTTCCCATTTTAATGTGACGCTCGAGGGCCCGACCAGCACCTTCGGTCCTTTGCCGGACCCTCGGCGTTCCTGCCAGAAGAAGTCGCCGAGCGCATAGCCGAGGAGCGAGCTGGCCACCGTGTCGGACAACCAGTGCTCGCGCGAGACGATTCGTCCCGCGTTGACCAGCGCCGCCACGCCATACAGCCACGGCGCATCGTATTCCTTGGCGAAGGGCGTTACGGTCGCCCACATGACCGTCGTATGGTTCGACGGGAAGGACGCGTCCGACCGCTTGAACGGTTCGAAATCAGTCGTTCCCAGGCCGTCCTCGGGCCGCGCGCGCCCGACGGCGTATTTGAGCGCTTCGTTGACGAGGAGCCCCGTACCCCCGGCCTCGAGCGCGGCGATCCCCGTGTTGCTCATTCGCTTGTCCGTCTCGGAGAGCGCAGAAAGTCCCGCTCCGCCGAGCGCGACGACCGGGAGCCATTTGCCGGCGCCGTTGAGTGCATCGAGCGCCGCCGAGCCGGGGTGGCGGTCCACCGCCCGCGCTATGCTCGCATCGAACAACCCGGACACAGCAATCGCCCCTGCCCCGAGCAAAGCGGTCTCCCACACGCCCGGCTTGCCCATGGCGCTGGGCGCATCGCCCCAATCCCGTACGGTCAACTTGCCAAAATTCTCGAAAGGCTCATCCCACATCGGACTGCCGAGGTACGGGAGATTGTAGTCGTCCTCCACGTCGCCGAGGCGCACCAGTCCGTCCGACTTGTTAAGATCAATCATCATCGGCTTCTCGAGCGTGTTGTAGAGGTCGACCGGCGAATTGACCATCTGGCCCCCGTCGCGGGTCCAGGGCGCGATCGAAAAGCCGGTTGTCACTCTCGTATCGTTCGTCAGCAGGGCCTCGAAGGGAATCGAGACGAAGACGCCCTTGTCGTGGTAGTTGGGCTCCTGAGGAATGCCGTTGTCCACGGCGTTGGTCACCGTATACCAGGCCCCCAACTCCATCCCGATTCGGAAACGCCGCTTGATCTCGAAGCGGGCCCCGATGTCTTTGGCGAGGAACCGGCCCGACCGCACGGTCAGCGTCGACTGATAGGGAAGCTTGTAGTGGACCGCCGCGAGAGCGGTTACAGTCTGGTACTCCTGAAAACCGAACCCGTCGTTGAAGTCCCGTTGCTTTACGGCATCGATGGTGACGTCGAACGCCCAAGGCGTGCCGCGCGCAACATAGAGCCATTGCGCTTCGATGCCGCCGTACATCTGCTCGATGTACCCTACCGCTAGGTGTGCGTAGTTCCGCTCGCTGGGTTGATATACGCGATTGACCAGCAAATGATCCAGTTTCAGCGCCGAGCCTCCATAGTACTGGGCAAAATCCGAGCGGACATGAGGGAGAGTGCTGTTGCTTACACCGATCGCTTGGCTGATGTTCTCGTACAGAATTAGGAGCACTCCCGAGTTCAGGAACAGGCGCTGGGCGAGCTCTCGGTCGTAGGTCCCGAGCACGCCCAGACTGTACTGGAAAACATTCGGTCCGTTCAGGTAGGTGCTGAACGTAGGCTTGATCTGGAATTGATTCAGCCCGGCGTCCTGACTCTTGAAGCTGATGAAGTTGCCGTCGTCCCCGTAGAGGACCTTGCCGTCCGGGGCCTCTTCGAGCGCCGCCAGCAAGTCGGCCTTTTCTTTTTCGGAGTACGACGAAGGATCGGCGTAGCGGATCGTGACCGTCTCGGCGAGCTCGCTCCGCTGAAGCATCCCATTGAAATAGCGGTTGAGCTTGCGCAAATCGGAGAACTCGTAGGTCGCCACGGGCAGACCGCTGGTCGTGTAGGTGATGCGGATCTCCTCGATCTCGAGCGGCGCCAATGCCAGCGCCGTCCTCGCCGCCCGGCCCACCGCCCGGCTCATCTGCGAAATGCGGCTGTTGGTGAGGACCAGGGTGAGCTGCGCGTTCGGCTCCAGGCGGATGCGGACGTCCTTGAAGCTCTGCCGAAAGAGAGCCGCGTACAACCGCCCCTTGTGCGCCGGGTCCTCCTGCCATTGCGCGAGCGTCGGCCGGGGCGTTACTTTCGTGTAAGGCTCGGGCTCGGTGGTCTTGGGTATCCATTCTTTTTCCTCGAGCGGGATCGTAAGGTAGGTGTTGACTCCCAGCACGCCGCGTTGATTGGAGACGGCTGCGCTCATCCAGCCGAGGCGGTACTCCGCGCCGTACGAGATCCCTTTCGTCCGGTTCGCCACACCGGTCGGATCTGCAAACGGAAACTTTTGATAAGCGCTCGCATCGTACTCGGCGACAAAGGACCAGTTCGCCAACCAGGACGGAGCGTAGCGGACCCCTCCAAATGCGCCATCGATTTGCTCTCGGCCGTAGCCGAGAGTGAACTGCGTCTCACCCAAGCTCTTCGTCGCCGCGAGGTACTTGCGCGGAAAGATCTTGGTTCCGATCGGATCCTGCACACCGAACGCCACCGCGGGCCGCCACGCATCCTCGGTGAGGAGGCGGAGTCTCAGTCCGCTCGTCTTGTCTTTGTAGGCTCCGTACCCGGCGCCGAACCCGCTTTCTTCAACCGCAAATCCGGGCACGCCCGAGATCTGCGTGACACCGAGATTGGTCTCGAGCCACGGGAGGAGAGTCGCATTTGCCGAAAAGTTGAGATAAGGACGCGCGCTCCACAAGCCGAATTGCAGGGTGCCGTCTGGATTGAACCGCGCATCCGGCATGCTGATGAGCCCGGTCGTCGTTCCCGCGTTCGCCGCAAAATAAGCGCAAAGCGCGATCAGCCCTACGCAACACGCTATCGATCGGCGCATGATTTGTTGGCGAGACAGGCAATCTGAATCGTTCCACCTCAACGCACGAGTAACAAAGCGCTTGGTACGCAGTGGAAGAGAGCAAGAAGACTAACTACGTTGCTAGCTATCGGGCAAATTACCTGGGCCGGGTCCAGGCGAGGCTTCTAGAAACGACAGAACCCTGCCAAGCAACCCTGGCAGGGTTCTGGAGTACTGAAGAAATCTTACTTGGTGCTTAGTGGTTAGATGAATTGCTGTTGTTCGCCCCGGCCGCAGCAATGCCTACCACTCCTGCTGCAACCACTGCGACTGTACCGGCCGTGGCCGCGGCCGCTCCTCCGGCCCCACCGGTCGCACCTGCGGCCGCACCGCCCGCCTGCGCCATCGCATTTCCGGCGACCATCGCAAAGAAAACCATCGCTGCAAGCTTTTTCATGGAACCCCCCAAGAAAACTACGAATTTGACGGTGCCAGCACATTAGCACATCACGTCAAACCCTTGCAACAGCAAGTATCCGAACGGAAATGTAAGACCTGTATAGGCTGCTAAACATACCATTCCCAACTCGCGATCTATTCCAAGCGGGGCCCGGCGCCAGATTGTTGTCGCCCGGCCGCTCAGTAATATTTGCCTTTGTAATTAGCGGTTTAAATCGGAGGGCAAGCCCCCCGAGAGCGCAGCCAGAACCTCCGAGGGTCGCTGGGTTTCCGGCGGGCGCTCAAGCCCCGCCGCAGGAATTCTCTCGGCCCGCCGGGTGTTAGCGGGGGTCGCGGTGCAGCACAGATTCCCTGCCGCGATACGCCCGGATTTGCTTTGGTATGATACCAATAGCAAGTAGGACGCCGCGGTAGAGAGAAACACACGGCGCCCGGAAATCGCCCTCGAGAACGAGACCCATACATGATCAGGCTGGCCGCCCCTTCAAGAGCCAACGCGATGCTTGCGTTCGGGGCTCTGCTCGCCCTCGTCGTCACCATCGCCGCGGGCGAGATCCTCGACACGAAGATGTACTACCCCCATGTCGTTCTCGAGCCCCTCGAAAACGTGAAGCTCGAGTTTCTCCAGGAGGGCCTTTCGAACGGAGAGGAATGTCATGTCGCGGCCGCCAGAATCGTCCACGCCGTGCACCTCAATTGCCCCCACTGCCGCGTAGCGGTGCAGCAATGCTCGGACCGTCTCGAGCCCCACTCCGAGCGACTGCTCTCCGAAGAGCCCGTTGCCGTCCCGAGCTCCAGGCTTCCCCACGGCGTAGTCGCGTACGTGTCCGACGACGAGGGACTCGCCCTCGCCGCCTGCAATGAAACCGAACGACTGACCGAGGCGCGCGAGGGGTTTCGTGCGGTTTGCTACGGCCCCAACACGCGTCGCCCGATGGTGGATTCGTCCGGGCAACAACGCACTGAAGCAGGGATTCTCGGGCCACCTGCTCTGGTCGTACTTGCGCTGATCGCCGTCGGAGGATTCCTGGTGGTGGGTTCCACGGTGGCCCAGGGTCAGGGCAGTTTCCCCTCCCGGATGCGGGCGGGGCTACACCAGCTTCGGGGCCGTTTCGGCAGCCGCCGACATATCCGAAGCGTCAGAAACCGGCTGCTGAAGAGGTCCCTGGATCTGTTGATCGCCGCCCCGCTTCTGTTGCTCCTTACCCCGGTCTTTCTGTGCACCATCGCGTTGCTGTGGCTGACAGAAGGTCTTCCGATTTTCTATGTCTCGACCCGCTACGTCGGGCTGAACCGGCCCGTTCGCGTGATCAAGTTCCGCACCATGGTGCGGGACGCGTGCTCTCCGAAATACAAACTCAACGAGAGGTTCATGCGGGACGGATATCTCGACATTCCCTTGACATGCGAGGTCTACACTCGGGTCGGGAGAATCCTGGAGAGGCTGCAGATCGTCGAGTTGCCGCAGCTGCTCAACGTGCTGATCGACGGAATGAGCGTAGTGGGTAACCGGCCGCTGCCGAAAGCGAACTTGGACCTTCTCGCTCGCCACAACCCCGGGTGGGTGAAGCGTTTTGAGAGTCCGGCGGGAATCACCGGGATTTCACAGATCGTCGGAAAATTGAATCTCGCTCCCGCCGAGCGCCTAGGCCTGGAAGCGCTCTACAGCAAGGTGTACCAGGAGGGCAATATCATCAAGTGCGATCTCCTCATTCTTTGGCACACAACGGCAGGCGTCTTGGCGCGAAACGAAG
>Ga0137403_10005240_pt1 | contig 15070 bp, 16 predicted proteins | sample CZOMad2_1_16fung_FD_122057 | JGI IMG/M metagenome (GOLD analysis project Ga0137403, IMG submission 122057) | Vadose zone soil fungal communities from Angelo Coast Range Reserve, California, USA - CZOMad2_1_16fungal (Hybrid Assembly) | ecosystem: Environmental > Terrestrial > Soil > Vadose zone... | reverse complement strand
CCGCAGACGGACTTAATTGGACGCGAGTGACTGACCAACTAAGAACATCCGGCCAGGGCATGCCGATTGTTTTCGACGGTAAGTTGTGGCTCATCGGCGCGAACCGCGACGGCAACTTCGCGCGGTCGTCGTTGGCGACCGAGGATGGGGTGACGTGGAAAGAAGAATCCGCTCCCTGGTCTCCGAGAGGCGGAGTTGCAGCCTGGATTTTCGATAACAAACTCTATCTGACCGGAGGCAAGTACTCAGTCACGGAGAACGGTAATATCAGATTCATCTACATCAATGATGTTTGGTATATGGCTAGATCTCGAACGTAGCTTGTCGAATATCTCGACACGCCGCGATCGAGGTCAGGCCTGCAATTCTGCGATTCTCAATCCTCAAAGCTGCTTATTTAAAACAAAGTTAGACCGGATTCTGACAACCAATGAGTCTCGATTGGAATTGCGCGACTAGCCCGATGGCTCTGCCACTCCGATGCGCGGCAACCCCTGACAACCGAATGAGTCTCGATCATGGAATCGCGCGATTAGCCCAATGGCTCTGCCACTCCGATGCGCGGCAACCCCGACAACCGAATGAGTCTCGATCATGGAATCGCGCGACTAGCCCGATGGCTCTGCCACTCCGATGCGCGGCAACCCTGACAACCGAATGAGTCTCGATCATGGAATCGCGCGACTAGCCCAATGGCTCTGCCACTCCGATGCGCGGCAAGTCTCTGACTTGCCGGCAGCCTACCCTTCTTATCCTCAGGGTCTGCGACCCACCTTAGCAATAATCTGTACTTGTCGAGGCAGTTATGATGGTGAGCGTGAGGCTTACCATCTCAAAGGACGACCCATGTCTGTTCATAACGGCAGTAGCCAACCACCGCTTGCCGGTTTTTCGGGCGGACGCCATTAAGACAATTACCTGTGGAGCGATTGACGAAGCTCGAACCTCGTGCGGTTTTCTTTTGTTCGCCTACGTTATAATGCCCGACCATATCCATGTCCTAACTGACAGTCCGCGAAAGCCGTCAGCCGTGCTTCAATTCATAAAAGGCATTGTCAGTCGCCGGGTGTTGGGGTATTTGAAGGAGATGAAATATGACGCGTCGCTCAGAAAGCTGGAGCACGACGACTGGAAGCGAAATCATCGCTACTCGTTGTGGCAGCATGATTCAGATGTTTTTTCGACCGTTAGCGAATCGATCTTCATGCAGAAGGTCAACTACATTCACCAAAACACCGTGCGAGCGGGGTTGGTGGAGCGAGCCGGGGATTATCGCTGGTCCAGCGCTCGTATTTGGAACAAGTGCGCGCGGGAAGATGAACCCCTGAGAGTTGATCTTGACCAGATCGTTTGGAGGCGGTCATAGACCGCTTAGTTTTAATCGCGCGACTACCCCAATGGCTGCGCCACTCTGATGCGCGGCAAGTCTCTGACTTGCCGACAAAGCCTCTCTATATTTAGCGGTCTATGACCGCCGGGTCGGAGACCCTAAGAAAAAGGGATCTCGGGTTCCGGCAAGTCACAGACTTGCCGCGCATCGGAGTGGCAAAGCCATTGGGTTGGTAGCGTCTTGAACTGAACTCGTGAATTGATTTAGAGACTTCCCGAATGAAGACGCCAGGGCCGGCCGATTTTCTGGCTTATGGCTCTGCCACGCTGATGCGCGGCAACCCCTGACAACCGAATGAGTCTCGATCGTGAAACCGCGCGACTAGCCCAGTGGCTCTGCCACTCAGATGCGCGGCAAGTCTCTGACTTGCCGACAAAGCCTCTCTATATTTAGCGGTCTATGACCGCGGGTCGGAGACCCTAAGAAAGGGGCTCGGGTTCCGGCAAGTCACAGACTTGCCGCGCATCAGAGTGGCAAAGCCATTGGGTTTGGAGCGGCGCTTTAACCTTGCGCCTGCAACTGATGGGGTAAGGCGTGCGATTCTGCGATTCTCAATCCTCAGCGATAGATGCTGCTTAAGCTGCTTCATGATGGAATTCCAGGGAGCGATCGCTTCACCGGCGAGAATCGCAGAATCGAAGGCGCTCAGTCGGATTTTTTCGGTCAGCCTCCACCAACACCAGGCAATCCTTTTAGCTGAGTGAGAATTCGTCCGAGCGCCCCCGAAAGACCAGCTATTGCGAAAAAGAACAGAGCTATGAAGACTGCTGCTTTGCTGGCGCTAATGTCCGCCATTAAAGAGGCGTAGTTTGTTACGAGAATAAAGAGAGCTGCCGCCCCAGCCAGCGACGAGGCAAAGTATGTCAGAGCCTGAGGCAACGAGTAAACCTGGATCCAAAACGGTGTTGGCTCGCCGGATGCAGTAGTCACGATGAGTTGAGGCATGTAGTCCACGCCGACAGTTCCGTCCGCCATTAGAGTCTTGACTAGCTGAAGCCTGATTTCATCGTCGGTGCCGGGTATCGTCCCTTTCATTCGCAATTCACTGGCACCGGCAGCACCACGTTGGAATAGATCTACTTTCGTCTTGTGGGATTTCTTGCCAGTGATTCCAAGGAGAGTTCGGAAATAACCAATTTCTCCGCCTCGACAGAACTGTTCATCTACCAATTCACCCAACTTGTTGTTGCAGCCTTTGCAGATTCTGTCGTCTAACGTTTCGTAGTTTTGAAACCTGCCCAGTCCTTCTGGCAAGTAATGCTCCCGACTGTATTGTTTCTCTTCCCCACAGTAGATGCATTCACCTACGTTCTCTTGTTTGGTTGCAGGAACTCTTGACATATGGCCTTAACCGTTAACTTATATTGCCGCTCTGGTTCCTGGTGGGTCAGCGCCAGAGCTTTCTCATCAGAGGACCAGCCTCGGCCGTCCTGCCAAGCCGGCGGTACATATCTGCACGGGCTGAATGCGCCAGGTAATAATTTGCCAATTCGCCATGTTCCAAAACGCGTCGATTTGCGTTCCCAGTGGGAGAAGGGAGAAGACTTTATTTCCCTCTCCCACTGGGAGAGGGTTAGGGTGAGGGCTTAGGCTGCGAACTCAAGTTGATTATCTTCGTCGTTGAATGCCATTCGCGCACCGTAGATCAAAAAACCGTTGCTTCGGTAAACCCTCATCCCCAACCCTTCTCCCAGTGGGAGAAGGGAGCAAGACTGAAATCAGTAACCCGATTATGCGATTTGCGATTTCGCGGTGGCTATACCGTTACTCGCTCTCATCATCCGAATCAATGCCCATATTCTTCTTCCAGATGGCTACTTTCTCCGGATGGTTCGGGAAGGCCGTGAGGACGATTTGGTCCAGCTCCTCGATTAGCGGATCAGCCTGCAGCATGAGCCCGCAGATGCGCGGGTCCTCGTCGATCTCAATGCTGGATTTGCCCTCTGAGAGCGCGTCCGCCTCAGTCACGAGCCGCTGCAGCATGGAGACAATGTTTTCGTTCTTCATCACGGTGTTGCCTGCGCGGCGAGTCAACGAGCTGCGAAGCAGCGCTCAGAGTTAAGCCCAAGGCGCGGCTTTGCGAGCCTTGGGTTGCGTTGAAAACAATTGTGTGGAGCCGCGGAGCGGCGACCACGTCTGGCATCCAAATACCTGGGTCGCCGCTCCGCGGCTCCCAACAAATTTATTACAACGTTAACCCAAGGCTCGCAAAGCCGCGCCTTGGGCTTAGTTCTGGCCGCTGCTTCGCAGCTCGTGCCCCACTACGTACTTGAAGGCGCCGGCGGCGTTGGTGCTCCCGCAGACCCCGGCGGCTTTGGTCTGGCTCGTTTGGGCGCACGTTCGATGTGAGTCGCGGCGGTCCATTCGGCGAGCTTGCCCGCGTTGTTTGCGTATTTCACTTTCATCAAGCTGGTAAGGTCGCGAACTTTTTCGACTCCGCGCGCAAGCGCATCGTCGAGTTTCCGGCGCGCTGAGATGTGATCGCCGACTGCATTCGCCCGTTCCGCGCTCGCGCTCTGGAACGCTGCTTTGTCGGCGGCCAGGTTTTCCAGAAAATCCGCCGGCAGTTCATGAGCGATTAGTTGTGCTTTCAAAGGCAGCGCATTGGTCGCGTAAACGCCGGCCAACTGTAAAAGCTGCTCATCATTCTTTCGCGGCGGGTAAGGGAACTTCTCCTCGACGCCCAATACCTTACCTGCTTCGCGAATCGAGAAGAGATCAGCGAGTAAGGCCTCGCGCGTTTCGTTGATCGTCTGAGTTCCTTGTTTCGCACCGCTGCGGCCGGAGCCGAACGCAGCGGAGTTCTGCTCGACTTCAATAATCACGGTCTGCAAGTCAGCGTACAAAAGGCGGGCGGCGCCGCCTTCAGAAAAGTCATTGACGTTTTGCGCAAACGCTTCGCGCGAACGGACTAACATCTGGTGAGTAAGACCATCTGTGTCATTCATCGAAATATCCTCCTGATGGCTGTGCTGGGTTGAATGTATTTCACTTCGCGATCGTGGAAGATCGTGAGGTGTTTCCGCGTTACGAGTTGACCGGCTTGGGTAATGCTGGGTTCGCCGGCTAAGGAAACGATTTATGCCCGGAAGGCCACGGCGCCCTTGCTACGCGCGGCCAGCAGACCCCTGCTTGATGGCCAGGCATTTTATCAGCAATGCGCAAGTGTTAGTAGACTTTTTTGCATGGCGGTGCGATGACATGGAGATGGGGCTGTATGAGAATAGAGCAGCCCAACCTGGCGTTGCGATTTTCCTCAATGTTTTCGTATTTCTGCGTCCTGTTCTGGCTTCACTGCGCGTTGTTCTGGAGCCGTCGCACGTTGTTCTGGAGCCGTCGCACGTTGTTCTGGAGCCGTCGCACGCTGTCATGGAGCCATCGCACGTTGTTCTGGAGCCGTCGCACGTTGTTCTGGAGCCGTCGCACGTTGTTCTGGCGTCTTCGCAGTTTGTCTTCGCCCTTCAACAGGTGGTTGCGCCGTCTCAGGAGGTTGCGGTGGCGGTGGCGTGGCTTCACGTTGTTGGGGCGCCGTTGGAGGTGGTCCTGCTGTCCTGTCACCGCCGCCGCTCACTTGGCTTCATCATTTCGCTCCTGTCGCTGCTGGCCGAATCTCAAAAATGTTGCCGTACTCCAGGGTCGGATGAAGTAGTGATGCAGTTTGACTCCCTCTCCCGTTGGGAGAGGGTTGGGGTGAGGGCATGAGCGCAAACTGCAACCACAATATTGCTGCGGGCTTCAGCCCGCAATCAGCTCAGGAATTCTTCTCAGCATCAACGGCGTTGAAGAATTACCCAGTGGCTCGTCTCGATAACGGAATAAAGCCCGGCGAATTATTTCGAGCCTGCCGTACTACGCCCTCTCCCCGACCCTCTCCCAAAGGGAGAGGGAGGCAACTGTACCACTACCCCGGATCAGGCTCTATTGACACCGCCCAACGACACGACTAGAATTGCCACCTAAGTAATTAGTTTTCCCGCAAGAGGAAACGACCATGAGTCTAGTAAAGATCATCGTCATCACTGTCCTAATAATCCTGAGCATCCTGCTCTTCGGGCGCTTTCTTTTCTAGCCTGCCTGAGCATGGTCGTGCACAACCCGCATACGCTGCGCGGATCGCGATTCCCTCTCTGTCTAACAACGGTTATTAGCCTGCTGATGTTTTCGGCTCTGGCAAAAGCACAGGAGCCGGTGGACGTCATCGCGGTCCGGACCGATCTCGTCGCAATGCCTCTCACGGTCACAGATTCGCGCGGGCATCGGATTTCAGGTCTGAAACAACCGGACTTTGTTCTGACCGACGATGGCCGCAATACGACCATCGAATACTTCGCCTCGGGCGCAGAACGAATTGCCCTGGCATTTGTGCTGGACAATTCCGGCAGCCTGCGCGACCAACTCTCGCGTCAACGCAACGCCGCCCTCGGATTATTCTCGCGTTTCGGTCCGGCCTCGAGCGTGGCCGTGATTCGTTTCGGACAACAGGCAAGAGTACTGGCGCCATTCACGCGCGAAACAGACAGCGCCCTGGCGGCCTTTGCCGTGCCGAGAAACCTCAGCGCCCTTGGTGAACGCACGGCAATCTTTGACGCCGGGATGGTGGCGATCGAGGCTTTCGCAGCGCGAGGCGAGAACTCCGCCGAGCGCCGGATTGCGATCTTGATCAGCGATGGGCTCGACACCGCGAGCCGGACCAATGCTAAACAGGTTATCGCGGCCGCGAACCGAATTAATGTGTCGTTCTATGTGATTCAACTGCCGCTTTTCACGCCGAGTGATGGGCGTCTGGTTCCCCGCCCTGCGGCCCAGGGCTTTCGCGAACTGGCAGAGCGAACCGGCGGCAAGTACTTTGTTGCGGGCAGTCCCGCGTCGGCCCTGGCCATAAACTCGCCGGTCGATCTAACGCGGGTATTCGCGGCAATCGAAGAGGATCTGCGCAGCCAATATGTGATTGGCTTTTATCCCGGCGACGCTTCACGGAACGGAAAGCCGCATCTCGCGGCTATCTCTACTTCAAATCGGAAACTAAAAGTACATCAACTCAAAACCAGCTACAGTCTCAAACCTAACCCATGACTAAAGCGAACAACTCAGACCTGGTTAAGATACGCCGTGCTTTGATCAGCGTTTCGGACAAGACCGGAATCGTCGACTTCGCGCGCGAGCTCAAACGTTTCAGTGTCGAGATTATCAGCACCGGCGGCACGGCAAAGGCCTTGCGCGATGCGGGTCTGGCAGTGCGCGATGTCTCAGACGTGACCAGGTTTCCTGAGATGATGGACGGACGAATTAAGACGCTGCACCCGCGCATTCACGGCGGCCTGCTGGCCATCCGCGACAATTTTGACCACCTCGCGGCGATGGCTGAACATGATATCGAGCCAATCGATATGGTGGTCGTGGATCTCTATCCATTTGCACAGACAATCGCGCGCGAGGGCGTGACGCTTGCGGAAGCAATCGAGCAGATCGATATCGGAGGCCCGGCGATGATTCGATCGGCAGCGAAAAACTTTGATAGTGTCGCTGCGGTTGCAGTGCGCGAGATCTGGCCGGAGGTCCTTGGTGAAATGATGGCTAACCAGGGCGCGCTATCTCTCGCGCTGCGGCACAAACTTGCCGGTCTCGCTTTCGCCACCACGTTCGCTTACGACGCTTATGTATCAAGTTATTTGCTACAGACCTCCACCATAAAACTGCCCGACACCCCTCCCACCGAGCTGCCGTCGGAAATATCGCTACCGTTGGATGAGCGCCGACCTCTACGCTATGGAGAAAACCCTCATCAATCGGCGGCATTGTACGAGTTGGGCGGCTCCGACGACGAAGGGGTTGCCGGCGCGGAACTCCTCTCCGGCAAAGAGATGTCTTTCAACAACTACGTCGACGCTGACGCCGCCTGGCAGCTCGTCTGCGACTTCGACGATTTGGCGTGCGCCATTATTAAGCACACCAATCCGGCGGGCGTGGCTTGGGGCGTTTCGAACGAGGAAGCTTACAGAAAGGCGCTCGCCTGCGATCCCGTCTCAGCCTTCGGCGGCATAGTTGCGTTCAATCGAAACGTGGACATAGCTGCGGCGCGCGCCGTGACCGAGATATTCACCGAAGTTATCATCGCTCCGGGTTATGACAGCGCTGCTCTGGAAGTCTTAAACGCGAAGAAGAACCTGCGCGTACTGAGCGCGGGCGAGCCCGAACCGGGCGCTGGACTCGAATACAAACAAATCTCCGGCGGCATGCTGGTGCAGACACGCGATACACATCAGATGAAGCGTGAAGATCTGAAGGTCGTCAGCAAACGCGCGCCCTCGGAAAAGGAGATCGACGATCTATTATTCGCCTGGACAATTTGCAAGCACACGAAATCAAACGCGATCGTTTATGCGCGCGACCGCCAGACTGTCGGCGTCGGCGCCGGTCAGATGTCACGAGTCGATTCGGTGAAGATTGGAGCCATGCGCGCGCAAGTGCCGACTGCCGGATCCGTTTTAGCTTCCGACGCATTCTTCCCTTTTCGTGACGGCCTTGATGAAGCCGCGCAGCATGGCATTACTGCCGTCATCCAACCTGGCGGCTCTGTGCGCGATGCCGAAGTGATCGCCGCCGCCGATGAGCACGGCCTGGCCATGGTCTTCACGGGCATCAGGCACTTCAAGCATTAAATGCGCAACTCTAAGCTGGAAGCGCGGACGTCCCGTCCGCATGTCCTGCTAAGCGCTCGCTTGCTCTTTGGCGCAGACTTACTTAATACTTTCGTCGTTAATGGACAGATCATGCGAACGAAGAAACTCAGCGCTGGAAACCACGCGCGCATCGATTCGCTGCCGCTACATAAACAACGCGAAGGAGTCTTAAAATGAAATCTACTTTTTTCCTGTTGATGGTTTTTCTGTTGGGGGCCGGGTCCGCATTTGGCCAGGGATCAAAGAAGGGCCCCTGCACCGATGCCAACACCCAAGCGGAGATGAACATCTGTGCGGGCAAGGAGTACAAGACCGCAGATGCCGCTTTGAACCAGACGTATCAGAAACTGGTCGCTAAGCTGGAGGCTGAGGAGAAAGCTGAATTGAAGGAAGCACAGACAGCCTGGATCAAATATCGCGACACCAATTGTGAGTTTGTCGCCAACCAGTACAAGGGCGGCTCGATCCGGCCGATGATCTTAGGATTATGCCTGGCCGACGTAACTCGAAACCGGACCGCTGAGCTCAGGACTCAAATCAAGGACAGGAGCAACTAGAAGTCACTCGGCCATGCAAATGAAACCTGCTCACTCGAACTTGCGCCGGAAAGATGTTGAAGGACCCCAAGGTAAGCTGTACCATTGTAAACATGTCATCCCAACCGAAGGCTCTCCTTACGTCGCAGGAGTACCTGGCCCTTGAACGAGCGGCTGAGTATAAGAGCGAGTACTACAAGGGCGAGGTCTTCGCCTTTGCCGGAGCGAGCGAGTGGCACAACTTGATCACGGCAAATCTTGTCGCGACCATTCACCACCAACTGCGAAGTAGCAACTGCCGGGCCTATCCCAGTGACATGAGAATTAGCATTCCGCAGACTCCTCACTATGCCTACGCCGATGTTGTGGTAGTTTGCGGCCAGACCCAGCTTGACGATGACTTCAAAGACAACCTGCTAAATCCGATTGTTATTATCGAAGTCCTGTCGCCTGCTACCGAGAGCTATGATCGCGGCAAGAAGTTTGAGAGCTATCAGCGCATAGCTTCGCTGATGGAATATGTGTTGGTGTCACAGGACAGGCCGCGAGTCGAGCAGTTTCTTAGACAGCCAGACAGCCGTTGGCTGTATTCAGAGACCTCCGCTGAAGGAATCATCAAGTTAACTTCTATTGACTGCGAATTGTTGTTCAGGGATATCTACGAGAAGGTTGAGTTCTAGCGGATACCAACAGCAGGCGCTTCCTCAAAACTCTTGAGCCCCTTGAAGTTTCAGTTGACAACCCTTTTTTTGGACACTATTTTCATCAAGCTCCTAACGTGAGGTAAACATCAAATTAACCCATGCTGAAAAACAAACAGGGAATCATTTTCGGAGTTGCCAACAAACGCTCGATCGCCTGGGCCACGGCGCAGGCGCTGCACGGGGCAGGGGCGCGTCTGGCCTTCACTTATCAGGGCGACCGCCTGAAGGATAACGTCGAAGGCCTGACCAACGCAGAGATGCCGGACTCGCCATTACTATCATGCGATGTGACTAAGCCGGAAGAAGTCGGGGAGACTTTCAAGCGCGTCGCTGCAGAGTTTGGGCGGCTCGACTTTCTGATTCACAGCATCGCCTTCGCACCTAGAGAGGCGCTGGAAGGCGAATACCTGAAAACAGATCGCGAGGCCTTTCTTCAAGCGTTGGAAATCAGCGTTTATTCACTAACACAACTGGCGCGCGCCGCGGCGCCGCTGATGACTGAGGGCGGCAGCATCGTCACGATGAGTTTCCACGGAGCCGAGAAGGTTTATCAGGGATACAACGTGATGGGCGTGGCCAAGGCAGCGCTGGAATCCAGCGTGCGCTATCTCGCCGCCGATCTAGGGCCGCGCAACGTCCGCGTCAATGCGATCAGCGCCGGCCCGATTCAGACGCTTTCCGCGCGGGGCGTATCAGGGCTGAGCACGATGCTGAAACATCACGCGGAACGCGCGCCGCTGCATCGCAATGTCGAACCGCGCGAAGTCGGCGACACAGCTCTGTTTCTTTGCAGCCCACTGTCATCCGGCATCACCGGCGAAACGATCTACGTCGACTGCGGCTATAACATCATGGGATTGTAGAGTGTCCCGACAGACTTCAGTTTGTCGATCTGAGGTTTGGAAGCGGGCTATCGCCCCCTTAATCGGGCAATAGCCCGACTCTAAACGAATGCGAGGCTTGTGAACAAAGACGATCACGAAAAGACACCACCCGGCGGCACGCAGGACGAGCGTCTGCTTGAATCACCGCGACAGCGGGACGAATTTCTGCATACCGACACCTGGCGCGTGTTCCGCATCATGGGTGAGTTCGTGCAGGGCTTCGAAGACCTCGCCCGCATCACTAACGGCGTGTCGATTTTCGGTTCGGCCCGCACTCTCCCTGACGATCCGGAGTACCAGGCGGCGAGAGAGACCGCGGCCCTGCTGGCGCGCGCGGGCTTTGCCGTGATCACCGGCGGCGGCCCCGGAATCATGGAGGCAGCGAACCGCGGCGCGTTAGAAGCCGGCGGCGTGTCGGTCGGCTGCAACATCGAACTTCCGCACGAGCAGAAGGGAAACGATTACACCACCCTCTCGCTAAAGTTCAAATACTTCTTCGTGCGCAAGATGATGTTCGTTAAGTACAGCGATGCTTTCATCATCTTTCCCGGCGGCTTCGGCACGCTGGACGAGCTGTTCGAATCGCTGACGCTGATTCAAACGGGCAAGATCCGCAACTTCCCAGTGGTTCTCTACGGTTCGAGTTATTGGAGCGGAATGATTGATTGGATCAAGGGTCCGGTGCTGGGCGAGGCGAAGATTTCAGACGAGGATTTGAAGCGATTGCACCTGACCGACTCGCCGGAAGAGATCGTTGAGATAATCTCTCGCAGCCACGATGACCTGGAGAAGACTGTGCGCATCCCGTCCGATTATTCCTAGCCAGGAAACCAGACTCGTCGCTGATTGCTTACCAAATCAATCGACCGAAGGTACTACTGCCGCTTGCAACCACTCCAGATACGGTCCTGAAATTGCGGTAACGGACAGCGCGACGATCTCCGGTGTCTCGTAACTGTGAATTTCTCGCACCGCAAGATCTAATTCATCGAATCTGGCGCTGGTGGTCTTGGCTATCAGCAAGACCTCGCTCTCGCTTGCGACTTCACCCTGCCAGCGATAGATAGATTGCATTTCAGGTAGGATTTGCACGCAACCGGCGAGACGCGCTCGGATCAGCATTTCGGCAATTCGTCCGGCTTCTTCGCGGTCGGACGCCGTCATCAAAACGACGATGGGATCTTCGACGCTCTCAGCCACCGTAAGTCCTCCCTAACGGTCGGGCTACTGCCCCGCAGCCATCAAGTCGCGTCATCTTCGGCTTCTGCTTTGTCGAGATCTTCTTCCGAAACGGGACCCGTGAGGGGCGAGGTATCTTCCCCAAAGAACGAGGAATAAATTTCTTGCGCGCGATCGAGATCGCGCTGATCAACCAGAATGCCCCCCGGCGAAACCTGAGAGAGTAAGGCCGAGAACGCATCGGCGCCGCCGGATTGAATCACCGAACGAATCCCGTTCTGGCGCAGGATGTCGTTGACCATCTCAGCCTCAGCCGGCGACGACATAGTGTGAAGCAGGACAAAGCGCGCTTCGCTATCGTCAGTGGCGCCGGTTTCAGGGCTCAGGCGATCAACCAGCTCGGCGCCGTCGTCGGCGCAACGCGTGATTCCCGGTTCATATTCAGCTTCGCAGATTGGACAAAACATAATTGAGATTGTAGCGCAAGATGTTATCTTGCGCACCGCGTCCGCAAATCAAGTCTCGCGGTATTCTTTAATTGTCTAGCGCATACTGGGCGTAATGCTCGGGCGGGGCGGCCGAGCCACTTTCAAAACCGCAAGTTAACAACTTGCGCTACTTCACGGCGCTGACGGCGCGTTCGAATGGAATCTCTTCGAAATGCGTAAAGCGTTTGAAGTCACGGAAGCGCTGGTTAATCTCGTCGTGCGTCAGCTTTTGCACCCGTTCGGTGCCAAACTCTTCGACGTTGAAAGACGCCATCACCGATCCGAAGATCATGGCGCGCCGCAACGCTGCGGGGTCCAGATGTTCCTGACTCGACAGATAACCCATCAAGCCACCCGCGAAAGTGTCACCCGCGCCCGTCGGATCGAAAACCGCTTCCAGCGGATAAGCAGGAATCGCGAAGTACTCGTCCTTCGTGAACATCGCCGCACCGTATTCTCCGCGCTTGACGATCAGAGTCTTCGGTCCCCACGAGAGGATTTTGCGGGCTGCCTTGATCAGATTAGGTTCCTCCGCCAACTGGCGAGCTTCGGCGTCATTGATAATCACGAGGTCGACGACTTCAATGGTTTTCTGGAGTGAATCGCGAGTAGTGTCGATCCAAAGATTCATTGTGTCCAGCGCCACCAGCTCGGCATCGGGAATTTGTCCGCGCACGCCGCGCTGCAAATCGGGTTGAATGTTACCGAGAAAAACCAGACGCGCGTGCCTGGAAGCGTCGGACAGCTTTGGCTCAAAGCCGGCGAAAACATTCAATTGCGTCTCGAGCGTGTGCGCGACATTCAGGTCGTATTCATAGCGACCATGCCACTGAAAGGTCTTGCCCTCCGTGATCACTTCCAGGTCGCTCGTATCTATGTTGTGACGGGCAAAGACATCTCTCTCCGCCGGCCCAAAGTCGCCGCCGACCACTGCGACGACACGCACATCGGTAAAGAAACTGGCCGAAATGGAAAAGTGGGAAGCTGAGCCACCCAGCATGCGTTCGCGTTTACCAAATGGCGTTTCGACCGCGTCAAAAGCAACTGAACCTACGACAAGTAATGACATAGTGTTTTGAGATTTTCAGATTTGAGGTCTGAGATTTCTGACTTCAGATTCAGATCCAGATTTGAGTTTCAGATTTTGGAATTCAACCCACCCGCTAGCGCCGGAATACCGACTGCTCACTGCTCACTGCTCACTGCTCACTGCTCACTGCTCACTGCTCACTGTTTAGGGCCACCCAGCGACTTCAGATCCTCCAGAGCGGCGTCTTTGAACTTGCTCTGAGGATAGCCGTTCACTAACTGCGAGAAATAAGCTCGAGCTTCGGCGCGAAACTGTTCCGACGTGAGCGTTATCGCCTTCTGGCCTTCATGCCTCACATATGAGGAGGACTTCTGCTTTCCCTTTCCATCCGCGAGGTAGAGGTTGCTCTTACCCGCGATGAACAGGGCCTCATCAATTTTTGAAAACGAAGGGTTGCCGGCAATGATCTCTTCACATCGCTCCAGGGAAGCCACATACGCCTTTCTCAGGTTGAAATATTGGCGGGCCACCTCCAGGTTGTGCAGCGAATCCTTTTCCATATCGGCATCACGCACGACCTCCGGTCCTTGCTTCGCAGTGCCCTGCGCCCGGGCTGCTGCGGGCGCGATGACGAAGACTGCCAAAGCGCTCAGAGTGATCAAAGAAAACTTCTTCATAGCGTTAACTCCCTTAATTCAACTTCAGTTTTGGTACTTCTCAATGATGGCTGCAAGCTTGCGCGTGGTTGCTTCCGGCCACAAATCAGGACCGGTGAAGATCGCATTCTTCAGAGCCGATCCGCATTTACATTCGCGCGCACTGCTCGCCAGACCCTTGACTGCTTTCCGCATGATAACCTGAGCGTTCCTTACGTTCTTGTTCAGATATTCAATGACGACGTCCACCGTAACAGCGTCGTGGCCGGGATGCCAGCAATCGTAATCCGTAACCAGCGCCAGTGTCGCGTAACAAATCTCGGCCTCGCGCGCCAGTTTGGCTTCCTGCAAATTCGTCATGCCGATCACGTCCATCCCCCACGAACGGTAGACGTTTGATTCAGCCACGGTCGAGAAAGCCGGCCCTTCCATGCAGATGTACGTTCCGCCGCGGTGCACTTTCACGTCCAGACCATTGCACGCCTGCTCCAGACTGTCGCCCAACTGGCTGCACACCGGATGCGCAAAGGCCACGTGCGCCACGATGCCCTCGCCAAAGAAGGTTGACTCGCGGGCCCGCGCGCGCGTGCGATCGAAAAACTGATCCGGAATCACCATGTCCAGAGGCGCGTACTTTTCCTGCAGCGAGCCGACGGCCGATGCCGACAGAATGCGCTCGACGCCCAGCAGCTTCATTCCATAGATGTTCGCGCGGAAAGGAACTTCGGTGGGGGTGAATCGATGCCCGACCCCGTGGCGCGGTAAAAAAGCAACGCGTTCGCCTTCGAGCGTGCCCAGAATGAATTTGTCCGACGGGCTGCCGAACGGAGTCTGCAACTCGATCTCGTCGATGTCCGTGAGTTCCGGCATCTGATAGAGGCCGCTGCCGCCAATGATGCCGATTTTTGCTTGTGCCATCTTCTCCACGCTTTGTTGAGGCGGGCTACCGCCCGCCTGACCTTCGATGAATCGCCGGCGGGCAGTAGCCCGCCTCTAAACGCCGCCTTCGACCGCGCTAAATTTCCCATTACTCTCCACCACGCGGCCGAAAGCCTGATCCGGATCGTGATAGAACAAACATGTCCATCCCTCGCGCGCTGCCTGCGGAAGCAGTTTCTTTTTCGCCTCGAGCGTTTCTAGTGGATAGAGATCAAATCCCATGATCCAGGCGAACGGCACGTGCGCCCTCATCGGTACCAGGTCGGCAAAGCCGAAAAGCGTTTCGCCTCCCTGCTCAAGCCGCGCGCATTGCATCGAGCGATTATGCCCCGCATGCGTTTCCATCCGCAGTCCCGGCACGACTTCGTACTCTGGTTCCTTCAGTTCCAGTTGCCCGGCGTCTTTCAAAGAACGCCAGTTGTCCGGCAAATAGCTGGCGCGATCACGTTCCGTCGGCGCTTCCGCGTGTTCGTATTCGGCGCCTGAGACGAAGTAGCGGGCATTCGGAAATGCCGGGCGCGCCTTTCCTGACTCATCAAGACTCGTATTTCCACCGGCGTGATCGAAATGCAGATGAGTATTAA
>Ga0137403_10005239_pt1 | contig 15070 bp, 13 predicted proteins | sample CZOMad2_1_16fung_FD_122057 | JGI IMG/M metagenome (GOLD analysis project Ga0137403, IMG submission 122057) | Vadose zone soil fungal communities from Angelo Coast Range Reserve, California, USA - CZOMad2_1_16fungal (Hybrid Assembly) | ecosystem: Environmental > Terrestrial > Soil > Vadose zone... | reverse complement strand
ATGAACTCGGCGCGGTTGCGCCAGATGCTATCCACCGAATAGGCAAGCGCTACCTTGGCAGGATCGCGCGTGTTCCAGGCATCCTCGGCGAGGCGCGCCTTCTGCGCGGCCGTCTCTGCGGTGAATGGCGGAAGCGGAGGCCGACTCATTTTCAGTTCCTGTATGTCCGCGCCAAAAACGATCGCGACATGTCACCACCAGCGAGCGTCATTTCGCGACTCTGCGTCGAGCGCTCACGGGATGTAGGTGGAATACACGTAGTCCTGGTTCTTCTTCGGCTGGTGACATTCGAAGCATTGCTTGGTGGGATCCGTGACCAATGGTTTTGTCGGATCACCTCCGGCCCAGGCCTGGAAGCCCCAGCCGCCCGTCGAGGCATACTTCTTCTTGTCCTTCAGCATGATGGCAGTCGCTTTCCGTGAACCTTCCACGTAGGAGCCCTCGGAGAGGGTGAAGTTGTGCAAATCGACCAAGAACACGGTCTTGTCCGGATATGGCTCGCCTTTCTTGAGCGCGGCCTCTCCGGTCGAATTGACATAAACGTTGTGCATGCCGCCCATCGCCTCAAAGAGCGGGCTGCCTTTGTCGATGACCATCGTGTTGGCGTGGTACCAGTGATGGAAGCTCGCGGGGAGCTTGAGTTCGTTGGCAGACTCCGCGGCGATGGCGGTGACGACGCCTACAGCCACGGACAACAGGCCCAGCCCAGCGCGGCTCTTGATCCGCGCCCACCGCGGGCCGTTTTGGATTCGATCGCCGGCGCCAATGCCCATCCTGTCGCTGCTCATGGTGCAACTCCTGTCATCTCTACAGTTGGAATAGTCTGGCCGGTCATGCGCGCCGTCCAGAGTCTCACCTCACGGCAGAAAACGTGGTTGGCGTCAGCAACTGGCTGCTGATGTTCTCGACGAGCTGACCATCCTTCTCTGTCTTGGCGACCACCGTGGCCCATTCGGCATCGGCGAGAAAAGCGCCCCAGCGCTTCTCGCGCTCGGCCAAGCTGTCCCAGGCGAGCATGTAGGTAATCTCCTGGCTGCTCTTGCCGATCAGCGTGGTCCAAAACCCGGCCTGGCGGATGCCGTGCTTCTCCCAGATCCGCAGCGTCTCGTTCTCGAACCGCGACAGCAGCGCCGGCTTGCGCCCCGGCACGCAGCGGTAGATCCGCAATTCGTAGATCATGGCCCTTCACCTCGAGCCGTGTGGACGGATATCAGCCGGTCACTGTCTGCTCTCATCGGAGCGGCCTCAGACCAGCGTCGTTTCGACGGCGATGTTCCCGTGCGTTGCTCGCGAATAGGGACACACCTGGTGGGCCGCCTCGACAAGGCGCTGCGCCGTCGCGCGCTCCATCCCCGGCAGGCTCACGTAGAGGCGAGCCGCCAGGCTGAAGGCGCCCCCTTCGGGACCGAGATCGATCTCGGCGTCGACCGCGTGATCGGCCGGCAGCGTGATCTTCATGTTGCGCGCGGCGAACTCCATCGCCGACTCGAAGCACGCGGACCAGCCGGCCGCGAAGAGCTGCTCCGGGTTGGTGCCGGTGCCCGGGCTGCCGGGCCGCGACAGCCTGACCTCGAGGCGGCCGTCGGAGCTGCGCGACATGCCGGCGCGCCCGCCTGTGGTGTGGGCCTTCGCGGTGTACAGCACTTTCTCGAGTCGGTTCATAACGTCCTCCTTCATGAAGAGCCCAGGCGCCTGGACGCCTTGCGAAGCTCGGTCGCGATAGGCGAAGTTGCATGGCTCGGCACAGAGATGTTGTGCGGCGGCCCCAAATAGGGGAACTCGGCAAGCAGATCGATGTGGGGCCCGACCTTGTCCCCGGTCACCTTCCCGTTTGTGAGGATTGCCAGGAAAGCGTCGGCGGCATCGTCGGTAAGCGTCCGGCCATTGCTCGGAAAGGACGCGGGACGCGTCGGGTCGTAGGACAGCACATCGGGCAGCAGTGTTCCCGCCACCCGCCTTGCTTCCTCCGGCGCATACCCACCGGCGTGCTCCAGCGCATGCGCGAAGACGGCGATGAAACGGGTATCGTTCGCCGGCTCGCCCGCGTGGTAGCTATCGCGCTCGGAGCCGACAAGAAAGACCGCTTGCGCGGGTAACGCGCCCCGGTCCGCCTGAATCCAAACTCCGCCCGCGCTGTCCAGCGTGCGCGCCCATAGGCCGATCCGGTTGGGTCCAAGGGCAGAGTTGGGCAGTTCCAGCACTATGCTGCACACGTCCTTGTCGATGAAGAAATCGTCACCGGTGAACTGCAGATCGTTCAACGCGCCCCGGGTGTCGAAGAAGAAGGGATCGCTGCGCCAGCCCGCGAAGAAACGATAGCGCCCGGTCTCCGTCACGCGCGCGTCCCGACCCATCGACACAGGTGCTGCTTCGAATATGACCTGGCCACTGTCACCCGTTTCGGCGGCCTGCGCACCCTCGACGCGCCGCACGGTCGCGGTTTGCGACCCGTCCGCGGAGGACGAGAAGCGAACCCGATATGCGATGTCGGCGACGGCATCGTCGTTCGTATCGATCTTGAGCTCGTACAACGCCTCGGGCGCGAACGGCTCGCGCGTGGTGGACCCCGGCGGGTTCACGACGGCGGAAGGATGGACGTTCATGATCAGGATCGACTTGTCCGCCTCGCTTGGCTTGGGGAAGGCATACAAATCCGTGAGGTCCAGGCGCGCGTCTCCGTGCGGGAAGCCGAAATCGGGACCGGAGTAATGGTGCGACATGGATCATTCACTCCTCTGTCCCGCGCAAGCCGGGGGCGGGCGCGCGACGTCGGGGCTCGTTTCCGCCAGCACCTCGACCGCACCGACGGCCGGCTCGAACCATCGCGCTCGCACCGAACGATACTCTTCGTCCGCGAAGAACCGGTCACGGTTCGCGCTGGACGGGAACGTCAGCGTGAATACCCGGTTGATCCGCGTGTTCGGCCCTTTCAGCACTCGCGCGACGACGAAGTCGCAGCCGAAGGCGCCGCCGTGGCGCGCGAGGATCGGCGCCATCGCGCTACGGTACTGCGTGTAACCGGCGTCGTCCGTCACTTCCAGGCCGAACAACGTCGTGTGCGGTCCGGCGTCAGCGGCCATGGGAGTAGCCGCCGTCGACCGGGAGCGTAATGCCGGTCACGAAGTCCGCGCGGGCGAGGAAGAGCACCGCGTCGGAGGTGTCCCGTACCTCGCCGATCCGTCCCAGCGGATGGATCGACGCCAGCGCGTCCGCGTCGCCGGAGAGCGGGGTCCGGATGACGCCCGGGGCGAGCGTGTTCACGCGGATGTGGTGCCGCGCGAGCTCGGCGGCGAGCGCGACCGTGAGCGCGTGGACGCCGCCCTTGCTCGCCATCGCGGCCGAGATCGGGACCGTCGTCTTCGCCTGGTACACGAACGGCGTCCCGACGTTGACGATCGACCCGCCGCCCCCCTCGATCATGAGCGGCACGATCGCCTGGGTCATCAGATAGGTCCCCTTCACGTTGGTCGTGAAGTAGCGCTCGAGGTCTTCGACGGTGCTCTCGAGGAACGGCTTCGCGCCGAAGATGCCCGCGCTGTTCACGAGCACGTCAACGCCGCCGAAGCGCTCGCCTGCGGCGGCAGCGACGGCTTTCCCGGTCGCCGGCTCGCCCACGTGCCCGGCGACCGCGACGACGCGCCGCTCTTCGCCGAGGCTCCTGCGCGCCCGCTCGAGCTTCTCCCGGTCCTGTCCGTTGATGAGGACGCTCGACCCCTCGGCAAGGAAGCGTCGCGCCAGGTCGAGGCCGATGCCGCTGCTCCCGCCCGTGATGACGACTCGATCGATTCGGTCGGACATGGGTTCGTTCTCCTTCCAACGCCGACGGTACCCAGGTTCACCAGAACAAGAAAATCGTATGTTTCGATGGACTCCATAACCTGAGGTTGTATGATCGGCGCCATGACTTACGATCAGCTCGTCGCCTTCCTCGCCGTCGCCGGCGAGGGAACGTTCACCGCCGCGTCGGCGGCGCTGCACAAGTCGCAGCCCGCGGTGAGCAAGCTCGTGCGCAACCTGGAAGACGAGCTCGGCGTCCAGCTCTTCGACCGCGAGCAGTACCGCGCGACCCTCACCGACGCCGGCCGTCTCTTTCACGAGCGCGCCGCGTCGGTCATCGAGAGCAGCGAAGCCCTCAAGACCTTCGGCAAGCAGCTCGCGGGCAAGATCGAGCCCATCGTCCGCCTCGCCGTCGAAGCCGTGACTCCGCTCGCCCCCGTAATGCAGATCCTTCGCGGGGCGCAGGAGCGCTACCCCACGGTCCGCATCGAGCTCACCACCGAGCGGCTCTCCGGTGCCGCCGATGCGCTCCGCGAGGGCCGAGCGGATCTCGCCGCCGCAACGAAGCTCGGCATCGACACCGCGAAGCTCGAGCTCGCGCACTTCCGCACGGTGCGCATCGTGCCCGTCGCGCGGGGCGACCATCCGCTCGCCGGACTCCGCGGACCGGCTCCCCGCGCGCTCCTTCGCACGCACGCGCAGATCGTGCTGGCCGACAGCGCGCAGGCAGCGGACGCGCCGTCGTTGAACGTTTTGAAGGGCGGGATGCAGTGGCGCGTGACGGACGTGGCGGCGAAGAAGGAGGTGATCCTCGCGGGCATGGGGTGGGGTGGACTGCCGGAGCACGTGGTCGCGGACGAGCTCGCGTCAGGGACGCTGGTGGCGCTCGAGGTGCCGGAGTTCGAGGCGGGGGTGATGGAACTGTACGCGATGCGGAGGAGGGATCGGGCGCACGGGGTGGTGGCGAGCGTGTTGTGGGAGGAACTGAAGGGGAGCGGGATGATGGCGGCGGAGGCCGCGACGCCGAAGGGCCGCCGCGGAAAGGTTCATCGCGCGAGCAACGAAGTGGAGAAGCGGACGGTGGCTCGGCCCACATCGTCGTCGGGATCACGGAGCAAGGGGCGGAAGGGGCGGTGAGACTGTATCCGGTGGAGCAGCCCGAAAAAACGTTTTCGCGGGCGGGCGCGAGCGATCTCGACTTGGGGCACAGTCGGGGCACAGTTCGGGCACAGTCGGGGGTCTCCGAGATACTCCGAGGGCCCAGAAATGCCCGTCCTTCTTAGCGCGCCCGGAGGGAGTTGAACCCCCGACCCTCAGGTTCGAAGCCTGAGGACCATCCTCACTCAGCCCATCTCACACCATCCCAACCCCGTGCGGACGCGATCTGCAACCAGCCGCCGCGGTGTGGGTTGGGATCGCATGGGCTCGGTGTGGGCACAGTTGGGGCACAGTTCGCCGCCGTCAATGCAAAATTATTCAGGGGGGTGGCTAGGCGACCAGCGAAAGCTGTGACACGGTAGCAGAGTCGCGTCCCGGAGAACCGGGATCAATCGCCCCTCGGGAAGGTGTACGCCGCCGGCCCGGGCAACTCGACGTGGATGGTGCCGTCGGGGTCGGTCGTCATGCCGCGCAGGTTCGTGAGCTGGCGCAGTCCCGTGCCGTCCAGCCGCATCGCGAAGAGCTGCTCCCCGAACGGGTTGGCGCCGAGGGGATCGCAGCTCGACGGGAATAGCACGGCCCCGGTGAGCGGGTCCAGGAAGAGGTGGGAGATGTTGCACGCCGGGCCCCCAACAATAAAGAAGCAGCCTGCAGTGGACGGCCGGCCGTCCCAGGGCAGGTGGGTGACCTGGCGCAGATGCGTGCCGAGCATTTCGACGGAGAAGATCTGGCAGATCTCGTGTGGGTTCTCCCCACGGTTCACCGACGCCGGGAAAAGCACTCGCCCACGGGTGACGAAACTGCCGAAAGCGTCGGTATCTTGTCGGCCGAAGTCGCTGAGCTGCAGGAGGTGCTTCCCGTCGAGCAGGAACACCTCGGACACGCTGCCACCGTTCACAGCCGGCCGGTCGGGAAAGCCGACATACAAGGAGCCTGGCCTCGCGCCGGTGACCTCGAATTGCGAGACGACGCGACCCCCACCGGGGAGTATGAGGAACGGGAGCTCCTTCTCGGGGCGCTTGCCATCCGTCTTGACCGTAAAGGCCGGCCCGCCCGGTGGCATGTGGAAGAGGATGGTTCGGCTGTTGAGAAAGTTCGCACAGCAGACAGGGTCCGAGTGGTGCGTAAGCTGGCGTCGCTCGCCGGATCGCGGGTCGAGGCGGAAGATCTGCTGCGCGTCGTGCCCCTCCCTGTCGGGGCCGAAGTCGGTCAGCGCGATGCTCAGGCCGTCGGGGCTGACCGGGAAGAATTCGTCATCGTTCGCTTGAACGCGGCTGGCAGAACCGAGCCACCGGAGCCCCCTCCCGTCGGCGCGCACGAAGAAAAAGCCCTCCTCAGGCAGCCGCCGGACAGCTGGGAGCGGAAACCACCGGCTGGTCACCTCGAAGATAACCCCTGAGCCATCCGGCAGCACCGCCAGGCGCTGAAAGTAGAGGCCGAAGCTCTGTGCCGCACTGCCCCAGCGGGCCTCGCCATACCCACGACACAGCCCCGACGGATCCGGCTGCGGGGGGCCCGCGTCCAATTCCTTGACCGTGATCGGATCGCAGTTCCCGCGCCGGATGAGAAGCTTCTGCTTCAGCGAGGTCCGTCTCAGTGGGTCGGTCGTACACTCGGTCACCACGTAGGCGAGGGTGCGAATCGCTGCGCCGGGGGCCGTACAGGTGCTCCGTGCGGCGCAGGCCGCCCGGCACTCCCGGCGCGCCTGCCCGCCTCCGGGGCAGGTCTGCCGGCACGCCTTCAACTGCTGCGTGCAGGTACTGTGACACGCCACCGCCCTGCGGCACACCCCGGGCGGCACCGGCACATGCGTGCACGTGGCGGCCGCATCGCAGACATCGGCGGTGCATGGGTCGAAGTCGTCGTCGCACGCGTGGCCGGCCGGCGCCGGCGAGCCGGGCACACATACGCCAGCGGCGCAGACGTCGCCGATGGTACACGCGTTGCCGTCCTCGCAGGGGCCGGTGATGGGCACGTGCGTGCAGGTGCCGGTCGCGTCGCAAACGTCATGGGTGCAGTCGTCCCCGTCGTCCGCGCACGCGGTTCCGGCCGGGAGCGGCCGGCAGCGCGCCGAGCAGCAGACGTTACCGACCTCGCAGTTTTCCAGGGGGTCGATGACGCCGTTCCCGCACTTGGTGAGGATGAGCGTTCCCGAAATCCCGCAGCTACGGGAGGTGAAGGTGCCGGTCATCTCCTCGCCGTCGCCCGTGCCGCTGTACGCAAAATCCTGACAGAGTCCAGTGATCTCCCCGGCGACGGAGAACTCGCCCGTGGCAGGATCCACGGTACCCGTGGTGGAGAGGGGGTACGTCGTCGAAGCGTAGACAACGTGGCCCATCATCTGGAGGGTGGTTCCCGTCTGCACATCGGTGACGGTGAAGGGGACGGGGGGGACGGGGATGATGCCCACGTAGTCGCCGCCCAGATCGATCGCCGCCGCGGGCGGCGTCTGCCCGAGGGCCACCAGCAGTGTCGCGAACGCGAACCGACCGATCGTGCCATGCTGCATGGTGGCTCCCCGTCGCACCTTTTGACCTATGCCCGGCGACCGCAACTGTATCGCCATCAGTGTCGCGGCGGGTCGATCGAGAAGCTGTCGTTCACCTCGAACACGACGCCCGAGCCGTCCGGGCCCACCGCCGGCTTGCAGCGCCGCCGGCAGGCCTCCCGGCCAACCCCCGCGCCACACTGCGTCGCCATGCAGCGGGCGAAGTCTCTCTTACACGTCGCGTTGCACCCTTCGGTGCCGGGCGCGGTCATCAGAACGACCAGCAGCGACGACGGGACGAGCGCCGCCGGTTCGTGACACCTCGCAGGAGACATGTCGGCGCGCATCTTGTATCGCCTCGCCGCAGGCCGCGTCAACGAAGTGTCGGCGTTGTTTGCAGGGAGGTAAGTTATTCGCTAACGGGAGCGCGGCCCGTCAACCTTCTGGAACCGTCGTATGGAACCGTTCTGCGATGGGGGGGACTGATCGTGAGACTCCGCACTTCTGTCGCCTCGTCTACGACTCCGTTGCAGTAGCGCAGTATGAACGGTCCCGGGTCTGCTCTTGGGCTACGGCGAACGATCGGGCCCTCAGCCGGTCTCGGAAGAGGGCGGATGGCGCCCTGCGTGCGGCGAAGTTGCCGTGCCGTCGGGTTGGCCAGCCTCGTGGCCCTTTGGACTGGCGGTTCGCCAGCGTGGGCGAGCCTCGCCGACCTCCTGAAGCAGCCGCAGTTCAACCACCTCGGGCTCGCCCCCATCGCGCCCGCGCTGGCCGCCACCGTGGCGTCGACGTACCCCGTCGCGTCGGCCAGCTCGGGCGTCGTCTATGTCTACAACCCGGCGCTCGACACGCTCGAGCGACAAACGGGCGTCGCCGGGCCGATCATCGGGGAGCGCGCGGAGACGATCGGCAAGGGACAGTTCAACTTGGCCGTGTCGTACTCCTGGGTGCATGTGACGTCGATCAACGGTGACGACATCGACAGCCTGCTCAATCGGCCGCGGGTGAACGGTACGAGTCTCGCCTTTCCCGTCCCAGGCTTTGTGACGCTCGCCGACGGACGCATCACGAACTTCCTTCCCGTACGGGTCGTTGCCGACCTGGACGTCCAAGCGCACATCCTCGCGCCGAGCGTCACGTACGGCGTCACGAACGACCTCGACGTCAACGCGACGCTGCCGCTGCTGCGCACCTCGCTCGATGTGACCGCGCACACGCAGGTGCCCGACCCGCGCTTTCCCGAGTTCGCTCTCCCACCGGGCAACCCGAATGCGCAGGTCGGGAGCCGCTCGGCCTCCGGCGACGATGTGGGCATCGGCGACCTACTCCTGCGCGCAAAGTGGGTTCCTCTGCGTAGCGAGTGGGTCGACGTCGCGACGCAGCTCGGCCTGAGCGTCCCCACGGGAAGCCAGAACAATTTCCAGGGGACCGGCACGACGCGCCTGCAACCCACGCTCATCTTCTCGCATCTCTACGGACGATTCGAGCCGCTCCTGAACGTCGCTATCGACCTGAACACGAACGACGTCGGCCGCTCGGTCGTGGGCTGGGCCGCGGGTGGTACGGCGCAGATCATCGATCCGCTCAACCTATCGGTCGTCTTCCTCGGCCGGCACGAGCTGGCGCCCTTGACCGAGCCGATCGCGACGCCGTTCTTCTTCCAGATCGAGCGCAGCGACCAGTACAACGCTTCCGTCGGCTCTCGCTGGCGCTTTGCCACATCGGGCTTCGTCAGCCTGAACGCGATCGTGCCGCTCAACCAGCAGGGCCTGCAGGCCGCCGTGATCCCGACGCTTGAACTCGAGTACGCATTCTGACCCCGCCACTACTTTGGGGCGAACTTCCATTCGCTCCCAGTGCGCCTGAGTGCCTTCGTGACCCGCACGGTCACGTGCATCCGGCGACCTCTCGGAACGTCGACGAAGTCATCGGTGCGCGAGTAGGTCACGACGGCCTCGTCGCCGGAGGTCGCGACGTCGACCTTCTCGAGGGAGACACGGAGGTCACTCACGGTCCCGAAGTAGCTCTGGAGAGCGGCCCGCTGCTCTGCGGAGAAGTCCGCGTACATGGTGGCGAGCGCTGTCACATCGCCGGCTTCCGTCGCTGCCCTGTAGCGCTCGAGGAACGCCATGATGGCCGCCTGGACCACCGCCTCGTCGTCGGCCCATGCCGCTCGTGGCCCGAGCCAGCTGCCGGGGTCTGGCGCAGGCACGCGCTCGCTCGGCGCGCCGGCGGGTGGAACCGGTGTCCCGCCTTCGATCGCGAGCAAGCGCCGAAGCACGTCGACGTCACTCTCGCGGCGCGCGGCCAAGCGCTCCTTCTCCTCCTCGGTGAGGCGGACGTCGAACTTCTCGATGGCGCCCAGGATCACCTCGCTTTCGACCCTCAAGAAGTCCGCCCGACGACCGATGCGCGTGAACCCGCTCTCGATCATGCCGGTCGCGACGTCGACGATCTGCGTGTCGACGCGGATCGTGCCGCCCATGACCGTTACGCTCCCCGTGAGCATCTTGTCGATGCCGAGCCTGGTAGCGACCTCCATCTCCGAGGCCTTCTCGTGGCTGATGATGAAATCGAGAAACTCGCGCGAGTAGACCTTGACACCGGCGACCTCGGAGAGCTGCGTGTTGAGACCGTCACGCACGGCGTCGCGAAGCCACGCGTCGTCGGGGGCAACCGCGGAGACCTTGTACTGCAGCACCGCCACGGTGAGACGACGCTCGCCGGGTACAGGCGTTCGGCGGCGCAGGGCGATGACGACGATCGCACCGACCGCTCCGAGCGCCCCTGCGCCGGCGATGCTCGCGAGCACGGCGCGCCGCGGCCACGCGCGGCCCGTCGTGGGCGGCAGGATGAGGAAGGCGTGCAGCCCGTTGACGTCGACCGCCTGGGCGTCGGTCTCGGCGGGAAGGGCAGGACGAGCCGCGTCGGAAACGACGATCGTTCCGGGGTTCGCCGCGGCGGCGAGCCGGCACGCTGCGTCGACCGCGGCGCGCAGGGCCGACCCCTCGGCGGTCAGGACTACCTCGCCCGCATGCATGCCGATGCGGACCGCACCCGACAGGCGGTCACGGATCGCGAGCGCAGCAGTCACAGCCGAGGTGATGGCGGGGAAGCCCCCCACGATCGCGTCCCGGCCCATGCGCTCGGCCTCGCCACCGACTTCGCGAACCACGGCCTCTGCCACCTCGATCCGCTGCTCGAGCGTGTCCTCAGATTCGCCGCTCTCCGATCGCGTGACGGTCACAACGAGCACGGCGACCGCTTTCGCGACCTGGGTCACGTCCGCCAGACGAGCTGGTCCGCGGGCGCGTAGGAGCAGGAGTAGCCGGTGCGAATGCTCGCCGTCAGGTGCATGCCGAGCGGTGCGTGGTGCTTCGCGATCTGTGCGATGGCGGCCCGGATCCGCCGCGTGACGGCGACGCGCACCCGATCGGCGTTCGACGAGGCCCGGCGGGTTCGCCCGCGGGGGCCGGTCCCTACGCGAAGATGCTCCGTAATCGCCTCCAGCTCGGCTCGCGCACCGCTCGCTCGCCCGAGATCGTTGCACACCTCGGAGTCCTCGAGCTCCTCCCGAAGCTCGTCGATGCGCCGCCGATACGCCACCTTTGCCTGTACGTCGAAGATCTCGCCCGCGTCGCCGAGGTCACGCGCGCTCTCGCCGTGGACGGCGGTCGCATTCCGCGCGGGTAGTGCGGCGTCCGATGGAGTGAGCGCGTCGAGCGCCGTCACGTGAATCTCCTCGCCGGGGTTGCGCAGCAGATGAACGAGCAGCGAGAGCCCGCGCGAGCCCTGGATGAGGACCGTCTTGCCCTCGAACGTGATCCGCCAGAAGTCGCCCTCCTGCCGGAAGACGGAGCCTTCCTCAGGCGCGTTCGGTGATGCGGCGGCCGGCACGGCTGGCTCGCTGGCTCGTACCGGCGGCGCCAGCCCGGTCGTCGCCTGACGGAACGCGGAGCCGAACACGGCCGCGGTCACGCGGTTGGCCGCGCGCATGCGTCGTGTCTCGAGCGCGTACGCGAGGCCGGCGGCGAGCGCGGCCACGCCCGATACGACCCAGGACGTGGCTGATATCCACGCGAGCCCAGCGATCGTTACGCCCGCGGCCACGACCGCCGGCGTCCACCGTGGCCGGCCGTGCCAATGGACCTTGTACACGCATGCGTCCTCGCCCCGCGCGCGGCACTGGGTCTCCACCACGACGGCGGGGGGCAGAGCCCAGGCGGTCGGGAGATGCATCAGCCGGCCCTGCCGGAAGAGGCAAGTGAAGCGCCCGCCGGCGTCGGCGCCCGTATAGCGCAGCGTCGCCGAGCCGAGCCCGTGTGCCGCACACGTGATTCGCCCGCCGCCACCGGTGAGCCACCCGGCCCGCGCCCGTGAGCGGTAGAGGAGCCCGGGCGTCGCAAACCAACGAAGCCAGCGCCCGCGTCCCGGCGCCTCACCGACGGCACCCGAGGCGACGAGCAACGCGTCGTCGCTGCCCGTATGCTCCCGAAGCGCAGCCAGGAAGGCCTCGAGCCGGGCCAGCGGCAAGGACTCACCGCTGCCCGCGAAGAGGTGGGGATCGATCCCGGCTGCGGCGCACATCGTACGCAACGCCGGCTCCCCGTCTCTTGTCCGCACCCAGGCGGCGATAGGGGTGAACGCCGCGACATCGACCGCGTCGGTGCCTGGCGCGCGGGTAGGTTGCTGAGTCGGGACCGCGCCGGAGTCGTATCGCCGGCCGAGCCTCATTGTCCAGCGGCGAGACCACCAGGGGCCGTCCGACAAGGCATGAGGGATTCTACCCGCGCCCGGGCCCACTGGCCAAGCGCCTCGCCGTCCGGACGGACCCCCTGGCCGCCTCGAGCGAATGTTCCGCCCGTCGTTACGCGATGTTCCCTCGAAGGTTACGCCCCAGTTGTGAAGGAGTCCCCCGAGCAGCAGGCCGACATCGCTCGTGATGCCGGCAGTGTGACCCCAATCCACGATGACACCGTGCAGCCACCGCCACCGATCCTCAGCGTGCTCGCCGCAGGCCGCATACGGCTGCCCCGCCGGGCGCGCAAGAGACGCCCAGGCACCTGCGCAGCCCGCCCAGGTTGCGAGATTGGTTGGTGAACTCAGGTGGTTGAACTCTCTACGCTGCCCTTTCGTGGGTAGGCAAAAGGGGCTTCCTCACCCTCGCCATCTCTTCAAGGGGGAACAGGGATACGGGGAGGGCTTGGCACTCAACGCTCACCATCTCAACTCAAGAGGAGGGGTCTGATGAAACGCATTCTTCGAAGAAGCACCGTCGGCGTGGTGGCTGTACTGTTGATGAGCGGCGCGATGGCGAAGGCCGATGTCGTCTTGGACTGGAACGCGATCATGTTCGACACGATCGGCAGCCAGAACCCCTTCGCCCAGGCGCGCTTCGCAGCGATCACCCAAGCAGCGGTGTTCGAGGCGGTCAACGCGATTACCGGCGACTACGATCCGTACCTCGGCACGATCAACGCACCCCCAGGGGCGTCGGCGGAGGCCGCTGCCGTTGCGGCCGCGCACGGCGTGCTGAAGAACTATTTTCCGAGCAGTGCGGCGAGCCTCGACGCAGCACGGGCGAGCTCGCTCGCCGCGATCCCGGACGGCCAGGCCAAAAACGACGGCATCGCCGTGGGTGAGGCCGCCGCTGCAGCGCTGATCGCCGCCCGCGCCAGCGACGGCTCCGCGCCACCCCAGTTCTACGCGCCCCCCTCGGCCAACCCGGGTGAGTGGCAGACCACGCCGGGTTGTCCCCCCGCCGGGGGCATCCTTCTGCAGTGGCGCAACGTGACGCCCTTCGCCATCCAGAGCAGCCGGCAGTTCCGTTCGGATCCGCCGCCGGCGCTCACCAGCAACGAGTACGCGAACGACTACAACGAGGTGAAGGAGGTCGGTGAGCTCACCAGCACCGAGCGGCCCCAGGATCGGACCGACGTGGCGCGGTATTTCGCCGTCGCCAGCGCACCGTATGTGTGGAACCAGGCCGTACGCGAGGTGGCCTCGGCGCAAGGCACGTCGCTCTCCGAGAACGCGCGGGCCTTCGCGCTGCTCGACATGGCCATCAGCGATGGTCTGGTCTCGTCGTTCGAAACCAAATACCACTATGTCTTCTGGCGGCCGATCACCGCGATTCGCGCCGGCGACACCGACGGCAACCCGAACACCGACCCGGATCCGGCGTGGACACCGCTCATCACCACCCCCTGTTTCCCGAGCTATCCGTCGGCCCACGCGTCCGGGAGCTACGCGGCGCGCACGATAGCCGGTAGGATCTTTGGCAACGGAGGCCATGACATCACGCTGTCGCACCCGGGCATTCCGGACGTGACCCTCCACTACACCAAGTTCTCGCAGATGACCCACGACATCGACGATGCGCGCGTCTACGGCGGGATCCACTTCCGCTTCGATCAGGAGGCGGGCGCCCTCATGGGACGCGGCGTCGGCTCCTACGTCTACAACCACACCCTCCGCTGCAGCCACGACAACGAAGACTGCGGCGACGACGAGTAGCCCAGCATGACGAGCGCGCCAGCGACGAGTTCGATCTCGCCGCCGACGTCGGCGAGTGACAGCTGCTCGTCGTCAGCGTTCACCGTATGGAACTTTCATCCCCTACACCTCCCCGGTTTGACCGGCGCACGGAGGAGCTATTGAGACGCTTCACCTTGCCCGGACTAATCCTCCCCCATTGCACATTGCAAGGGCCCCTGCGCCATCTTCGTAAGGCAGCTCAGCTCCTTGAGGTCCTGGTTGCCGTCATCTGTCTTCAGTTCGTGATCGGGCCGCACACTGCTCGCAGGAGGGGTGCCATGCGGGCGGTCCCGTTCCTCGGTGCCTGGCTGCCGGCGTTTCTACTGCTCTTAGCTGCAGTCCCCCCCGGAGCCCAGTGCCAGACCAGCACAACGACTACCATCACGACGCCCCCGCCGCCCTGCGGCGGGGGCGGTCTGCTGTGCGGCGGGACGTGTCCCCCCGGGGCGGCTTGCTCCCGCGTCTGCGGCGTGTTCTTGTGCCACTGCGCGTGCACGTACACGTGCTCCCGTTCCCAGGCGCCCACGTGCGGCGGGACGTGTCCCAGCGGGCAGGTCTGCGGGCAGGCGTCGGGCCAGAACTCCTGCACGTGCGTTGCCTCCGACGACACGTGCGCTATTTCCCAGGCGCCCACGTGCGGCGGGACGTGTCCCGAGCTGTCCTGCTGCCCCAACGGGCAGGTCTGCGCTCAGACCTCGGGCGGGAACTCCTGCGCGTGCGTGTGCAATGCACAGACGCTTCCCTGCCCCTTCGTCACCAAGTGGGGCAGCCAGGGCGGCGGGGACGGGCAGTTCGCCAACCCCACTGGCGTCGCCGTGGATGGGAGCGGACATGTCTTCGTCGCGGACTCCGGCAACGACCGCATCCAGAAGTTCGACGCGAGCGGCACTTTCCTCACCACGTGGGGGAGCTACGGCACGGCCGACGGACAGTTTCTCGACCCCGAAGGCGTCGCCGTCGATGGGAGCGGGAACGTCTTCGTCAGCGACAGAGGCAACTTCCGCATCCAGAAGTTCACGAACACCGGGACCTTCCTCACGAAGTGGGGCAGCCAGGGCAGCGGGGACGGGCAGTTCGCCAACCCCACTGGCGTCGCCGTGGATGGGAGCG
>Ga0137403_10005237_pt1 | contig 15072 bp, 11 predicted proteins | sample CZOMad2_1_16fung_FD_122057 | JGI IMG/M metagenome (GOLD analysis project Ga0137403, IMG submission 122057) | Vadose zone soil fungal communities from Angelo Coast Range Reserve, California, USA - CZOMad2_1_16fungal (Hybrid Assembly) | ecosystem: Environmental > Terrestrial > Soil > Vadose zone... | reverse complement strand
CGGGAAGGATCCTGGTCCACGGCAGGGGCGCCCTGGCGGCCGAGGCGATGCGCGTGGTCGGGTTCACGAACACCCCTTGCAGCAACGCACCGACGTCGCCGTGGGCCACGTACGGGACCAGGAACCCCACGATCGGCACGGCGAGCCCCACCGCGAACGGCCAGACGAGACTCCAAAGCCGCCTCATGGCGCGCGGGCTGTCGATGCCGGCTGAGCTCGCAACGACGCGAGCCACCAGGCTGGCGAGCATGGCGGTTGGAAGGAAGAAGTGATAGACCTGCTCGACCGATAAATGCCGCCGGATCAGGGCCACGACCGCGAGGAGGAGCCCAGCCAACCCCGTGACCACGAGACCGCGGTAGAGCCGTCCTCCGGGGCCTGGAGGCGATTCGTCACGAGTGAGCGCTTCGTACGCCACCAGAAACAGGAGACACGCGGCGATGTAGTAGAGGCCAGCGATCTTGATCAGCAGGGACAGCCCCCCGAGGGCGCCGGCCGCAGCCAGCCAGCCCCGCCGGCCCGTCTCCGTGAAGCGAAACAACGCCGCCGCCCCGAACGTGGCGAAGAACAGGTTGTACCACGACGGCATGGCGGCGGGGTAGTTGGGCAGGGTCCACACGATGGCCAACAGCGTGGCCAGGGCGGCTCCCGCGGGCGCAACCCACCGGCTCGCGCAGTAGTAGAACGCGGGCACCCACGCCAGGAAGAACAGGAACAGCGCGTAACGCAGCGCCATCAGCCGCGTGCCGAAGACGCGGAACGCCAGCGCATCCAGCAGGCTCAGGCCGCCGGTGTAGAGGTCCGCGAAATCGCGGTGAGGCATCTCGCCGAGCAGCACCCGCTCAGCCGCCTGCGCCAGGCTGCCGTCGTCGTGGGGGATCCACTTCCGGTCCAGCACGTGCATCACGTACGCCGCGCCTGCCAGCCACACGCAAGCCAGGCAGAGCAGCCACAGTTGGCGCAACCCGATCTTGACCGTAGCTTCAGCGGACACATGACCCCTTCAGTGACCAACCGCCGGTTGGTTTTCGCGGCGGTCTGGGTAGTAAGCGTTGCCTACGTCGCCACCAGGATCGGGCGGTCGTGGGGCCCGCCGGACGAAGGACTGCTCGGGCAGTCAGCCGAGCGGCTGCTGAATGGCCAGCTCCCCCACCGGGACTTCACTGACCTCTACACCGGTGGGCTCACCGCCCTGCACGCGCTGGCGTTTCGCTTCTTCGGCGTCCGGATGATGGTCCTGCGAGCAGTGTTGTTGCTCGCCGTGGCTTGTTGGGTACCCGTGCTTTACGCGGTCTGCCGCCGGTTCGCCAGCCCGCTCGTCGCGGGGGCGATCACCCTGCTCGCCGTGGTGTGGAGCGTGCCCACGTATCCGGCGCCCATGCCATCGTGGTACAACCTGTTCCTGGCCACGGCGGGGCTGCTGGCATTGCTCCTCTATGCCGAGGAGCGCCGACTCCGATGGGTCGCCGTCGCGGGCCTGTGTGCCGGCGTATCGATTTGCGTCAAGATCACCGGAATCTATTTCCTGGGCGCCGCCGCGTTGTGCATCGTCTACTACGCACTCGAGCCCAACCCGCGGGTCGAGCAGAGCGGGCCGACCCTGTCGCCCACGGCTGTCGCCGGTTGCGCCGCCTTCGTCAGCCTGGTCCCCCTTTTCTGGCTGGTTCACACCAGCCGCGCGCCGGGCACTTATCTGCAATTCGCCGTGCCCGGCCTGGCAGCGGCACTGGCCCTCGTGACGACCGCACGCCGGGCCCAGCCGGTGGCCTGGAGCGACATCTGGCAGCCGGCCTTGGCACTCGGCCTTGGCACGGTAGGCGCGCTCGTGCCCATCCTGCTGGTATACGCCTGGCAGCATGCGCTGCCCGATCTCATCACCGGCGTATTCATTCTGCCGCCCAAGCGCCTGACGCTGGCGGCTCGGCCCCCCCACGCCCGGAGCCTGGTCGCCACCCTGCCGCTCCTGGCGCTGGCCGCCATCAGCGCGCGCCGCCGGCGACCGGCCCTCCAGGCCGCCGTTGCCGCGGCGGTCCTGATCGCCGGCTTGATAGCTGTCGTCCGCACCCGGATCGACGGTCCCGGTGGAATAGCGGGGAGCGAATACAACCACCCGGGCCTCCTGCACCGCCTGGTGGTCGACTCGGCGATGGCCCTCCCGCCGATACTCGCCGCCGCGGTCGCGGCGCTCCTCGCATCCCGCGCCGGGCGAGCACCGTCGCTCGTCCGGAATCAGGCGTTCACCGCTCTCGCGGTGGCCAGCTTCGCGAATCTGGTGGGGTTTCCGTTCCTCAACGACGTGTACTTCTTCTACGTCGCCCCGCTCATGTTGGTCACCGTGCTCGCGGTGTTCGCCCTCTGGAGTCCGCCGGTCAGCCCGTGGATCGGCGCCGCGGTCGTCGCGTCATACCTTGCCTTCGGCATCGTTCACCTGGATGCACGGGCTCCGGCGCTGCTGACGATCGACCGAAGCGGCGGCCTGCGGGTACCACCGGCGGATAGCGCTGGGGCGGGCGCGTTCGTCGATACCCTTCGCGCCCATGCCCAGAACGGCTACACCTACGCGACGCCGGACTGTCCGGAAGCGTACTTCCTGACCGGTCTCGCCAACCCGACGCCGACGATGTACGAGGTGTTCGATACCACGGCCGGACGGACCGACCGGGTCCTTGCGATGCTCGATGCCCGACGAATCACGGCAGTGGCCATCAGCAACTGGACCATCTTTTCAGGGCGACCCAACCCCGATCTGCTGGCCGCGTTGCAACGGCGGTATCCCGACTCGGCCGTGGTCTGGCACTTCACCGTCCGCTGGCGCACCAGGCCAGAAGCGAAGAGCCAAACGGCAAATTGAGTGGCTCGAGGGCCTTCTGTTCCAACCGGGTGACCCGGAGCAGGAGGCGGTTGAGCCAGGGCGGAGGCACCCTCGCGGGGTCGTCTTCGCGTCCGCTGAGCAGCTCGACGCCGCGCACCGCGAGCTTCACCGGGAACAGCCACTGGAAGTAGTAGCGGCTCGCGATCGTTCTGAGCCCCGCCCGCCCCACCACCGCATCGAGGCTCCGCTTCCGGTATCGGACGAAATGACGGTTCAGCTCGTCGTGGTGGGTCCACAGCACCGAGAACGCCGGCACGGTGATCAACACGCGGCCGTCGGGTTCGAGCAGGTGACGCGCGTGCTTCAGCGCGGCCACCGGGTCCGGCAGGTGTTCGAGCACGTCGAGCATGACGACGAGCCCGAACCGGCGAGGCGGGGCGAAGCTGGCATCGAAGGGACCGATGTGAATCCGAGCCCGATGGCGGCTCTCGGCCGGCACCAGGCTCTCGTCCGACTCGACGCCCCACACCTCCCCGACCCTGGACAGCTCATCGAAAAACAAACCGTCGCCGCATCCGACATCGAGGATGCTGGCCCACCCCCCTGGCGGCCGCCGTCGTTCGATTTCCCGCACCAGCATCGCTTCGCGGGCACGCCACCACCAATGTCGCTCGTAGAGGTCCCGATAGGCGGCCGCATACTCCGGATTCAACGATGCAGCTCCGCCAGCCCGGCAGCCCCCCGCTCCACCGGAGGCTCGGCGGACCCACGAACCACCTGATCCACCACGTACAGCGGACGCCGCTTGACCTCTTCGTAAACCCGGCCGACATACTCGCCGAGCAATCCCAGGAAGAGCAGATTGGTCCCCGACAGGAAGGTCACGACCAGGATGACGGCCGTGAAGCCCTGAGGAGACCGGTCCAGGAGGAATTTCGCCACGATGCTGTAGAGCGCGAACAGGCTCGACAGAACGATGGCGCCGGCCCCGAGCAGCGCCGCCGCCCGGAGCGGGGCCACCGAGAATGAGAAGAAACCGTCACACGCGAGCGCCACCAATTTCCCAACGCTGTACTTGCTCTCGCCGCCGGCGCGGGCCGACCGCTCGACCGCAATGCCGACCTGACGGTATCCCGCCCAGGCCCGTAGCCCCCGCAAATACCGATGTCGCTCCGGTGCCTGATGCAGCTGATCTACGACCCGGCGCGACATCAGCCCGAAGTCGCCCGCATCGACCGGCAGGTGGACGTTGGAGAGACGCGCCAGTATCCGGTAGAAGGTCGCGTAGCACAGGCGGAGCAGCCACCCTTCCTTGCGCCTCACCCTGCGAGCGTAGACGACGTCGTATCCCTCCAGATGGGTGCGCACAAAGTCGGGGATCGCCTCGGGCGGGTCCTGAAGGTCCCCGTCCATCAGCACCACGGCATCACCGCTGACGTGGTCGAGCGCTGCGGTCAGAGCCGCCTGGTGACCGAAGTTGCGGGAGAGCGCCACCACGATGAGCCGAGGCTCGCCGGCGGCCGCGCGAAACAGCGCCTCGCGAGAGCCATCCCGGCTCCCGTCGTCGACCACCACGATCTCGTGCGGGCCGCCCGGGATAGCGTCCAGCACGGCGGTCAGGCGCCGGAGCAGCTCCGGAATCAACTCGACCTCGTTGTAGATCGGCACGGCTATGGAAAGACGGAGCGGGCTCATCGTGGCCGCCTCCCCTTGAAATACACCATGTGCCACAGCGGGATGCCGAGCGTGCCCACTACGTACGGCTCGAACACTTCAGTCGTGAACTGCTCGGCAAACAACGCGTGCCAGGCCTCGAGCGGTCGGGGCGAGTCGCCTCGATCGAGACGCGCGAGCAGCCGCGCCGGACCAATCTCGGCGGGCAGGACGAGCTCCAGGATGTGGATCGTCCCGCCCTCGCTGAGCAGACGAGCGAGATTTCTCAACAGTGCCCGCACATCCTGATCGCCCAGGTGATGGAGCAGGCTGTTGACCAGAATGCAATCGAACGAGCTCCCGGGTGCCACATCGAACGCCCGGGCATCCGCCTGGACGAAGCGGCCCGGGTATCGGCTTTTCGCGTAACGGATGTAGGCCTCGTTCCAGTCGAGGCCGAGGTAGTCGGCTCCCGCGAACAGGCGGGCGTTGGTGCCGGGTCCGCAGCCGACATCCAGCACCCGGCCGGCACTCGCGACGTCGCTGTGCGCAAGAAAGGGCTCGAGCTTCTGATGAACAAACGGCGCCTGCCACAGCCGATAGACCAACGGCTGAGCCAGCAACGACTCCAACACGCTCATTCGGCGTGCACTGGCGATTCGGCGTCCTCGGTCCGACCCTCCGCCAGCACCTTGGCCGCATCGGTCGGCTGCCCATCCGGCAACACCAGGCTGAACCGCACGATGTGCCACAACGCGGCCACGCCGTCTTTCCAGCCGATCTTCTTGCCTTCCTGGTAGGTCCGGCCCGAGTACGAGATCGACACCTCCCAGATCCGGGCCCGCGCCTGCGCCAGCCGCGCGGTCAGCTCCGGCTCGAACCCGAAACGGTCGCTGGTGAGCACCAATGATTTCATCAGCGGCGCGCGCACCATCTTGTAGCAGGTCTCCATATCGGTCAGGTTCAGGTCGGTGAACATGTTCGACAGGAGCGTGAGCAGCATGTTGCCCACCGAGTGCCAGAAGTAGAGCACCCGGTGGTCCCCACCGATGAACCGCGAGCCGAACACCGCGTCCGCCCTGCCGGATCGGATGGGCTCGAGCAGGCGCGGCAGCTCTTCCGGGTCGTACTCGAGGTCGGCGTCCTGCACCACGATGACGTCGCCCGTGGCCCGCGCGATCCCGGTGCGGATCGCGGCGCCCTTCCCCCGGTTGGCCGGGTGATGAAGGACGACGTCGATCACGCCCTGCTCCCGCAACCGTTCCAGCAGATCGCCCGACCCGTCCGACGATGCGTCGTTCACCGCGATGATCTCGAGGTTGAGCGGCACCGCTCGCACTCGGCGGACCAGCGCTGCCACAGTCCGGGCCTCGTTAAAGACCGGAATGATGACGGAAACCCGCTCGACTGGAGTCATGCTGCCTCGGATGGAATCGCCGTAAACGCTGCAACGTCAGGGCCAAGCCCGAACGTTGTCAATTGTCCGCTGTGGTAGTTGCCTCAGCTACCATCCTATCTTGGACACCACATTACTTCAACTTTTTCCTTTTCCATGCTCGTTCTGACCGTCCACGGAGAAGAGCGACCACATTCTTTTCAATTTCTTGTCATTCTTTGTGCTTCTGGGCCTCTGTGGTTCGCAGTTGTTGTCGCAGTTGCTGTTGCGCTTGTGGCGAGCAGTGTCCGCCGAAGTCGAACCGGGTCAGACCGGACGACCGCCCCATCGACTGGAACGTCACCCGCCCACCGGCCGCGCTCAGCCCCTCCAGCAGCAGCGTGTCGGCACGTTCGGTGTGCGAGCCCAGCACCCACACATCGTTCCGGCACCCGGTCGCCCGGATGATGCGGCCGGTTTCGTTCTCGACCCACCCCTGGTCCACCGGCCCCAAGTCCGGAATCTTGGGCCGGCGCCAGACGCCGGCGGGCACGCCCAGCAGCACCGTTCGGCGCCCCTCGTTGAGCCGGAAGTCCCAGCCCTCTCCCGGTGCCACCCGCCCTCGACTGGCTGCGTTCTCGAACGCCGGACCGTCGCTCGCCCCCAGCGCCGCGTAACGGGCGAGCCGGGCGGAATCAGGCCGCGCCCAGTTGGTGGTGTAGAACGCCCACGCCGGCAGCGCACCGGCACCGACGTACACCGTCTGAGGGCCGCCCCGGGCGCGATCGAGCACGGCGACCAGGTCGCGGACATTCTCGACTGAGGCGGAATGGGCCAGGTATCGGCCCATCATCAGAAGCTCTGCGCCGAACAGGAGGGCGACCACGCTTCGCCCGGCGAGGCGACTCGAGGTTGGCGGTAATCGCTCCAGCAGCCAGGCGATCCCGGCGGCGGTGCCGAGATAGATCGCCGGCACGACAAACAGTACCAGACGGGAGGAGATCGGATACTGCCCCGCTCCCGACGCGGCGCCGAGCAGCAGCAGCGGACCGAACAGGAGGATCGCCTCCCAACGGGCCCGCGTCCGCACCAGGGCGACGATGCCCACGACGATCACGACCGCAAGGAGCCAGGTGCCGTAGCGCTGGCCCTCGACGAACCAGCCGGGGGCCACGAGCCCGGCCGTGGCGGGATAGTAGAGGCCGGCCGAGAATGCCGTCAGCACCTCTCGGCGGCTGCCCGCCAGCCCATCGATGAAGCGGGGGCCGGGCGTGAGGAATCGGGTGAGCCAGAAGTCGTGCAGGTAGTGGCTGTCCGCGGTCAGCCGGTACGAGACCAGATACGCCGCGCCGAAGGCAGCCAGCCATAGGCCGCCCATCGCGACGGCCTTGCGTCTCCGGTCCGGCGGCGAACCCAGAACGATGGCGCCACCGGCGCCCACCAGCGTGAATATCGACGGCGACGAGGCCCACGCGGCCACGACCCCGAGCCAGGGCAGCGCCCGGGCGAGCATCGAGCTGGGCCGCTCCACCCACTCGTACGCCGCGACCGTGATGGCGAGCGTGAGCGTCAGGTCGCCGATGTAGGGCTTGGCGACGGCCGAGTAGTGGACCAGGGTTGGCGCGATGCAGAAGGAGGCGGCGGCCAGCACGCCGACCCATCCGGGCAGGAACCGCCGCGCCAGCGGGATGAAGAGCACCATCGCCGCGATGCCCGCGAACAGCGGCAGCAGCCAGAATGTCCGGTCGTTCACCCCCAGGAGCTGGCTCGCGAGCTTCTCGCCCCAGAGGAAGAGCGGCGGCGCGGATTGATCGTAGTCGAGCGGGCGCAGCAGCCCGGCGTAGCTGCGGCTCGCCACATTGAGTGCGACCCGGGCTTCGTCGATCCAGAGCGAGCGGCCGGCGAAAAAGTACACCAGGCGGAGGGCAACCCCGATCGCGAGCGCACTCCACAGCACTACCTCCATGGCCCGCCACCCCGCCACCCCCCCGCGTGCCGGGGATTTCGCCTCGAACCGCTCCGGCGTCTGCTGCTGACCGAGCTCCGCTACGGCGCTGCCGGCGGATTCCCGCTTCCAACCGTCCATTTCGGGTTTTCCTCGCCCTCGCTCGCCCCTGTTGCCTCGGAGGCGAAATTAGGAGTATCTAGTCAGACTACTCTACCGATGACCGGGCCACCTCACCGGTTACGCCCTCTCCCACCCACCCCCGTTGGGTCCCGCTCGGCAACCCGCTGGCCGTGAATGGCTTACCAGCATGCCGTTCGGGAGGCCCGATTCGAGCCCGGGCTCATGCCCGCAACTATTTACTTACCAACGCGTTACATCTGCTTGACTTTGCCTACCCCGGCGCCGGTTATTCCGCTCAACCGCTACGGGGGACCCATGGGAATCGATCAAACTCGCCGCCAGCCACCCAGCGCTGCCGCGGCTCTGAGCTTTCCGGCGCGTCAGGGTCGGGCCCCCGCAGCCGCTCCTCCGCTTCGGATTCCCGAGCCACCTCGGCCGCCGCAGGTCCCCTGGGCCGAGCACCGCCATGGGGAGCTTCGCACCGACGAGTTCCGTTGGCTCCGCAACCTCGATGATCCGGCGGTGCTCCATTACCTCCAGGCCGAAAACGAGTACGCACAGCTGGCGATGCGACACGCCGAGCCGCTGCAGGACCGGCTCTATCACGAGCTGGTGGGCCGCATGGATGAAACCGAGTGCTCGGTGCCCGAGCGATTCGGCCCCTGGCTTTACTACAACCGGCTCGACGCCGGCCGGCAGTACCCCCTGCTCTGTCGCCGTGCCGCGGCGGACCACGCCTTCGAGGAGCTGCTGCTCGACCTCAACCAGCTCGACCGCGGCCCGCACCTGCGACTCGGCGCCAGCGAAGTCAGCCCCGACCATCGGTATCTAGCCTTCACCGTGGACTTTTCCGGTGACGAGGCCCACACCCTCCTGGTGCGGGATCTCGCCACCGGTGAGCTTCTCGCGGACCGGATCACCGGCACCGCGCCCTTGGTCGCCTGGGCCGACGATAACACCCTGTTCTATGTGCTGGTGGACGAAGCCCGCCGCCCCTGGGCCGTTCATCGCCATCGGCTCGGCAGCGATCCCGCCGACGACGCTTTGGTCTACGCCGAGCGGGACGAGGCGTTCTTTGTCGAGGTGGGCCGCACTCGAAGCGGCGAATGGGTCCTGCTCGAGATCGCGAGTGCGACCACGACCGAGATCCGGGCGCTGCCCGCCGCGCTACCGCTGGGTGAGCCCCGGCTGCTCCTGGCTCGGGAGCAGGGCGTCGAATACGCGGTCGCGCCCCACGGCGACCGCATTTTCATTCTTACCAATCAGGCGGCGGTGAATTTCCGGGTGGTAGAAGCCCCCATTGCCGACCCTCGCCCCGAGCATTGGCGCGAGGTGCTCCAGCACTCCGACCGGGTGAAGCTGGACGGGATCGACCTCTTCCGCGGCCATCTGGTGGTATGGGAGCGCGAGGACGGACTGCCGCAGGTTCGAGTGATCGATCTGGCGAGCGGCGCGGAGCATCGGATCGAGCTGCCCGAGCCGGCATTCGCCATCTTCCGCGGCGCAAACTCCGACTTCGACACCGCGACGCTCCGGCTCACTTACGCCTCGCTCGTCACGCCGCCGACCGTGGTGGACTACGACATGGTGTCGCGGGCCGTCACGGTGCTCAAGCGCTCGCCGGTGCGGGGCTACGACCCCTCCCGCTACCGCGCCGAGCGGCTCACCGCTACCGCGCCTGACGGCACCGGCGTGCCGGTCTCACTGGTGTACCGTTGGCCGTTTCCGCTGGACGGGAGCCGGCCGGCGCTGCTGGTGGGCTACGGCGCCTACGGCGCCTGCTACGAGGCAGGGTTCCAGGCCCATTTCCTGAGCCTGCTCGACCGCGGCTTCGTCGTCGCGATCGCGCACGTGCGGGGCGGCGAGGACCTGGGGCGGCGCTGGTACGAGGACGGGAAGGTGCTGCGGAAGCGAAACACGTTCACCGACTTCATCGCCGCCGCGGAGTATCTCATCGCCGAGGGCTACACCTCGGCCGACCGGCTGGCGATCAACGGAGCGAGCGCGGGCGGACTGCTCATGGGCGCGGTCACCAACCTACGTCCGGAGCTGTTCCGGGTGGTGGTGGCCGAGGTGCCCTTCCTCGACGTGGTCAACACCATGCTGGATCCGTCGCTCCCTTTGACCGTAATAGAATACGAAGAATGGGGCGACCCCGCCGACCCGGCGGCCTACGCCTGCATGCGCTCGTACTCGCCGTACGACAACATCGAGCGGAAGGCGTACCCTCACATGCTGGTGACCGGCGGGCTCAACGATCGGCGGGTGGCGTACTGGGAGCCGGCCAAGTGGACCGCGCGGCTCCGGGCCCGAAAGACCGACGGCAACCGGCTGTTGCTCCGGACCAACATGGGCGCCGGCCACGCCGGCGCCTCCGGCCGCTACGACGCGCTGCAGGAGATCGCGTTCAAGTACGCCTTCATCCTCGACGTGCTGGGCTTCGAGTAGCTAGTAGAGCCGCCGCACCACGTTGGAGAAGTCGTCGGTCCAGAGCGCGCCGGCCTTGATGGCGGGCGCCGCCCAGCGGCGATCCCGCGCTATCACTCCCAGATCTTCCTCCCGTCTCGCCAGTACGGCCCAGTCCGAGCCGTAAGCTCCCCGGGCCCGCTGGCTCGCCACCAACGCACTATCGTAGCGCATCCGGGCGACCAGGCCCGCGTCCGCGGCCAGCGCCGCGACCACGGGTGCGTAGTCGATGTAGCGGTTGGTGACGTGGAGCAGCAGGAGACCGCCAGGCACGAGCCGCGCCAGGTAGAGCTGGATCGCCTCCCGCGTGAGCAGGTGGACCGGGGGGGCGTCCGAGCTGAACGCGTCGATCACGAGCACGTCGAACCGGGCCGATGTGTCGCGCGCAATAGAGAGCCGGGCGTCGCCCAGCACCACCTTCGGCGGGCTCCGCGCGTCGGCCAGATAGGTGAACCAGGTCGTGTCCCGTGCAATCCGTTCGACCAGCGGATCGATCTCGTAGTAGGTCCACGACTCGCCGGGCCCCGCGTACGGGGCGGTGCCGCCCGCTCCGAGCCCGACGATACCGACCCGCCGGCCGGGGCGGGCCGGCATCACCTGGAGGAGCACGTCGCCCAGCGGGCCGTACGGATGGTAATAGCTGGTCGGCAGGTGGCGGAGCCCCGGTGCCCGGCCCTGAGTGCCGTGAATAGTCGTGCCGTGCAGCAGCAGGCGAATATTGCCGTCGCGCGACATCCGCACCCGGTAGACCCCGAAAAAGTCGCGAACCATGAGCCGCACGTCCGGGCGGCGGGCGGCGATGAAGTTCGCCGCCACCATGAGGGGCACTCCCAGGGTGAGCAGCAACCCGAACCGTTGCTTCCACAGGAGAACCGCGCCGACCACCGCGGTGATGACGACGACGTTGGCCAGCGAGAGAGCGCGCAGGCTGCGGGGGACGATGTCGGCTACCTCGAGGCCGATCACGATGTGCGCAATCCCGCCGGCGAAGGCCACCAGCGCGAGCGCGATCATCAACCCGCCCCGCCGGCCGCTGGTCCAGGGCGACCACCGCGTCAGAGCCGCCACCGCGGCCATGGCGAGCGGGTACTCCGCCACCGACGAGAACACTACCGGCGCCACCAGTGCGTTGAACGCACCCCCCAGCGCGCCGCCCAGCGCTACCCACAGGTAGAACTCGGTGAGCCGGTCGGCCGGCGGGCGGAGCCGTGCCAGCTCCCCGTGACACAGCAGCCCGGCAACGAACAGGATCGCGTAGTTGAGCGGAAGGCTCACCCAGACGACGGCGTTCTGTCCCCACATGTCGCCCGCCAGGAGGCCGAGCAGCACCAGCGGCAGCCAACGCTCGGCGACGTTGCGGGAGATCCAGGGGCGGCGCGCGAAGGTGGCCACGAAGGAGAGCAGGTAGAGCGCGAGCGGCAGCACCCAGAGCAGCGGCACCGCTGCGATGTCGGTGCTCACATGGGTGGTGACCCCCAGGAGCAGGCTCGACGGCACGGCGGCGAGGAGGAGCCAGCGCCACGGCGCGACTCGGGGTCGGTTGGTATTGGGCGGCGGATCGAGCGGGGCGTTGGGCGCGATGCGCGCCGGCTGCCGTAGCGCGATGACCGCCGCCACTGCGATGGCAATCACGAGCGCCAGGTACGCGGCGGACCAGGCGCCCCGCTGAATCCGGAGCGGGAGCAGCGGCTCGACAACGAAGGGATAGGCGAGGAGACCGGCGAAGCTGCCGAGGTTGCTCGCGGCGTACAGGAAGTAGGGATCGGCCGCGTCGGGATGGTCCAGCTGGCTGAACCAGCGCTGGAGCAGCGGGGCCGTGGCGGCGACCAGCACGAACGGAGCGCCCACCGCTGCAACCAGCGCGACCAGCAGCCAGCCTATCGGGCTCTGGCCTGGTCTCGGGATGTCACCCGCGGGAAGCGCGATGGGCAGCGTCGCCGCCGCCAGGGCGAGCAAGCCCACGTGCACCCAGGCCTGGCGTCGCAGGCCGAGACGCCCGGGCAGGAGGTGAGCGTAGAGATAGCCGAGGAGGAGACCGACCTGGAAGAAGAGCAGGCAGGTGGTCCAGACGGCGGGCGTTCCGCCGAGGGTCGGCAAGACCATCTTGCCGACCATCGGCTCCACCAGGAACAACAGCGCGGCGCTGAGAAATACCGCGACCGCGTAGGCGAGACGGGTGGTGCCTACGCCGCCCCCACGCCCACGCCGGCACGGCCCAGCCAGCGATCGAGCAGACCTTCCCACCCGAGCGTCTGACGGATCTCGCCCGGCCTAGCCCCGAACAGCCTGACCGCCTGCCGGCTGAGCGACGAGTGGTCGCTGTAGCCGCACTCCACGGCGATGGTGAGCAGCGACGTCTGCCGCTCGCGCTGCAGCCGGAGCGCCGCATACACGGCATGCGCCGCCGCCAGCCACGCGCCGGGCCCAGGGAGCCCGGCGCGCTGGAACCAGTTGCGCACGGTCCGCTCGGGCCGGCCCAGGGCCTGGAGCAGGCCGTGGAGCCGGGGATATTCGGGCGCCTGGCGGAAGATGTCCACGATCAGGCCGCGGAGCGGCGGCGGTGGATCCACTCCGCGGGCCGCGAGCCAGTCTTCCAGCTCGTGGGTGAGACTGGCCGGGTCGGTGAGGACCGGCTGCAGGGTCTCACGCGGGGGCGCATCCTCCCCCAGCACCGCGCGGATGTGATACGGCGCCGCCAGCCGCGCCGCCTCGGCGGGATCGATGCCCACCCCGTTACGTATTCGGAGCGCGAGCGGGGCGGCGGGGAAACGCGCGCGGAGCCGCGGGGCCACGGCCGCGACGGCGGGCCAGGCGGCGTGGTCACTCAACTCGATGGCGAGCACCGAGCCGAGCGGGAGATCCGGCATCTCGGACGCGTCGAGACCGGGCATCTCTTCGAAGCGCGTGTACGGGGGCGTCAATTTGAATAGGGCCACCGAGGGCCCGGAGTGCTCTAATTGCATAGCGGGGTCCTGCGAAAGAGACGACGTGCCATGTTAGCGTAGGAGCCGCCGGAAGGCTAGAGGGGTGCGGCGGTCCACGCTAGGTTTCTTCATGCCTGAAGATCAATCCATCCGCCGGATCTGCGTCTTCGCCGGGTCCAATTCCGGCGCCAGGCCCGAGTATGTCGCCGCCACCCGGCGCCTGGGGGAGGTCATCGCTGCCGAGGGCCTGGAGCTGGTGTACGGCGGGACCAGCGTCGGGCTCATGGGCGAGCTGGCGGCATCGGTGCTGCAGCACGGCGGTCATGTGTTCGGTGTAACCGTCTCCACCCTGCGGGACAAAGAGCCGCCTAACACCGAGATCCCCGACCTCATTGTGGTCGGGTCGATGCACCAGCGGAAGTCCCAGATGGCGGATATGTCCGACGCGTTCATCGCCCTCCCGGGTGGTCTCGGCGCCCTGGAGCAGTTTTTCGAGATTGTGACATGGGCCCAGCTCGGCTTCCACGCCAAACCGTGCGCCATGCTCAATGTGGCGGGGTACTTCGATGCCCTCGACGCCTTCCTGGATCAGACGGTGCGGGAGGGGTTCGTCAGCGAGCAGCACCGCGAGATGATCCTGCTGGATGACGACCCCGCGCGGCTGGTGGCCAGGTTGCGGGCGCACGAGCCGGGCGAGAGCGAGCGCTGGATCGGGCGGACGAACCGATAGGCGGGGAGGCGGGAGCAGGCGGGAGCAGGCCGGCGATTCGGCGAACTGCAGCGCCCGGCGGGGGATCTCCCGCCTCGCGAACGGGCACGACGAACGATCCGCCAGGTTACTTCTGCTTCGCCTTGCCCACCGGCTTCTGCTTCGGGAACCGTCTTGCCCTGGCCTGTCGCTTGCGTAACTTTGCTGGGAGCGGTGAGATGCCGAACGGCCGCTGACGAATAAGTCCAACCAATTGCGGAAGTTGTTGCGGTCAGCGCCGGCTGGTCGGGGATCCCGTGTGCGTGGATCCGGCCACGGGCGACGAGTCCGCGCCACAGTCAGGGAGCGATTCATGAAGAGAGCGTTGTTCGCGCTGTCCCTCCTCGCGCTGCCCGCAGCTTCCCTCGGAGCCCAGGTCTCCGTCGATTTCACGCCCCAGATCGGAGCCTACGTCCCGCTCAAGGACCTGACCCTCGGGACCGATCCATTCAGCGGCCTCGAGCGGCGCCAGAAAGCGGAGACCAAGCTCACCATCGGCGGCCGGCTCGGACTGTGGATGAGTCCGTCGTTCGGGTTCGAGGGCGTGGTCGACTACAACAAGGGCGGCGTTGTCACCTATCTCGGCGGCACGCCGGCCGATCCGACGCAGGGATCGCACTTCTTCGCCGGCAGCGGGCGGGCGATGCTCAAGCTGCACTCGGCGACCGGCGGCGTCGCGATCATCCTGAACGCCGGCGCTGGGCTGGTCGATCGCGGCGGCGAATTCATCAACGGGAGCTCCCCGCCTTCGACCGTGTACACCGGCCGCACCGATTTTGCGCCGGCAGCCGGCATCGCTTTTCTGATACGACTGCGGAGCGACGTCGCTGCCCGGATCGCCGTGGACGGCTACACCTACAGCGCGCAATACATCAACCCGATCTTTGGCTCCACTAGCAAGCAGCGGCAGTATGACCTGGTCATCACTTTCGGGCTGACGGGGCCGTTCAAGCGCTACGGGATTCCGGGCGAGTAGACGGGAGCGGGCGGCAGCAGGCGGGAGCGGGCGGGAGCAGACGGGAGCGG
>Ga0137403_10005236_pt1 | contig 15075 bp, 16 predicted proteins | sample CZOMad2_1_16fung_FD_122057 | JGI IMG/M metagenome (GOLD analysis project Ga0137403, IMG submission 122057) | Vadose zone soil fungal communities from Angelo Coast Range Reserve, California, USA - CZOMad2_1_16fungal (Hybrid Assembly) | ecosystem: Environmental > Terrestrial > Soil > Vadose zone... | reverse complement strand
CTGGCCACTTTCACGAATTCCGCCATCGCGTCCAGCACGCGTTTGGGTTCGCCGAGGTCGTTCCATCTGACTCCGCTGACTCTCAGCACCGCGAGCCGTTCCGGGAGTAGCGCGAGCACTCGATGAGAAAAATTTGTTTCTTCCAGATGCCGGTAGAGTTTGCTCACCGCCTTAGCCTCGGCCTCAGTACTGAAAAGAGGGTTTAGGCAAGCGAAGGCGCGGTAAAGGTTTGGTGTGGCGCTCTGGATAATTTCAAGCAATGCTCGCACCGATGCGACCATTACGAAGCTATTCCACAAGCAACCGCGCATCTGCAGAACTTGGGCCAAGACTTTATTGGGCTTCTCCCAAAAACGGCGGACGCCAAAAACGCTCGCATGTCCTCTAATCAAAGCCGTCGGTTCGATCCATCCGTATTCAACTTCGGGGCTTTCGGGCTCGACACCGAGCAAAATTACAAGATTCTGTCTAAAGTATGCGGTGTCAAGTGCCGTACGAATATGGGCCATGAACTTCCAATCGTCAGAGACATAATGATCTGAGGGAAGGAAGGCAACGATGGCTTGGGGATCAGCCGCGGCGATTCTCAATAGACTGTAGAGGATGGCGGGGGCGGTGCCGGCGTTGCGCGGTTGGACGACCAGATTGGCAGCATTCGTATCCGCAAGAATATGAGCATAGTAGGGTTCGTGAACGCGGTTGACGACGTAGAGCGTTCGCTCTTTCGCCAATTGTAATGCAGCGCGTCTCTGAGTTTCCTCTAGCAGCGTCGCGCCGCCGAGCACGGAACAGAACTGTTTGGGTCGTTCATCGCCGGTGATCTTGCGAGTCAAAGACTTGAGGCGACTACCGTCTCCGCCGGCCAAGATCACCCCCCATTCATGTTTGTATCGTCTCGATGCGCCGGTAACTTTGTCCGTGCTCGGTTGGTGAATCATGGTTACCTCTGAAAGCTTTGGGGGTATATCGGCCGATCTCTCGATTTCCCTTTAATCGCTGTTTCTGTCGAACGACTCAGTCGGGTCTCGACCCAATTGCGCATTGGATGTCTTCCGCCGGGTAAAGGATGCAGAAGTTTTGCGTAAGATCTCATTCTGTGAGAGTTTTCGGGCCCGGACGTGAGAGGAATTATGGCCAAGAAGAACCCTTCACACCCTCGACCGCTTAAAAGATATTACGGCTCCCCGGTTAATTCCGGGTTTCGCGACTGTTAAGATTTAGATGCGGTAGGAGTAATTCGGAATTTTTGCAAGCAGTTTTCCGCGATAATGATCAGGTGTCCTCGCCACGACTGTATCGAACCCGCGCTTCGTCATGGCGCGCCCGATCGATTTCCTCGTCTATCAGGCTCCCTACGCGTTGGGCGATCCCGACCAGTTGGGGAGAATCCGGTTTAAGCGCCATCGCTCTGATAATATCGCCGCGGATCTGACCCGCAGGGTCCCAATAAAATGGTTGGTTCCCCGCTTCCGCCAACGTCGACTTTGATCATGTCGCCGGTTTGCCGCAGAAAATGCAACGTTTGCTGTTTTCATGATGGAGCTTGGCGCAGCCCACGTGCCCAGCTCCTCGAGTGTGAAGATATACCTCTGCCGCCGACAACATGCCAATGAGCGGCGCGGTGAAATAGATCCACAAATCGGCCCAATGCCGTGCGGCAACTGCCGAGGCGAAACTACGTGCCGGATTCATGCTCATACCGGAGATCGGCGCTTCGAATGTGATGTAAATCATTACCAATGCGCCGGCGCAAAGCCCGGTTAGTTTGTGCAGCCGCGAGTTATTCGAGACGTATAGGATGACCGTCATCAGGATGAACGCAATCGCGACCTCCGCGACGAATGCCGCAATTGCTCCCGCGTATCCGGGTGCCGTCACGACATAATTGACTGAAGGGTGCGACGCCCACGTCGAAAGCATCGTTGAAGCCGCCAACGCGCCCAGCAAGCCGCCGACAAACTGGAAGGTGAGATAAAAGGCGGCATCGCATATTTTGATCTTGCCGAGCCTAAAGAAGGTAATCGTGGTCGACGGATTGATGTGAGCACCGGACTGTTTTCCCCACGGTGAATAGATGATCGCGATCGCGGTGCCGCCCATGGCCGATCCCATCAAAAAACGTCGCAGCAGCGGATTGGGAATCGCCTGGTGAACCAGCGAAGCGGGATGTTCTAGAATCGTACCGAAGGTAAATGCCGAGACCATGAAGAGCGCAAGACAGGCGCCCTCGATCAAGTACTCAGGCCAATGGTTCTTCAGCGCATCCATCATAAGGATTAGATGCGGGAAATTTTAGAATGATGCGATCACTTGACGCTGTATAAGTAGCCCAACCGTGCGGCGGTCGGCTTGTTTCTTGGGTGCCGCAGCGTCTTTAAGGCATGCAGGGTTTCCTGGAAGTAATTAGTTTCTTCCGCCGCTTTGGTAAATCGATTGCGATTCGAATTGACGGGCGCGGTCGATCTCGTTGTCGAATTGACGTCCGATGCGCTGCGCCGACGCGGCGAACTCACCTGCTTCCGGTTTTCCCGCCAAAGTTCGCTCGATGGCGAGGCGAATGTTCCTGGTCGGATCCCAGTAAATGCCATGCTGGCCATCGGCGGCCAGTTCGTCGAGTTCCGCGTGGATGCCGTTGAGCCCGGCCTCTATTTCCTTGCGGCCCTGTTCTCGGTCGCCGCCACGATACAGTGTCAGGCCGAAATATACGTGCGCCAAAGGATCGTTTTTATCGTTCATCAGGGCGCGTTCAAGAGCAGCCCGGGCTTTGTCGTCTTCGCCGGTCTCGTAATAAGCGCGGCCGAGATAAGTCAGAACGCTCTCATGAACCGGGGAGGGAAATTTGTAGTTGGGGTCGGACTCGGCGGCGCGGCTAAGATAAATCACGGCCTGCGCAGAATTGCCGGTCTGAAGCGCGCTACGGCCAGCTTGAACATCGCTTCCGATCTTCAGCGCACTGCAACTCGCTACAAAGATAAGCGCCGACAAACAAGGCCCAATAAATGATCGATTTGGGTTCATTTGACACGTTCCTCGGATGATGTTGCCACAAACAAAGATTCCTATTGAGGAAAATACCACTAATTAGGAATAGACAATAGCGCGGTTTATTTTCCGGCCAGCCGGACTTGTATCCCAGAGTCTATCAAAATTAAATCCTCGCACGCCGACAATGGTGACGGGGGGAACGTAACGGCAAGGGCTCGATCATCTGCCGGCGGGCACACGGCGCAGTAGCAAGCTTACGGGATAAACCGAATCTGGCTTCTGAGGCGGCGGGTTTTTTTACCCGCGCTAAAGTGACACTAAACGTGACGTCAAATGGAGAAACTCAATTGAGCTGAATGACGTTTTTGATACCGCTACTCTTGCCGATCAGTAGATCGCGATGAACGTCCATCGGGAAGCGGCCGCTAATGACGGACTTCACCGCCTCCGGCCAACGCTGCGAGAAAATCCCGACGTCCCTGATCGAAGCTTCGAAAGCGTCACGTCCGGCGTTGACCGTGCCGAAGACGACCTGGTTTTTGAGCACGAGGTTACGCATCATGAGGTCGGTATCCACTTCGATCGGGCCTTTTCGGCCGGGAACGCCGGTAAAAATGAATACACCGTTGGTGCCCAGTAGCTTGATCATATCGAAGGCTAGGCGCGAGGCGCCGGTCGCTTCGTAAACTAGATCGACGTTACCGACTTCTTGTACCAAAGCTTCGAGAGAATGGGTTTCCGCCGATATGTATTTGGCGCCGATCATTTTCAAAACGTCGGCCTTGGGATTCGGTACCGGCTCACGGGCATAAACGTAGGTGTCAAAATCGTAATTCACAAGAGCCATCGCGCCCAATAAGCCGACGGGCCCGGCGCCGAGAACAACCGCGCGGTGGCAGTGGGCTGGGGCTTTGCCGGGCTGGACGGGGCAACTCCACGGTAGACGTTGCTGCACGTCCCACATTTGCATAAGGGCTTTTTCCGCGATGGTGAGCGGTTCAACGAGCACCGCCACATCTCGCAGCTCATTTGGAACCGGATTCATGTACTTCTCGTCATCGACAACGTACTGCGCCATGAAGCCGTGCTGCTGTTTGATGCCCCTTTCGGTGAAGTCGCCGGTGAAACAGAAATCCTGGCGGCTGTTAATGCAAGCCACGCAATCAATGTGTGGGCATGGGCGTCGAACCATGGGTACGACCAAGTCGCCGACTTTTACGCGACTTACCTTGGGGCCGACTTCAACCACTTCACCGAGGGATTCGTGCCCGATGACCAAATACTCAGTGTCGGCCGGCGGCGTGCCATACTCGAAAGCGCAGATCTCTTTGTCGGTGCCGCAGACGCCGGCTTCGATCATGCGCAGCTTGACGTCCGACGGTGACGAAATGTTTGGCTCAGGCTGGTCGATGAGGCTGACTTGTTTTGCTTTGGGTATTACGGCGATGGCCCGCATAAGTAAATTCTCCTGTGGGTGGCCGGTATCGGCATTTTCGGCCGCGGCTTTGCGTGTTAGATGCGCGACAAGCGGCAAAAGGATGCGTGGTGGAAATTAGCTCCGCGTTGATTGACCCGGCGTCGGGGGCAGCAAGGACTGACACGTCCCCTGCAATCTCGGACTTAACAAAAATGTCCGGGTAAGCTCGATGGTCTTTTTGTAGGTTTGCAAAAATGCCGCGCAGTCGCTGCAAGCTTTGAGGTGACTTTCAAACACCGCTTGTTCTTGAGGATCGAGACGGGAAGACAGGTAATCGGCGATGAATTCGACTTCTCTTTTGCATGTGTTGGGTGTCTTACCAAATTTATGCGACCGCGTCGCGATTCGGGAACCTGTCGGTTTTTTACCTGCAATACCATGACGGTTCCGGCGGTCAAATGTGGTAATCGCGCGAATGGCTGTGCTCCTCTTAGTCTGAGCTTGAACTTGTGATCCGTTTACCTGGGGCTGAGCGTGGTCTAGCGACCGGCTCGCCGATTTCCGTGCGACCGCTGTGAGGTGACCACGAGTCGAACCGGAGCCAACGACCGCACCAACCTGACGTTGTAGCAGTCGAAGATGTTCTTCAACGCCGCGAGCACCAAGGCGTCATCTTTCGTCAGGTTGGTAAGCTCTTGGAGCAGGTCCATGAAAGTCGTCCTGATCAAGGTTGGCTTTGGCCGGACCGCTCGTGTAAATTCCATCGGTTTCACTTTCATGTTTTCCCTCCCAAGCATTGCTCCTGTAGATTAGATGTCCCAGCTCGGTGGAAAGTTACACAACCAAGAGGCGAATCACTTAGGTAGAAGAAAGCGGACGTCTGGATCGGTCAAAAGGCGGGAGAAACGATTAAACGTGTGCGGTGGCTCGGCGGATGCCGATCCTCCGCGCGCGAGGCTTTATTCCTCGGATTGCGCCACGTCGACGCTTTTCCGGATCCCGAAGATTCCAGATTACTTGGATCTGTCGTCGAGTAAAGTTATGATCTGATCGCGCGATTCGAGCTACATCGTGCGCAACTCGCGAGTGTCTCTTGGCTTTCTGTTGCTTTTTAGAAGTGCGGCACGCTCGTGATCGCGAATCTGGTCCAATCGAGCCTGAAACCAGGTAGCTCGCGGCCAAGCCCAACGAACCTGCGGCAACTGGTCGCCATTGTAATAGCCTTCATTCACCGGACTTTGGCTGAAAACGGCTTCCCAAGTGTTCATGATCTACTCCCTCCTCGCTATGATTCTACGTTGGTGTCCCGGAAAACGGATGCCCCGGGAGCGATTCGGCTTTTAAAAATTAGCCAGCCTGCAATATTTGCATTTTGCTGAAGTGTAAGCAAGCAAGATTGATTAACTAGTAAATTGGCTGGCGAGACAAAACAAACAGGCGAGGATTCGTTGCATTTTCTTGCGTAAGAAAGCGAGCACGTTGTTGCGAACTTTGGTAGGAATCGCCGAATAACTAATTGAGCCCGCGACCGACACGGTTTTCTTATAGGTGTTTAAAAAATTTACGCAGTCAGGACAGATCCTCAAATGCTGCTCGAACTCGCGCGTGAGGCGCGGACTGAGCCGGTCAGTTACGTAATTAAGGATCAATGCACTCATCTGCTTGCAGGTTTTGCCGGTCGGCGTCTTGGGAGCCCGCGTTCGCTTTGGCATATCGTCGCGACCGTCCTTCTAGTTAGGCTGCGGAGTAGCCGAGCTGTACGGCTAATTTTCCGCGCAAAAAGAGCCGGGCGCGGTGCAGCCGGGTTTTTACCGCCGATACGGTAAGCCCCAGTGTAGCAGCGATTTCCTTGTCGGAGAGACTCTCGAGATCGCTCAGCACGACAACGCTCCTATCGAGTGGTTTCAATTGAGCCAAAGCCTGCGCCAGCAACTCTTGCAATTCATGCTTGGCGTATTTCTCATCGAGCGTGTCGGACCAATCTACTACTGGACGAACTGAGTGGTGTCCATCTTCTTGAAACTTCGGCAAAAATTCATCGTATTCGACTTCTTTGTTCTTTTTGCTGCTTCGGATCTTGCCCAGCGCGGCGTTCACTGTCAGCCGGTAAAGCCAGGTCGAGAACTGTGAATTGCCTTGGAATGATTTGGCTTTGCGGTAGACCGTCCAGAAGACGTCTTGGATCACTTCTTCGGTATCAGCCGCTTCGCCTAGGATACGATGTGCGATGTTGTAGAGTTTTCCCGAGTAAATCTTGAAGATCGTTTCCAACGCGTCGTGGTCGCCGTCTTTTAGTCGCCCGATGAGTCGAGCATCGTCGGTCTCGGTCTTACGACGGCGAGCCAGCCGGCTAGGTGAAGACGTTCTTACGGTTAGTTCACCGCCCATGGCGACGGCTTGGCGTCTCTCCATCGAAAAACTGCTATTTGCTGCGTTGTGACTAAAGGACATAAGCGTCTCCTCGTGCTGTACGACGGTCTTCATACGGCTCAAGCTCTCCTGACTATTTCTAAAAGGGTGGCGATAAATGGCGAACAGTTAATGATGTTCAGTGATTTGCTTTGAAGGTTGGCGAGCCTTCGCGCAGCTTCCTCTTTCATGAAGTCGACGCCCGCCATGTCCACGATGATCATGCTTCGATGCTTTTTTTGGTGGCGGGCACAGGCTTCATCCAACTCGGAAAGTGATTCAACTGAGATCGTGCCATCGAGCCGAAGCCTTACTGTTTTTTCATTTTCGAGTTTTTCGGTTATCCGCAGCATGTTTCCTCGATCCCGGATAATACGCAGTCAGAGCACTGACCATGCCAGTGAGTTAAGTAATTGAAGCAACAAGTTTTTTGTTGGGTATTAAGGAGATCATTGCGGCATTTCATCGCGAAATATCGCAATGATTGCGAAATATCACGATTGGGGGTACGAGTTGGATTACCCGTTCGAGGCGAACAGTGAGTACGGTGCAGGAATCTCAAAGTGATGGGCTGGCAACCGGCGAACAAGCGTTGCATCACATCACCGAAGGCATCGCCGGAGCGACCGGAGAGCAATTCTTCCGCTCACTGGCGCAACATTTGGCCAATGCCCTCCAGGTGCGCTATTCATTCGTCGCTGAATGCGTCGACGATTCGCAAGCGCGAGTATGCACTCTCGCCTTCTGGCATGGCAATGGATTCGCCCAAAGCATCGAGTATCCGCTAATAGGTACGCCCTGTGAAAAGGTGATCGAAGGAAGTGTTTGTTCTTATCCCGAGGGGCTGCGGTTGTTATTCCCGGAGGATAAGGATTTGGTCACGCTCGGCGTAGAGAGTTACGCCGGGGTGCCGCTCTTGAATAGCCAAGGTGAGGTGGTGGGTCATCTGGTGGTGATGGATAACCAACCCCGTGTCTTCGGCAAGCAAGAGCTGAGAATCTTGCGCATCTTTGCTACCCGGGCTGGCTCAGAGCTGGAGCGCAGCCGCTCCGAAGCTTCACTCAAGCGCAGTGAAGCTCAGCGCCGCATGCTGCTCGACATCAACAATGCCGTCATCTCCAAACTCAGTCGCGAAGAGCTGTGGACGGCGATCGGCGAAGCGGTTCGCCGGGTGGTGCCGTTCGATCGCCTGGCGCTGTCCGAATACGATTCCAAACAAGACTGTTTGCGCATTGTGAACTATGCGGGTCCGTACCGACGCGAAGATTACACTCCCATCGGCCGGCAGCTCGTATTGGGCGATAGTCCAGCGGGTTTGGCCTTTACCAGCCAAAAGTACGTCCTCCGCGGCGATCTCGAACTAGAACGTCGGACGGCTTCCGAAGAGCGTGCCTACGGACATGGCTTTCGTTCGATTTGCGCGCTGCCGCTCGTTGTGCGCGGCAAAAGTATCGGTGCGATCACCATCGGCAGTCTTGACAGATCGCGCTATTCAGAGGCGGACGCCCAGTTTTTGATGGAAGTCGCGAATCAAATCGCTATCGCCGTGGATAATTTGCGGGCGCATGAAGAAACCAAGGCATTGAAGGCGAGATTCGAAGCGGAAGCAGTTTATCTCCAAGAAGAAATCAAGACCGAGCACAACTTCGAAGAGATCATCGGTCAGAGCTCGTCGTTACGAGACGTGCTGCGAAAAGTCGAGCAGGTGGCGCCAACCGATGCAACCGTGTTGATTCGCGGCGAAACCGGCACGGGGAAGGAGCTTCTGGCGCGCGCCGTGCATGATCGGAGCCGGCGCAAGGATCGACCCTTGGTCAAAGTGAATTGCGGTTCGATTCCCTCCGGGCTGGTGGAAAGCGAGCTATTTGGACATGAGCGGGGCGCGTTCACGGGAGCCACTCAACGGCGTATCGGCCGGTTTGAGTTGGCCAATAGCGGAACGATATTTCTCGACGAAGTCACCGAGCTGCCGCTCGATACTCAAGTGAAACTTCTACGCGTGCTTCAGGAAGGAGAATTTGAGCGGGTCGGCAGCAGTCAGACGATCAAAGTGGATGTGCGCGTCATCGCGGCTACCAACCGCGACTTGAATGAAATCGTCAAGAACGGGAGTTTTCGCGCCGACTTGTTTTACCGGCTTAACGTATTTCCGCTCGAGTCGCCGCCGCTGCGAGAGCGCAAGGGCGATATCCCATTGCTGGTGAATTTTTTCTTGAGCAGGTTTGGCAAAAAGCTCGGCAAAGAAGTGCATGGAGTATCGCAAAAATCGATGCAGAGTCTGGTCCAATACAGCTGGCCGGGAAACATTCGCGAATTGCAAAACGTTATCGAGCGGGCTGTGGTGGTGGCGCGTAGTCCGATGGTGCAGATCGACGACTCGATGCTCTGCAGCGAAACGGACTCGATGGAAACCTCAACGATCGATACTTTGGAGAACGTCGAGCGCAGCCACATTGTGCGCGCGCTGACGGAAACTCGTTGGGTGATTCACGGTAAAAAAGGCGCGGCGGAAATCTTGGGAATTAATCCGAGCACACTGCGCTCGCGCATCGATAAACTCGGCATTAAGAAACCCTCGGCGCGCTAGACTTACTTGCCGGACGGATGGCCGCAGGATCACATGTCGCCCCCACCTGAGCCCCCGCCACGGTAGCGGTTCAATTCGTCGCGGCGGGCCTGGTCAACTTCGTTTTCGATTGTGAGGCCTAACTGCTCGACTCGTGGAATTACGCTACTCCAGTCCACCTGTGGCGCGGAAACCGCTTTGATCAATGCCAGCAGCTCGGTGCTCAGCTGGCCGGAAGGATCCCAAAATTCACCCGCCACAGTGAAGTGTTTGATGTACTCGATGCGGTCGTAGACTCCCTGCAGCCCCGCTTGAATCTGTTTGCGGCTGGTTTCATTCATCTGCTCGCGCGCGCCGATGAGGCCAACGTAGAGCCGAGCGACGTCGTCGTCCTTGTTTTGTGCGAGAGCGCGATCCAGGGCTTGGCGAGCGAGCGAATATTTCATGGTCCCGTAGTAGGCGCGCCCGACGTAGGTCCAAGCGCTTTCTTGCAGCGGCGAGCCGCCGTTTTTGCTGTCGAGCGCCGCGGCCTGCTCGAAGTGGTGCACAGCGGCTTCCGGATTACCGGTGAGAAGCGCGAGTCTGCCCTCTTGGATTTGGTGCGCTGCTTGCGAGCCGGCGCAACCATACACCGACGCAAGAAGTAACAATCCGCAGATCAAAGCCGTCAGGTTCATCGATCCGCTGCTATCAGCTGTTATTGACCGTGACTGAAATTCCGTTAAGCAAACGTTTCTCGGTACCGGGTTTTGCGACCGCCGTAAGGGTCTAATGATACCGGCAACGAATCGTCTTAATATCATGCCGAATCCGGTGCGTAAATGGAAAGAATGACCCGCCGCCCAAAGACGGCAGTAAGTGCCGCAAGGAGACTGACTGATCGACAAGCTTAACGGCTCGGCGCCGTCAGCGCCTTAAGAGTTAGTCGCGTGGCGAAGAACGACGACCACTTTACGAGTAGCCGGTAACCAAGGAGCAGAGTTAAAACTATCCCATATTGGACGGGGCGGCTTATATCCGCCTTCACCAACCAATAAAAGTGAATCACGCCGGCGACGGCGGCGAGGTAAACTAAGCGGTGCAGTTGCTGCCAGCGTTTGCCGAGGCGGCGAATCATACGCGCAGTCGAAGTGAGCGCCAGCGGGATCATCATCACGAAGGCCGTGAATCCTGCTGTGACGTATGGCCGCTTGAGAATATCTTTGGCGATCCTGTTGAGATCGAAGAAATGATCTAGGCCGACAAACGTTGAAAAGTGGAGCAAGGCGTAAAAGAAAGCATATAGCCCAAGCATGCGGCGAAACTTAATGAGCTCGTTCCAGCCGGTGATCCGCCGCAGCGGCGTGACGGCCAAGCTCGACAACAAGAATATCAGCGCCCATGAGCCCGTGAAGCGGGTGATCGTATCGATGGGATTCGCGCCGAGATCGGCGTTATAGGCGCGATAGGCGAGCTGGCTGACTGGAACGAGGCAAACTACAAAGACCGACGGTTTGAGCCAGTTACTCATCTTGGAACAAGATAATTTGAACTTCGCAATTCTTTTTGGCCCTTCAGTAGTACTTCTTCAGGTCCATTCCCTTGTACAAACTTGCCACCTGCTCGCCGTAGCCGTTGAACATGAGCGTCTTTCGGCGAAGAAATTCGCCGATGCGCCGTTCGGTGGCCTGGCTCCAGCGCGGATGATCGACCTCCGGATTGACATTGGAGTAAAAGCCATACTCCTGGGGCTGCATTATATTCCACGACGCCGCCGGTTGCTTCTCGACAAAGCGTAGTTTGACAATGGACTTGATGCTCTTAAAGCCGTACTTCCACGGCACGACTAAGCGCACCGGGGCGCCGTTCTGCGCCGGCAGAACTTCGCCATACAAGCCCACGGAGAGAAGCGTCAGCGGATGCATCGCTTCGTCCATGCGCAGTCCCTCGACGTAAGGCCACTCGAGCGCGCTGCCAAAGATACTCGGCTTCTGAGCTGGCATACGCTTGGGGTCATGGAGCGTGACGAATTGAATGAATTTAGCGTTGTTGGTCGGCTCCACTTGATTGATCAAGGCACTGAGCGGAAACCCGACCCACGGTATCACCATCGACCAGGCTTCGACGCAGCGTAAGCGATAAATCCGCTCTTCGAGCGGGCTCAATTTCATGATGCCGTCGATGTCCAACGTCTTCGGCTTTTTCACTTCGCCTTCGACGGTTACGGTCCACGGTCGCGTCGTCAAGTACTTCGCGTTCTGCTCCGGATCTCCTTTGTCAACGCCAAGCTCGTAAAAGTTGTTGTACGACGTGATGTCCTTGAATGAGTTGATTTTCTCACTAGTGTCGTACGCCGGCGGCCCCTTTTTTAAATTCTTCAATTTTTCGCCGGCGAGAGATTCACCTGGCGCCGACAGGTCGATTCCCGCCAACGCCGCGCCGGCGGCGAGCGCTACAGCCGACGCTGACGCGATGAATTGGCGACGGTTTAGATACAGCTCTTTCGGCGTGATCTCAGAAGATTTTATGTCTACTGGTTTCTTAATCAGCATCGCTTGTCCTCCACGACTATCTACGCATGGTTGCTAACAACAGATTGTCTGTCAGCTTCCCTCTGCGAGCAGCTGTTTGATGACCGATTCAGTTTTCTGGTAAGCGCCCTCGCCGACATGGCTGTAGCGGATCACGCCTTTTCTGTCGACCACGACAATGGTTGGCCAAGCCCAGACGCCAAAGCGTTTCCAAATATCAAACCCATTGTCTTGCACAACCGGAAATTTGATGCCCAACCGCGCGGTTGCTTCCTGTACTTTAGCCAATCGTTTCTCCCAAGGAAACTCTGGTGAATGGACGCCAACGATGGTCAGGCCGGCTTGTTGATATTTATCATGCCACTCCCGCAACTGCGGGATGATGTTGCGACAGTTAATTCAGCCGTAGGTCCAAAATTCTACCAAAACCACCCGGCCCTTTAAGTCCGCCATGGCCAATGGCTTGCTGTTGATCCAATTTTCCCCGGCGACGTCCGGGGCGACCCTTCCGGCGGTGATGGCCGTGCCGTGCTTCGGCCACACCGTCCAGACAGCAGCTAGCACGATTAAAGCCCAGAAAGTAGCCAATCGAAACATCTCGCTGCGCCGCTCCCTTCGATCTGTCTGGAGTTGATATATATTTTTTTGCGCTGCCGATTATTGGATGATCGGCACCGTGCTTTGGTTGCTGCCGATCAATCACTCCCGTTCAAAACGTCAAGTATACTGCTAAAGTTCCCGAAACGGAGACGCGCAAAAAAAAAGGGGAGCCAAGGCTCCCCCCGAGAACGCTGAGCTTTTTAAGGTGTCAGTGAATGACCTGGCTGGAGGCCGGAAGAGTTTCGAAATCTGTATCTAGATCAACCAGATGTGAAGTTTTTCTAAGAATCTCGATGAGCGCGAGCTGAGCCAGATTGTAAGCCTCTTTATCATTATCTGAGAATTCGAATGCAACCTCGCTGGCAGCCGCTATAAGTTGTCCCAAAGTGGTGTCGAGTTTGGCGCCACGGTGTTTTTCCATTGATTTATTCGCTCCTTTCATGACTCTCGGCGCGTGCTCCGGTTTTGATTTTGCCGGGGGTCTCTTACTTCTTTAGACGAAGCCCAAGGGGAAAAGTTGTAGGGCTAAACCAAGACGGGCCGAAGAATCCGGCAAGGGTCGTGGAGGTTGGAGTCGAAGTCTCACGGCTACTTCCATCCGAGCCGCTCAAACTTGCTGTAGTGGGCCCGAACGGGAAGCGCACAGATTGGCGTGCTTCTAGTCTTCCTCAGGCAAGAGCGGCGCCGCTTCCTCGACCTTGTGAAAAAGTGGAAGTTGTCTGGCGCGCTGGTATTCCTCACTGCTGAGATAGCCGACACTGGCGAGCCGGCTGAGAATCACGTTTCTACGGTTCAATAGATTCCGCTCGTGCGAATTGCGCGGGCTGGGTAGTAGCGCGGCGAGAGTCGCTGCTTCAAGAGGATCTAACGACGCGGCGGACTTGTCAAAGTAGAAGCGCGCGGCGGCCTCGGCACCGTAAATATTTCGGCCAAATTCGACGACGTTCAGGTAGATCTCAAAGATTCGCCGTTTCGAGAGCTTTTGTTCGAGTTGCCAGGCGATAATGAGTTCTTTTATTTTGCGCAACGGATTTTTCGACGGGCTCAAGTAGAGATTTTTTGCCAGCTGCATGGTAATCGTGCTGCCGCCGCGGCTGAAGCTCCAAGTTTCCCAGTCCTTTTTCAGCGATGCCTTGAGTTCGTTCAAGTCGACGCCCTTGTGGCTGTAGAACGCGGCGTCTTCGCTAATCAACACCGCCTTTTTCAGGTGTTCCGAGATCGCACCATAAAATATCCAGTTTTGTTGGCGCGGGCTGCGGATATTTTTCTTCTTGTACTCTTCTTCACGCAGCTCCATTAGCGCCGTTGTCTTGGGATTTTTCTGGTTCAATTCCGACACGTCTGGAAGCGTGTAATAAATGTAAAAACCCAAGCCGACGATGACGGTCACGAGCACGCTTCTAAGAAAGACTTTTTTCATGAATATCGAAGACGCGAAGCGCCTTCCTGGTCATCGACGACATAGGATAGTTGGTTAAATTGGACCGTTGGATCCAGCGCCAATGCGGGGCAGGAAAGCGCATCTCAGTGGCAGGAAGATAATCGAAGACGTAAATCGGCGCGCGAATGCGGCGGTACGTGATGCTGTGGCGGAATTCGCCGATTCTCCGTGCTGTGGAGAATTCAGTGGGGAGAGCGCGCAATTGCCACCGAAGCGTGGTTTCCAGTTCGTTTCGCTTCATGGCTTCGCCCCCAGGAAATTCCCAGAGATGCGCCAGGAGACCTGTGGCGGCGCGGCGGCGCAGCAGAAGCTTGCCGCTGTGATGAACAATCGCCAATGGCCAAGTCACAGCGCTGATTGCAGGTGCGCTCCGCCGCTGCGACACTGCGGCTAAATAATCGCCGGATCGCGCGGCGCAATCGGCAGCCACCGGACACGCGGCGCAATCCGGCTTTCGCGGCGCGCAAAGAGTCGCGCCCAGTTCCATCAAAGCTTGATTGAAATCTCCGGACCGGGACCGTGGCACGAGTTGGAGCGCGCGGCTATGAAGCTCTGTGTTGTCCGTCAGATTGAAAAGCCGGTTGAGAACGCGGCGCGCGTTGCCATCCAGCGCCGGGTATCGTTGCTGATAGGCGATACTCAATACCGCTCCAGCGGTATAGTCGCCGACGCCCGGCAGAGAACGTAGCGCATCATGATTGCGGGGAATTTTTCCATCGTAGCGCCGCACGAGCTGGCGCGCGGCCTGATTCAGATTCTCGGCGCGCCGGTAATAGCCGAGGCCGGACCACATGCGCAGGATGCGTTGTTGCGGCGCCCGTGCCAGCGCTTCGACGGTCGGAAAAGCTTTTAAGAATCTTTCATAATAGGGGATGACGGTCTTGACCTGGGTTTGCTGTAACATGGTTTCGGCGACCCAGATCGCATAGGGATCTCTGGTTTTTCGCCAAGGCAGATCGCGTTTGTTCTTGTCATACCAGCGCAAGAGTCGGCGGCGGAGCGGGGCGAGATTTTTGGCGGACATCAATGCAGTTCGGTGAGTTTTCGGTTATAAAGCACTTTAAACGAAAAGAGCTGTGAAGGGAACTAACGGCCGTAGGGGTACATTCACGTCTGTTTGTTCCAGACCCTTCGACAAGCTGCTATG
>Ga0137403_10005235_pt1 | contig 15076 bp, 12 predicted proteins | sample CZOMad2_1_16fung_FD_122057 | JGI IMG/M metagenome (GOLD analysis project Ga0137403, IMG submission 122057) | Vadose zone soil fungal communities from Angelo Coast Range Reserve, California, USA - CZOMad2_1_16fungal (Hybrid Assembly) | ecosystem: Environmental > Terrestrial > Soil > Vadose zone... | reverse complement strand
GCGTTACATTTGCGCTAAACTTCCCGCATGAAACTTTCTGAACTCGCTGACTTGACTGCAGCCCGCATAGACAAAGGCTCAGCTGACCTGGAGATCACTGGCGCGGCCGGACTCGATGACGCCGGCGCGGGCCACGTCACGTTTCTGGCAAATCCCCGCTACACACCCAGGGTAAACACAACTCAGGCGTCGGCAATCTATCTTTCCGAAGATGCGCGAATCGATAGAGAGATTCCTACTCTGCGCGCCAGAGATCCTTACCTCGCCTACACGCGCGCGCTTCGGCTGTTTCATCCCGAACCAGAGTTTGCCCCATTCATTCATGAGTCTGCCGTTATCGATCCCTCCGCAACGGTTGCAGAGAGCGTCTGGATTGGAGCCGGCGCCGTGGTTGGCCCAGCGAGCCGGATCGCTGAGGGTGTGCGTCTTTATCCGAATGTCACGATCTACGAAGGAGTAACCATCGGGCGCGATTCTGTGGTCCACTCGGGCACGGCTATTCGCGAGCGCACACAAATTGGCGAGCGGGTGGTCATTCACAATAACGTCGTCGTCGGTTGCGATGGCTTTGGTTATGCGAAAGACGAGCAGAAGCGATGGCTGAAGATTCCGCAAGCGGGCCGCGTGGTTATCGAGGACGACGTTGAAATAGGCGCCGGGACAACTATCGATCGAGCCTCGGTGGGCGAATCTCGCATTGGGCGAGGCACGAAGATTGACAACCTGGTGCAGATTGGCCACTCCTGCACCGTCGGCGAAGACACTCTGCTGTGCGCTCAGGTGGGGCTTGCCGGCAGTTCGCACATTGGCAATCGAGTAATACTGGCGGGACAAGCGGGCGTAGCTGGTCACCTGACGATTGGGGACGATGTTGTGCTCACTGCGAAGAGTGCAACCAGTCACGACGTGCCGCCCGGAAAAGTTATTTCGGGAATTCCTGCTTTCGACAATCGTGATTGGTTGAAAGCAACTGCCGCGTTTCGGCGGCTCGGCGAAATGCAGCGCAGGATTAGAGAACTGGAAAAGAAGCTTGAGGAACTGGCCGGCCAGAAAAGCGAAGATGAGCCAACATCTTGATCCAAACCTTTTTGCCATACTCGGTACGCAAAAGATTAAGGCCTTTCTTCGCTCCATCGGAGCGACATGTTTATAGAACCAGGACCTCAAAGAAGAATGGCTGCGGTAGTTGCCGCTGAGCGGCAACTACCGCAGCCAAGATTCATCAATGGGACCATCAGCCTATAAACATTTCGTTCCTACAGAACGAAGATTAAGTAATTGCGCCACCGTCAACAATCACTACTTCCCCATTCATAAAGCTGTTGCGGTCGCTCACCATAAAGGCTGCATACTCCGCCAGCTCTTCAGGGCGGCCCAGGCGGCCGGATGAAGCCCAAAAGTGGTGCATTTGCAGTAAGCGCTCAGGCAGTGCCTGCGCCAACTCAGTATCAAAAATTCCAGCGGCGATAGCGTTGACCTTAACCCCAAAAGTGCCTGCCTCGCGCGAGAGGCATTTTGTGAATCCAATCATCGCAGCTTTTGAAGTGGCGTAATGAACGGCGGTGGGAAGAGCCCTCATGGCCCCGATGGAGGTAATATTGAGAATGCTTCCCTTCCGCTGCCGAATCATCTGCTTGTAGATTGGCTTCGTTACGGCGAAGAGACTGCCCACATTCGTATTAATCACTTCGTCCCAGGCGCGGTCGGTCGTGGTGGCAAAATTATCGCCGCGATTAATGGCAGCATTATTAACCAGAATGTCGATGCCGCCCCACTTCTCCACCAACTCACGCGTTAGCTTTTTTAGGCCGAGGCGGTCCGTAACCGAAATCTTGAAGCTGAGCGCGCGTCGCTCATGACCTTCAATTTTCGCGCTGGTTCCGGCCGCGAGATCGTCTCGAGTGTTGTAGTTGAAAGCGACGTTGGCTCCTTCGCGCGCGAAAACTTCACAGAGCGCCGCACCAATGCCTCGCGTGCCGCCGGTTATGAACGCACGCTTACCTTCGAGCAATAGGCTCACTGTCTAATTTGTCTCCTAAAAAGCCCGCTTCGAAGGACGCAAGCGGGCATCTGAAATGTGATTCGTTTGCCGGAAGATTAAACTCTGAAAACTTCTAACAGTCAACGAGGCACACAGATGAGTAGTGTCCTAATGTGAAGAAATTGTAGAACTTGGGACACCACCCACTGATGGCACCTATTCACTTTGGCAACCAGCGGGAATAAGCTAGCGCCCTGAAGCACTGCTACATCTGAACCGCGAGCGATAGCCACCGGATCCAATCACTCAACTTGCAAAGGACAATCCACCAAAAAGCTTTCCGAGTTGAGTTGAGTGGCAGCATCCGGTCGCTACCGCTCACGGTTCTGTAGTTGACCGCCGCCGGTGACGTTGAGTGCTTGGATACGGTCGCTACCGCCGCCGGTTCTGGTGTATTTGTGCTCGCTTGTTCAGACGGAAACAACCTTGGCTAAGACTACCTGGTCGGGGCCTCGGTTGAAGCAGGAATAAGCGCAGTGATCTCTTCAACAATGTGGCGCGTGGCATTGGGAATGGCGAGACCTATCGTCGCGGCACGCATAGCGGAATAGTGGGCAGTGTCTTCAACCATACGACGGATCACCGGCACCACATCGCTGGCCCGTTGTAAGAGCACTCCCGCGCCACGTTTGACCAGTAGGCTCGCCGCACCGGCCTCCTGCGGCATTGGTGTGGTGATTCCGTCTGCGATAATCGGCAGGCGGCAGGCGAAAGCCTCGAAAGTGGTCAATCCGCCGAGCTTGGAGATCATAACGTTGGCCGCGCCCATCAACTGCTCAACATGTTCGGAATAGCCAATGACCTTGATGGGAAAAGAAGCGCTCTCTGCCAGCGATTCGGCGTCTGCTCTTAGCTCTTCATTCCGACCCGCGAGAAAAATTGCTTGTACCTCCAGTTCCCCGCGCACCAATTCACGAAAAATCTGGGGAATGTTGCCGCCACCTTCCCAGCCGGCATTGACGAATACAGTAAATTTTTCGGGATCCAACCCCAGCGCCCTGCGCGCGGCCTGCGCGGCTTCCTCGCCCGGATAGGCAAACTTGTGATGAACAGGCATCCCCGAAATCTTGATTCGCTCCGGCGCGATTCCATAGTCAATCAACTGCCGCCTGGCCTCGTCGCTCGCCACCAGGTAAAGCGTCACGTCGTCGCACGCCCAACCTTTCCAAAATCCGTAGTATGGATCGGTAACCACTGAAACCAGCGGAATTCGGTCGGCGAGTTTCAATTCCTTTAGGACTCGCCCAAAGATGTGCTGCGTTAGCGGATGGACACTAACAACTACATGCGGGCACCAACGCTCGAAGAGTTCAACGACATAACCCACACATCGCTTGTGGAAGAACTCTCTTGTTTCGGGCCGGAACCTGTTCATGCTCCAGTAAAGATACTTCATCCAGTGTTGCTTATTTCTGAGCAGCCAGTTGTAGAGGCCAACCATCTTCGCGGTTATGGAGTGTGATTCTTCAACTGCGCGGACGACGCGAACGGCATACGACTGACCATCGAAAAACTTCTGCACGCCGGCGACGATCGCCGCCGCCGCCGAACGATGGCCGCCACCGGTGTCGGATGAAAGGATCAGAATTTTGGGAACGCGCTGCGACATTGGTTCATTTGAGATCGTAATGCAAACCCGTTCGGGTACCGCAACAACCATATCAGAACCGGGAGCGGTAGCGACCGGTCAAGGGCTCAACTTGCAATCACTAATTGTTTCCGTTGCTAGACAAGCAACCGTACGAATAGTTGTGCACTCAGCCGGTCGCTACCGCTCCCGGTTCTGATTTAGGTTAAGCTTGAACGGTCATCCCTTCCGGCTCAGGCTGCAGTCGATCCATTACCTTTCGCGCCTTCTTCATTTCCTTTTCCAGTTTCTTAATCTGGATCAAGTGGCCCGGATTAAAAGGCAGCGACGGGTAATAACTGTTTGACTCATGCGTGCAGAAACAACCGTCCAACGCCTTCTTCCGTCTCTCCTTCATCGCCGGCGACAGCCATAGCTTCTGGAAGTTCCAGTCAAAGTCTCGCAGGTTAGCGATTGGGGCGAGATTCTCGCAAGACGACACAGTACCCTCGTCGTAGATCACCCCGCCCGCGGTTCCGGCGTAGCACTTCATCTGTGCCTTCTGCGTTTCCTGGGTCTTCGCGATCAGATCATGCATGTAAATGTCGATGGCCGCTTTGAAGAAGCCGGCGTTGCCACCGTAGTTGTTTTTGATCGCGGCGTGACGCGAGTCGTCATCAATCATGCTCGCCAGCTTCTTGTAGCGCGAGTGATCGATGTCGAGCTCGATTGGATCGGCTGAAGGTGGACGAATGTAATTGAAGTTAACTTTGTCGGGTCTGAGGTCATACTTCAGGAAATCGTACCACGCAAAAATCGTGTCCTGATTGGAGTTCATAAAGCAGGTGCACGTTTGCACGTCGAGTTTTGGATACTCCTTCTTGATCGACTGAAGTTGGCGCGCGGTATCGATTGCGATGTCCCAGGAACCCGGCTTTTGCCGAATCTTCTCGTGCGGTCCTTTGAGACCGTCAATTCCGAGAGCGACGGTGACGTTGAGATCGGGACACTCTTCCAGGATGCGAGTGATGTCGGGAAAGATTCGCTTTTGAATCTGACCGTTCGACATGATGTAAATCGACTCGAGCTTGTTGTTCTGATAAAAGCTCTGCGCTATTTCCGGCAGATCCTTGCGCGTGAACGGCTCGCCGCCGGCAAGGATCAAGACGCCCAGGTTGCCGCCCAGCGTCTCCGAAATCTTTTCAATCTCGTGGGTCTTCATCTGCAACTTCTTGCGCGGACGGTCATCCAGTTCTTCTGTGAAGAAGCAGTGGGTACACCGCATGTCGCAGACCGATGTCACCAGAATGTTCAGTAAAATCGGTGAAAACGGCTGACCAATGGCCAGCTTGGCATATCGCTTCAAAAGCTCTCGTGTCGTAAAGTCCATTTCAACCTCTTATTATTACTGCTGCTCATGCATTCCTCTGATGCAAAAGCGTAACTTAACAGATAAGGCATTTACCACGGCGTGTCAACGCGTTAATGAATTCAACTCGCATATTAACGCCAGATGCTAGGAAACCGCCGAGCGTTCGCTGCGACTGGGAATGCCAAGCGCGCGCATGCGGCGATACAAGTGACTGCGGTCAACTCCCATCAGCTCCGCAGCGCGCGAGACGTTCCCCTCGGCCTCGTCAAGTTTTCGTTGAATAAACTCGCGGTGGTAAGCATCAGTCGCCTCCTTGAACGATGGAAACCTGAAGGACGCCGCCGGGGCTTCTTCTTTTCCGTGTGGTGGCAGGTCGCCGGCGGCCACTTTGATTCCGGGGTTCATGATTACCACTCGTTCGATCGTATTCCGCAACTCTCGAACATTTCCCGGCCAGGAATAGTTTTGTAGTTCCTCGATCGCCTCGGCCGCAAACTCCTTGGAAATCTTTCCGTAAGCGCGCGAAAAGTTTTGGTTGAAATACGCGACCAGCAATGGCAGATCTTCCAGACGTTCGCGCAACGGCGGCAACTCAAATGGAATAACGTTTAGGCGGTAGAAAAGGTCGGGCCGAAACTTCCCCAGTTCGATCTCTACATCGAGCCGTTTGTTTGTAGCAGCGATCACCCGGACGTCAACGCGGACCGATGTGCCGCTGCCAACCGGCTCAAACCTTTGCTCTTCGAGTACGCGCAAGACTTTGGCCTGAACGTTTGCGCTCATGTCGCCAATCTCGTCCAGGAAGAGCGTCGCGCCGTCCGCCAGTTCAAACTTACCTTTCTTGGCCGCGGTCGCTCCGGTAAACGCGCCCTTCACGTGACCAAACAATTCCGATTCGATCAACTCTTCCGGGATGGCGGCGGAATTAACTTCCACAAAAGGCGCGGCTGCTCGCCGAGACTTGGCGTGGATTGCGTGCGCCACTAATTCTTTACCAGTGCCCGACTCGCCGTAGATCAGGACACGTCCATCGGTGGGAGCAACCACGGAGATTTGTTTGCGGAGCGCGCGCATCGCGACCGACTCCCCCACCATCGTGTACTCTTTCGCCAGCTCCGCCGACATCTCTGCGTTGATTAGTTCCAGCCGCTGCTGGCGCAGGGCATTGCGAACTGCCAGCAAAGTCTTCTCGATCGAGAGTGGTTTCTCGATGAAATCGAAGGCGCCGAGTTTCGTGGCGCGCACTGCGGTTTCCACATTGCCATGGCCGGAGATGATCACCACCGCCGCGTCCGCTCCCGCAGCGCGCAATTGTCGCAATGTCTCGAGTCCGTCTATTCCCGGCAGCCAAACATCCAGCAGGATGCAGCCATAAGCCCGACGTTCAACGGCTTCCAGGCATTCTTCACCCGTGGCAACGGCGTCCGCGCTGAAGCCCTCGTCTTCCATCACGCCACGCAAGGTGTCGCGAATGCCAGGTTCGTCGTCAACTATTAGTATCGAATCCATAATCAGTCGGCAGACTGCAGGGGCAGTAGGCAGGATCACGAAGACTCTAGTTGCGGGAACTGCTGCCGTCTGCTCCTGCGTCTGCTCCTGTCCTCATGCGTTCATCGCAGGCAGCTCAATTACAAACCTTGCGCCGCGCGGATAGTTGGCTTCAGCACGAATTCTTCCGCCATGCTCAAGAATGATTCGCTGCACGATCGCCAGGCCCAGGCCTGTGCCGCTGCCACGCGTCGAGAAATAGGGTTGAAACAGTCGCTTGAAATCAGATGGACGAATTCCATGCCCGGTGTCGGAAACTTCGGCGACCAGCAAACTCCGAACTGGATCAAACCTGGTAGTGATTGTGATTTGCTTTTCGGCGGCAACGCTCGCCAACGCATTGCTTGCGTTATCGATCAGATTTACAAACACACGCCGCAGTTGTTCTGTGTCCAACATTGCCGCAGGCAGGTTAGCAGCAAGCTTCGTCTCCATGGTCACGCCATCGAGGCGATCATCGTATAGCGCTACAGCGTGTCGCACCACTTCATTCAGATGGGCGGCTTCGAGTCGGGCCAAAGGCAAGCGCGCAAAACGTGAGAACTCGTCAACCATCGCCTTCAAGCCGGCCACTTCACGCGCGATCGTTTCGGTACATTCGTCAATCACCGCACTTACATGGATATCCTCGCTTGTTCCCTCGCTCATTCCATTTTGTCCGTTTGATCCGTTCTGGTCACCCTTTGCGGTGGCGCGCTGGTAGCTCTTGGCGATGCGTTCAGCGGAGAGTTGAATCGGCGTCAAAGGGTTCTTGATTTCGTGAGCCATGCGCCGGGCAACTTCGCTCCAGGCCGCTACCCTTTGCGCGGCCAGCAACTCGGACAGATCTTCAAGGACCAACACAACGCCACGCTTTTGTGCAGAAGAAGCACGCAGGGCTGTTGCGGTCAAGGCCACTGGAAGCGGAGCGCCGTCATCGCCTCCCGCAAGTTGGGCTTGCTCCGCAGCCTGCCCCGTGCGTCGCGCCCGACGAAGCAGTCGATCCATAACCAACCAGTCTTCCGCTCCTATCAAGCTTTCCAGCTTTCGTTCATTCGCCGGAGTCGCTTGCAGCCTCAACATACGCGAAGCAGCGGCATTGATTGTCGTGACGCTATCGTTCTCATCAAGGGAGACAACTCCAGTCGAAAGCGATTCGAGTATGGTTTCAATGTAATCCCGGCGCTCCTCGAGCGTCAGGTTTTTCTCGCGCAGTGCTGCAGAGCCGGCTTCAATGCTGCTGCGATTATCCTCGAGTTGCGTGGTCATCTGGTTGAAGGAGTCCGCCAACAATGCAAGTTCGTCTTCCGCGATCGTCGTTACACGGTGTGACAGGTTTCCGCGCGCGATTTCTTTTGAGGCTTCGGCAAGAGCCTTGATTGGCGTGGCAATTCCGCGCGCCAAATAAATCGCAACCCAGCTTGAAACAAACAGCAGCATGAGTGTCATCAGCCCAAGCGTCGAAAGCCCCAGCAGGCGAACTCTTCGCTGCCGTTCAACCAGTTTTCGATACTCGCCTTGCGATCCGGTGATCGTGTCACCCAGATCACTGCTCGCCCGCCGCAACGGCACTACGATGAGTTGCTGCCCAGATGCCTGAACATCGGTGAGAGGAACAACAACAGCGTCCAGATCCTTGCCGTCTGCCAAACTGTCATCAGAACCTTTTAGCGAGTGCGCCTTTTCCAGGAGACTCTCTAACTCCTTCACGTCCCTGGCAGACAACTGCCCTCGGCTCTGAGCAATAACTCGTCCGTTTGAGTCGATGATCTCCACAGCCGACAGTTGCCCGCCCGCCACAATTCGATCCAGAGTCTGTTTCCTTTCAGTCTCAGACTGCGGTTCCAGAACGACGGCCAGCAAAGACGCCGTTTCCCTCAGGTTGCGCGTTTGCGCGTCAACAGCCTCGCGTTGAACTTCCTGGGCCTCATTCACCACGCGCGCCGGCAGCCGCGCAAACCACTTTTCGAGCGAGCGATTAAGAAAGAGGTAGGAAAACACCGCCATCGCGATGATCGGCAGGAAGCTGATGGCGATGAAGTACACCAGCAGCCGCGTCTTTATCTTGGAGCCGAGCTGGCGCTCGCGTCTCTCGCGCCGCAGCTTAAGTAAGTTGCGGACAAAAATAAAAGAGAACACAACGAAGGCGACGAAGTTTAAAGTAGACAACGCATAAAGCAGTAGCGTGTCTGAAGCAGTGTCTGGCGGAATAATGGTCCACAACCACAATTGTTGAGAAACGATGATCGAAAGGAGCAGCAAGACGGTTATCCCGAGCGTCCATAGCAAAATGCGCCGGTGCCGGGTCAACCTACCAGAGACCGATTCTGGCGTTGGTCCGGGAGGATTTTCGTGCTGATTATTCATGAAGAAGTGAACCCAAGTTTACCATACAGGGCTCGCCATCTGCCCCCGCCACTGACTAAGGCTGGCATTGGGGTTTGACGGGAGGGTAGTGATTGCAGTGAGTGTGCGTTCAGTTCCATGAGGTCATCTATGAAGATGACCTCATTGAGCGCCCGGATGAGCGAGGAGGATAGCCCAGACGGAATTTGGAATAAGAAGTGGAATATCGAAAATCTGCTGTATGATTCACCGCGCTGCCGTTTCCCCCAAACCCATGAACCTCAAACAAGTTTTCATCAACCCCGTAGGCCGGCTTCGCAGCGGGTGGCGAGTGTCGATCTTCATCTTGGTTTTTGCAGGCCTTTTATTTCTGCTAACTACTACCGCGCGGATCGTCTACGCGACAGCGCTGCTGATTGCGCCAAGCCGTAGTGTGGGAGCGTACTTCTCCAACATTGTATTCCGGCTCATTTTCTTATTAGCCTCATTGGGAGCAGGATATATTTGCACGCGTTGGCTTGAAGGCCTGCCCTGGCGTGCGCTGGGCCTGTCATTGCACACGGGCTGGTTGCGCGATCTTGTTGTTGGTTCACTGATAGGAATTGCGTCGTTAACCCTGGCAACCTCCATCGCCACCGCAAGCGGTGGATTGAGCTTCACAGTCTCGAGCCGCGCATTACTTCTTCAGGTGGGCCAGACGCTTGTTTTCTCAGCCCTCCTCTTCATTTTTGCGGCGCTCGCCGAAGAAGCACTCTTCAGAGGATATCCTTTGCAAACTCTAACGAGAGCGAAACTGGCTTGGCTGGCTATACTACTGACCTCCCTCCCTTTTGCAGCGGTCCACTTGAGAAACCCGAACGTCGCTGCCGGCTTCACTTTCATTAACACGGCGCTGGCAGGAGTATGGCTCGCAGTCGCCTATCTGCGCACGCGGAGCTTGTGGTTTCCTTTAGGAATTCACTGGGCGTGGAATTGGGCGCTGGGATCGCTCTTTGGTTTGCCGGTCAGCGGCATATCCGACCTCGCGCCGCACCCGTTGCTCCACGGAACGGACCTCGGTCCGGCATGGTTAACAGGCGGAGGCTATGGCATCGAGGGTGGACTCGCTTGCACGATTACACTGGTAGTTTCGACGATCTTCATTTGGCGCACGCGGCTTGTTTCCGCCACTCCGGAGATGCAGTTGTTGACCTCGCAAGAAAATCCCTTGCCGGCCATACCGGCTAGCGGGGACGAGCCCGCCTTCCCAACCCTGGAGAATATTTGAGTCACTCAGTAATCGTCCTTGAAAAGCAGTTGTTAACATTCTTCCCATCATTCCCGTCTTAATCGATATCAGGAACCGTATGACTACCCGACTTCGTATGAGACAACGCAATGTATGAGCTCGAAGCCCCAGCGGACATGCTTGTGATGACCGGTCAAGGAAAAGCTCCGATCGACAGACGGCATATCGAGGTCGCACCCCAGACCCCGCCGGGTTTTGGGCGCCTTGAGTACGATAAGTCCTTCGAGTCCTCTGAATGCCTTGGATCGCCTGAATCTTCTGAGTCTCTTGAATCGACCCTCGTAAGGGCTGTGCTCGCCGGCAACCACGACATGTTTGGTCGTCTTTACCAACTCTACGCGCCGCTAGTACACGGAATCCTTTTGGCGCGCCTGCCAAGAAGCGAAGTTGAGGATTTGGTGCAGGACATTTTTCTACACGCGTTGAGAAAACTGCACACCTTGCGCGACACCGGCGCGTTTGGTCCCTGGCTAGCGATGATAGCCCGCAATCGAGCAATGGACTTTCATCGGCGTTCGCGCGAGACAATCGAGCTTAGCGACGATCTCCGCAGCGCTGATTCGAGTCAGTCAAAGGCTAAAGAGATTCTGGCGATCATTTGCACACTTCCCGACGCCTACCGCGAAACGCTCGTGCTGCGCTTAGTCGAAGGAATGACCGGACCCGAGATCGCGACGCGCACCGGCCTGACCCCCGCTTCAGTGCGCGTCAACCTGCACCGGGGCATGAAACTCTTGCGCGCAAAGCTCGGCCCTAAGGAGGCCTTATTATGAATATCGACAGCGATTACTTGTGGGACAAGACCGGCAAACCAGATCCTGAGATTCAACAACTCGAGGAGATTCTCGGCACGCTACGCTATCAACCGCGGCCGTTAGAAATTCCCGCCGGTTCCGAGGTTAGGCGCAACGGAGATTTCTTTCGCGACTTCGGACCCCGACTCGCCATAGCCGCGACGATCGCAGTCGTCTTGCTTGGTCTCGGATTGTGGCTCGGACTGCAACGCTTGCAACGAAGTCAACCGCAGGCAGTGGTGAAAAACGCAAACACGCCTGGGCCAAGTGTCAATCCAGCTACCGCTTCAGGCCGCACTCCGAACGAAAAGCAGAACCAGGTAGTTAGATTGCCGGATTCAGATCAAAAGCCGGCCGACAAATCGCGACGTCATCGCGTTAACTCGGCCCTGCTGGCTGCGAATAGGGTTCGACATGAAGCTCGCAAAGAGGCAGTTAGAAACCCGCAGCTTGCGGTGAACGACCTACAGGCAGGCAAAGCCGCCAAGGATCAATTAATGCTGGCTCTGCGTGTGGCTAGCGCGAAATTGAGCTTCGCGCAAAGGAAAACTCAAAGCACAAGTCCCCGCGACCCAGTTCAAAACCAACACAAGATCGGATGAATGGAGCATTATGAAATCACTTTCCCAGACATTATTGAAATTCGCGCACTTGAGGTTCGCGCTGCTCGCGGCTCTCGTCGCACTTGGCGCCGTAGCCACCGCCGGGGCACAAAATCCCAGGATCCAAACCAGTCAGCTGGATGCCCTTGCGGCTAAAGCGAGTCAGACGGTTGACGTCAACATCGACGAGCGCCTGATGCAACTCACCGCCAGGTTTCTTTCCAGCAAGGATGACGACGAGGCTAAAGTAAAGGAACTCGTCAACGGCTTGAAAGGGATCTACGTGAAGAGCTTCGAGTTTGAAAATGAAGGCCAGTACACCGAGGCGGACCTTGAAGGCATCCGGTCGCAACTGCGTAACACAGCCTGGAACAGGATCGTCAACGTGAACAGCAAGAAAGAAGGCAGCGTCGAGGTCTACCTGATGAAAACCGGCGATCAGGTCAGTGGCCTCGCGGTTTTGGCTACCGATCCAAAGGAGATTACGGTAGTCAATATCATTGGCCCGATAGACCTCGAAAAGCTGACACAGCTTGAGGGACAGTTTGGCATACCGGAGCTGGAGATTGAGCGTGCGAAACCAAAGCGCAAGAATTGAACCGAGAGTTAGCTCCCGCCGCGGCTTGCTTACCGTTGATCGATCGGCACGTAAGGAAGATCGCGGGGGCCGACGTATTCCGCGCGCGGGCGGATGAGTTTGTTGTCGGCGTATTGTTCGAGGATGTGGCCGGTCCAGCCACTAATTCGGCTGACGGCGAAGATGGGTGTATAGAGGTCGAGCGGAATTCCCATCATGTAGTAAGTCGAGGCGGAGAAGAAATCGACGTTGGGAAAGAGACCCTTCTCGTGCATCATCACTTCTTCAACCTTACGAGACATCTCGTACCACTTGGACTCACCTGCCGCTTCACCCATCTCTTTGGAAAACTGCCGCAGGTGAGTGGCGCGGGGATCTTCCGTTTTATAAACCGCGTGGCCAAAACCCATAATTTTTCTTTTGTTCGCCAGCGCTTTCTTGATGAACGACTCCACGTTGTTGACGTCTGCAATCTCCAGCAACGTCTTCATCACGTTCGTGTTTGCGCCGCCGTGGAGCGGTCCTGACAGTGCCCCGATGGCCGCTGTCACGCAGGCGTACATATCCGCCAGAGTTCCGGCAACCACTCGAGCGGTGAACGTGGAAGCATTCAACTCGTGGTCGGCGTGAAGAATCAGGCAAACATCAAACACGTGCGCGTCATGCTCCGAAGGCTTCTCGCCTAGGAGCATGTAGAGAAAGTTCGCTGCAACGTTGAGACCGGGATCAGGGTTTATCGCCTCAAGCCCTCGACGAATGCGATCCGAAGTCGCCACGATTGTCGGGAATTGCGCTGTCAGCCTCATAGCCTTCTTGAGGCTTGCTTCACGGGAGATGTCTCGCGCGGTCGGATCGTAGAATTCAAGAGCAGAAACCGCAGTCCGCAACACATCGATCGGATCGGCTTCACGCGGAAACTGTTTCATGAGATCAATGAGCTCTGCAGGCAGGGCGTACGAAGCCCGCAGCGATTGCTCCAGCGCGGATAGCTCAGCACGACTGGGCAGGCGCTTGTTCCAGAGAAGAAAGATTACTTCCTCGAAGGTGGAATGCTTCGCCAGCGCGTGAATATTGTAGCCCTGATAAATGAGCTCGCCTTTTTCACCGTTGACATCGGAGATTGACGAAGTCGCCACAGCGATTCCTCTGAGGCCCGCCGCGGAAGTACCAGTTGATCCGTTTGTGTTAGTCATGAAATTTTTAGTATGGACCGAAGATAACAAACACGAGAAAGGGTGACAAGTTGCGGTATGAGTCGGCTGCGAGAACCTCAATTTTAACTCGAAGACTCAAATCAGAACCGGGAGCAGTAGCGACTGGCCCGATGCTCAACTGTAATGAGCTGCACTAAGTATATTGCCGAGCAATAATAAAAGGGGAAGTGTTTAAGTTGAGATTTTGGCCAGTCGCTACAGCTCCGTAGGTTGTTACCGCCATGAGACCATCACCGAATCACCGCGCTTCACATTCAGGAGTTTTGCTGCCGAGTCATTTGCAGCGGCAATCTCCAGAAACCCTGTGCTGCCCCAAATCGCAAATACCTTGTCGCGTCTCCCGGTTTCTTCGGCGAAGTAGCTGCGAAACGACTTCACCCACTTGCCTTTGAGTCGGAGTCTCGCGCCGCCGGCGATCATTTTCGGAGTTAACTCGTTTTGAGTGAGATTGGTTACGCAGTTTCCAAAACGATCGATGTGAATTATTCGCGCCTTGATTCTCCCGGCACGTGAGGTTTCAGGCGCCAACGAGGCCAGCCGGACGATATCGGTAATTCCCGTCCCCAACTCACTCGGTTTGACACCCTGCGAAAGCGCGGCGGCCACGGGAGCGAAGACGTCCCGGCCATTGAAGGTCGCGCTCATGGGATGACGAAAGTATTTTGTGCTGGTGAGATGAAATATCTCGGGCGTCACGCCCAGATTCTCCTGGCTGTCGCAAACGTAGCTAAAGATTCCATTGTCTGGGCCAACGAAGAATCGGTCGCGGGTTTGGATTAATATTGCCCGACGCGCTGAGCCCACGCCCGGATCGACCACAGCGATGTGAATAGTCCCCGGGGGAAACGAAGAACAGACGGCAAGTAAAGTGAACGCGGCGGCTTCAATGTCCTGAGGCGGAATGTCGTGCGTGATGTCAACAATGCAAGCGTCGGGACTCGAGGAAAGAATGACTCCCTTGACGGCCGCGACGAAATAGTCGGAAGTGCCGAAGTCCGTAAGGAGTGTAATTAGCGGGACGCCGAGACGCGAGGAAGCGGAAACATGGGGCGGCGGTGCTTCGTCACCGGGTCGCCGTGTCGCCGTATCTCCGCGTCCGCGTCGGTCCTTCACTTGAAGAGTTTCACTGGATCCGCGTTTCAGTTGCGGTACGAATCTTTAGTTGTTGGCCGCGAGCGAGACGAACATCCTGTCCCCGCTTGCTGAGAACACTCCCGGTTCCGACTGCGCCACCGATCGCAGCGCCAATGGCAGCGCCTTGGCCCCCGCCGACTACCGCGCCGATGATTGCGCCAATGCCAGTGCTGGCGCCGACTTTCGAGATGTCATCCTTTGTACTGCTTCTACCCCTCACGCCACCTTCAGAGTCGACCGTGCCCGCGCCATCCCTGTTACCCATATCGACGACTTCAATCACTTCTGCCTTAAACCCACTGGCGCGGTTGTCCATGCGTATCGTTTCGAACGAGAGTTGGAGTTCGGCAGTTCCCTTAATTTTTCCGGCGCGCTTGACGCGCGTTACGCGTCCTTCGACGATGGCGCCTTCAAATTCGCGCGGCTCGATAACACGCGCCTGGAAACGATCACCGCGCTGGCTGGCATCGGTCGAAAGACCCGACTGCAACTCAACCGTGAGAATAGCATCGCGCGGAATCGCGAGTGGGCCGTTCGTTGGGCCATTTCCCGACTGTCCTGAATTATCGGAATTTGTCTGCGGCGCGTTTTGATTTGTATTTTGTTCCGTATCG
>Ga0137403_10005233_pt1 | contig 15077 bp, 9 predicted proteins | sample CZOMad2_1_16fung_FD_122057 | JGI IMG/M metagenome (GOLD analysis project Ga0137403, IMG submission 122057) | Vadose zone soil fungal communities from Angelo Coast Range Reserve, California, USA - CZOMad2_1_16fungal (Hybrid Assembly) | ecosystem: Environmental > Terrestrial > Soil > Vadose zone... | reverse complement strand
AGTCCGGTTCTTAGAGGGCTGGGCGCCAGCAATGGCGCCCGGCTACTCGACCCTTACCGGATTATGGAAGGGTTGCCCGTCATTCGCCCGCAATCAGGAACGTGTCGATGAACTCTGATCGACAAGGGGTCACCTTGATTTAAATCAATTGGTCTTGAGTGCTGCGGTCCAGTTGATCACTACTGTCAGCGGCGGCGAGGCTTCCTCTCCAACCAGTGCGGTTACGAGGAATCGCTGGCCATCGACACCGACATCATAGGAACCACCGAAGAAATCGCTTGTTCCGTGGAATTGGAAAAGTTGCTTTGGTGTGCCTGGATCCAACGATAGGCCTGGGCGTACGGCCACAGCCATTAGCTTTTGGTCGGCAGCCACATAGAAGAGTTCCTTACCGTCGTGGGACCACTGCGGCTGCTTGCCTCCGTTGCTGGAGATTTGCCATTTGCCCCCGGGCGAGAGGAACCGCTGCACATACACTTCCCATTTGCCAGATTCGTCGGACACATACGCAAGCCAGTTGCCGTCCGGGGATATACGACCATCCATCTCGTTGAACTGGGTTCGCAGGACCGGTTGCGATGTCTGATCCCCGGTGAGCGGCATCACCCATATATTCCAGTTCGTGCCCAGTTCATTTGCCATGTACACAACGTAGCGCCCATCACGCGACCAATCTGTCGCGATGCTATCAATGCCGCTGTGCATGAGCCTTCGCTCCTCAGAACCGCTGGCCAGGCTCTTCTGGAAGAGATTCGGCGGCAAGCCGTCACGTGGAGAAGAAAAGATTACCCTGTCGCTGTCAGGAGCCCAAATCGGGCTAAGGTCGAAACTTCCGAACGTGAAGCGCGTCGGAACTCCACGGTAATCGATTAGCCATACAGATAGCTCCATGCCTGATTTGAGGCGGCTTACGGCCACTGTGTGTCCGTTGGGAGAAATGCGTGGCTCGCGAAATGGTCCCACTGGCCCAAGCACTCCCAGTCGCGTCCCATCTCGCCGGTACCAGACCAATTGAGTCGGGTTGTATCGCCTGCCCGTAAAATAGACAAGCACACCATTACGCGAGACAGAAAACGTGTAACCACCTCCACTCGCCGATTCCACTGTATCCACAATGCGAATCGGCTCGCCTGAAGGCCGTAATCGCTTGGCATCGAAGCGCTGAACCATCAAGACTCCGTTTCGCCCGAACAAAAGATAACCAGGTTCCACATACAGCGCTGTCGACTCCTCGCGCAGAACCAAGTGGTGTTCCTTGGAGTCGAGCGAGCCAACGTGAATGCCTTCGTCACCTTTGCCATACACGAGAAAAAGAAAATGTCGTCCATCCGGAAGAAATTCCGGCCAGATGTGATTGGTTTCATCGTAGGCTTTGTAGGCTTCGGTGATGGCAACGGGTTGGCCTCCCGAAGCTGCAACACGGTACAACACACCCTCGAAGTTCGGCGCGAATACAATGACACCTTCGCGGTTCCAGGTAGCTCCGCCTGGATCTGCACCCGCATCACAGATGACTTCTGGCTGTCCGCCATTTGGGTCAACTTTTTTCAACTTGGAATGTGAAAAGAAGCCAACCAGCTTACTATCCGGTGACCAGAACGGAGTGTCAGCATCGTCAGTTCCTGGCAGCGCTCGCGCTTCCAGCGTGTCCAGAGGGCGAACCCAGAGAGAGCGTTGTCCGCTACGGTCAACGGCAGTGAAAGCGATTTGACGTCCATCCGGGGAAATCGCCAGTAGCTTTTCAAGGGAGGAAAAATTCGCGTTCGGGGGCGGAGCGATGGTCAGCCGAAGCAAAGCTGGGTTCGGATTGGTTCTGTGCAAAGTGAAGAATGCACCCACGCCAAGTGTGGCCAAGGTAAGCAGACCCGCTCCGATCCACCAGGGACTGCGAGTGAGGCCGGCATGCGGTGTTGCTGTTGCTGAAATTCCACTAAGGTTGATGCCGATGTCGTGGACTGATTGCCATCGGTTGTCGGGGTTCTTGGCCAGTGCAGTCCGAATCAGGCGATCCAGTTCCGGAGGCGACGCGGGCTGAAGCGTAGTAACGGGCGTCGGCTCTGAAGTGAGAATAGCCGCGACCACGCTTGCAAATGTCTTCCCAGTGAAAGCCGGTTTGCCAGTCGCCATTTCGTAGAGCACGGCACCAAAAGCAAAGATGTCCGACCGGGCGTCTGCGTCCTTGCCTTCCAGCAGCTCCGGCGCCGTGTACTGGAACGTCCCTACGATCACACCTTCTACTGTGAGTCGGTCCGAGAGGGTCGAGTTGCTTGCAGTTGCGCCTACGATGAATGTGCCTTGGGTTGATTTTGCTAATCCAAAGTCCATCAGTTTGGCACCGGACTCTGTGAGCATGATATTTGCCGGCTTCAGGTCGCGATGCACGATTCCACGCCGGTGCGCCTTGTCGAGAGCATCAGCAACTTCAATCCCGATCTTCAGCGCCTGCTCAATCGGCAGCGCGCCCTTCTGAAGGCGGTCAGCCAGGGTGCGACCTTCCAGGTACTCCATAACAAGGAAATCGATGCCATCCTGTGTGCCAACGTCATACAAGGCGCAGATGTGCGGGTGATTCAAGGAAGAGATCGCGCGCGCTTCGCGCTCGAAACGCTGCTTCGACTCAGGATCAGAGGAGAGATGATTGGGCAATACTTTGATCGCGACTGTTCGTTCCAGTCGTGTGTCCCGGGCACGATAGACCTCACCCATCCCTCCCGCGCCGAGCGGCGACTGGATCTCATAGGGTCCGAGTTTCGTACCCGCAGGGAGGGACATAATGCGCACATTATAGCCAGAACGAATGGAGGCTTCGCGCAAGTCGCCCTTCCCCTAGATGCCGAGCAATAGCAAATCAGTAATGACTGCTTCGCGCATCGCGGGCTGCAGCGCCAATAACTCCCGAGTCGGCAACCCTTCCCTTACCGGATTACGGAAGGGTTGCTCGTGATCCACTATTCGTATCTCAGCGCGACCATAGGATCCACTTTCGTTGCACGCCGCGCGGGAATATACGTCGCCAGGAACGCCACAACAACCAATCCCAGTGATGCGCTGCCCAATGTAGCGGGGTCGGTCGGACGAACTCCGTATATCATGCTGGAAATCAGGCGAGTCGAGAGGAGGGCCAGGCCTACGCCCACGGCGACACCAATGACTATCACTCGCATTCCCTGTTTGACGATCAGACCCAGAACATCACCCTGGTCTGCGCCAAGAGCCATGCGAATTCCGACTTCGTGAGTGCGCAGAGTAACCGCGTAGGAGATTACTCCATATAGGCCGACTGCAGACAACATAAGAGCCATTGCCGCAAAGGTGCCAAGAAGCAGCATGTTGAGTCGTTGGCGCACAATGGAGCCAGCAAGGACGCTTTCCATAGGGCGGAAGTTGAATGCGGCCACGGTGCCGTCACAGGCCAACAATTCCCTTTGAACGTCGGCGACAATGCTCATTGGGGCTGCCTTCGCCCTGACCACAAAGCTCGCAGCGACAACCTTGTTCATGAGTCGTGTGAATGGATCTACGAGTTGCGCTGCAGGGACGAAAAGTGTGGGCGGTGGCGGATTATCTAGGCCATCCTCGTGAATGTCACCCGCAACGCCGATAATGGCGACCGTTCCCGTTACGGCACCTCCCATGACAGTCAAATGCTCACCAATAGGGGACCTGCCACGGAAATATTGGCGAGCAAGCACTTCATTGATGATTACCACTCCTGGCGATTGCGCGTTGTCAGCTTGGGTAAAATAGCGACCCTGGAGCAACGGAGTTCCGACTGCGCGAAAATAGCCTGGCGTGATGGCGCGAAACTGGGCATCCCTGTACTCACTATCCCTTAGCCCTTCAATTTGGAACGGCTGGTCGGGCCCTTTTTCCAGGGGGAGCACCGTAACAAATGCAGCGGCATCGACTGCCGGCAGACTTTCCGTGCGGTCAACCACTTTCCGCAAGAATTCCCAGGTGGCAGATGTGGTTTCGAATTTACTTCCCGACAACGAGAGTTTCACGGTGAGGACGTTTCGAGGGTCAACGCCCGGATTGATCTCCCGAAGGTTGGCGTAGGTACGAATCAGAAGCGTTGCTCCCACGAGCAGAGCTAGCGAGACCGAAATCTCCATCACGACAAGCACATCGCGCAGCCGAGTATGGCGTACACTCCCTGCCGTGCGAGCTCCACCTTCCTGGAGCGAATCATTCAGCTCAGTTCCGGACATCTGTAGCGCGGGTGCAAGGCCGAACACGACCGCCGTAAGAAATGCGAGTCCCAACGTGAACCCGAGAACATGCTGATCGATGTGGGTGGTCGAAAATTGAGGAAGGCTGCCCGGGGCCATTTGCAAAAGGCCAAGCAAGCACCACTTGGAAAACAGAAGGCCCAGTCCACTTCCCACCAACGCAAGCATCGTGCTTTCGGTGAGCAATTGCCGCACAAGCCGTGAACGTCCTGCACCCAAGGCAACACGGACGGCCATCTCTCTGCTGCGTCCCGTGGCCCGCGACAGCAGCAGATTGGCGACATTGGCGCAGGCAACCAGCAACACAAAGCCTACCGCACCCAAAAGTATCAAGAGAGCGCGCCGAACGTCGCCGACCATGTGCTCCTGGTAGTCAACTACTGTGACGGTTTCATCTTTTCCCATAAAGTCTGGGAAATCAGTGCGGAATTGCTCGCCCACTCGTTTCATGTCGGACTGAGCGGCCTTTAGCGTTGCACCCGGCTTCAAGCGCCCTAAGACGATGAATAGTGGACCGCCGTCATTTTGGGGGTTGAAGACCGGGCGAAGCGGCACCCAGACGTCTGCGGAGGGACGGGATTCAAAACTGCCGGGCATGACGCCCACCACGGTATAAGCCTCACCATTCAATGAGATCGACTTGCCAGTGACCGACGTATCGCCGCCGAACTGCTGCTTCCAGAGATTGTTGCTAATGACAGAGACATTGACTCCACCGGGAGCTCCTTCTTCCGCTGTGAAATCCCGACCAATTGCGGGGCGGACACCCAAGACTCGGAAGAAGTCGGGCGAAACGCGCATCCCTGTAACGTGCTCAGGCTGACCTCCTGAGGCTAGATTGAAACCGGTCCCGAAGATGTCGAAGGCGGCCATGGCCTCGAATACCCGGCTCTGTTGTCGCCAAAAAAGGAACTTGCTCGCCTCGACCGTCTCATCATTTCCAGACTTTTGGCCCCGCATAAGCTCGACCAACCGATCCGACTCGGGGTAAGGTAAGGGCCTGATGAGAACACCGTTCACTACGCTAAAGATGGCTGTGTTGGCTCCGATGCCGAGCGTCAGGGTCAGGATTGCGACGGTGGTGAAGGCCGGAGATTTGCGGAGCTGACGGAGCGCGAAGCGGCAATCGGAGAGAACGGAGTGGAGCCAGTTGCCTATACGTTGTTCACGCACTTGCTCTTTCACCTGTTCGATACTGCCAAGTTCAATTCGCGCGGCACGTTGTGCTTCCTTGAGGGGCATGCCCGCACGAATGTTTTCCTCTATCAGCATCTCGAGGTGGGACTGAACCTCTTGGTCCAGGTCTGTCTCAACCCGACGAGAGAAAAAGAAATTTCGTAGGAAACTTCGGACTTTCACAAGGAGCGGCATGCTAATCACCTTTCTATGACGCGTCCAAAGCTTGAGCGATCGCCCAGGAAATGCGGCCCCATCGCTTAGTTTCGACTTCGAGTTGCTTCCGTCCGGCTTTCGTCAGTCGATAGTATTTTGCACGGCGGTTGTTCTAAGACTCTCCCCAAAACGCGGAAATCCAGCCCTCTTCCTCCATTCGGTGCAGCGCGGGAAACAGCGACCCGGGCTTGACTGCAAAGGTGCCACCCGTAATCTGCTGAATCCTGCGCGAGATTCCCAGTCCATGCATCTCGCTAGCGAGAAGGATTTCAAGATCAGCAAGCCTAGAGTCCCATGCAAAAGGGTCGTCGGTTCAGGGTTCAACAGAAATCTCCTATCGAAATCCTATAGGAATACTACGGAGCGCCATATAGACGGTCAATAGGAGAAGACCGTCATCGGAGGGCCGTCACCTAGGCAAAAACGGTGCCAAGACGAGGTTCTGGGAGGCTTGTCGGCAACTCTTCCATGATCGGATTCGGGGAGAGTTGCCCGTGATCTGGGAGGAATCGCTAAAAACAAGGCTTCACTGCAACCTTCTCCACCAGAGGTCCTCAGGGATGCTTCCACCACCGAGCTCTTGGCACTGCCGGTCCGCCGGAAAGCAGTGTCCCGGCACAGTGGGCAGAGTGTACAGTCCGCCTTTGTGCACACGAAATTGCTACGAAGAGTCGTCCTCCGGCTGCGGCACCGCGTTAGGACGATCAAGGAAGAAAGTTACAACCTCCTCGAATACTTCTTTCCCAACGTTGACAGCGCGGTGGACGCGATTGCTCGGCTCCACCCAATCCACTTCACCAACAGTGACCTTCCACTGCTGGGTTTCTCCGCCATCGCGGAACTCGACGTCTAGCAGATCCCCGCTCAGGACCACGGTCACACGATGAAAGGGATCGCGATGCCAAGGTGTTGCCTCCCCCGGCGCCAGCCGTTGTCGCCGGACCAGACAATTTCCGCGATGATGCAACACCTGCTGATGTCTCGTCCGTTTCATATTTAATTTCATTTCTGCCGGTCGCCAGCACGTTGCTTCAGTTCCTCGAACCAGTTAAGAACAACGTTCAACTGCGTCACTGTGGCCTTCTGTTGGTTTTCCTTTATCATTAGCAATCGTTGGCCGTCCGGCGCGACGTCATAGTTCGGTATATCGCTACTGATGTGGGCATAGGGGGTCTGAAAGACCAGGCGAGATTTGGCAACAGCGAAGGCCGGCCTCGTTTCGAGACTCACGGCCATCATTTTGTCACCGTTTCGATAGAATATCTCCCGACCCGTAGGGGACCACAGTGGTTCGCTGCCTCCGTCCGTAGAGATCTTCCACTTTGCACCCAGGCCTGGAAACGGCTGCACGTATACTTCTGGGCTGCCGGATTCGTTGGAAGTGTAAGCGAGCCACCGCCCATCTGGCGAGAACCGCGGCTGCCATTCATCAAAGGGTGTCTGCAGCAGCGGCTGCGGCTTTCGATCTCCCAGCGTGGGCAGCAACCAGATGTCATCGCCCGTCTGAGGATGCGCTTCTTCGGTGAATGCAAGGAACTTGCCGTCGGGCGACCACGAGCCTGGATACTGGCTGTATTCGCTCGTGGTGAGCCGCTCGACCGTTCCGCTTCCATCCGCGGCGGTCAAATATAAGTTGGCGGCGCCGGCGCGCGTCGAATTGAAGGCAAGGCGCTTTCCGTCCGGCGACCAAACGGGATAGTTGTCGTCGCCTCCGAAAGTGACCCGCGTAAGAGTATCGCGCGTGACGTCGTACAGCCAGATGTCGTAGGTGGAGCCGGCGATAACGACTGCAACATGGCGCCCATCCGGGGACAGACGTGGCACTTCGAAGGAACGCTCTCGCCCCGACATGGGCCGGACACCTGCCTTCTGATCCACCCATACCAGGGCGTACTCCAGCAGGCGCAGTCCACCGGGTACATACAATAGCGTGCCGTCACGTGAGAAGGCGAAGGCTGCATCGCCGGCACTTGCCCCGGTCATCAAACCTTCCAGAATTGGCACTGCTGTGCCGCGCACTTCAAGCCGTGTCGCGTCGAAGGGCACCGCCAGAAGCTCTGTGCCGCGAGCATAGACCAGGTGACCCGTGGGCACGTAGCGGGCGTACGTTCCTCCTGTGATCACCGTGCGCTGCTCGTGGGTATCAAGTCGCAATGCAACGATGTGAGCGCCGTCAAAGCTCCCGCCGGTCCAAGCTGTGAACAGCAGGGTCTTGCTACCGGGCAACACTTGGGGCCATAGATATGCGCGCTCGCTCCTGCCAGGCTCGGGCGCGATCACAAGTTCTTCTTGGCCTCCGCGCGCCGGAACGCGCCAGATGCCCTTCGTCCAGAGGGGCGTGAAGTAAATCATGTCGTCGGATCCCCAACTTGCCCCGAACGCCTCGCCGGCGCTGCAGATGTCCTGCGGGACGCCTCCGGCGACAGCAGCCTTCTTTAGCTTCCCTCGGGCAAAAAAGCCCACCCAGTGGCTGTCCGGCGAAAAGAAAGGGATGTAGGCGTTTTCGCTGTCGGGAACGAGCATTGGCTCAAGTCGGTCTAGCGCGCGCAAGTAGAGTTGTGAAGTGTCGCCTAGCCGGGCCGTGTACGCGAGCTGCCTTCCGTCGGGCGACATGGCGATAGCGGCCCGATCTCTCGAAAAACCTAGTGGCTCAGTGGACGGCAAGAGAATGCTCAGGCGCCGTGGAGGCGGCGGAGACCGGCGCTCGCGAACGAGCTGCCAGGAGACAAGCGCGGCAGTCAGTGCGAATACCAGAACAAGGGACCAGCCAAGACGTTCGCGGAGTTTTCGCCTTGCCGTTACAGGCGCCGCAACCCCCGCCGCCGAACCGCCAGCGGCAACCCAGCGCAACTCATTTCCTAAATCGCGCGCCGTCTGCCAGCGCTCGTTTGCATCCTTTGCCAGCGTGCGTTTGATTACATGATCGAGAATCGGCGGGCTGAGAGGTTGCAGCTGCGAAATTGACGGAGGCTCAGAAGTCAGAATCGCAGCGATTACGCTGGCGCGGCTTTTGCCCGTGAAGGCCTGCCGGCCGGTGAACATTTCGTAGAGCACGGCCCCCAGTGCGAAGACGTCGGAGCGCGCGTCCGCTTCTTTGCCTTCTAGTTGCTCCGGGCTCATATATTGCAATGTCCCTACGATTGTGTCTTCCGCGGTGAGCGCCTTCGAAACGGTCGGCATGGTCGCGCTGGAGGCAACCTCCACTTGCGCTGGCTTGGCCAAGCCAAAGTCCATTAGCTTGGCTCCGGCCTTGGTCAGCATGATATTGCTTGGTTTCAGGTCGCGGTGGATGATTCCGTTGCTATGGGCTATTTGAAGTGCCTGCGCAATTTCTGTCCCGATCTTCAGTGCTTGTTCCACCGGCAGCGAGCCTTTCTGCAGTCGATGCGAAAGGGTTTCTCCGTCCAGGTATTCCATTACCAGGAAGCTGACACCGTCCTGAGTGCCAACGTCATGCAGAGTGCAAATGTGAGGGTGATTCAGCGAGGAGATCGCGCGCGCCTCCTGTTCGAAGCGCTGCTTTGGCCTTGGGTCTAAAGATAGAAGTGCAGGCAAGACTTTGAGGGCAACCGTGCGCTCCAGCCGAGTGTCGCGCGCACGGTACACCTCGCCCATTCCGCCCGCGCCGATCGGCGAAATGATTTCATACGGTCCCAATCGAGTTCCGGATACAAGGGCCATTTCCGCCCCGATTGCGGATTATACTCTGACAATTAGCTCAGCCGGATCGAGAAACCCCATCACGACAGAATCTTGCCCGACAAGCGATTGCGGTTCCGTTACTCTGTCCCCGCGTGGATATGATTGGCTTCTCGTGGACATGCCCGGCCGAGTCGAGAAGCAGGCATGGCATCACGCCAGGCAACGGGCGGATGGTCGCTCCGGAAGCTGAACCAAGCCGCCGCTTACTTCCGAGTTACCCGGAAGTCCTAGACTGAAGGGGTCGCTGGTGAAATGAGGATTTATGGCCGCTGTCCGTGTGAGCCGCTCTGTCCGACGTTTATTGACCCCCAAGCAAGAAACATGCAGCCAAAGAAGTGTTCCTGTACATGCAACTCGCCAATACGCTCTTTCAGAGGCGCCCAAGGCTCATAGTTGACAGCAGGAGTGGAAGAGAACTAGAGCTTCCACAGCAAGCGAAGTAGTGGATTCAATACCTTTCCTGATCGACGGTGCGAGAGTTTAGCTCCGAAGGCAACCACGCGCGCATCGTGTTTCAAATACGGAAAGAGATTGGCCAGAGCCGGGGAAGAGGCATGGATGTCGGCCGCAGCAAACATGAGCAGGCCGCCAAACTTGCCTCTCAGTTCAACCGTCCTCGCGTCTGCCACCATAACGCGGACGTTGTTCCATCTCTTTTCAATCCTCTTTCTAGCGTTGATCGTGATCTCAGGGCTGATCTCCACGCCGACCACTTCGCCCGAAGGCCCCAAAGCATCAACCAGGTACGGGAAGCTTCCTCCGGGTCCGCACCCTGTATCAAGAACACGATCCCCTGGGGTGAGTTGAAGAAGTTGCACTGCTCTTTGCCGCAGAGGCTTTATGAAAAAGACGTCAAAATTTGGGAAGGGACGGATCAGACGAACCAGGCATCGGGCATAAGGCGGGGTGGGTTTGCGATTGTTCACCGCGTTTACTTCTTTTTTCGATTCACTTTGCTCTGCTCTTCTGCATTCAACAACAGAGTGTCCGCCAAGAAGCTATCGATAACAGTCTTCTACAACAAACTGAAATGGATGTACTCCGTACAGACCAAACCCGGCCAAGTCAAGAGTCGTCGGCAAACAGGAAGTTATCGCGTGATTGGGCTGCTCCTGGAGTCACGTCTGGTTTGACCGTAATTCAGGGAGGCGTCGATAGGGGAACGTGTCGCGCTCTAGGCCTGGGCAGACTCCAGCCTAACGGAATCACCACGGCGGACCGTGCCAGCCTCCAACACAGAAGCGTAAATCCCGATGTTAGCCCGGTTGTGCTGTGCTGCTGTACGCAGAATACCCGTATCCTTCGGAAGATCGCCCTGAGGAAGTGTTGTCATCACGCAACGCGGGCAGGGACCTGTGACGCTTAGGCGAACGGAATCTCCGATCGCGAGCACTTGTCCGATCCAGGCATTCTCCACGAAATCCCTCTCGACGTCCGCGGTCTCGACCACGATGTTAGGACGAAACCGTCGGACCTCGAACCGCCCCTGCGGATACAGTCCCCGCAGCCGATCGAGCGTGGCCGTGGTCAGTAGATGCACGAGCGCACAGTCGAAGAAAGTACCTTCTGGCAGAGGGAAGTCGGTGACGGCGTTGCGATGATCGAGGCCCTCGATATCTGGCCAATACTCCTCCGCCGTGGCTGTTTGTACATCGGGCAAACCGGACAGTTTCACTTCACGCTTAAGCACCTTCGAGAATATCTGATTTAGGTCAGATTGCTCACTGTTGACGATGGTGCCGTCTGGCAGGGTGACGCGGACGGGCGGCGCCTTCACACCGGCTCTTGGAACATCAGCCAGCGCGGCCCGGCAGTCGAACAGCTGAGGCCACTTCCTTGGGTTCTTGGCACTGGCAACCTTCCCGTCAGCGCTGTCCACGAGCGCGTAGGCGCGATCTCCGAGCAACCCGCGCTTGGTAACTTCAGCCGCATTCAGCTCTTCGCCAAGCATGGATTTGACGGGGTACCGCCAGAGTGAAACGATCGAACCAAGAACTGTTGGCGTCATCGGCGAACCTCCACCACGCCGTCCGCTTAGAGCTTAGGCGGCGGCCGCGTCGGTGTTGGGGGCGTAAAGCGAGGGCTTTTCTGGCGCCTGCATAATCAAGCTTCCCAATAGTGCAACAAAATACCGAAACGGCATCGAACAACTACGTAGCTCCAGATTTTAGGCCAGCGGCGTATCCCTGGCAACGCGAGTATGACGAAACCCAGATTTAAGGTTCAGCAGCGCGCACCGGACCTAGAGATTCGGAATGGATGCTCGGCAAGCCGGAAGTTACGATCTTCTGGCGTTAAGTTTCGAGCGGCCACTGACCAGCAATCGTCGGGATTCCGTAATTCTGCTTTCGACAGGCGTACTCTTCGCCGAAAGGTTGTTACGTCGCGGGCCGACCTTTTGGTTCCCGCTATACGGTGGCTGCGCGGCGGCGGTGTCCGCTCACGAGGTAGACTGAGGCTCTGGGATCTAGGAGCGGGTCGCCGGATGGCTCGATGCCATCCACTCGGGGAATCGGGTCGAAAATGATCTGGCGCTGGGCGTCGTCTCCTTCCGGAACTATGCCGTTCAGCTCGATCGTGCCGAATTCCAGGAGTGGTCGCTCGTTGGGCCAATGGGCGGTGGAATCGTCAACGACATCTCCCTCCGACGCCACTTGAACCTCAATGCGCATCTTGACGGTGCCGCGAGCGATTCTGTCCTTGATGTCGTCGAAGAGAAAGTTCGGGCTTTTTTTTGCTGCCGCGGATGAGTCGAGGTACTCGTTGCCATCTTGCGGAACGACGCGATAGCGCCCGAATTTGCTGACCCCAGCGCCGTTGGTGAATTTGTAGGCGCTCACGGAGTAAAAGGATTCTTTCGCGAAGCTCGTGGGGATGGGCTTGGACGCCTGAACGAAGGCCAGCGCAGCGGGATGCGAACTAAGAAAGGATTCGATCGGCGTCGGCTTCGGTGCACTGGGGCCGCTGGCATGGATGGCGCGAAGGAATTGCACGAACTCTTCGGCAGTGCGCGTGGGAAATCCATCCACGGAGTGGGCGATGATGTCCGTATGGACGTGATCCTGGAGATAAAAGCGAATAGCGATGCCGCGCGGGCTGGCACCCTCTGAATCATAATCCGGCACCGTAGGAACACCGGCAAAATCCGAAAAGCGAACAGCGACGCGAATCGAAGGTCTGCTTACGTGAGGCGCTTTGGTTAGTGCACCGACGCCGGCGGACGGAGTGAAGATGCCGGACAGGAGAATTCCCTTTGCATGTACGGGGCGAAAGCCCGCTTGGAGTCCGAACAAATCGTCGAACGCCTGAAGGGCGTCACGGCTCAGGGGGTCTGCTTGTTCCATTTTCGTCTGAGGTTTCGTCATTTGCGTTTTCCTTTCACAAAAAGCGGGCAACGTTACTTTGATGCAGCCGAGCACCCCGATCAAGGGCGTGCCGCTTGCTTTTAAGCACGTGAGAGTAGCACGGAAATGTTCTCGGGCAGCGCTGGTGGGTCGAAGAAGGCGAGATTACAGATTGTCGGCTACTCTTATACTACCGCGCACCCAGCTCAGGGATTCGGCTCGATGCCAATTCGATCAGTGACGGCTGACCGAATCCGCTGCTTGCAGCCAAGGTAGCGTTCGGTCGTTTGCACTGAAATGTGCCCCAAAAAGAAATTGGATCTGCTCCAACTCGCCTCCCGATGCATGGCAGAGCCGAGCGCACGTGCGTTCAATGATCAGAGTAGTGCCGCGACTGTAAGGTCAGAGTCGCTCGTCAACCACTCGGGACCAGCGATAAACCGTGCCGATTAGGCGGGACGCTGAACGGAGTGCTACGGCATCTGGAAAGATCCCGTATGGAGGCTCTTCGCGATCCAATCGGCATGAGGCAGACCACAAGAGGAAAGAGCCTTCAGTTCCTTCTCTACATCATAGTCGACACGTCGGATTGTTGGATTGCGCCCATCCAACAACAGGTAGGAGGCGCGGCGATTGCCGTCATACGAAAGACTAACGCTGCCGGTGTTCGCTACGAGCCTTTGTCGAACCTGCGGACTTGGAACACTCCGAATGTAGGGGCGATGAATATGCGCGTAGACTGCGATCGGCTGATTCAGCGGCCGGTAAACCGATTCCAGTTCTAACAAAGCACGGGTCGCCGCCGCCATCTGACGGATCGCCGTCCAAAGGGAGAGTGGCGCCGACGATTGGCTCGCAAACTCCTCGAGCGACTCGGGCCGGAAAAGCATTTCATCTGTGTTGCCCACCACACCTTTCCAGCCGAGGTCGCGAATGCGATCGACAATCTCCACGGGGCTCGCACCAGCGTCGGCGAGATCACCGCCGTGGAGAATCAAATCGGGCGAAGTTTGTTGCAGATCCGCCAGAACAGCTTCAAACGCCGTTCGATTCCCATGGATGTCGGATAAGATTGCGATACGCATCACGGAATTTTAGGGCGTGTCGCCCTCAAAGGAAACTGTCGTTGTTCCCGTCGGCAATTCGGAATTACATCCGTCTGTTGCTAGGCTGAGAAATCCACTCCGTTCTGTTGCTGCTTGCTGGAACATGCCCGAGAATATGGACATGGATTCAGGCAACAACGAAGCGATGATCCTTGTCACGGGCGCCACCGGACACATCGGACGCGAAGTATGTCGCCTCCTGACAGAGGCACGCTGGCAAATCTTGGCAGTTGATCTAAGTCAAGATAAAACACAGGATGTCCGAGCGTGCGATCTCCGATTGAAGAGTCAAGTATCGGCACTGTTTCAAGACCACTCGGTTCGAGCAGTGATCCACCTCGCTGGCATTCTGCCGAGCGCGTTCCAGAGCGATCCTTTGACAGGAGGGGATGTTAACCTCAGCGGCTCGTTGGAACTAATGCGTCAGTCGCTGGCCGCAGGCGTCCAGCGCTTTATATTTGCGAGCTCGATGAGCGTTTATGGCTCGCCTCACGCTCAGCGACCCGTGACTGAAGACGATGCGGCGGCACCCGATGAGGGGTACGGCGCCTCGAAAAGGGCTGTGGAATTGATTGGGGAGAGCCTCTCGGAAAAGGGGGCATTTGAGTTTGTCGCTCTGCGAATTGCCAGGGTTGTCGGGCCTGGTATTAAGAAGACATCTTCTCCGTGGCGCTCCCAGATCTTTGAAGCAGTTCCGCAATCGGAATCGATCCGCATTCCATTCTCACCCGACGCGATGCTTTCGCTTGTACACGTCGAGGATGTTGCACGCATGCTGTTCACTTTGGTTAAGGCGACGGAAGTGAATCGTTTTGTTTACAACACGCCGGCGGAAATTTGGGAAGCGAAAAAGCTAAAGGAATTAGTTGAGAACCTTCGTGGAATTCGCGTAGAGCTCGGGCCAGAAGGCGCTTGTGGCGGACCGATGTGCGACGGCAGCCGCTTCGCGCGAGAATTTAGATTTCATCTTCGAGAGCTCCGTGACCATCTTTCTGGCAGCGTTAGAATTGATCGAGGTTCGCACGCATAGAGCCCGTTTCCATCGTCTGAACGTATTGTTTCACCAGCAACCACCGCGCTCACATCGGCTGGTTCTGGACGAATCGCAAACGAGAAGTAATTCGGTTCCTTCCTGTTTGCCCGTCATCCCGGCAGAATCCCGGAAGGCGCTGCTAATCGGCTGCGAGCTCGAACTTATTGGCGCGAGCTGCTCTCCCCAAAGTTCGCTGGGTATCCGGCCATTGCACGCGTCGGGCTGGAGCGATGACAGACGCGCTTGCTCCAGCTTGCCAGCTTGCCAG
>Ga0137403_10005231_pt1 | contig 15082 bp, 5 predicted proteins | sample CZOMad2_1_16fung_FD_122057 | JGI IMG/M metagenome (GOLD analysis project Ga0137403, IMG submission 122057) | Vadose zone soil fungal communities from Angelo Coast Range Reserve, California, USA - CZOMad2_1_16fungal (Hybrid Assembly) | ecosystem: Environmental > Terrestrial > Soil > Vadose zone... | reverse complement strand
TAGCTGTGCTATTTCCTTGTTATTCATGCGGCGCAATGTGGTTCAAAAGTATTGTGATGCTGACCCCTTTAATTCCTAGAAATTCGGCGAATTTGGCAAAGAGGACGCGGTTCTCGCTCGTTCCGTTGTTCTCCTCACCCTTGGCGAGTGAAAAGACGGCGTCATAGCATTTGGTGAACCCTGGGCGGCCGTCGTAAGCCAATTCGGTTTGACTGTTCCCGCCGTAAGCGGCGGTGGCGCACGCGCCCAACGTTATCGCAAGCCGCAAAACCCAAAGCCGGAGCAGCCACGGTAATGGAGCCCAGAAACTCGTCATACGCCAAGCTCCCAAACCTCTTTCACGAGACTTTCCGAGTCGGGTGGGATTATTCGGTCAGGCTGAAAGTTTCCAATTCGGCCATCGTCAGTCCGGAAGGTTTCCGGGTAAGCGCAGACGGTCTCACCAAGTGACTTGCCGCATTTCGGGCAAAGTGAGTTCGCGGCAATTTGCTCCGTAGCCTTGCCCGCAAACGCTGGGTTCTCGAAATCAATCATGAAAAGTTCGCCGCACTCCATGCAGGTGAATAGTTTGTTGGAATAACCAAAATCTGGGGCGGTGTAGAACACTTCGATGTTGGTTCTTCCAGGAACTGACGCAAAGCCCCGATAGCATCTAACAAGACGTTTTTTCATTGTATCCTCCCTGCCGGAACTGCGCCCTCGCGGATGAGCAAGTTCTGAGTTCCCGGCGCTCTCAATGAAGGCGCTGTCAAAATATTTGCGTCTCCAGTGAATGGTAGTGGCGAGTTAAAGTAGCCCGACGGCGGACTGATGTTCAGCGTTGGACTTGTTGGATACTGAACGCGGAAGACAGCAGGATCGACACCCGGATTATGAAACTGGAACTCTTTAATTGCACCTTCGACAGTCGAGTTCGCATAGATGCCGTCATTTCCCAAGCGACCTGCCGCACCTGACTGGAAGAACTTCCCAGACTGCGTCGTGCTTTCAGCGTACGCCGGATTGATTGCACGATATGCTGTTCCCTCCTTTGCGGCTTGTTGCCCCAAGACATGAATAGTTTTTTCTGCTTCCTTTGCCGCTTGCGCCCCGCCTTTTTTAGCTGCTCGAATCCCCAACCCCAAGCCAGTAGCACCAGGGGTAAGCGTGCCAACTACGTCAGCGCCGAGCGCGCCGAGGTTTACACCTAAATTGCCGCAATCACCTAAGAGGTTATCCTTCCCTAACCGATAGAGGTCGTACAGTATGAATCCAATGTCCGCTATGGTATCAATGATAAGACCGCTACTGTCGGTGTAATTGGTCGGACTCCCACCCACATAGCTGTAGGTATTGAGCCCGCCGTCCAGCCCGATTGGATCGCTCGTTATGTACCTATCCGTTGCCGGATCATAGTAGCGATGGTAGTTGTAATACAGCCCTGTCTCTTCATCCGCATACTGCCCTGGCAATCTCAGGTTGCTGGTGATGGTGGGCTTGTCGGCTGTAGCCTCTGGGGTTGTAATCGTGGCCTGGCCAAATACGTTATAGCTGGCACTCCATACGATGTTGCCCATTTTGTCGGTGGCCTGCACCGGCGTGCCGAGCTGGTCGTGATGGTAATAGGCAACGGTATCGGTGCCATTGCTGTTTTTGGTTTTGATGAACAGCAATTCAGTGCTGAAGAGATTGTCCGGCCTGGGGCCGTATTGCGTGGTGATCTGCGCTGCGCCAATGGCTGTTACACTTTGGTCGGCATTGAGGGTGATGGCCTGTGTGGCTTCGGCAATCAGGCCTTCGTCAGCGTAGAGATAATAAGTTCGTAAAGCTTGCGTTAGCGCATTGCCGGATTTATCGCGGTATTGCTCTTTCCACAGTCGCTTATCCAAGAGGTCATAGCCGTAACGCGCGATCAGTTGGTCGGTGCCGTCCTTGACTTCGGTGAGCCGGTTTTGCGTGTCATAACCGTAACGGGTGACTTTGCCTGCCGGTTCGGTTTTTCTGGTCAGGTTGCCGGCTTCATCATATTCGTAAGTCGTAGCATCCGCCCCAGTGCCGCGCTGCATTAAGCGGTTGTTGGCATCGTATTGCCAGGCACCGGTGACCTGGCTGTGGGCGATACGGTTATCAACAGCATCCAGCGTAAAGGCTTCGGTGTCGCTACCAAACAGGCCGCCGTTATCAGTTTGCGCCTGAGTGAGGCGCACTTCGTCATCATAGGTAAAGCTACTATTTTTTGTGCTGCTACCGGCTGGGACAGTATCGGTACGGTTGTTGGTTTTAAGCTCCTGCACCTTGCCGTAGGTGTTGGCAATGCTGAGGATGGTTTGCTGGCCGGGGGTCTTGACCTGCAGGCTTTCCAGGTTCAACAGGCCATCGTAGGTTTTGTCCTGGATGCTGCCGCCAGGCAGGGTGATTTTGGCAGGGGCTGTCCATTTGAACTGGTTGATGCTGATGCTGCCTTCACCGGGGATGGTGACGTTTTCCAGCTGGCCATGTCCGCTGTAGCTGTAATCAACGTTTGTTCCATCAGCTAAAACCAGACGTGTCTTTAACCCAGCCGCGCTATAGGCATAACCATAGCCCAGCGTTGTGTTATTGGGGTAAGTAACCGTTTCGCTCAGTTTGCGATTGGCATCGTCATAGGTATAACGGGTACTGGTTGTCTCGTTACGGCTGTGATCAATATCACTCAATACGATGAGGTTGTCGGCAGCGTCATAGGTAAGGTTGGTGGTGCGTTGCAGTACGCTGGACGCGTCGCTTCGCTTAATTTCAGTTAGGCGATTGGCTGCATCGTGAGTAAAAATGCTTGTGTTGCCATTAGGATCAATACGCTGACTGAGATTGCCTGCGGCATCGTAACTGTATTGGTTGGTCTGGCCCAGCGGTAAAGTCTCTTTGACGAGACGGTTGTTTCGGTCGTATTCAAACTTGTTGGTATTGCCTTTGGGGTCTTTGATTTGCAGCGCATTACCGCGCGCATCGTACTCAATCTGAATTTTATTGCCCAGGCTATCGGTGATCTCGATGAGCTGGCCCAGCGCATCGTAAGCGTAGAAACTGGTCTTGCCATTGGCATCAGTCTCGCTCTTGATCTGGCCGCGTGCATCGTACTGGGTGCTGCTGATCAGCCCCTCAGTGCCGAGCGAATTCGGGTTGAGCAAGGTTTCGCTGGTGGGGCGTTCGCGCTCATCGAATTTGGTCTTCCGGGTGAAAGTCGGGTATTGCACCTGCGTCGGGTAGATCAGCGTGCCTAACTGCCCGGCATCGGTACCGTCTGCCACCGTATAGCCTTGCTGGGTAGCGTTGCCCAAGCCATCAATCTCTTTGGTCAGGCGCAGGAAGTTATTAAACTCAGCCTGCGAAGCACGGCCATCCTCATCTGTTTCAGAGGTTGGCAAGCCCTGGGCGTTGTATTGCAGCTTGAACTGCCCGCTTACCTGGTTGGTGACTTGCGTCAGGCGATTCATCGCATCGTAGGTCACCTGCGTAGCTTTGCTGCGGGCATCGGTATAGCTGGTGAGATTGCCGGCCGCATCGTAGGTGTAGGTCTGGCTGTGGCCGAGCGCATCAGTCACCTTGGTCAGGTTGCCGTTGGCATCGACTTCAAAAAGTATGCTGTGGCTGAGCGGGTCGGTATATTTAACCAGGTTACCGGTACGGTCATGGACGAATTGCCGGACCTTGCCTTCCGGGTCGGTAGTCTCACTGATCTGGCCGCTGGCATCGTAGGCGATTTGCACTGTGACATCAAGAATCACTGTACCATTCGTTTCGGTGCCACCCTTGCGGGTCATTTGGCTAATGCGCCCTGCACTATCCACTTGGTACTCGGTAATACGCTGTTCCGGCAAGCCTGCTGCCTGGGTAAGCTTGGTGAGGTTGCCGGCTGTATCGTACTCAAATTTGTTTTTAATGCCCAGTTCATCGGTGGTCTCGATGGGGTTGAGCATGCGCGCTTCATACTGGGTGCGGGTGATGGTGCCGTCTTCGTTTTGTATCTGGGTGATTTGCTCGTATTCATTCCTGGTTATCACGGTTTTGAAGCCGCGCGCATTGGTGTCGGTTTCAGAGCGGGTAGCCGGGTCGCGCTTGATCTCAAGATCGGTGCGGCCATTGACTTCATAGCTCAGCAGGTCACCGACGCGGTCATGGGTATAGTCTTCTGTGCGGCGGCCACTGGCGGTAGTAGGGCCCTGGAATTTACTATAGAAGCGCTTTTTGGCGTCGTCGTAACTGAAGGTGTAGTCGCTGATGCCGCCATCGGCTGCCGTCATTTTAATCACTGTGGTGCTATCGCCTTCATAGGCCAGTTGGGTGGCATGCGTCAGTGGATCAGTGATCTTGGTGAGGCGGGCTTTGGTGTCGTACTCGTACTGCGTATCCTTGCCGCGCACATCGGTGACCTTGGTCATGCGGCCAGAGGCATCGTAGGTATAGTTGACGCTGCGGCTTGGCAGATCGAGTGAGTTGCCGATTTGCGGGTAGTCTTTTGCCTGGACCAGAAAGCCTGCCGCATTGTAATGCAGGGTAAGCACTACCTGGCCAGTGCTGGCGTTGTTGCCGCCATCTATCACGCGTTCAATATTGTTGGCGCTGTTGCGTTGTATCCAGACGATATTGTTATTTTTATCACCGTAACGGCTCATCTGGCCATCGGCATCGTATTCAATCCAGCTGCCTTTACGATCACTCCAGCGCCAGCCTTGAACGGCGGCGGCTTGGGCCAGGTTGACGCTACCGGCTTGCGGAGTGCCGCCATTAGGGGTGCCGGTAACAGGCAGCTTAAGTGCGCTTTGTTTTTTGAGCAGATAACGGTTCTGGAAGGTGTAGCTGCCGTTAGTGCCTACATAAAGCGAGGAAAGACGGCGATAGCCTTCAAGTACTTCGGTGCCGCCACCGCTAATGCTGCTGCCACTACCGCAGCCGCTAGCCACGCTACCCAGCGCGACGCTCAAGGGTTGGCTCACCTGGTTATAGATGCGGTTAAATGGAGTATAAGCGATGGCGCTGGTGACGACCGTCGCCGTGGGGCTGACCGGAGCGGCACCTTCGACAGCGGGTTGCCAGTCTTCATCTACCCATATCCAGCAGCCTGAAGGGTCTGATGATGCAATGGACGATGATGCGCTTGAATCAGGCTGGAAGCCCTCCCCCGTGCCACCGGAAGGTTGTGCGAGAACCGGCTTGAAGCTGGCAGAGATGCCATCCCAATGCCGGTTGAAGCGCCAGCCGGTGCCGTTGAACACCCGATGCCAGCTCACTTCGCCTGCTGAGGTCTGCACCTTGATATCTACCACGTCCTGGCTGTAAGTACCGTTGGGTGGGCTGATGGTGCCTACCTGGGCATTGGTCAGGGATGGGAATGCAAGCGACGCGAACACAAGGCCAGCCAGCAGCATTACTGTACGGCAAACATGCGACCATTTATGTAGAGACATTTTAGTCATTTCATCTGTGAAATTATGCAAAGGGTTAGCTGGCATAAGCATCATTGACAGCTTCCGCCTTTGCCGTCGGGAATAAATACGCATTTCTTGCCTTTAAGCGGAATTGATGTAGCAGGGGCGCTTGTGCCGCCGCCAAAACCACCACCAAAACCACCGCCGCCCGCCGCTGCGCCGCTACCGCTGATCGCTCCACCAGTACCAGCACCGATCGCGCAAGTGCTATTGCTACTGCTGAACCACGAGGCCGAAGTGCTGCCCGGAGTGATTTGGCCATTAGCACACTTGGAGTTGTAAGTGAATGCTGTGAAATTGCTGTAGCTATAACAGCCAGCACCACTGGCGGTGCCGCTACTCGCTGTTGCATCCAGCGATTGCAGTGCAATGACACGATAAGGAATGGTGACGCGCTGCTTGGCTTCAAGACTGGACGGCACATCCACCAGGAATTCAAAACGGAGGAAAGCATCGCTCTTCGGCAGGGTCTGTTTTACATTATCCGCACGCACCAGGCCGTAGTTCTGCAAACTGAGTTCGCCGTAGTACACGTCGCCCGCATTCATCTTGGGCAGGTTGATACTGGTGGGCTGCAACACCACCACGGCTGTCGGCACATCGGTCTGAAAAGTGGCGTTGAGGATAATCTCGTAACGATCCTGGATAGTAACCTCGCGCACGCTCCATTCCACCGTCACCACATTGTAATCAAGGAACACCGGCTCATTGATGGTGATACCAGGCTTGATCTGGAAGCGGCCGCCTATTTCCTGATGGTTAGCGGCTTTGGCGCGGTACTTGTAGTAGCCTGACGGTAGGTTCTGGAATAGCGCTTCACCGAAGCTGTCAGTTGTCAGCGATTGCGTAACCGTAATGACGTCTTCGTTCTGTACCGTAATATTGGCGTTAGCCAAGCCTGCAATGAGATGGCCTTGTTTATCCACAGTCGCCGTATAAATATCGGACGTCTTGAACAATATATTGCCCTGCCCGCTCTGCGTGATGCTGACATACACATTGAGTGATTGGGTAGGCACATTGTCGCCGCGCACGGTGAGCCTGAATTCATATACCCCGTCCGCCGTATCGGCAGGTGGCGTAAACGATAGATCAATAGTGCGTTTCTCACCAACCGCAAGCGTACCGCTGGCCGAGCTGGCAATACCCGCCCAACTTGGCGCGGGGGTGCCATCGGCCTTGGTAAGGGTAAATTGCAGGTTCAATGCATCCTGCAAGCCTTTGTTTTGCACGCTGACTGACTCAACCCCACTGCCGCCTTGTGCCAAACCGGTTTCCACGAAACTTGGAGTGGCTACCAGGAAGGGCTTGGCTTCAGACAAGGTGTAATCAACCTTAACCTTGGCGATAGGCGACCCGGCGTGTTCGTCGCTCAGCACATCCAGGATCACGCTGCCGGATGCCGGAGCGTCGGTGTTGGCACTAAAGGTCACCGGCACGTTGAGCGTTTGCCGTTCGACCAGATTGACTGGCACAGGCAGTTGCAGACTAACACCTGCCGGCAATTGGCCGGTAAGCTGGCTGGCGGCATTAAGCACGAAGCGCAGATTGCTTGCTGAAGTCCCCAGACCGGCCTTGGCGGTAAAGGGGATATTAAATGGATAGTTGCGCGGAACATCAAGCGTGTAAGGCGTCGGCCCGACCGTCACACGGTTAATGGTAAAGGCTTTTTGCTCGGGTCTGTCGGTAATATCCGGGTGCACTGCGCTAACCTTGTACAGCCCGGCATCTGTAAGCGTAGGCTTGAAGGTATAGACAAACTCACCCGAGGCGTCGGTAAGTACGCTCAGTACGCGCTCAAAACCTTGCTGGTTAAGGATGAGCTTCAATCGCGTATTGGGCAAGGCAACATTGGTGCTGCGATCAAGCGCATGGCCAGTGATAATCACGTCCTGGTCGCCGAACGAGCTGATTGGGCTGACGTTAGTCACTTCGCCGGTGTAGGCCGTATCAATCAGTGCGACTGTTTTTTCGGAGCCAAGGCCGGTAATCAGCACCTGATCTGGCTGGCCACTGTGATAGCGCAGCTTGTCTACTTCCAGCTTAACGCGAATGCTATTGGGGCTGGAAACCGGCACGTTAAGGTCGAACACATCAGAAGTGTAGCTCGCCCCTGCCGGAATACGGGCAACGGTCAGGCCGTTGGTAAGCGTGACCACATTGGCACCGAAGACTTGTTTGTATGGCTGGGTGGCCAGCACGTTACCGTCGGCATCCAGAATCTTGAAACGCAGCTCGGTTGAATCCTTGGTGCCGTTAACGGTGGCAGTGAGCAGTTCTATATCCACTTCGGTGGTATTTTCGATAGTCAGTTTCACCTTGCCTACACCACCGCGGGTAAACTCATCAGTGGCCATGCCAACCACTAACGAGCTATCACTTACGCTGATGGTTTCGTTGCGTGAAACCTTAACCAGCTCACCTTCATTGGGCACAATCTCCACGCCGACTTGCGCAACAGCCTGGGTAGGCATATCGGTATAGCCGCCGACAATGACAGTCACCAACCTCGTTTCATTGGCTGCCAGGGTGATAGGGTCGGACTTGTGATCCAGGAATTGTGTGGAGTCCTTGTTGATCGGCAACCGTACCACAACGCGCACATTATTAAGGGTGGTTAGCGATGTATTAACCACCTGTACTTGCAGCTTATTCATGATCCCACGCTTAACCGGTAAGCCAGAGGCAATCTGCGTAGCAATATTAGGCAGCAACAGGCTGTGTGGCATTTCCACGCCATTGGCATCTACTGTAGCAATGGTGTAGGGGCGCTCACCCGAAGTGTAGCCAGTATCGGTATAGCTGGTACCGGTTATTGGGCTTGCAGTCAGCTTGGTCTTGCTGGCATCCGGGCCAACATACACCAGATAACCCGCCACATTGCCATTAGGCGCAGTCCAGGAAATAACGGGAAGATTACTGCCCAGCTGTTCGATATTGAGATTGGATACCGGCAGCAAACTCGCATTCAGATAAGCAGAGTTGGAGATAGCGGATTCGTTGCCTGCTGCATCCAGCGAAGTCACGACATAAGCACCCTGGGTGGGCGATGGACTTAGATCAACCGTGATCGGCTGCTTGATGCCGGTCTTGATTGGCGTTAAGCCCGTGATACTGGTAATGCTGGTGCCGGTTGCCCGATACAGGTTGTAACTGGCAACCGTACTGGCAAGCGGCGGCTGCCATGAGGCCACAATACCTTGGCCGGTAAGCGAAAGGGTAAGGTTTTGTGGGACGCCGGGCGCACTGGCACTGGCAATCACACTGACTGCTGCGCTTTGGCCGGACAACGATTCCTGCTCATTGGTCTGACGTACTGTAGCAACAGCGTATTTATAAGTACCATCCTGCGGGGTCTGGTCAATATAACTCTCGCCTGTGCTGCGGATAAGCGGCTGCAATTCAGTCTGTGCTGGAGTTTGGCGATAGATCTGGTAGCCGTTTGCGCCCTCCACGGCTTGCCAGGCAAGACTTACCTTGCCTCCAACTTGTGCTTTTGCGGTTAAGCCAATTGGCACGTTGAGCGGTGGCAGACTGCCCTGATAGACCTGGAACTGATTAAAAGCCGTAACTTTAGTGGAAACATTATCCAGATCATCAATTGCCTGGCTCTTGAAGGCGAACGACTCGGGTGCCGATAGACCAGCATCACTCGGCAAAGTGAAGCTGGCTTGCCAGGTAGTCGGATTAACCTGGCTAGCCCCATTCACGGCAATTGCGCTACGCACCGGGCCGGAAAGCAGATAGCTTAGTTGCGGCGTAGTGCCACCTTTTTGTGCTTTGCTGAAAGTAAATGTGGCTTGCAGGGTCTGCGCCGTATCATTTTTAATGGGCGAGGCAGGCGTAATCACAATATTCGATAGCGATGGGCCATCGGTATCAAGCTTGAGCGTGGCTCCGACATCAACGTCGGTGCCGCGATTGCCCACGGCATCGCGTGCCGAGAACAGTGCATTGGCAACACCAGACGGGGTACCGGCATCAACAATGAAGCTGCCGTTGTAAGTGGTGTTGTCTGTCTTGGCGAGCTCTACCGTGATCGGGGCACCACCTTGTGGCACAACAGAAAGATAGGGCGTGGCTTGCAGGGCCTCATTGAGCGTAACGACAAGATTTACCTTGCCCTGGCCGATGCGACCAGTTGCTACATCAACTTTTCCCAGCGGTGTATAGACGATAGACAGTGCGCGCGGCGCGGTATTGTCTGCGGTTGCTTGCGCTTGATTAGTTGGCACCGAGGGCGTGCCAACGGCATTCACCGCAACAACACGGTAGTACCAGGTGCCGTCTTGTGGGGGCAAGTCGTCATAAATGGCTGTAGTAATGGGGCTGGTATTAACCTTGATCGCTTCGAGGATTGTAGTAAAAGCAATCGGTGCACGATACAAGTTATAGCCGGTGGCATTTGGATCTGTGGAGCGTACCCAGGCAAGATGCACTTTGCCCAGAGCCTGCGCAGTAGCGGTAAAACTGCTTGGGCTGGCGGGAACAGAGGTATCCAAAGTGATTTGCAGGGTAGACGACAATGCCCCGGTGCCATACTGGTCAGTGGCGGTGGCTTGTATCTGGTTGCTGCCTGAAACCAGGTTAACCACAGCGGAGAAACGCTGGTCTGAGGCAGCTACCACCGCAGGCTCAACCGCTTGGCCATTCAGCAATAATTGCACAGTGCTGGCGGCTTGGGCAGTGCCGGATACCGTCAGGCTGGTATTGCGGGTAGTGGTGCCTGTGGCTGGGCTGCTAAATATCGGGGCATCAGGCACAGCGTGGACAACAGCAATGTTGTAGCTTGCAAGGCTTATGTTATTGAGCGAATCAGTGGCACGGATAGCCAGTGTGTGTGTGCCATTGGCAATGCTGGTGAGATTAAGCGTTGCAGTATAGGTGCTGCTGCCGGTAGCGGTGGCGTTAAGCTGGTCGTCCAGCAGCAATTCGATACGCGAGATACCGCTACGATCACTGGCGCTCATGGTCACTGAGGTATTGCGGGCTAACGTAACGCCATCAACCAGCGTCACGCCAGCTTGCTTGATATTGGTGAGTGCCGGGCCTTCGGTATCCGGCGCCGGGGGTATGCGCAATAGCGTAACACTGCGCGTTTGCTCGCTACTGCGGCCAATCGTATCGTAAGCAATGGCTTTGAATGTATGCTCGCCATCCAGGCTGCTATCGGTATTCCAGCTGTAACGGTAAGGTGTGGTGGTTTTATTGAGAACCAGCAGGCCATTTAGATAGAACTCAACGCGCGCCACACCGGCAGCATCGGTCGCCGTCACATCCACATTGATAGACTGGCTGATGATGCTGCCGGCGGCTGGATTGGTGAACGCAAGTTGAGGCGGCAGGGTATCAATGCGTGCGCCGCCGGACAATGTGGCGGTAGCTATAGTGCCGTTGGCATTGCGGAACTGGACGTTGATGACTTTAAGCCCATCGCCAGTGGAGACTTCGTATGCAACCGATGCGCGTCCATTGGTCAAGGTTTGGAAAGATACCCCTGTAAACGCATTGTTCTCGGCGATGCGGTACTCGGTAGCGTTAACGCAAGATAGCTCCAGACCAATATTGCGCTGCTCATAATACGTGGCAGGAGTCGTCAGGCGCACGGTGGGGTTGATGAGCGGTGCTGCACTTAAATAGCTACCGTAGCTCACTCCGGTTGATACGGCGTCGCCCTGACCTTGCGGATTACTTACCGGGTCATTCGGCCCGCTGATATGGCCCCACCAGTTGCCAGTTGCATTGATAGTCTCGGTTGCAGGAGTTTTATTGAGAATGGCCTGTGTGCTGTTGCCAATGAATTGCGTATTGCTGATCACCGGGCCGCTATTGCCATCCGCCTCGATACCAAACCCATTACGCAGGAAACTTGTGCCGCTGATGGTGGGCGATGCTGCGTCCAGTAAGCGCAGCCCGATAGTGTTATCCGTGATCTGCAAATATTGCAGCGTTGGGCTCAAGCTGCGCAAGGTGAGTGCCGCCCCCGGATCAACGCCGTCCCCAGCGCCGCCGTAGCGCACCGTTAAATCATTGAGGATGACCGCAGTGTCCACCGATTTCTCGATACGCAATCCACGCCAATCGCCAGCAGCCGGTGTTTGCGCAGTAGCGTTGCTTTGCCCGCCTATCGCATCATCTTTCTGGCTGGTCAGGGTAACCCCCAGACCATTGGTCAGCTTGTCGCGCACTACCAATTGGGCATCGGCACCGAATTTAACCACCACACCATCATCTATGGTCAATTCACCGGCAGGAGCAACCGTAGCCATAAGCATGAGTAGTGCGCCAGCCGCAACCCCGGAGCATAGCTTACGCACACCCCCTGTTTGCACAGGGAGCGCCACGCGGCCTTTGCCCGCAATAACTGCCCGGATTTTAGCTAGCTTGTTCATGCCTTGGCTCGATAGCCCTCTTCAGCCGTTCTCGTTAACTGTTCTCGGCGAAAACGCCTACCATCCACAGCACGCTGGTCGGCACCTTGAATTCCTTGCCGCTCACGGTTGTCAGCAGCGCATGCGAAGTGCCATCCAGCCCGGCAACAATTTCGGCTGCCTTCACCATCTCACCTTCAGCGTATTGACTCAAAGCCTCACCCATGGCGAGTGTGACGTTGTAAGTAGCCACAACCTGCAGGCCGATATGCCCTGCCGGCAAGGTCGCCTGAAAAGTCGCGGTCAAAGGATCAGCGCTGCCGCTCAGCGTACCGCTGATTTCCACGCGCGAGCCACGCTGTGGGGTGATGTATAACTTGACGCCGCTGGCTGCCGGCAAATTGCGCGCTTCGGCCAGTATCGTCACCGGACCAGTAGGGACGTCGTTCAGTACAATATCGCTGCTGCCACTTGGCACCGCTGGCGCGGCTTGGCCTGAGACTGAGGTGATTGCTAACGATGGTAAACCACTGGGCAAAGCCTGACTCAGTACTGGCGAAACATTGATAGCTACAGTGCCGACTGGACTGCCCGACGCACTTTGAGAGCTTACACTATTGACTAACGTTTCCGTATCCACCCGAACGCGCCCGCCGGAAGCAGGTGGTCCAAAGTTGGGACCCGATGCAGACAAAGTAGAAAGGTTAGACATGCTGGTTGCAATCAGATGGATAGTGCCGCCACTGCCCCCGCCGGAAGAACTATTCACGCCGCCAACAGTGATAGCAAAACCGCCAGCACCACTAGCGTGTATATTGCCGAAGCCAACACCGTTAAACATATTTAGCGATCCGCTGGTGGCAATCAGGATCGCCCCGCCGCCGCCGCCGCCGCCAAAGGCATTAGGGTTGCCCAGCAGAGTGGCCCCGCCGCCGCCGCCGGAGCCGCCAATCAATGGGATAGCGGCAATTGATCCATAAGTAGGGCCGCCGGTAATAGCAGGCTTGTCTGTAGCACAGGCGGCAATTGCAGCTTGATTTACCACGCCCGCATGACTGGCGCCCACACCGCCTTGCTGCCCGCCACCTTGCGATGTGCAGGAACGCCCCCCCATGCCGCCGCCAGGGCCGTGACCACGCTCGCCATCCATCTTGTCGACAAAAGGTTGTCCGCCGCGCCCACCCCTGAAGCCGCCCGGTCCTCCCGCACCAGGTGTGCCATTGGAATCGCCCCCTTTTCCATCGAGGTCAATGGTTCCAAAGATGCCCACAGTTCCGGTCGCCAGCATCACTACCGGGGTATTGGCAGTATTCGCCTTGAAGGTTAATGTTGCGCCAGCGGCTACAGTAATAGTGGTGTAATTAAAGATGCCGGATGGCGGCACCTGCAAAGTAGTGTTAGCTGTAATGTTTAATGCGCCATCCGCACCGGTGGAACCAGAATTGAAAGCATAGGCCGGCGCCGTGACCAGCAATAAGCTCCAGATATAAATAGCACTTCGTTTCATGATAATTTCCTTTTCCATTAACCAAATTTAGTTACTCAATTTAAAATCCAGCTTTAATTTCAATGTTTCTAACTACCAAGCCTTAAGCTATTGTGTGATAACGATCGCCAAATATTTAAGGCACTATTGGCCCCACCTGCACCCCTAAATCACCTGATACAAATACATCTCCGGTAGCAATCGGGCTATCCGCATACTGCCCTACCAACACCCCTACATCGGTGGAAAAAAAGGTGTCCCCCGCTGTGATTGGGCTATCCGCATACTGCCCTACCAACACCCCTACATCGGTGGAGAAAAAGGTGTCCCCCGCTGTGATTGGGCTATCCTAATATTGCCCCACCAACACCCCTACATCGGTAGAGAAGAAGGTATCCCCTACAGTAATCGGGCTATCCGCATATTGCCCCACCAATACCCCTACATCGGTGGAGAAAAAGGTGTCCCCCGCTGTGATTGGGCTATCCGCATACTGCCCTACCAATACCCCCACATCTGCCGAATAACCCGAGCCCAGGGAAGCAACGTCAGTGCTGACAAATACCGTAGTAGTAACGGCAGCCAATGGCTCTGAACTGATGGTAATAGTAGTAGTGCCCGTAGCTACGCCGTGAATGGTGAAACTTGTTTCCAAGCTACCTGCCGGAATAGTGAGCGTGGTAGTGGAAAGCGTGGCGAGAGCAGTGTTGGCTATTGCCAACGTGATGGTATGGTCAATCGAATCCAGGCGATCAAGCCTGATGGTGAAACTGCCATTTGCACCGGGTTTGACCGCAACGGGCTGCGGCACAATAATTAAATTCGGCGGTGTCTGCGTCACTGCAACCACATTGAGCGCGGCATCAGGGAAACCGACACCACTGGCGCGTAATTCAGCCGTGCCTGTTTGGGTTGGGGTGATGGTTGTGGTGGCCTGTAGCTGGCCCGCCGCAATAACAACAGGAGCCGGCGCGGGCAGGATTGCGGGCGCGGAACTTGTAAAGCTTACGGTGAAGCCGCCAGTGCCTGCCGGTTTGTTGCTTTCTACCAGTACCGTACGTGGCCTACTAACTTCCGCTCGTGTACCCAACACGGCATTGGTTGATAATGAAAGCCTTAATTGCGGAAGCGCTTCTACCACTACATTGCTACTAAGCGCGGTGAAGCCAGGTGCGTTGAGGGTAAGCTGCACTGTCTCATCCGACCATGATGTAGTGCTAGTGGATTGGATAGGCAAGGTGATGCCGGTTTGGCCTTGCGGCAAAGTAAGGCTGGCTGGCAGTGCCAATTTTCCGGTGGGTGAACTTGCCGGTGTGATTATTAAGTCAGCCCCAATCGCCAGCGGTACCGAAACAGTCGCCTGGACGGTTTGGCCTGCCACTACTCTTGGGGCAGATGGGGCCAGCGTGAGCACTGAAGCAAGTACCGGTAAGGTAACCGGGCCATCGGTCAATATATCGCCGTTTGCCAGCTGTGTGCGCAAGCTGATTGCCGCATTACCCACAGTGAGCGTCGGCAAGCTTACCTGCAAGGCAGATGCATTCTGATAAACAGTCGGCGCCGCAACGCCATTAACCTGCGCTATTGTTTCGGGTCTAAAGCCAGTACCAGTGGCAACAACAGAACGTCCACTGCCCGCATATACTTTATCGGGTACCAAACTGAGTAACTTGGGACGCTGCGCAAGCACTTGCAATGCGCCAGGCAGTTTGACAGGGCCAGCAGCGGTCATCACTGCAAAATCGTAATTGCCTTCGGTTGCATTAGCCGGAATGGTTAAT
>Ga0137403_10005230_pt1 | contig 15083 bp, 15 predicted proteins | sample CZOMad2_1_16fung_FD_122057 | JGI IMG/M metagenome (GOLD analysis project Ga0137403, IMG submission 122057) | Vadose zone soil fungal communities from Angelo Coast Range Reserve, California, USA - CZOMad2_1_16fungal (Hybrid Assembly) | ecosystem: Environmental > Terrestrial > Soil > Vadose zone... | reverse complement strand
CCTCGTGCTGTGGAAGCCCGCCTTCTTCGGCGCGAAGCCTTGTCTGATCCTGAAGAGCGGCATGATCGCCGCCGCGGCGATGGGCGATCCCAACGCCTCGATCCCGACTCCGCAGCCGGTGCACTACCGGCCGATGTTCGGCGCGTTCGGACGCGCTCTGCGCACCTCGGTGACGTTCGTCTCACACGCGGCGCTGAAGAACCCGGCGATCGCATCGCTCGGCCTCGCGCGGCCGCTCGAGCCGGTGAAGAACACGCGAACCCTCGGCAAGAAGGACATGATCCACAACGACTGGCTGCCGAAGATCGAGGTCGATCCCGAGACTTACGAAGTGCGCGCCGACGGGGAACTGCTCACCTGCGAGCCGGCGAAAGTGCTGCCGATGGCGCAAAGATATTTTCTGTTCTGATGCTCGAGATCAGGAACAAAGTCAGCCGTGAGGCGTGCCGCCTCGAGCCCAAGGGCAGGCTGGAGCTTCCGTTCGACGCGAGACAGAAAAGCAGGCTGCGCACGCACCTCGCCTCGGGCGAAGAGGCGGCGCTCGTGCTTCCGCGCGGGGAGGTGTTGCGCGGAGGCGACCTGGTCATGGCCTCCGACGGGCGCGTCGTCGAAGTCGTTGCGGCGGCAGAACGCCTCCTGCATGTCGAGTGCGCCTCGGCGACAGAGCTCGCGCGCTGCGCCTACCACCTCGGCAACCGGCACATTCCGGTGGAGGTCGCCAGAGGCTTCCTGCGCCTGGCCGAAGACCACGTGCTCGAGAAGATGCTGGCCGGTCTCGGCGCGAAGCTGACTCACGTGACCGCGCCTTTCGAGCCCGAAGCGGGCGCCTATCACGCCAACGCGGCGGGCCGGCACCATGACCACGAGCACTGAGCGCCCTCTTGCGCGGCTGCTGCAGCTCGCGAGCCCTTCGCTTCCCGTGGGCGCCTACAGCTATTCGCAGGGACTGGAAGCCGCGATCGAGGCGACCATCGTGCACGATGCCGCGAGCGCGGAGCGCTGGATCGCCGACGTGCTCGCTTATTCGCTCGCGCGCATGGAGGCACCCATATTTCTGCGCTTCTGCGCCGCCTGGCGCGCGGGCGACGACGACGCCGCCGCACGCTGGAACGCGCTCTTCCTCGCGGCCCGCGAGACGGCGGAGCTGCGCGCCGAGACCGCGCAGATGGGTTATTCGCTGGCAAGGCTCCTCCCCGAGCTCGGGCTCGGCGAGGTTCCGCTCGAGGAGCCCTCGTTTCCGGCGGCGTACGCCTTTGCGGTCGCCGCCTGGGGGATCGATGCGCACGAAGCCCTTGTCGCCTACCTGTGGGCGTGGATCGAGAACCAGGTGCTGGCGGCGGTGAAGGCGGTGCCGCTCGGCCAGACGGATGGCCAGCGCCTCCTCGTCTCCCTCGGCGGCCGGCTCGAGGAGATCGCGCGCGGCGCGGCGCGGCTCGACGACGACTCGCTCGGCAATTTCGCGCCGGGTCTCGCGCTCCTCTCCGCGCGCCACGAAACGCAGTACAGCAGGTTGTTCAGATCATGAGTGACGCATCTCCGCTCAGAGTTGGAATCGGCGGCCCGGTGGGATCCGGCAAGACCGCTCTCACGCTCGCACTCTGTCGCGCGCTGCGCGACAGGTACGAGCTGGGAGTCGTGACCAACGACATCTACACCGAGGAGGACGCACAGTTCCTGGTGAGGAACGAAGCGCTCGCCGCTGAGCGCATCATCGGCGTGGAAACGGGCGGCTGCCCGCACACCGCGATCCGCGAGGACGCGTCGATCAACCTCGAGGCGGTGGCGCGGCTCAACCGCCGTTTCACGGACCTCGAGCTGATCTTCATCGAATCGGGCGGCGACAATCTCGCCGCGACCTTCAGCCCGGAGCTCTCCGATCTCACGCTCTACGTGATCGACGTCGCCGCGGGCGACAAGATCCCGAGGAAGGGCGGGCCGGGCATCACCAAGTCGGACCTGCTCGTCATCAACAAGATCGATCTCGCGCCCATGGTCGGAGCGTCGCTCGAAGTGATGGACCGCGACGCGAAGAAGATGCGCGGCGCGCGCCCCTTCGTGTTCAGCAACCTGAAGAGCGGAGAGGGTCTGCGGGACATCATCGCCTTCATCGAGCGCGAAGGCCTGATGAAATGAACATGCTCCAAACAATGGCAGGCGCGCTCTACGACGAGATGCACGCGGACGGCGACCGCGGCGTGCGCGCGCACTATCGCGCCTTCCAGTCCTGGCTCGAATCGCAGAGCGCCGACGCGATCGCGGCCAAGCGGGCCGAAGCCGACCTGATCTTCCACCGCGTCGGCATCACCTTCGCCGTGTACGGCGACGATCAGGGCACCGAGCGCCTGATCCCTTTCGACATCATTCCGCGCATCATCCCGGCGGCGGAATGGAAGCGGCTGGAGGCGGGCCTGCGCCAGCGCGTGAAGGCGCTCAACCGCTTCATCCACGACATCTACCACGGGCAGAGCATCGTCCGTGCCGGCGTGATCCCGCCCGAACAGATTTTTTGCAATGCGCAGTACCGGCCCGAGATGCAAGGCGTCGACGTCGCCGGCGACATCTACGCCCACGTCGCCGGGATCGACGTCGTGCGCGCCGACGACGGCGAATTCTATGTGCTCGAGGACAACCTGCGGGTGCCCTCGGGCGTGTCCTACATGCTCGAGAACCGCAAGATGATGATGCGCCTGTTCCCGGAGCTCTTCGCGCGCAACAAGGTCGCGCCGGTCGCGCACTATCCCGATCTCCTGCTCGAGGACCTGCGCAGCGTCGCACCGAGCGGCATCCGCGAGCCCACCGTCGCAGTCCTCACCCCCGGCATGTACAACGCGGCCTACTTCGAGCACGCCTTCCTCGCCCAGCAGATGGGCGTGGAGCTGGTCGAAGGCAAGGATCTTTTCGTCGACGACGAGCAGGTGTTCATGCGCACCACGCAAGGGCCCCGCCGCGTGGACGTCATCTACCGGCGCATCGACGACGACTTTCTGGATCCGCTCGCGTTCCGTCCCGATTCGAACCTGGGCATTCCCGGCCTGCTCTCGGTCTACCGCGCCGGGCGCGTGACCCTCGCCAATGCGATCGGCAGCGGCGTCGCCGACGACAAGTCGGTCTACCCCTACGTGCCGGAAATGATCAAGTTCTACCTGGACGAAAAACCGCTGCTCAAGAACGTGCCGACCTGGCAATGCCGCAAGAAGGAACACCTCGCCCACGTGCTCGCTCGCCTGCATGAGCTGGTGGTGAAGGAAACTCACGGCGCGGGCGGCTACGGGATGCTGATCGGCCCGGCGGCGACCAAGGCGGAGATCGAAACTTTCCGCGCGCGGCTCTCGGCACGGCCCGACAACTACATCGCGCAGCCGACGCTCGCGCTCTCGGCGTGCCCGACCTTCGTCGAGAGCGGCATCGCGCCGCGCCACATCGACCTGCGCCCTTTCGTGCTGTCGGGAAAGAACGTCACCATCGTGCCCGGCGGCCTGACACGCGTGGCGCTGCGCCAGGGCTCGCTGGTCGTGAATTCCTCGCAGGGCGGCGGGACGAAGGATACCTGGGTGCTGGAGTGAAAGGATAAATCCCATGCTTTCCCAAACTGCCGATCACCTGTTCTGGATGGCCCGCTACACCGAGCGCGCGGAGAACACCGCGCGCATGCTGGACGTCAACCTGCAGACCTCGCTTCTGCCGCAGTCGGAGTCGAGCGCCGAGCTTCTATGGCGCGGCATCCTCGGCATCTGCGAGCTGCAGCCGCAATACGAAGCGCGCTTCCCCGCGCTCGCGCCGCGGGACGTTCTCGATTTCATGGCGGGCGATCCTTCCAACCCTTCGAGCATCCACTCCTGCCTCAATGCCGCGCGCGAGAACGCGCGCGCCGTGCGCGGCACGCTCACGACCGAAGTATGGGAGACGATCAATTCGACCTGGCTCGAGCTGAAGGTGCGGTTGCGCGGCGTAGAGACCGATCCGTCGCAGTTCTTCGAGTGGGTGAAGTACCGTTCCCACCTTTCGCGCGGCGTGATGATCGGCACGATGCTGAGGGACGAAGCGCTCTATTTCTCGCGCCTCGGAACGTTCCTTGAGCGCGCCGACAACACCGCGCGGATCCTCGATGTCAGATACCACGCGCTCGCCGACCAGGGCGCGCCCGACACCGGCGCCGAGGGCGAGGACGCGGCCGGGCGCTCGATCGACTTCTACCACTGGGCCGCGGTGCTGCGCTCGGTGTCGGCGTTCGAGGTCTACCGCAAGGTCTACAGCAACGTGATCACGCCCGCGCGCGTGGCGGAGCTTCTCATCCTGCGCGAGGACATGCCGCGCTCGCTCGCCAACTGCCTGAGCGAGGCGGTGACGAACCTCGCGAGCGTCCGCAACGATCTCTCGCGCGAAACCGAGCGGCGCGCGGGCCTGCTGCAGGCCGACCTGCACTACGGCCGCATCGACGCCATCCTCCAGCAGGGCCTGCACGCCTGGCTCGTGAATTTCCTCCAGCGCGTGAACGATCTCGGCGACCGCATCAGCCGCGACTTCCTCGTGCCGCTCGCCCCTACCTGACAATGCGACTCGCCATCCACCACGAGACCGCGTACCGCTACACTGCGCCGGCGCACTACAGCATCCAGCAGCTGCGCCTGACGCCGCGGCCCGAGGCTCACCAGCGGGTACTGTCCTGGCGCATCGACGCGCCGGGAAAACTGCAGCGTTTCGTGGACGCCTACGGCAACGTCGCCCACACCCTGGTGATCACGGCGCCGCACGACGCGATCCGCGTCGTCGTCGCGGGGAGCGTCGAGATCGAAGCGCCGCCGGCCGACCCCGGCGCGCAGGACCTCTCGCCGCTCGTCTTCGCCGTCGCGACGCCGCTCACCGAGGCCGAAGGCGCGGTGCGCGATTTCGCCGCGCTCCACCTGAAGAGGACCGGCCGCGCGCAGGATTTCCTCGCGCTGGCCGAAGGCATCTGCGGCGCAGTCGCATACGAAACCGGCATCACCGAGGTGACGAGCACCGCCGCGAACGCCCTCGAGATCGGCCGCGGCGTGTGCCAGGACCACGCGCACCTGTTTATCGCGTGCTGCCGCTCGATGAACGTGCCCGTGCGTTACGTCAGCGGCTACGTCGATCCCGGCCACGACGAGCCGGCCGCGAGCCATGCCTGGGCCGACGTGTGGATCGAGGGCGAAGGCTGGGTGAGCGTGGACGTCACGCACCGCGTGCTCGCGCGCGAGCGCCATTGCCGGCTCGCGATCGGGCGCGACTATCTCTCCGCGGCGCCGGTCCGCGGCGTGCGCACCGGCGGCGGCGAGGAATCACTGCACGTGAAGGTCGCGGTGCGCTCGGAGCACCAATGACCGTAGAATCGCGCTCATGACCTACTGCGTCGCGCTGCGATTGAACGCGGGCCTCGTGTTCCTGTCCGACTCGCGCACCAACGCCGGCGTCGACCAGATCGGCACCTTCCGCAAGATGACGGTGTTCGAGCGCGCAGGCGAGCGCTGCATGGTGCTGCTCACCTCGGGCAACCTCGGCGTCACCCAATCGGTGCGCCAGCTCGTCATGGAGCCCGGCGAGGGCGCGAACGTGTGGAGCGCGCCCTCCATGCACGACGCCGCGGCGGCGGTCGGCGCCGCGGTGCGCAAGGTCTACGACCGCGACTCCGAATCGCTGAAGAAGCAGGGCATCGAGTTCGCCTGCACGCTCATCTTCGGCGGCCAGATCCGCGGCGAGCGCTGCCGCTTGTTCCAGGTGTACTCGGCCGGCAACTTCATCGAGGCGCAGGACGAGAACCTCTACTTCCAGATCGGCGAGTCGAAGTACGGCAAGCCGATCCTAGACCGCGTGGTCACGCCCGCGACCACGCTCGACGAAGCGGCGAAATGCTCGCTCGTGTCGATGGATTCGACCCTGCGCAGCAATCTTTCCGTCGGCCTGCCGCTCGATCTCCTGTGCTACGAGGCGGACTCTCTGCGCGTCACGCGCTTCGTCACCATCGGCCCGGACAACGAGTACTTCCAGATGGTGAGCCGCACCTGGGGCCGGCGCCTGAAGCAGGCGTTCGTCGAGCTTCCCGATCCCACCTGGGCGGGCGCCGGGACCTCGCAGCCGGTGCTCGCCGTCGTGCCGGCGGGACTCCCGCCGCCCGGGCGCAAGCCCGCGGCCTCGATCCAGGCGTTCGCGGAGACCCCGGCGCCGTCCCGGCCGGATCCGGGCGGGCCGCGGGGCTGACGCGCAACGCTATCTCTTATCCATCGCCTTGATCGTATCTTCCAGGTTGCGGCGCATGCGGTTGAAGGAGCGCGCCAGCACCGCCAATTCGTCCTTGCCCGACTCGGGCAGCTCCGGGATTTCCCTGTCGGCGCTGCTGGTCTTGCCGATGCTCAACCGGTCGGCCGCCGCGACCACTCGCCTCACCGGCCGCACGATCAGCATGTACAGCATCAGGTTCAGGATGAGGAACAGCGCCGCGAAAACGCCGCCGAGCGAGGCCATGAACGTCTGGAACGCGCGATTCGCGTTCTGGATCGGCAGGGACATCGGCACCGAGACCAGCTGGGCGCCGATGACTTCGTTCAGCTGCCAGCCGAAGCCGTTGTCCGAGCCGTAGCGCTTGACCATTGCCGCCGGCGCCATCTCCGGCGTGGTGTGGCAGGAGAGGCAGGCCGGGTCCTTGATCTGGAACGGCCGCGCGAGATACAGCGAAACGCCCTCGGGCGTGACCCGCGTTCCCGAGATCTCGGCGCGGGTTTCTTTCCGGAACTGGTTGACGACGTCCGCTTCCCACCCCTGGGCGCGGTCGCGCGGGTTGGTGGGATTGAGCGCCGCCTCCTTGTAGGCGTAGTCGGGGTACTTCTTGCGCAGCTGGTTCATCATCTCGGTGGCGGCGAACGCGGGCACCGTCTGCGGCAGGAACTCGCCCTCAATCTGCACCAGCTTGTCGCGCACCTGGCTCACCGTGTACTGGCGCATCGACAAGGCGGCCTCCATCATCACGCCCGCGTTGCGCAGCACTTCCTCGCGCGCATTCTTGTGCAGCAGGTTGTAGGAAAGATAACCGGAGACAGCGAACCCCAGCGCGAACACGAACAGCAGCGCCAGGTTGAACTTGAGCCGAAGACCCATGGTATTCCCCTTGTGGTTGACGTCGGGCGATGCCGCGATTTCCGCGGTTGCCCCATTATAGGGTCGCCTTTTCCGGCGGCGAGCCCAAGCACGACAGACCGTGCACTAGTGCCGCCGCCCGCCGCCCCGGTGCCGGCGGCCGGCCCCTTCGACCGGGAAATGTCCGCGTGGGCCGGAAATTCGCCAAGCGATGCGGTAGACTTCAGTCAGCGCTCTTTTCCCTGCGCGTTCGGCGGCAAGCCCTCCAAACGCCAAGCAATTTCCCCTTCAATCCGTTCGAAAGGACTGGCCCATGAAACTGTACTACACCCCAGGTGCCTGCTCGATGGCGCCCCACGTGGTGCTGCGCGAAGCCGGCTACAAGTTCGATCTCGAGAAAGTGGACATTCCCAACAAGAAGACCGCGGGTGGAGAGGACTACTGGAAGATCAACCCGAAGGGTTACGTGCCGGCTCTCAAGCTCGACGACGGGCAGGTTCTCACCGAGGTGCAGGTCATCTGCCAGTACCTCGCCGACCACAAGGCGGACGCCGGGCTCGCGCCCAAGGCGGGCACGATGGAGCGCTACCGCCTCATGGAGATGCTCAACTTCACAGCGAGCGAGATCCACAAGCAGATCGGCGCGCTATTCAATCCCAAGATGACCCCGGAGATGAAGGAAGTGCAGCTCGCCTACGTCGAGCGGCGCTTGAACACGCTGGAGAAGCTGCTCGAGGGAAAGCAGTACGCGAGCGGCGACAAATTCAGCATCGCCGACGCCTACCTGTTCACGATCCTCAACTGGACCGGCATGCACAAGATCGATCTCGCCAAGTGGCCGAACGTCAAGGCCTTCCAGGCGCGCATCGCCGACCGGCCCAAGGTGCAGGAAACGATGAAGGCGGAAGGCCTGGTCAAGTAGCCGGGCGCGCCTTGTCAGCGGTTTCTCAGGGCTTGAGCGCCCTGTAGAGAAACGGCAGGCTCACATCCATGCGGTAGTCGACGTCGGAATGGTCGTCGTCGAATTCCTCGTAGCGGTGCCGGATTCCGGCGGCGGCGAGGCGCGCCGAGAGGATGCGCGAGCCGTATTGGATGTGGTACTGGTCGCGCCAGCCGCAGTCGATGTAGATGCCGCGAAGGGACCTGAGGTTGTCCCGATATCTCGCGACGAGGTTGATCGGGTCGTGCGCGCGCCACTTCCTCCAGCGCTCCTCTATCGTCTCCCCCGACTCGAGGTTGAACGGAACGCGGAAGCCGAGCGGCGCCTTCGGATCCGGATCGTAGGTCGCCGCCATGCACAGGTTCATGATGCAGTGGACTTCCGCGAGGGAGAGTTTTTCCTTCTTCCACACGTGCGAAAGGAACCGCCTGATGCGCCCGTCGTCCTTGCCTTCGGCGAGGCCCTTGCGCTTCGATTCGCGCAGTGCATCGTAGGCGCCGGCTCTTCGCCCGGGCAGGCGGTGCTTGGCGAGCTCGTTCAGCGTGTTCGGCCAGTCGTGCCAGTAGACGAAATCGAAATACGTGTCGCCGGAGTGATCCGCGATCGCACCCCAGGTTTTCGCGTACTTCATCCCGTGGAGGACCGCGCCGTAGCCGCCGGATGATTTTCCGAAGCAGCCGCGGTGCTCGCGGGAGGCGAGCGTGCGGAACTCGCCGTCGACGAAAGGTACGATCTCGCGCGTGAGGTAGTCGGCGTAATCGCCGATCGCGGCGGAGTTCACGTACTGGTTGCCGCCCAGCGCCGTGAAGCAGTCCGGAAAGACGAAGATCGCCGGCCCCATTTTTCCCTCGCGCATAAGCCGCGCGGCGCGCTCCGGGACGTTGTCGCCGAAGGGCCTCCAGTTGGTGTGGGCAAGACCCGAGCCCGTGAATCCGACGAGGTCATAGAGCACCGGGAAGCGGCGCTTGCCGCCTTCGTCATACTGCGGCGGCAGCCATACGCCGAGCTTGCGCACGTGCGGATCGCGCAGGGGGTTGTCTCTGAGGATCTTGGAGACGTGCTCCAGCACGAGGAGCGTGCCGGCGGGACCTTTGGGGCGTTTGAGGGTCATGGTGTTTTCTCGGTCCGGGAAATTCGCGCGATTGTGGCATGTCCGCCGGCTTCTAAGGTTTACCCTGACTTCGACAGGCCGCTAGCGAGAGCGTATAACACGTGGCACGGGCATGAGCCCGTAACCTAGGGGAAGGAGACATCATGAAGACCGCGATATTCGCTAGCGCTTTACTCCTCGCCATCCCGCTTGCCGCGCCGGCGGCTGAAAGCGATCTCTACGGGACTTGGAAGCTCGTCAGTCTCACCCGGAAAGTGGCCGATACCGGTGCAACGGAACAGCCTCGCGGCAAAGCACCCAACGGTTACGTCAGCTTCGGCCGAGACGGACGCGTGACGGGCATAATTGTGAGCGAGAAGCGCCCTAAGCCGGAGAGCGCGGCCAAGCTGACCGATCAGCAACGCCTCGAGCTGTTCAATACGATAAACGCCTACGCGGGAACCTATAAGTTAGAGGGCAATAAACTCACGTACCGCTACGACCTGACTCACAACGAGGTGGCTGAACGGGCCTCGGTGCGGGATATCAAGATCGAAGGACGCAAGCTCACGATGGTCAACGAGCCGGCGCGATCTGCGATGGATGGCAAGATGGCCACCACCACCACGGTATGGGAAAAGGTGCGGGCCGCCGCTCCTGCAAAGAAATAGCACCGACACAGTTTTTCCGGACTGCGGACTACGAATGCAAGCCTGACGCCATTTCGCGCCATAACGGCCGCCGGCTGGGTTTTTCCGGCGGCCTTTTTTTCTGGTTTCTGACAAGATCCCCGTCTCTCACCTCTGCCGTTCGGCCGCTTCGAGCGCGCCTTTCGCGCCTTCGGCGTCGCCGCGCGCGTTGCGCGCGTGCGCGATGATGCGCCAATTGTCCGCACGCAGCGCATTGTCGCTACCGGCCCAGGAGTTGGAGCGCGCAGCGGTGCTCTCGGCCTGCGCGTAGTCGCCCTGCTTCAGTCGCACGCGCGCGAGCTCCTGCCACAGGCGCGGATTGCGCGGCTCGATGCGCAGCGCGCGCTCGAGCGAGGCTGCGGCGTTGACCAAGCGCCCCGCGGCGGCATCGGTGCGCGCGCCGATCAATAGGCCCGCGATGGCGAGGTTCTCGGTGTGAGCCGGGGGCGCGGGCAAGGGAGCGGACTCCGGTCCCGGACCGGGCCCCAGCGGGGGACCGAACTCCGGACCCGGACCTGGCACCTGATCCGGAGCGGGCACCAGTACCTGGCTCGGCGCCGGCACCCCGGTCGCGCAGCCGGCGATGACGGCGGCCAGGAAAACAACGAGGATTCTCATCGGACGCCTATTTTCCACTTATCCGCTCATTTTCCAAACAGGCGCTCCATCCAGCTCTTCGCCTGCTGCCTGATCTGCTCGACGGCGGCGCCCACGGCGGATGCGCAAGGGGCGCGCTCCGCGGGCGCCGAGCCTTGCGCGAACGGCAGCTCCACCGCGTCCGCGCAGGCGAAGTCGGCGCGCAATCCGCTCGCCGGATCGATCAGCACGTTCTCGATGCCGTCGGGCTTGGGCAGCGCGAGCGGCTCGGGGTCGAGCGCGCGCATCATCTCTCCCCACACGGGCAGCGCCGCGCCCGCGCCCGAGAGCCGCGCCGCGCGGTTGTCGTCGTAGCCTATCCAGACGATGCCGAGCCGGTCGCCGGAGAATCCCGCGAACCAGGCGTCGCGCTGCTCGGTGGTGGTGCCGGTCTTGCCCGCGACGGCGATCTCGGGCGGCAGCCAGTTCCTGAGCGACTGCGCGGTGCCTTCGCGCACCACTCCTTGCATGGCGGCGGTGATCAGGTACATCGGCTCGGGCGGGAACGCCTGCTCCACCGCGAGCGCGTAGCGCTTGAGCGGCCGCCCGTCCTGGGTGGTCACCTCGCGGATCGCGCGCAAGGGGGTGCGGAATCCGCCGCTCGCGATGGTCTGGTACATCTGCGCCACTTCGAGCGGCGAGAGGTCCACCGCGCCGAGAAGCGTGGAAGCGTAGGGCTGCATCTCGCGCTCGATGCCCAGGCGCTTGATGGTCGTGAGGACTTTCTCGACGCCGATGTCGGTGCCGAGGCGCGCGGTGGCGGCGTTGTAGGAGTGCGCGAGCGCCATCCTGAGCGGCACCGCGCCGTGGAAGATCTTGTCGTAATTCGTCGGCTCCCAGTCCGGCGCCCCGCGGCTCTTCCACACGAAAGGCCCGTCGTCGATCGGCGTCACCAGGGTGTAGTGCGCGGGATCGGCGAGCGCCGTGAGATAGATCGCGGGCTTCAGGAGCGAGCCCACGGGGCGCCCGGCGTCCAGGGCGCGGTTGAATCCGCGGAAGCGCACGTCGCGCCCGCCGACCAGCGCCTGCACTTCGCCCGACTGGGTGTCGGTGACGACGACCGCGCCTTCGAGTCCCGGTTCGCCGAAGATCTTTCCCTTGTCGAACTGCGCGATCTTGCGCTCGAGCGCCCGCTCCGCCGCCGTCTGCACGCGCGGGGCGAGCGTGGTGAAGACGCGCAGGCCTTCCGAGCGCAGGTCGGCTTCGTCGTAATCGCGCCGCAACTGCCGGTGCACGAGATCGAGGAAGGCCGGGTGGGGCGAGGTGCCCATCGCGGCCTTCTGGTTCACGCCCAGGTCCGCGGCGCGCGCCTTCGAGTACTCCTCCATGGTGGCGAAGCCCCGGTCCTTGGTCTCGCGCAGGACGACGTTGCGCCGCTCCAGGGCGCGCTGCGGATTGCGGAACGGGTCGTAGAGGGCCGGGCCCTTCACCATGCCCACCAGGAGCGCGCTCTCCGCGAGCGTGAGGTGCTCGACCGTCTTGCCGAAGTAGAAGAGCGAGGCGAGGCCGACTCCGTGGATCGCGCGGTCGCGGTCCTGGCCGAGATAGATCTCGTTCAGGTAGGTCTCGAGGATCTCCTCCTTGTCGTAATGGATTTCCAACAGCACCGACATGAAGAGCTCGGTGACCTTGCGCGAGATCGTGCGCTCGGGCGTGAGAAAGAAATTCTTCACCAGCTGCTGCGTCAGCGTGCTGCCGCCCTGGAGGCCGTGGCCGGTGAAGAAGGAGAAGGCCGCGCGCGCGATCCCGCGCAGATCGAAACCGTGGTGAGCGTAGAAATTGCGGTCCTCGTTCGCGATCAGCGCCTGCACCATCTGCTTCGGCACCTCGGAGAGCCGCACCAGCACGCGGTCCTCGTTGTTCGCGGGGTAGATGCCGCCGATCGCCAGAGGCTCCAGGCGCACGAGCGGCAGCTCCCGCCCTTCCGCGTCCTGCACCGCCTTCACCGCGCCGCTGTCGAAGGCGACGCGCACGCGCTTCGCCGGCTGCATCCCGTCCCAGAACACGAACGGCCGCACCGCCACCTCGAGCCAGTCGTTGTCGTTCGCGAACCAGCCCGGCTCGCCCTCGCGCGGCCCCTGGGTATAGCCCGCCTCCTGCAACTCGCGCACCACGTCGATCTGCGCGATGCGCAGGCCCGCGTGCAACTCCAGCGGCCGCGCATAAATCCGCGCCGGCAGCGCGAAGCGCCGTCCCTCGAACTCGCTGCGCACGCGGATGTCGAGATACAACGTGAACCCGGCCGCGAGCAGCGCGACCGTGAGGACCGCGTAGCGGGTGTAGCGCCAGAATTTAGCGCGATCGAACATCGGCGGATTTTACTTCGTTGCGGGGTGGAGGCGAGAGATCGAGGTGAGTTGAAGCGGGGAAAATGCGCGGGCCGCGGTGATCAAGTGTCGCTGTGAGGCGACACCGAAACGACGGACCGTGTCTTACTGGACGTGTTGGACCGCGGCGTGCGCTAGTCGTGTTCGGCGGTGGCGTGCAGCCGCAGGCCGAGCGCCCGAACGACCTTGAGGATAGTCGCAAGTTCCGGATTGCCTCCGGGGGACAGCGCCTTGTATAGGCTTTCTCGCCCCAAGCCCGCCTCTCGCGCGATCTCCGCCATTCCCTTGGCGCGCGCGATATCTCCCAGCGCGGCAGCCACCAGCGCGGGATCCCCATCCTCCAGCGCAGCTTCGAGATACGCCGCCATTTCGTCATCGCTCTTCAGATGCTCTACCGCATCCCACGGTTTCGTTCGAGTCTTGCTCATGACGGCTCCTAAAGTGCTCTCGCCAATTCCAACGCAGTCTCGATGTCACGCTCCTGAGTACGCTTATCGCCTCCCGCAAGCAATATCGCCAGCACCGGGCCGCGTTGCACGAAATACACCCGATACCCAGGCCCGTAATCGATCCGTATTTCCGAAACCCCTTCTCCAACCGGTTTCACGTCGCCGGGATTGCCCAGAGAAAGCCGGCGAATGCGGGCGAGAATCCGAGCCCGCGCCTGTCGGTCGCGCAGTCTGTCGAACCAGGCAGCGTAGTGAACTGTCTGGCGGATTTCGATCACGGCGCAGTGTATCCTATCGGATACATACTGTCAAGACGTGCTCAAGTGTCGCCTAGGGCGACACTGCTGCCGATGCTAGAATTTTCTGCGGTAGCAGGTTATTCGAAAGGATACTTTGTTGGACGTCATCGCCGGGCTCGTTTGTCATGGCCATCACTGCAGGGTGGACACGGCATTGCTATTCTTCAAGCAAGTCCATTTCTTGCAGAGTTGGGACCCGATGCTCCGAATCCAATCCATGCGAATGCATGGAGGATGCAAGTAGGATTTTGAAGTGATATACCAAGCTCGACTCCTTTCATTCCGAGGGAGAGGTGAAGGAATTTTTCAAGAGCTTGTCGGGTAACGGTACGCCGGACACGGCGAAACCAGCGTCCGCAAAGATGCTCGGGCCGGAAACGCCCGCGCTGGTCCTGCGCAGCGGCACGACGCTGCCCATCGTGGACTGGGACGCGATGCACGCGCTGGAACCGCCGACGGTGGACAAGGCGGCGCTGGATGCGTTCTGGACCAGGCTTGCCCGTTCGTGGCTCGAAACGCTGCGCGCCGCGCTCGATGCGCGCTATGCGATCCGCGAATCCGAGCGGTTCCTGATGCTCGGCTCTCTGGACGAGTCGCGAGCGAATGTCGTGCTCGAATTCGTCGAGCGCGCCCGCAAACGCATTCTCATGGTTCTCGACGGTGTCGCGGCGGACGCCGGCGCCGGCAAGGTCTGCCTGCTCATCTTCGACGGCGAAGACCGCTACTATCAATACGTCTCGAACTACTACTCCAAGGATGGAGAGTACGCGCTGTCCGGCGGCATGTTCCTGCAGTACGGATACGGGCATTTCGTTTTCGTCGAGTCCGAGATCTCGGCGATGGAGCCGACCATCGCGCACGAGCTGACGCATTGCATGGTGCAGCACCTGTCCTTGCCGGCCTGGCTGAACGAAGGAATCGCGGTCAACACCGAGCAGCGGCTTTGCCCGCCTCCCGGCCGGCCGCTTTTCACGCCCGAGGAAATGCGCGAGAAACACGTGGCGTTCTGGAACGAGGCTACGATACAAGAGTTCTGGTCGGGCAAGTCGTGGCTTCGACCCGACGAAGGCAACATGCTGAGCTACGATCTGGCGAGGATCTTCGTCGGTCTCGCGGCGGAGCACTTCGACGCGTTTCGCGCATTCGCCAACGCTGCCGACGTCGCGGACAGCGCCGACGCAGCCGCGTTCAAGCACCTGGGCTATCCGGTCAAGAATCTTGCGGAGGCGGTGCTCGGCGAAGGCCCCTGGGAACCAAAGCCCGAACTGTGGAAAGAAGGAGTCGAACGCGGGCAGTTTCAGCGCTTCTCCTCACCGCACGCGCGCTTCAATTCCTCGCGCTCATCAGCGATCAAGTCCCGACTGAAGTGAAGTACACGATCTAAAACGTCGTCGGTCTCGAAGTACGCCTTGCGGCAGGCTAGGTGCACGAACCCTCCCGGAGCGAAGCGCCCCTCTTCGTAGAACACGAGCCGGATGCGCCAGCTTCCGCGCGCGATGGGCTCGCGGCAGCTGCGGCACTTCGCCTGCGCGCCCGGCGAGCGCTCGGCGCCGTCGATCCGCGG
>Ga0137403_10005229_pt1 | contig 15084 bp, 11 predicted proteins | sample CZOMad2_1_16fung_FD_122057 | JGI IMG/M metagenome (GOLD analysis project Ga0137403, IMG submission 122057) | Vadose zone soil fungal communities from Angelo Coast Range Reserve, California, USA - CZOMad2_1_16fungal (Hybrid Assembly) | ecosystem: Environmental > Terrestrial > Soil > Vadose zone... | reverse complement strand
TACGCGCTCAACAATATCCAGGCGCGTGGCCGCCTTTTCATCGGACCGCAGGAAGACGTTTACGAAGGAATGATCGTGGGCGAGAACGCGCGGCCAGAAGATTTGCCGGTGAATCCGTGCAAGGCGAAGCATCTTACCAACATGCGTTCGCAAGGCGAAGGCAAAGGCATTCAACTGGAAGCGCCGCTCCGCATGACTCTCGAGCGCGCCATTGAGTATATCGACATCGACGAATACGTGGAAGCGACCCCGAGATCATTGCGTTTGCGCAAGCGGATTCTCGATGCAACTGCCCGGAAGCGCGCAGCAGCAGCAGCATAGTTTCGTTGACAAATCAGCATGTCGGGACATAGCAAATGGTCGAAGGTCAAGCGTTTCAAAGGCGCGATCGACGCGAAACGCGGCAAGATCTTTAGCAAACTGTCGAAAGAAATCACCATCGCAGCTAAGGCCGACGGTGGCGATCCTAATGGCAATCCACGTCTGCGGAGCGCGATTTTGGCGGCTCGGGCCCAGAGCATGCCGAACGATAATATCGAGCGCGCAATCAAACGCGGAACGGGCGAAGGCAATGACGCGCAGCACTTCGACGAGATCGTTTACGAGGGTTATGGGCCAGGCGGTGTGGCAGTGATCGTTGAAGCCGCGACTGACAACAAGAATCGAACCGCCGCCGAGATTCGGAGCATTTTTAGCAAAAACAATGGCAACCTCGCCTCGGCGGGAAGTGTTTCCTATATGTTCCATAAAAAGGGCCGGATCACCGTCCCGCTGTCGAGCGTTGATGAGGACCGGCTTCTGGAACTCGCTTTGGAGGCTGGGGCTGAGGAGTTGACAACCGAGGAAGATGAGTATGTTATTACCACTTCCCACGATCAGCTATACGCCGTAGTTGATGCGCTCAAAAATGCGGGCGTGATTACCGATGGGCAAAAGTTTACATTCATTCCCGATACGACTGTTCCGGTTGCCGACGAGACCGTGGCGCGTCAGGTTCTGCGCTTGTGTGACGCCCTCGAAGACGACGACGACGTGCAAAACGTCTATTCAAATCTAGAAATTCCCGACGAATTGCTGGCCAGGTTGCCGGCCTAAAAAAGTATTGCTGCAGGAAACTTGCTAAGGCGGTGCCCAGCCGCAGCGACGAATTCCATTTACCTTATGAACGAAGAAATCGAAAACCAGCCTGCGCCGCTGGAAACTGAACCCGTTTCAGCGGAGCAACGTCAACACCGCCCGCCCCGCCGCTATCCTCGCAGGCGTTATCGGGATCGGTTTGGACGCGACAATTCCGGGGAATCTCCAAATTCCTCAGCGGTTGTCGATCCTAACAGCTCAGATGCCGGGGTGGAGACGCTGGATCGGCAGCCACGCGAAGGTGCCGAAGGAGCGGTCGAAAACGGCGAACAAGTTCAGGCTGAGCCGGAATTCGGCGAAGGTATCATCGAGGTTTCGGGCAAGGGGTTCGGATTCTTGCGCGATTCAAAGCGCAATTTTGTCCAGACACCGCAGGACATTTTCGTCACGCCGGAAATCGTTCGCCGTTTTGCTTTGCGCGACGGCATGTGGATTCACGGCGAAACCCGCCGCGGCGGCCGCGGTCCTCAATTGATCAAGCTACTCGAGATCAATGGCGAAGAGCCGACCAAATACCAGGGGCTTCGTCCATTTGAGGAATTAACGACGATTAATCCGAACAAGCGGATCAAGCTGGAGACAGTGCCCGACCGTTACACGACGCGGATCATGGATCTAATGACGCCGCTGGGCATGGGTCAGCGCGGTTTGATTGTCGCCCCGCCGCGCACCGGCAAGACGACGCTGCTTCATCATATCGCCGACGCCGTCGCCAAGAATCATCCGGAGGTCAAGCTAATCATTCTCCTTGTCGATGAACGCCCCGAAGAAGTCACTGATTTCCGTCGTTCGCATCCGGCGGCCGAACTGATGGCGAGCTCCAATGATGCCGACATCAAAAGTCACACGCGTATCGCGCAGCTCGCCATTGAGCGCGCGAAACGACTCGTGGAAGCAGGCAAGCACGTGTTCATCCTCCTTGACTCGATCACCCGTACAGCTCGCGCATTTAATAATGCGATGGCTGGCGGCGGCCGCACCATGAGTGGCGGTATCGATGCGCGGGCCATGGAAATCCCAAGAAAGATTTTCGCCGCTGCTCGCAACACCGAAGAGGCCGGCTCGCTTACCATTGTCGCCACTGCGCTAATCGAAACCGGCAGCCGCATGGACGAATTGATCTTTCAGGAATTTAAAGGCACCGGAAACATGGAAATGGTGCTCGACCGCAAAATCAGCGACCAGCGAATTTATCCGGCCATCGATATTTTCCTCTCCGGCACGAGGCGAGAAGAACTGCTGCTACAACCGTGGGAGCTGGAGAAAATTAATCTCATCCGTCGTGGCCTCGCCGGTCACAAACCGGAGGAGGCTATCCAGCGGCTTTTGATGTTCGTAAAAAAATTCCCCACCAACGCCGAAATGCTCAAGGGAATTCCTGGTTAATCTTGCGAATCGCGATTTGCATTTTTGCGAACGAAATGTCGCAATGAAATCGCAACTCGGCCACCGCGAAACTCGTCCTAAGCGTAAGGAAACGAAGCCAGATGGATCGAAAACATGGGAGTGGGAGGTGCTGCCTCCCGAAGATCGACACCGCAGCGCGTCACTCGAGGCGCTGTTCCGATGGCTGGCGGTCGTCATGGATAACTTTCTCCGATTTCCGGGAACCAAATTGCGATTTGGCCTGGATCCAATTATCGGCCTGATTCCCGGGATCGGCGATGCGGCGTCAGCAATAATTTCGACGCTGGCGCTTGTTCATGCAGCGCGATACCGCCTTCCGAAGATTCTGCTGGTTCGAATGGCGCTAAACATTCTGATCAATGAACTCGTCGGCATCATCCCGGGTCTGGGTGATGCGTTTTCGTTCTGGTTCAAGTCGAACGTGCGCAATTATGAATTGGTCCGGCGCTACGCTGCCGCGCCAGAGCGAGCGAGAAAAGCCGATCGGATATTCGTCTTTGCTGTTATTGCCGTACTCTTCCTCATTGTTTGCGCCGGTTTAATTGTCAGTCTTCTCGTGTTACAAGCGATCTGGCAATTCCTTACCGCCCGGTGATCGAGCTAGTCAGACGCGTCCTTAATGTGCCGGTCATATAAGGCGTGGATGCTCTCGCGGGCGTCGACGTATTTTTCTCGAAAAGCATCGAAATCCTCATAGCCAAGGCGAATGGCCAGCTTTCGTTGCTCGTTCGGACCACTTGGAAATACTGAGACGCTTTTGTTGTCGTAGCGTCGCAGCACAGCTTCACAACGCCGCAGGAATCCGTAAGCGTTTCTGAGTTTGTCAGCCCCTGACTCGGTCAGACACCCGCGCTCTCGCAGCAGATCGACGGCGCGCTCCCAATTTGGCTCCCAGATATTTTCTCGCATTTGCAGCGCCTGAACCAGAAATTCCGCTTCAATGATCCCGCCGAAACCTGTTTTGAAATCGAGAGAGTCCGAGCCGCTTCCGCGATCACGTCGAATGCGCTCGAGCATGTTATCGATCCTTGCTCGAAGATCGACGTGTTGACCGGCGTTGCGCCAGACGTGTTTTGCCATCTCGATGAACTCGCTTTGCAATGGTCCCGTAACACCTCGCGCTCGAGTCAGCGCCTGTAACTCCCAAGGTTGAGCCCGGCCCGCGTAATACGATTGATAAGTCTCAAGGGAACAAACGAGCGGGCCTTTCTCTCCCTCTGGACGCAGCCTTGCATCAAGGACCCAAATATTTCCTTCAGCAGTGGGCTGTGCCATGGCAACGACCAGATTTTGCGCGGAGCGAACATCGTCGCCGACGAATAGAACATCCAGATCCGCGCCATAACCGATCTCGCGGCCGCCAAATTTTCCCAGTCCGACGATGGTTATTTGTTCGCCTCCGAGAAGCTTGGCCGTAAAGAGAAGGCAGGCTTCCGCCAAATCGGAAAGTTCGTTAAAAACCGCCACAGGATTGATCAGGCCAAGCGCATCCCGCAAAACGATTCGCAGCAGTTGCCGGCGCCGGTATGCGCGTACTGGATCGAGATTGCCCGCATTCGCGCCTAATGAATCGAGGCGCCGTAAATTTTCATCGGTCGATCGAGGTTTATAAAACGCCGGATCTCGTGTGATCTCCTCAAGCAATTGAGGATGCCGGACCAGCAAATCACCGGCAAACCGGCTGGCATCAAAGGTTTTGACGAGCAATTCGAGCAGCTTCGGGTTCGTAACCAGCAACTCGAAGAGCAAACTGCGCAGGCCGTAGGCTTCGACGAAGCGAACGAATTGATTGAGAGTTGCATTCGGATCTGCAGCCTTGGCGAGCCACTCGAGCAGGACCGGACGCAACTTGCCAAATATCTGACGTGTGCGCGGCGCGATGTGAAAGGTTCCCTGGCCTCGCGCAAGATCCGCGAGGGTTTTGGCGGCGTGTTTTTGATCATCGAAAATTTCGAGGCCGATTTTAGCCGCGAAACCGTTCGTGGACGTTTCGGAGATAATCCGTTGAAAAATCGGGCGGACAGCGCGCATTCTTTCTTGCAGCGCCGCAGTGAAATCTTCGACGGACGAAAAGCGCAGGCTTAGTGCCAGCCGCTGCAAAGGTTCCGGTTCTTGAGGGACAGTGTGTGTCTGCTGTTCGGCCTCGATCTGCAAACGATGCTCGACGCGGCGGAGAAACCGATATGTTTTGTCGAGCGTCAGCACTTCATCGCGCGGCAACAGGTCCAATTCACGAAGAGCTCGCAGGGCTCTGAGCATACTGGTTTCCTGCAGGAATGGATGATGCGCGCCGTGGACAAGCTGAAGTGCCTGCACGATAAATTCGATCTCGCGAATCCCGCCGCGTCCCAGCTTGACGTCGCGCTCGAGATTGTCAGCTCCGACCACGTCGCGCTCGATGCGTCGCTTGATGTTGGCGATCTCATCGAGCAAATCGGGCGTCGGGCTTTTCGGATAAATAAAAGGCTGATGTTGCCGCAAGAATTCGTAAGCCAGCTCGCGACTGCCGGCGATTCCGCGTGCCTTAATCAAGGCTAGGCGCTCCCAGGTTTCGCCGAAACCGGCATAGTAATTTTCCATGCTCTCGAGCGACCGGGCGAGTGGCCCGGCAGAACCTTCCGGACGAAGGCGCAGATCAACGCGAAAGAGTGAGCCTTCTGGATGACGTGTGGAAAATGTCTCCAGGATTTTCTTTCCCAGCCGGTTAAAGAACTCGTGATAGGAAAATTGTGGCGTGAGCTGGCCTTCCTCGCCGTAGAGAAAGAGAAGATCGACATCGGAGCTGTGATTCAGCTCGGCGCCTCCGAGTTTACCCAGCGCTAGAATAGCCAATTCGGCATCCGGGGAGCCGTAACGCTTTCGGAATTCCGCATTCCAATGTTCGCAGATGCGGCGAATGCAAATATCCGCGATCTGCGAAAGCTCCGCAGTCGTCTCCTCAAGTGGCGCCAGGTTCGCAAGTTCGCGCAGCGCGATCCGCGTCATCTCGCGGCCTTTCCAGACGCGAAGAGCTGCGAAATTCTCCGCTGCGATTGAATCACCAGCTACACTGCGAAGCTCGTCGAGCATTTCTGCATAGCCGCGAGACGCGAGAGATACTTCAGGTCGACGAAACCAAAGAAGAGTTTCGGGATTCCGCACCAATCGCGTCGCGCAAATGCTGGAGACTGCGAGGAGATGAAGCAGGGAACCTTCGCCGAGTGGAAATTGTTCGACGACATCAACCAATGGCGGCGCGGAGGGCGGCCACTGTTCGCCAAGTTGGACGAGGCTCGTTTCGACCTGTGAGGGATTGAGCGATGTGGCTGCTTTTTCTCGAATCCAACGATCAACGCGAACCATCACGCGGAACATCACGCTGATTTATCCGAAAGACTAGTCGTCGCGCCGCGCTTGATTATGCGGAAGGGAGAGGGGCCAGGACGCGAAGCGATTTTTCTTTGATTTGGAAATCAACCGGACAGTTGCCGGCCAGTTCGCCGTCCAGTTCCACCGGAACATCCTGCGCGCTCGTTATGCGCAACCGCGTAGTCTGAAAATATTCGATCTCAGGAGCGCGAATCTTCGAGCTGAAGACAACATCTTGCAGATATTTGATAATTTCGAGGTATCCGAGCCGTTTGAAGACGACTACGTCAAACAAGCCGTCATCGATGAGCGCGTGCTTAAAAAAAGGAAAAGGCCCTCCGTAAAGACGTCCATTTCCGATGAGAACAAACGACCCCTCTTCGACAGGAGCATTTTCCGCCTCAATCAACAGCTTCGGCGGCTGGCGTGCCGCAATTTGCGCGGCAGAGATGAGATAGCTGAGCGGACCGAAACTGCGTTTGAAAGCCAGGCTGGTTTCCTTGACGACTTGGGCATCGAGTCCCACGCCGGCGAGTTGGACGAAGCATTTCCCGTTCGCGCTCGGAAGATCGACCAGTCGCATGTTCTCGCCCTGAATCACGTCCCAGCAAAGCTCAAGATTGTGCGACGGCAGGCCGAGTTCCATGGCAAAGACGTTTACTGTGCCGATTGGGAGTAGTCCCAATGCGACATTGCTTCCGGCGAGACCGTTGACCACCTCGTTAACGGTCCCGTCGCCGCCAGCGGCAACGATTTTTCCAAATCCGTCCCCGACAGCTCGCCGGGCCAGCGCCTCTGCCTCGCCGGGATGCGACGTGGTGTGAATGAGACAACCGCGAGTGATCGATTCAACACGTTCCTGCCAGTATTTCGCCTCCTCGTTACCTGCGGCCGGATTGAGAATGACGACTGTATTACTCACACGCAAGGTGGACGCGGGCTTTGATCTTTTCTTCAAACTCGGGCTGCGTAACGTCTTCGCGTGCGAAAATTGCGCCGGCTTGCATTGATTGCGTTAGGGGGAGTGTTTGCGCTTGGCGCTATCGCCCTGATCGGTGTGAACCTGTATGTGCAATCGCAAGGGACACAAGCGAAGATTCAGCAGGAATTAAGTCGCCAACTGGGGACAACGTTGGAGATCCGCAGCATGAGCGTGACCCCGTGGGGCGGACTCGAACTGAGCGGTATTACCATTCCGCAAACCTCCCCGGTGAGCCCCAGTCATTTCCTGGAGGCAAGAACATTTCGGCTGCGTGTTCGCTTCCTTTCGCTCTTTTCCCGGCGACTGGTGATCAAGGACGTCTCGCTCGTCAATCCAAACATAGTCTGGCCACAAAACGCCGAGGGAAAATGGAGATTGCCTAGTGCGCGAAAAAAACAGGCGCCGGCGGTCTCGGCACCTCCGCCTCCAAATATCCCCGAGCCGAGAGCGCCAGGGGAACCGGTCGAACCGGCGTCGCCTCCCGCCGTCGCCGCCACGCCAGCTCGGCCTCCATCCCCACCTCAAGTGACAGTGGATAGATTCGCGAAGCGATCCCGAAAGCCTTCAGTGACGGTCGCTCCGGAAGTTCAACGGCTTAGCATCAAGAACGGGAATTTTACCTTTCTCGATCGCGCCGGCGGAATGCTCGCGAGTTTTACGGGCGTGGATTTTCGCTCCAGCCTGCGCAGCGCATCCGCCATTCGCGGGAAGGCGAAAGTCGCGAAAATTTCATTGCGGGACCGCTTTTTTCTTGAACAACTACAATCCCCGCTCCGCTACGAACCTGACGTGCTGGAGCTTTCGAAAATATCTGCCCACGCGGGGAGCGGCGAAGTCAACGGCTATTTCGCCATGCAACCGGAAGCGGAGGATTCTCCTTTCACTACGAGTGTGACATTTAGCAATGTGCTGGCCGATCAGATTATCGCGGACGCAGGCGGTTCGAAAGGAATGGTGCAAGGCAAACTGGAGGGGAGTTTCCAGGCGTCTGGGGAAACTGCTGATCCCGATGCGCTAATTGGAAAGGGCGAGGTTTTCCTGCGTGACGGGCGGGTTCAGCAATACAGCCTGCTGGTGTTGCTTGGCCAGATTCTTCAGATCGAAGAGTTGAGAGAGCTTCATCTCGAACAGGCCCACGTAAAATACCAGGTCAAGCCAGGCTTGATAATAATCGACGAGCTGCTCTTGCACTCGGCAAATATTCGGCTCTCGGCATCCGGAACGGTCACGTTTGATGGGAAGCTGAAGCTCGACTCTCAACTGGCGATCAACGACAAAATTCGCGGCCAGCTCTTCAAAGCAATTCGCCAGAATTTTCAGCCAACCAGCGAAGCCGGTTATTTTGCCCTCGATTTCCAAGTTGGCGGCACCGTTGATAGACCGAGCACAAATTTGATGGACCAATTGGTCGGGCGCGATCTTGGCAATGTCATCAATCGCCTGCTCGGCGTTGGAAAAACAGAGCGACCGAAGAAAAAAAAGAAGCGAGCCGAAGCAGTAACATCCACCCCCACGCCTTCGCCGTCTGCAGCCCCAGAGGAGACGCCGTTGAACTTTGCCACAACGCCATCCCCCTCGCCATGAGAGTGATCGCCGGAAGCGCCGGCGGCATCCGCCTGTCGGTTCCGAAGCGCGGTGTCCGGCCAACAATGGACCGCGTTAAAGCCGCGATCTTTTCCAGTCTGGGTGACGCAATCATCGGCGCGCGAGTTCTCGACCTTTTCGCCGGCAGCGGCGCACTCGGAATTGAAGCGCTCAGCCGTGGCGCGTGTTCTGTTCTCTTTGTAGAAGAAGATCGACAGTCAACCAATGTCATCGAGAAAAATCTCGCCAAAACAAAATTCGAGGCGCGCGTTCGACAACAGAGCGTTTCCGATTTCCTCCGGTACGCTTCTGGAACAGAAAAATTCCAAATCATCTTTGCGGATCCGCCCTACAAAAAAACAAAATCGAGCGAGCGTTTCACGGAAAAGCTCCTGACGAGTAAAAATTTGGGTGAGTTGCTCGCTCCCGGAGGCGTGTTCGTGTTGGAAAAAAGCCCGGGCGAAGCTCTTCCTGAAACCAAACTATGGCGTGTCGCTCGTCAGAAAAAATACGGCGCCACCGAAGTCCTATTTCTATCCGCAGCCACCGCCAGTCCAGCTCGGACTAATCAACAAGGAGTTCACCCACCGCGGCGGGCAATCGAATGATTCGTCTTATCTACAATTTGCTTTGGCCCGTCGGGCTTCTGTTCTTTTTGCCCGGCTATTTGCTGAAAATGGTCCGCCGCGGCGGTTACCGCGAAAAATTCGGTCAGCGCCTGGGAATCTACGATCGCGAGCTGCGTGCGCGGCTGTCCCAGAGGGGCGGGAAAAGGCCAACATGGCTGCACGCGGTCAGCGTGGGCGAAGTCATGATTGCCCTGAAGCTGGCCCAACAGCTGCGAACGCTCGAACCTGATGTGCTTTGTGTGTTGACCACGACGACCACAACCGGATTTGCTTTGGCGAAGAAGAACGCTCCGCCATGGATCGAAGTGATGTATACGCCGCTTGATTTTTGGCCAGTCATGCGCCGCGCATTTTCCACCATTCGTCCGGCGAAGATTGTTCTCGTTGAAGCTGAGATTTGGCCCAATTTGGCTGCCAAAGCGCATGCGCAGCGTACTCCGCTCGTGCTGGTCAATGCGCGGTTATCGCCACGGTCCGAGAGGCGATTTCGACGGTTTCGATTTTTTGTCGCGCCGACGTTTCGGCTTCTGGATCTGGTCTGTGTGCAGGAACGGGATGATGTCGATCGATGGACAGCGCTCGGCATAGAGCGCAGCGCGATTAAATACACCGGTAGCATTAAGTACGATCCCACCGGCCTTGACGATCGCGCAGATATTGACGAAGCCGGCGGTTTGGCTGCCGTAAATCCAGAGCGCCCCGTGCTCTTCGGCGGCAGCACTCATCGCGGTGAAGAGGAAATTCTTGCCAAAATTTTTGCGCGATTGCGTCAGAAATTTCCGTCGCTGTGTTTGTTCATTGCTCCGCGCCATGTGGAACGCGTGCGAGAAATCCGAGCGCAACTCGAGGCTTTGCCGCTGCAGGTCCGGTTGGCGAGCGAAGCGACGAATCACAACGAAGCGGAAGTTGATTGCGTGCTTCTCGATACAACTGGTGACCTCCGACGCTGGTATAATATTGCGACCGTCGTGTTCATTGGAAAAAGCCTCACCGCGCACGGCGGGCAAAATCCGGTCGAACCGATCATGGCGCGCAGACCGGTCGTATTTGGTCCGCACATGGAGAATTTCGTCACGCTGGCGGGAACGCTTGTATCGAAGGAAGGCGCCATCCAGGTTCGTGACGTAGAGTCACTTGAGCGGACGATCGAGAATCTATTGGGCGATACTGAAGCTCGCCAGCGGCTCGTCCTAAATGCGCGTGAAGTGTTAGACCAACACCGTGGTGCAAGCGCTCGTGCCGCAGCACTGATCCATAAAACTTGTTCTGAGAGAGAGCAGGCCTGCCCGCCGTAGCCTCGGCGAAGGTGGGAGAAAGACGCTGGCAATTTGCCTTGCGTCCAAGAGCAGCAATTCGATATTGCCCGCGCTTTTACGACCCTATCGTCTAGAGGCCCAGGACACCGCCCTTTCACGGCGGTAACACGGGTTCGAATCCCGTTAGGGTCGCCATTACTGGCTATTGCTAAGCGGCCCTGGACAGAAGATGCTTCTTGCAAAGTCGGATTCGTGCGCGCCCTTTAACCCAGGTTTTTCTCGCTTTCGATTCGAGGTCGGTCCGATGAGGCTTAGTGAGTTCCTGGCTCAAAGATGTTTGGAGTAGGATGGAAGATTTCTCCGGTGGCAAGCTTTGCATAAGCGATCCTCGCTAAAGTCAAAAATACCTGCAGCGTGGCTCGTATTATCAGTTTGATGTCCTATTCGCTACCTTGACGGCGGTATAGTGTGCGGCTAACGAACGGGCATCCATGAAGCGATTTTTTCTCGGTGCAATTATCGTCCTTTTAACGGCGCGTCCTGTCTTTTCCCAGACCAAGAATCCGTCGCCTGTTCCAGAGGTGACGTCGGAAATATTTGCAGAAGCGAAACGCGCGATCGACAAAGGCAATGCAGAGTGGATTGAGGCCTGGGAAAAGGGCAACCCGGAAATGGTCGCGGCTATTTTCACCGACGATGCCGTCATGCTGTCCCAAGGGGGAAGGGTGTTCAGGGGTCGCCAGCAGATTCTTGAGCGTCAAAAAGCAGCGATGCAAAGCGTCACTCGCCCGGTTAAGGTGTCCGTGATTACGGTGAAGATATGGCTGGATGGCCACACAGCTTACGAAACCGGCAAATACAAATACGAGTACACGGAGAAGGGTAAGCCGACCACGGAGGAAGGTCGCTATGTCACAACGTGGAAACGCCAAAGCGACGGCTCATGGAAACTATCCATGGACATGGCCGTCCCGGAGAAGTGATCCGAAATTTCACAGGTTAGCCCCTTGCTCATTTCTCGGAGCTTTTAACGATGGCTACGATACGTCGCTCTACTCGATCCGTGATCGTTTCTGGTACGTCGCCCTGAGTAAGAAATTCTAGACCGACCAGCGATTACGGCCATAGTAAACTTGGATTTGGGTCGGCAGCAGAAATGCCGCCTGCTTGTCCAGTAACAGTCATGCGCACCCTGCTGGGCATTTTCTTGTGTTACCGGCTGCTCGTAATTGCATCCGAAGGTGCCACCCTGGCTGGCCAACCGGTTCAAGGCGGCGGCACGGTAGAGATTCGTTTTCCGGTAGCGAAATCGTTTCAAGATATCGCGGCGCAAGCTGGTAATCCGCGACCTGAAACAGGGCGAGCGGTCTTAACGTTTCCCGTTGGCTTTGATCCCGCACGCAACTGGCCGATTCTTATCGTTACCTCGACAAGCGACTTCAACCGTACCAGCCCAATGGATGCCGAATGGTACCGTCGGCCTGCTCTCGGAGAAGGATGGGTTCTCCTTGCTTCGGATGCCACAATTAAGCCTCGCCTCGATTCGACGCAATGGCGCCTCGCGATGCTGGCAGCGGCGCTTGAATCAATTCGCAGGGAATGGCCGCAGTCGGCCAAATGGCCGGTGGCATTCGGCGGCTTCTCCGGTGGGGCGAAGCGCAGTGCGCTGGTAGGGGCGATGCTGGCCAAGACCGGAGCGATCAAAACGTGCGGATTCTTTCTTAGCGGTATCAATGAGGATCGGCTGAGCGAAGCTTACAGAAACTACAGCCCCGGCGGAGATTTTCTCGGAATTCCTATCTGGCTGAGCAGTGGTCAGAGTGACAACGTTGCCAAACCGCAGGATCACGATCGAGTGAAGGCCTCATTGCAGCGAACCGGATTCAAGCACGTGCGTCTTGAGCGCTTCTCCGGCGGGCATCAGGTAAAAAAGGAAGAAGTAGAGCGCGCCTTGCGTTGGTTCCGAGAGGTCGCGAAATTTTAACGGTTGCACGCCAACGCCAACTCCAAGGCCGACAGCTATACCTACATTAATGCCTAATAATCCACTGTGCATCACGTGGCTGCTTCTCCCGGCGGTTGACAGCGATGAGCAAACATTGTCTCACACATGGTCATCCGCGGAGCCAGTTGAACGAGCATTCGCTCGCATCAGGGTTGCGAGACCCGGCTCTGGACAACAGTTCGATGCGGATTAGTTCAAAGATTTGAGCGAGGATGCGAGCTTGAGGAGGCTCTCTCGAATTTGCGCGCGCGTCGAGGCCGCGAAACCGAAGATAAACGCTGGATTTAGCTTCGCCTGGATGCAAAAAAATGATAGAGGAGATCGTCTGATTCCAATCTCGAGGCAGGCTCGGGCGACGTTCGCGAAATCTGCTTCCCGTCGGAGCCAGGCGATGACGAGCAGTCCGGCTTCCGGAACCTCAAGAATGAAGTGCTCGCTGAGCAATTCGTTGAATTCCTCGCTGAAGAACTCTCGCCGCTCGGCATAGAGTTTTCGCATCCGTTTGACGTGGCTCAGGAAAAATCCTTCCGTTATGAATCGAGCGAGGGTCGCCTGATCAATGGCGGGAGAGTGTTGATCCATTACGCTCCGGATCTTGGCCATGGAATCTACCAATTGCTCTGGTGCAACGAGATAGCCCAGCCGCAGGGAGGGATAAAGAATCTTACTCATCGTTCCCGCGTAGATGACTCGACCCGAATTATCAAGTCCCTGCAAACATGGCAGGGGTGGCCCAGTAAAACGGAATTCTGAGTCGTAATCGTCCTCCAAGACGAAGGCATCGCTGGCGCGCGCAAAGTCGATAAGCGCGGTCCTTCGCCGGAAACTCATTGTGACTCCGAGAGGAAATTGATGGGAAGGCGTTGTGTAAATGATTCTCGGTGGCGGTTGTTTGCCCGGCCGCGCGATCACGATTCCCTCGTGGTCAATTGGTCTTGGAACAACTGTTGCCCCAGCGAAGTTAAAGGCCCTTCGGGCTTGGTGATACCCGGGGTCCTCGATCCACGCGGCCTCGCCCGGATTTAGCAGAGCCATTGCGCTAATGAGCATCGCCTGTTGCATTCCCCCTACGACTACGATCTGATCCGGGTGACAGCGGGCTCCTCGAAAATCGCACAAATAGGCAGCGATAGCCTTGCGCAGGTCAGCGTCGCCGCGGTTGGATGCGTAACGTAATAAGTGTGCTCCCTTTTTAGCGAGAACCTGCGCTCTAAGCCGCTCCCACACCGCTATGGGAAATTCATCGACCGCCGGAATGCCGGAGATTAGCGAGACGCCCCCTGGCGCGTTAGTTGCTCCGAGATCAAACTCTTTTCCAACACGCGGATCGGGAAGTTTCCTCACGCGATCAGAAACGCGACATGAGCGTTCTGTCTCCCGACGGACCTCCGGCTTCGGTGCGTTCAGGAAAGTTTCGGGAAGAGAGTCCGCGATGAATGTTCCGGAACGGGCCCTCGATCGAATATAGCCTTCAGCGTGAAGTTTCGAGAATGCAAGATTTACGGTGAGCCTCGAGATTCCCAGGTCAACGGCCAGGGCGCGTGAGGACGGAAGCCGAGACGAGCCATCGCCAAAGCTGCCCGACTTCAACTCCTCTCGAATTTGGCGGTAAAGTTGCTGGTGCAATGGTTCAGCTGCCGTGCGGTCCAGCCGAATCATTTCGAACCCTATGATCGAACGCCGGCGCCTTTTCTTCAGACGCGATTTCTTATTGGACATAGCGCAATTCCTCCCCTGTCTTTCCCGGAAATTACTCTTCCATTCACACGCGTACTCTCAACAAACAACGCAATCAAGAGCACTCGCTGCGGAAGCAAAACTGGCATCCCCTTTCATTCCCAAGTGGCTATTGCCGGATTGCGCGACACATCAGCAATTTAATCAATCATGGTGAAAGTGTATTCGCGATCGGCCAAACGGAAACACTGTGCTGAAGCTGAAGAAACTTGGTCTGAACGAATCGCTTGGTAACAATGGTTACTCCACTCCGCACAATTCTCTCCGCTGGGTTGCTCGCAGGCGTTCTGGACGGCATTGCTGTCAGCGCACAAGCATATCTCATGCGTGGGATGAATCCCGTTAATCTCTTTCAACACGTTGCCAGCGGCGCGCTCGGACGAAGCGCGTTTGACGGCGGTTGGCTGACTGCCGGCCTCGGCATCGTGTTTCATTTGGCTATCGCGCTCTCGTGGGCAGCGCTGTTCTTCTTTGCGTATCCGTGGTTTCCCTTTCTCGCAAAGAGCCGCGTCCTCAACGGCGTCGGCTACGGGCTTTTTATATGGTTGACGATGAATCTGCTCGTTGTTCCGATGAGCCGCATTCCTGCTCGACCGTTCGTGCTGCAGAATATTGTCACCGGTATGTTGATCCTGATGGTAATGGTAGGAATGCGCATCGCGTTCATCGTTACTAAGTATTATATCCGCAGGCAGCAGGGCGCTCATGGCAAGCTATTGGCCGACACCGTACGCGACAGACGTGTTTTATAGCCGGCGGCACGACCACACCAGCAGGCTGTTGCATCTGGCGCTCTCGGGTCTACTCATTTCGATGTGCCCGCAACCCAAAAGCGGGCCCCCACGAAACTAGATAACACGCAAACTGGCCTTATCGAAATTCGCTAAGTGGACCTTGTGTTTTTGCCACATCCGCGTTTTAGCAATGGGAAATTCAATTAAGGAGGCAATAAGCATCATGAAACCAAAACAAATATTTAACATCATTCTGGCAGTTCTA
>Ga0137403_10005228_pt1 | contig 15085 bp, 27 predicted proteins | sample CZOMad2_1_16fung_FD_122057 | JGI IMG/M metagenome (GOLD analysis project Ga0137403, IMG submission 122057) | Vadose zone soil fungal communities from Angelo Coast Range Reserve, California, USA - CZOMad2_1_16fungal (Hybrid Assembly) | ecosystem: Environmental > Terrestrial > Soil > Vadose zone... | reverse complement strand
CGCGACACTAACCGCGACGAGTGTTGTCATGACATGCGGCTCGCAGACGCCGAGCACATCGTCGGAGCTCACAACAATCTGGTCGCAGACGACCTTGCAGCAGTCAAGGTGAAGACGAGTGATGATGGGTTGGTGACCATGACCACGACAACGCTCACCACCGATCGTCTGGCTGAGATTGAGGCGCTGTGCAAGCGTGTGACCCTCGGACCGCGGCGCTGGGGAGACCCGGCTGATGCACTCCTCGTTGCCACATGCCGTATCATCATCCCAGAACTCCTCGCCGAGATCCGTCGGTTGCGCGCAGACCTCGATCCGTGCGGCTCCGAGGATTGCTACGTGCTCGCCTCCATCAGGCGCAACGCTAGGATCGACGAGGACGAGGTGTGAAGCGGCCGAACCAGATGGACTCGCGTAACCGCGACGCGAAGGAGGTCCTCGCGGACCTGGTGGGGATGGGATCCAAGCCGTGCAGGCTGACCATCGCGGGGTCGAACAGGCTCGACGCGTCCGCCACGGCAGCGGTGCTCCGGGAGCAGTGGTCGGCGATCGTCGACCTGGTCGGGTTCGAGCCCAGACGCATCGTCACCGGATGCTGCCCGGCCGGGGTTGAGAAGGCGGCGCGTATCGTCGCCAAGAGCGTGACCGGAAAGCTCGCGGCGGTGTTCCACCGCCCGGAGCTGATCCTCAGCGTGAAGACGGCGGAGATGCTCATGAACATCATGCTGTCGAAGGGTGGCGACGCGCTGCTCGTCCTCGCGCGCGGGTCGAAGCCCGCGTGCGCGAACCTCCGCCAGCAGTTCATCGGATGGCAGAAGAAGGTCTACCAGGTCGAGGTCGGCTGACCTCGGGAAGGAGCGAGTGGTATGAGCGAACTGCTGGACAACAACAAGCTGAGGTCGGTGCTCGGCGCACATGCCGTCAACGCCGACGATCCCGCCGGCGACGGCATCTACGCGCTCCAGTGGAGGAGCACCGAGACGTTCCTTCGGATGACGGAGGAGTACGTCGCGCCGGAGAAGCGCGCGGCGTACAGGCGGGCGCTGGAGATGGCGTTCCCGGGAAAGAAGGCGGTCCTGTGAGCGAGCGCGATCCGAAGACGGTGACGGCGTCGGAGCTGAGGTTCGCCACCACGGCCGACCCGTTCCTCGGTGGTCAGGCGGTGGCGGACGTCGTGGTCGACGTGCCGTCCGGTACGGTCACGAAGAACAGGCTCGGCAAGAGGCTCATCGACAGCCAGGACGCCGGGCCGCGGGAGGCCCGGCCCCTCGATCCATACAAGGTGTCGCTCACCGAGCACCTCGCGAACAGCACCCGCAAGCTGGTCGTCGCGCAGTACGTCCACCCGCTCGTGCTCGGTGTCCTGCGCAACCACGCCAGGTACGAGTGGACGCTGCAGGGCTTCGGCATGCTCCGCACGTACCTCACCAAGGAGCTCAGGCTCCACGTGTGGAACTCGAGCTTCGCGGTCCCGAGGGTGACGACGACCCATGACCACCCGTGGAACTTCGAGTCGCTGGTCATCGTCGGGCGGATCACGAACTCGCGGTACAGGCAGTGGCCGTGTACGCACACGCCGGAGCAGGTCGACGCGCTCAAGATCCGCCGCCCATTCATCAGGGCGAGGATCGTCTGCGGCACCGGCGGTGGGGTCGTGGACGACCTCGACCGGAAGCGGGTGTGGCTCGACCCGTTGCGCCCGGAGGTCTACGGCCCCGGCGAGTCGTACACGCAGCTCGCGGCCGAGGTCCACCACACGTCGTACGAGGACGGGACCGTGACCCTCGTCCGCCGGGAGTTCCTGCCCGACACGGAGCACGCCCACGTGTTCTACCGAGACGGCGAGGAGTGGGTGAGCGCCGAGCCGCGCCCGGCGTCGCCGGACGAGGTCGAGGCGGTCGTTACCCGGGCCCTGCTGAACTTCTGACCATGGTTCGCCGAGGCACCACGAACCGCAACCAGCGCGGCAACACGCGCGACCGGCGGGCCCGGCGGCGGTGGTTGGTCGCGACGTTCCGGGCGAACCGCGACCTCAGGTGGCGAGACGGCCGAGGCGACTACTCCGCCCCGCGCGGGAGCGCGGACCCTGCGTGTCGGTGCTACCGCTGCGGGAAGCTCCTCAGCGAGGCCACCGTTACGGTCGACCGGATCGTCCCTGGAGCCCGAGGCGGCACGTACCAGCGCAATAATATTCGTCCTGCCTGCCCGCGTTGCAATAGCGAGGCCGGAGCCACCATTCGGAGGGTGCGATGCTGAGGATCATGTCGATGCACGTCGAGAACTTCCTGTCGTTCGGCGAGGCCGACTTCGACTTCGCCGATGCCGGGCTCGTGCTCGTGGAGGGTGACAACCGAGACGACGACAGCGCTCGATCAAACGGCTCAGGGAAGTCCGCTATGATAGATGCGCTGGTGTGGTGTCTGTTCGGCACCACGCTGCGCGGATACCAGCATGACGACGTCGTCAACCGCCGGTCCGGTGACGCTGGTTGCGTCGTCACCACCTACCTGTCGAGCGGTGCTGAGAAGTGGGCGGTGACGCGTGCGCGCCGCCACAAGAAGCTGAAGAACACCCTCACGGTAGAGGATGCCAGCGGGGTCGGCTTCGTGTACGCGAGCGACAAGGACGCGCAGGCCGAGGTCGAGCGCCGCCTGGGTTGCTCCGAGAGGACGTTCCTGTCGAGCGTCGTGTTCGGTCAGGACCGCGCCTACAGGTTCAGCTCGCTCACGGACGGCGAGCAGAAGAAGATCCTGGACGAGGTGCTCGGCGTCGAGCGCTTCGCGGACGCGTGCACGGCGGCGCGCAAAGCGACGGCGGCGGCCGGCGCCGAGCTCGAGACCGCGCGCCGCGAGCTCAAGGCCGTCGAGCACTTGCGAGGCGAGCTCGAGGAGGAGATCGGGGACCTCGATGCCAAGCACACCTCCTTCGAGGAGGCGCAGGCGAGCAAGGTCGAGGCCGAGCGCGAGAAGCTGGCTCGGTGGAAGGCTCAGCTCGGCAAGACCCGCAAGTTCCCGAACATCCCGGTGCTGAAGCTCGCCGCGGAGGTGGCCCTGAAGGCCCTCGCGGCGAGTGAGAAGCGGAGCGAGAAGTGGGTCGGCGTGGATGCGGAGGCCCGCGCGGCCGTCGCCGGGAGCAAGACCAAGCTCGACCTCACCGTCGCGGAGCTGCGGAGGCGGCGGGCGGCTCCTGGGAAGTGCCCGACCTGCGGCCAGAAGGTCGCGGGGAAGGTCGGCACCGACGCGGTCGCGGAGCTCCGCGACGAGGTGGAGAAGCTGCAGGTGGCCAACGCCGGGTGGGTCAAGATCGCGGAGGAGGCCGCCGCCACCATGACCAGCTGCCGCGCCGAGCTCAAGGCCGCGCGCCAGGCGATGGCCGACGCCCAAAATGCGTGGAACGCCGGCGTGGCGCTCGAGGCCGACGCGTCGTCCTTGCGCCGGCGCCGCGCGGACTGCGAGGAGCGGATCGCCGAGCTCGAGGGAGAGGTCAGCCCGTACGCGGAGCTCGCCGGCGCCGCTAGAGTCAAGCACGCGCGGTATGAGAAGGAGGCGAAGGCGCTCGCCGTCGACGTGGCTGTCCACGAGGTGGACCTCAAGCGGGCGCAGTTCTGGGTCCAGGCGTTCGGCGCGGCCGGCTTGCGGTCCCTGCTGCTCGACACCTCGCTCCCGATCCTCAACGAGGAGGCGTCGCGGGTCTCGCGCGCGGTCACCGGCGGCTCGATCAGCATCGAGTTCAGCGCGACGTCCGAGCAGAAGTCGGGCAAGGTCGTCGACCGCTTCGAGGTCAGGGTGGACAACAGGCACGGGGCCGGCACCTACGAGGGCAACAGCGCCGGCGAGCGCGCCAAGGTCGACCTGTGCGTCGGCCTGGCGCTCCAGCGGCTCGTCGCGTCTCGGTCGACCGCGTCGTTCAACATCGCATTCTACGACGAGGTGTTCGACCACCTCGACTCTGCGGCGCACGAGCGCGTGGTAGGCGTCCTGTCCGACCTCGACAAGGAGAGCGTCTTCGTCGTGAGCCACGACGATGACCTCAAGGCGTGGTTCCCGGCCACGCTGCGGGTGGTCAAGGAGGGCGGGATGTCGAGGGTGGAGACCTGATCCTTGGTATTACTGTTGACAACGTCATCACGAGCGCGGTAGGATAGCTGGGAGATGGCCGAGATCATCACGAAGCGTTTCATAGTCTGTCCGGGTTGCGGCAAGTACCATCACCCAGTCGAGCATCTGTTCGACGGCACCGAGCGGACGTTCTGGAGCTGGAATTGCGGGACTGAAGATTGCTCGACTGAGATATCGGGCGCGGTTCATCCCGATGGCACGATCGACGTCAAGTCTGAGATCAAGGAGAAGCGTCAGCGCGGGTTCGCGCTGCTCAAGCTCCGCGACCTGTACCTCGTGATGGAAGAAAGGTATTGTCGCATCCTGCCTGATCGAGCCGACTACTTCTACCACTCGCACAAGTGCCCGACCAACCTCTTGCATGACGTGGTCGAGGTGTATGGGACGAGCGGCGAGAACGACCCGCATGGCTTGATCCGGTACGTCGCGGGCATCGACAGCACGCCTGAGACACGCGAAATTCTTCGCAACTCGTCGCTTCGCCAAGTCATGGAGTTGTTCGGCACCGACGGCGAGCCGATCGCCACAGACTGGCCGGAATCGAATGAAGGCGTGATCCCATGGATCGCTGAGATACGGCGAGAAGACGCCAAAAAGTCGTAGCGGGTGGTGGAGTAGTCAACCGGGCAAGTTCATGCGCCGACGCGATCCCTTTCGTAGCCCTCGCGGATCCAAGAGCCACAGCGCCAGGTGGCGCCGGGTCGTCCGAGCCATCGTCCAGAGAGACGGGATGCTCTGCTCGATCTGCTGCTACCCGATGAAGATGGGTGCCCGCCCGGGCAGCGACCCGGACGCCATTACAATCGACCACCGCGTCCCGAGGGCTAGAGGAGGGGACGACCGCATGGACAACCTGCAGCTCGCCCACAGAAGGTGTAACGGAGACCGCGGCACTGCGCCGTGGTCTGGCGGACCGGAGGCACCATGAAACAACGACTTCTAAAATTTCGCTCCGACGACGGGACGAGCAAAACCGGAGGAGGACCTCGCGGCGTTGACGTCGCTGTGGCTCTCACCGAGAGTGAGCGGTTCAGGCGTGCCATCTGGAAGGTCATGCGGGAGTTCACCCACGTCGCGTTATCCGACCTGATCCGGAACGGTTTGTATGAGATCGCCGCCGGGTACCACTACTGGCGTCAGGAAGAGCGAGACGTGGAGCGCGCCGCCAAACGACTCCGAGACCTGCGTAAGAAGTGGTCATGACCATCAAGCCGTTGCGGGACGACCTGATCCGGAAGATGCGGCACGAGCACTGCGTCGCCGCTCAGCGCGCGGTGACGCGGGTGTGGGTGGACAGCCAGCTGGAGCAGGTAAACGGCGGTGGGTACCCGGTCACCGGACCATGGTCGTTCCGCGAGACGTGCGAGCACCACAACTGGGACGATCTCGATGGTCGGTGGTTGCGGTGTTCTCGGTGCTGGTGGTGCAAGCCCGTGCTCGGGGTCCCGCCGAAGCTCGAGAAGCTGCCGGCGCTCCTGAAGGGGCGGGTGCTCCCGCCGCTGTCCGGCAAGGTCGATCTGCACGCGCTCTACTGCAACGCCGGGTTCGTCCTGGACGACGATCGCCGGTCGGTGCTGTCCGCCGTGCGCGTCCGCGTCGTCCAGCACTCGTGGGGCTCCGGCGCCGACATCCGGCGGTGTGGAGCGGAGGTCAGGTTCCGGGACCGTGGGTGGCGCGAGGCCGCGGTGTTCATGGAGACGTGGACGCACCGCCTCGTCTCCGCGCTGAGCGTGGCCGAGCCGAGGCGCCCGAAGGCGCTGTGGCGGGCGGTCCAGGAGGCTATGGAGTGCCGCTGGGCGCCGCCGTGGGAACGGGAATCATGGAAGGAGACGACGTGAGCATCATCAAGGTACATAGACCAGTGTTCTGCCTCTACCACGACATGCCTGTGGTGACGTGGCAGGTAGGCGACGGGCCGATCCGCACCGACGTCAACATGCTCGCCCAGTACCGAAGCTGGCGCTCCGGCAGTTGCGGGAAGGACGAGCCTGCGCCTGTGTTCTGGGAGTCGCGCGGGCCAGAGGTTGTCCGCGCCCTGGAGTTCTGCGGCGCCGCGGCGGTCATCCTCGAGCACGTCGGCGACCGGCGGGTCGCATACCTCTGGTTCGCGCGCGAGCGGGGGTTATTCTCAGGATCGGAGGAGTTCCGCGTCTGCTCGGTCAGCGTCGAGGGTGGCACCAGGGGTTTAGCATCCCGCGTGACGGTCACCCTGCCGACGGATGAGGACGTCATGTTCACGTTCAGCTGGAACCAGATGCAGCTCTGGCGCAAGCCGGACGTGGCAGACGGCGTCGCGGTGTCACAGGTGCAGGCCCCGTGATCACCAAGCCGAGCGTCATGGCTCGCATCCTGGCCGCCACCGCGGGCGCGCCATACGAGCTCGAGCACCCGGAGCTGACCCGGCACGCGCCGTTCAAGGTCGTGTGCGCAGATCCTCCGTGGCCGTTCGGGGACTCTCTTCCCGGACCAGGGCGCGGCGCTGCGAAGCACTACGGCGTGCTCAGCTTGGACGACATCAGGAACCACAGGTTCGTCGGAGGCGAGGTGCTCGACCCGCGGCGCGACCTCGTCGCGGACGACGCATACCTGTTCCTGTGGCGCGTGAGTGCCGGGGCCGACATCGCCACGCTCACCTTCGCGGAGGAGGCATACCAGGTCGCCCGCGCGTGGGGCTTCGCGCCGAAGACCGAGGTCGTGCTGCGCAAGCAGACGAAGAACGGGAAGCGTCACTTCGGGATGGGCTGGCACATCCGCAACGAGCACGAGACCTGTGTCCTCGCGGTCCGCGGCAAGCCGAAGCCGCTGGTGCAGAACATCCGGTCGGTGATCGAGGCGCGGGTCTCGCGTCGTCACAGCGCCAAGCCCGAGGTGTTCTACACAGACATCGTGGAGAAGATCAGCGACGGGCCGTACGTCGAGCTGTTCGCGAGGAGCACGCGTCCCGGCTGGACCTGCCTCGGCGACGAGGTGCCGTGATGGCGACGTGGCAGGTCCTCCTGCTGCTCGGCCTGCTGTCGGCGGTCGTCTGGACCACGTCGACGCTGTTCGGAGGTCGGCGGCGCCTGCGCGGGGACAGCCGGGTCGGCCAGCTGGGCGCACCGAGCTGCTGGTGGTGCGGCGCCCGGCACGACGGCAGGATGTTCATCGACTGTCCGAGCCGCGAGGATTGACGTCATCTTTCTGTTGACGACGTCACCAGGATGAGGTAGCGTCTCCCGGATGAAGATATTCGGAGAAGAAGAGGTCGAGTGGCTCGACGGCATGTGCCAATTCCGGCACGTCCTCGTCGCCACCAGTCGAGGTAGCTGGAGCAGGCTGTGCTACGCCCTGCCCTCGGAGTACGAGACGGTCGAGCCGTCGCCGAGGCCGACGACGGATCCGGTCGTCTGGAAGCACGACCGGAGCAAGATCACCTGCGCCGGCTGCCTCGCGGTCCTCGACGGTGCCGTCGTCGAGCGCGTCCCGGTGCCGCTGTGACCGACGCCAGCGCGGCTGACGACCTGGTGGTGGCGGCGCAGCAGCAGCTCGACGAGCACAAGGCATGGCTCTGCCTGGAGATCTCCAGGATCCCATCCGACGTCGGGGTGGACGGCTCCAAGCCTGTGCTCTGCGCTCAGGCGCTCAGCATCGGGCTCCGCGTCGCGCGGACCAACGGGCGCGTCGTGTCCCTGATGTTTGAGTACCCGGACGAGCTGTACGCGTTCCTCATCTCCGGTCTCGCGCCACAGCACCTCCGCGCGTCGCTCGCCGGCGGCCACGTGGTCGACCTGAACAAGCCCGCGTCCACGCTCCGGCGCGCGCCGGACGGGGAGTAGCGGGAGTTATGTCTTCCGTAGACGACATCGAGCAGGTGAAGAAGCGCCTCCGCGAGCACGCCGGCAAGGGTGCGAGCAAAGGCAAGGCCGGCCGCGCGCCCATCACCTCGATCGCCAAGGTCGAGTCCGACCGCGGGCGCAAGAACAGCCGGGTCAAGGGTAACCGGGCCGAGCTCGACGTCGCCGAGATGTTCTCGCGGTGGAGCGGCGAGGTCGTCCGCCGCACGCCGGGCTCCGGCGGGTGGTCGAACGCGAAGTTCGGCGTGACCGCCGACCTCGTGTGCGCGAACCGAGCCTTCCCGTACTCAGTTGAGGTCAAACACAGGGAAAACTGGGTCCTCGACGACCTGGTCACTGGTGTTCGCCGTGAGCATGACAAGAGCATCGTCCAGTGGTGGAAGCAGTGCGTCGACTCGTGCCCGCGAGATGCTGCGCGTCAGCGCGATGGCATCCGCAGGGACGCCCCTTTCGCGAAGCTGCCGCTGCTCGTGTTCCGACGCAACCGGCAGCCGTGGCTCGTGATGATGAGCGAGGACACCACGTGCCAGGGAGGCGTCGGGGTCGGCCTGTTCGAGGTCCCGTGCTCGCCGCTCATCCGCATCGTGAAGGTGATGCTGCTCGAGGTGTTCCTCGACCTCGAGCCCGTCCCCGAGGGTCTCAAGAACTACAAAGAAGATTGACGCGAAGCTGTTCTCGAATACAACTGAGAGAAGGAGAACGACATGAACCGGATCATCGTGCTACTCACCGCAACGCTGTTCGCCTGCTACTACGAGCCGAACACAGAGGAGGTCGAACAGAATACCGTGTGTGCCCCGGCGGCGAGGTGCAACCCGATCATCTGCGTCAGGATCTTCAACGGGGTCCACTGCGACACACGAGATGAAGAGGCGAACGTCCAGTGCCGCAGGTCATCGTGCGGTCAGGCGTCGTTCTGCCCGACTCCTGTGTCGTTCACCAGCATGATCGACGACATCTCGTACACGTGCGAGCACACCGGGTGCGCCGGAAACCCTTGCCCGTTTCCAAGCGAGGACTACTGGAACTGCATGTACAACATATCGAACGCCAAGACGTTTCAGTGTCAGTACCAGGCTGAAGCTAAGTAACACACGACGTTAGCGCTGCACATGACTAGGAAGAGATGGGAGCCATGAGCACGAAGAGGATCGCCGAGATCCTGCACGTCGACGAGGTCAAGCTCTCGCACGGGCCCGATGGTGTCCTGATCTCCACTCGGGTCGACGACCTGTGGAAGCACATGGCGATCGACCACGAGGACCTCGGGACCGGCAAGCACAGGCTCGAGGTCCTCGTCAAGCACCTGGTGATCGCGGCTGACGAGAGCATTAAGCAGGACAACATCCGCAAGGGCCTCCCTCCATTCGCGTTCGACGGCGCCACGCGAGCGGCGGTGCGCGCCGACCAGGAAGCCAACCAGCGTCGCTGGGTCGAGCGGGCCGAGGCGGCAGTGCAGCAGGCCAATGAGCGCTTCGAGCGCAGAACCCAGGTTACGGGAGTCGATCAGTTTGCGTCGATGACTTCACTCGCCGCACTCCCCGAGCGCAATGAGGTTCCAGAGACTCAGGAGCGCGTCGCGATCGACCAGCTACCGAGCCGGTTCCACGCCATCATGGCTGAGCTCGAGGACCTGTGAGCTGGCGAGAGCTGTTCGGCGACGCGACCCCGGAGGACCTCGCCATCATGCTCGGCGTGGACGAGGTTACGTTGCTTGCGACGCAATCGATGGATATCGTGCTACGAGTTCGTCTGGGAGTGAACTTTACCCAGAGCAGTATAAGTTACCTAGAACTAGAGAAGAGCTTTACGGTATACCGCGTCAGGAGCATCGTGATCGACACGCTAAAAATCATGGCGCGGAAGCTTCGCCGCGGTCCTGTTCCTGAGCCGGTCCAGAGTGTGTTAACATATGTGCTCCCTGAGCAAGACACGACGCCGGGTGAGCAACATGCAGATCGGTTCGCGGCGATCGCGGAGGAGATGAAGGACACATGAGGCAGCTGAGGTACATCGACTACGACTGTCCGTCTTGCGGTGACGCATGCACGCGGTTCGTCTACTTCGACACAGAAGCTAGCGTGCCGACCGAGGCGCAGACCTGCCTCGAGCATGTGCAGCCAGAGGGTCACGCCATAGAGGGGACCTGCAGCAGCGTGCTCGTTCCGCGCGAGATGTCCGGGGTCGGCTACATGAAGACCATCACGAAGGGCAACGAGGACTTCTCCGAGCGCGAGCGCGAGCGCCTCGAGAAGCGGCAGGACGACCACTGGCGCCGGCAGGGTCGGGACGAGGCCATCGACCGCGAGCGCGCGTTCTTGAAGAAGAACGGCGCGGTCGGCGGGGTCCGGTGAGCCGAGCGTCCGAGAGCCGACCGCTGCGCGGCCATCGGGTCCTGAAGCACCACTACTACATCTCCGACGAGGACCTCCTGCGGGTCTGGGTCGAGTCGGCGACGCTGGAAGAGGTCGCGGACATGTGTGGCATCACCGTCAGCACCGTCTTGAACCGCATGACCAAGATGCGGAACCGAGGGGTCGAGGTCCCGAGGTGGCGCGACCTCCAGCGTCAGCGGCTGCTGGTCAGTCTTGGCGCCACGCCTTGACGGTGACCTGGACCGTCTGCCCGGTAGACGGCTGTGTCCCGGTGGGGTCGATCCACAGCGCCACGAACTGACGCTCGTGGAATTCGATGTACATCTGGTCCTGGTCGGTCGGCGAGTTCATCTGCAGAACACCGTGCGGCTTCGCGGTCGGCGGAGGCGGCGCGCCGAACCCGGTGACGTACTCGTAGTCGAACGTGTAGAGCACGCGAAGTCCGATCGGTGGCGCGGTTGTCCCGAACTCGAGGGAGAGGCGCTGGCCCTGCGCGACGAAGCCGAAGTAGCACTGGCCGCGCGGGTCGCGCGGGTCGAGGACCGGGGCGAACGGGGTGGGCGGGTTGAGGTCAACGAGGCGGAAGTAGTCGTTGGTGTGGTTCGTGGCTGTCATTTCGCGCGGGAAGGTACACGCAGGACCCGTTCTCCGCAGCTCGGCCTGGCACGAATGTAGGTAAATCTACCTGGTTCAGGTGGGGTGCACCGCTGGTGCACCTGCACCACTATGGGAAGTGGCCGAATATGCTGGATACCTGGTACAGATCGTGCCGGTTGCATGCGCCCTGACGCCCAGTTACGCTGGACTGGTGAGCAGGCGAAGACGCCGGAGACCTGTGGTGAAGATGGACCTCTACCGCAAGGCGAAGTGGATGGTGGCGAACGGCCTGCCGCCGGCGCACGTCGCCGCGCGCCTCGGCATCTCCCGCACAACCGGGCTGCGCTGGCGCCAGCTCATGGACCACGACGCGACCGTCAGCGAGCTCCGGCGCCGGGTGCTGCAGCTGCCGCCGCATTGCCGAGAGCAGATCGCCACGGCGATCCAGGACGCGAGGAGAGCAGCGTGAACGACGATTTGCATCTTGTGCCGTGCAGGCTGAGCGACTTAGGTCGTGGCGTTACCCTCCTCGTCTCGAGCAGCGCCGACGAACCGCTGCGCCCAGCTACGCGGTGGGAGCGCTTGAAGTACGCGGTGCTTCAGCCGCTGTTTCACACCACTCGTTGGTTTCGACCTCGGGTTACTGTGGTTAGGATCGGGGACGACGGGTGCGAGCTGACTTACGAGCGCTGGTCTTGGCTCCGCTGGTGCTGGGAGCAGGTGTCATGAGCTCGTCGAAGAAGGACCGGACCACGGCGCCTCGCATGGGATCGCGCCCGTCCAAGGCGAAGCACGTCGACGATCGCAACGTGGCGCCGCCGGCGGGCTACCGCGCCGCCGGCAAGCCCAAGCCGGGTGAGCACGCCATGCGCGATCAGCTCGCCCGGCGCTTGCCCCGCGTCAACGCCAACCTCTGCCAGAACCTGGACTGCGGTCACGCCCACGAGGCGCACGACCTGGACGACTCGTGCTCGGAATGCGAGTGCCGGGTCTGGACGCCGGTGGTACCTTCAGACGTCACCGAGGGCGGCTCCGAGCTTCCTTCGTCGCCGGCAGCATCACCAGGTGCTGCCGGCATCCTCGTCCTGGCCGACCTGGACGCACCTCCTCCGGCCGACCCGTGGTGGACGCCGGAGCGCGAGCGCGCGTTCTCCCTCACCCTCCAGGGCGCGCCTCAACACGTCGTCGCCGGCGAGCTCGGTCGCGACCGCCACACGGTCGCCCGGTGGGTGGAGGACGACCGCTTCGTGCAGCGGCTGTTCGACGAGAACGCGTCGCGGTTCAAGGCGTCGCGCCAGCGCCGAGCGGTCCAGACCGTGCGGCTCACCGACAAGGCTGAGAGCCTCGCGGTCAAGATGCTCGACAAGGCGATCAAGCTGGCCGAGAAGGGCGAGGACCAGCTCGGGGTCCGCCTCGCCGCGCGCGACTGGCTGCAGGAGTTTCGTGAGAACTCGCGGCGCGAGGACGAGATCTACGGGATCGCCGGCTCGAAGGTCGACGTCAACGTGCACGGCAACGTCCAGCACCAGCACCGCGGCAAGGTCGACGTGAGCTTCAAGGCGTTCCTGACGACGTCACTGGAGAACGTCGGCGTCGACCTGGGCAAGGAGGAGGTCGCCGCCGACCGCGCGGACGCGGCGCTGGTCGCGGTCACCGAGCGGGCGCTGCTCGAGGGGACCTTCCTGGACGAGCTGGTCGAGCGCGAGAAGGAGCAGAGGCTCGCGCCCATGCTCGCCGACCGCTAGCGGTTGCACCAGCACTCGCAGCCGGTCACGAAGCACCTCGGCTGCAACGCGCCGGCCGCGTGCTCAGCGCTGCACGTCTTGCACTTGAGCTGTGCTTCTTCCCGCAAGCCTGCACCTCGCAGCTTCATGGCCGCCGCTCGGCAGACGTTGCAGTCCGGCTCGAGGTCGTTGTTGTCGGGTTCGAGCGTCGCCGCGCTGGAGACCAGTCGTCCACACAGCGTGCGGTGCTGGTCTACCGTCTCGTGCGAGATGCACGGCGCTGTGTCACTGCGGAACGAGCTCGTGAACACCACGTAGAAGCGGGTCACCGGAGCTACTCGGTAGGTGTCCGCGGCTCGGCCGCCGGTTGCCAGAGAGGGTCGAGGAGGACGCGGCACGCGTCGGCGAAGTCCACCCACTCAGGCAGATCCGGGTCGCAGGCCCCGCGCGCCCTCGCGCGGAGCAGCTTGAAGTGCCGGTGGAACCAGTCCCCGTCCCATGGCATCCCAGGACACGAGAGCCGGTACGAGACCACGGACATCCGGGCGATGCGCCCGGCGAACAGGTCGGCCGTCACCACCGCTGACCCATCGCCGCGGAGTGGCGGACCTTCGCCGAGATCCGGCACTCATCAACGACCCGCGCGACCTCCCCGTTCGCGTGGGCCGCCCACCGGGCGACCGACTTGGCTCGGTGCATCAGCTTGAGGTCGGACGCCATCTTCATGTCGACGCCGATCTTCTTCCAGTAGTTCATCGTGTTCCTTTCGCGGGGCAGAGCTTGTTGCCCGCGTTGTGCCCCAGCACCCCGCAGGCTCGGCAGGTGATCTTTGCCCGGTGAGGAGCCGGACCCTTCGGTTTGACCTCGCTGACGAGGCCGGAACTGATCTTCCACGAGGATGACGGCTTCGGGAGCGTCACCGCGGCCTCGGGTGCCCGCCGACCACGTGGTCGACGACCACCGTGCAGGCTCGCGTGGGCTCTTCCCAGCGCGCCGCCGGGACCTCCTGCAGGGCATTCGCGGTCCTGGCCTGCTCCGTCGCGAGCTGGCCGCGGAGCAGGTCGTTGTCCCTCGCGAGCTGACCCGCGTCGTACTTCGCGACGTCGAGCTCGCCTCGGAGGCTCTTGACCTCGTGGTCAGCCGCGTCGAGCAGCGTGAGCACCGTGAGCAGCTGGGAGCAGAGCGCGGAGACGTCGGCCTGGTGGTAGAGGTGCGTCGCCGCCGCCATCCGGTCGAGCCCGTCGCACAGGCGCGCCACCAGGCGACCGCCGCGGGACTCGTCGCCGCGCAGGAGCTCCGTGCCTCGGCGCGCGAGCACGCGCAGCCGGCGCACGTCGTCGCGGTCGACGGCGGTGATCCGCCTCGCCTCCTGGTCAGCCTGGGCGACGAGCGCGGCTGACCGGCGGAGGCGGCCCCGCGGGGTCTCGGCCGGCACGCGGGTCGCGAATAGGTCGGTTCGGGTGTGTACTGACATCTGGTCTTGGTCCTTTACTTCTGTCTGTCTGCTTGCAACCGGAGCGCATCGTCGATGCGCCGGTCTAATATGATGTCCCCAGTGCCACGGTCCAGGACAGCGTGGTCTACGAAGAGGTACGTCGAGGCGACGTTCAGTGACCTGCGGACACCGAGCACGTTTCTCGGGAACGGCACGCCCAGCCGCTGTCGCCACCCTCTCACCAGCTCCCGCATCTCTAGCTCATGTGCGGCAGAGGTCCCGCACACGATCATTGTAGGTAGGTTGTCCCTGAGACACTCGGCGAACGCGCGCACGAGGCCGCGCCACGTTCTTCCGGTTCTGCGACCGACTCCAGAATCCCATGGGTATGGTCCAGCCATGTACCTATTATTCTGGTCCGCGGCGAACACGTCGAAGTCCACCAGGTCGAGCTGGTCGCGGATCTCGTCAGCTAGCGCGTCGATCTCGGCACGTCTGCGGTCATTGCGGGTGAACCGCGGGCGGGTTGTGCGGGACACGTCGAAGACCCGGACACCGGGTACCTCCACTTCTGGTTTCGCGGTTATGGGCAGCTTCGGCGGCGGGAACATCGTGTGGAGCGTGAGCTGGCGGCACACCACGCAGTGCAGGTTGAGCTCTGACAAGCTCATCGTGACCAGCTCCCGTCGACCGCACCTGCCGCACCTGTACTCCGCGCACCTCGTCGACGGGGAGATCTTGTAGGTCGGTCCCGGCGGAGGGCACCCGAGGCACACAGCGATGGTTGCAACGGGCTCGAGGGCGCGGCGCAGCGCGAACGCTCCCCCCTCGCATCTCGGGCACATAGGATAATCGGTCTGATCGCGCAGCACGGTTTCAGTCGGGGGAAGAGTTGAGCTCAACTCTTCGTCCACCACGATCTGGGCGCTCGGCACCGGCGGAGGTTCGGACGTGGTGAGCAGGTCGATGAGGGAGAAGGCGACCCCTCCGGTGAGCTTCGTAG
>Ga0137403_10004481_pt1 | contig 15085 bp, 11 predicted proteins | sample CZOMad2_1_16fung_FD_122057 | JGI IMG/M metagenome (GOLD analysis project Ga0137403, IMG submission 122057) | Vadose zone soil fungal communities from Angelo Coast Range Reserve, California, USA - CZOMad2_1_16fungal (Hybrid Assembly) | ecosystem: Environmental > Terrestrial > Soil > Vadose zone... | reverse complement strand
CGCAAGCTCTTGCTCCAATTCTGAGAGCTGCTCGGTCGCGCCTTCCAAGGTCTGTGTAAAACCTTTCTCATCAAGCTGCTTGCAGATTTGAGACATTGGCGCGGCCCCGAGATTTGCGCTCGCTCCCAGGAGTTTGTGCGCCAGTCTTCTCACTTCTTCTGCGTCATTTTTTCCCACAGCAGTGTGTAATTGCGCAATCAGTTCTTTGGCTTGATCGACAAACTGGTCGAACAGTTCCGACAATACCGCTTCATCCGGAATGAGGCTTCGCAGCCGTGCCATGTCATTCACACCAATGACCGGGTGCGCCTCAAGTTCCGTTTTATGCTTCTCGGGTTTACCGTTCTGGCGACAAAGGCCGACCCATCGGTTTAGTGTGCGGGCAAAATCTTCAAGACGAAGTGGCTTACTTACATAATCATCCATTCCCGCTCTTAGACACTCTTGACGGTCACCCTCAAGCGCGCGCGCAGTCATTGCCACGATAGGAATGCGCTGCGAGCCATTTTCTCGTTGCCTTATCTCGGCAGTGGCTTTGAATCCATCCATCACGGGCATTTCGCAATCCATGAACACGAGGTCATAAGGACGTATGCGCGTCATCTCGACTGCTTCTCTACCATCGCCGGCCAGATCCACCCGACAGCCCAGCCGTTGCAGAGCCAGCTGAGCCACTTTTTGATTGATTGCGTTGTCGTCGACCACCAGTACGTGGGCATTACTTTTCTCAAACGGGACGTTGCGCCCGCTACGCGACGCCCGATCCGTAATGATCTCTGCCGAGGTCGCGGACTCTGTGGCCCAAACACTTGCGAGTGTGTCCATTAGTTGTGATTGGCGGACGGGCTTCGTGAGATACGCTGCGAACCCCACTTGTTTTGCACGGTCAATATCTCCTTGATGGCGAACCGAGGTGAGCAAGACAAGTTTAATCATTTTCAGCGAGGCATCAGCTTTAATGAGTTTGCCGAGTGTTAAGCCATTCATTTCCGGCAACTTGTAATCAATAAGCACGATTTGATATGGATCTCCCGCCTCATATTCCGTTCGTAACCGTTTGAGAGCTTCCTTGCCCGATTCACAACTGCCATTACGCATGCGCCAACTTATTATTTGTTCATGAAGTACGCGTCGGTTAATTTCATTTTCAGAAACGATCATTATTCGGACATCAGCGAGCTCGGCAGGGCCGGTCATCCTTTGCGCGTTTGGATCCAGAGGCAGTGCCAAGTTAAACCAAAAAGTTGAGCCTTTCCGCGCCTCGCTGTAGACGCCGGCCTTACCACCCATTCTTTCGACCAGTCTTTTCGTAATCGCCAAGCCCAAACCCGTGCCTCCATAGCTGCGCGTGATGGAATTATCTACCTGAGTGAATCTTTCAAAGATGTGATCGAGTTTATCGGAGGGAATGCCGATGCCGCTATCAGTGACAGAGAACTTGAAATCTCTTTGCCCGCTGCCCTGCTCCTCGTTCTCGACGTCGAGATAGACATAGCCCCGCTCGGTAAACTTGATCGCGTTGGAAAGAAGATTGAGCAGACATTGGCGGATACGGCCGGGATCGCCGACAACCTGACGCAGCGCGGTTGGCGAATAACGAACAATAAGGTCGAGATTCTTCTCCTCAGCTCTTACCGTGACGATGCCGATTACTTCTTCGACCAGGGCGCGTAAATCAAATGACACCTGCTCAATTTCAAGTTTGCCCGCTTCAATCTTCGAAAAATCGAGAATGTCATTGATAATCGATAATAAGGATTCAGCGCTCGCGCGCCATTTCAGCAAGCTCGCGTTCGGATTTATTCAGCTCGCTATCGAGCAACAAACCCAACATGCCCGTCACGCCGTTTAGTGGCGTTCTTATCTCATGGCTCATGTTGGCAAGGAATTCACTCTTCGAACGATTGGCGGCCTCCGCTTGCTCCTTGGCACGGTGGAGTTCATCCTGCGTTCTCGTGCGTTCACTAATCTCCAGCAACAGCGATCGGTTCTTACTCTCTAAATTCTCAGCCATTTTGTTTATAGAGCGAGCGACATCGCCAATCTCATCTTTACCCGGACTTCGGAATCTCACAGTAAGATCACCTTCGCCGAGTTTTCTGGTAACCGAGGACAAGATAATCAACGGACGAATAAGACCCCGCTGCGCAACAACGGATTGGATTGCGCCCACAGCTGTGGTAAGTCCGATTAGAACAAACATGATCTCAAGGAACTGCTGCTTCACCTGCCGATCAATGGTCCAGACCGGTACCACAATCGAAACTGCGCCAGCTACATTGCTTTTCCTGGATGGATCATAGGCGCCCATCAACGGGCTGGTGACACGCAAATACTGAAGGCCATCAGTTTTGTAAAAGTAAGATTGAGATTGAGCCTTGTTCACGACTTCAGCAAAAACTTTCCTATCACCTGCCTGATCCACCATTGCCGGATCTGAGTCAGCTATGTTCCGCAGGGCGTAATCCACTACGCTCAACTGGGAAACAGTTGGAAGCGACTCGTCGAAGCGGGAAATGACGGGCTGCAATGAGTTCGCATTTAAAAGTTGGGGATTCTCAACTAGAAGTTGTTGGAGAAGTTCGGCTAGACTCGCGGCTGATTCCTCCGCCCGTTTATACAGCCCGTTACGGACAACGTTAAATTCAAACACGGCGAACGACGCTAAGAGCAGGACGAAAAGAGCTAGCTGAAAACCCAAATATTTTCGCTTAATGGACAAAGGGTTGCGCGCGAGAAGCTGGTTCGGGTGATGCTGGGAACGGGATTGTGTGGGAGGAGCCATTTTGCGTTTCTGTTTCGCTCGCGGCTTGAGGCCGGTGGTGCTGACAGACAGTTATCACCTTCCGGAGAGTTCTCTGGCTATGGGGAGAACAACGAAGTCTGTCGGGGAATTCCCTGACTATTGGAAGAGAGAGATCCTAGGATGTGAATAAGAGCGCAAAAACCGGATGAAGACTAGGTATCCTGGAGCCACCCCTGGTGAACGGCATAGCGAACAATTTCAGTGCGACTCCTGAGTTCCAGCTTGTCAGCTAGCCGCGCCTTGTACGTTTCCACTGTCTTAACACTAATGCGAAGCTGCGCAGCGATCTCTTTATTGCTGTACCCCCAAGCCACCAGGCGCAGCACCTCTGCTTCCCGCTCGCTTAATTCTTTGCTGTCCGAGGCGTCCTGTCGACGAGGCTTTCGCATGGAACTGCTTAGGACCTCGCCCGCTAAAGTTGGATCAATGTATGATCCATTGGTGGCGACTACTCGGATTGCCTGGATTAGCTCGAGGGTCGCGGCGCGCTTGAGCACGAACCCTGAGGCGCCCGCTTCGATCAGGTGCCGCAAATATCCCTTATCTTCGTGAGCAGTAAGCGCCAGTACTTTTATCTGAGGACATAATTCCTTGAGGCGCTTGGTGGCCTGCGCACCGTTCATTTCCGGCATTGAAATGTCCATCACCACTACATCCGGAAGTAGCTCCCTCGACTTCAGACATGCGGTGCGGCCATTGTCCGCTTCACCCACCACCTCCATATCCGGTTGCGCGTTTACCAGGGCTTTAAGTCCATCCCGCAACACCGCATGGTCATCGGCTAAGAAGATGCGTAGCTTGTGCATAAATGAGCAGCCTCCTGGTCTGAGCCTGATGCGGGAATTCGTACAAAGAGTGTGGTGCCAAAGCCGGGAGTAGACTCGATATTTAGCGACCCCCCGACAAGCGCAATTCGCTCTTGCATCCCAAGTAATCCCAAGCGGCGATCTTTAACCGGCGCACTGATCAAAGCCTCGGTATCAAAACCGCTCCCGTTATCTTCAATGATGGCCTGTAACCGATTGTCACGAAACTCTACAATCACGCTAACGTTGCGTGCGTTAGAATGCTTATGCACGTTAGTGAGCGCTTCCTGCACAATGCGATACACCGTTGTTTCGATGTGTGTCGGCAAACGTTCGCCTAACCCCGCGCTGTGCAGGTCTGCGGGTATTCTGCTTCGCTCGCTCCATTCTTCTAAATAATTTGATAGAGCAGTCTCAAGGCCAAGGTCATCCAGCGCTGTGGGACGCAGGTCCATTGCCACAGTGTGCACTTGCTGCGCCAGTTGATTGGCAAGCTCGTGCAAATGATGCAAACGAAGTCCGCCTGCATGTTGACTCGGATCCGCGTTTTCCATTGATTTGAGTCCCAGCATAAGAGCGGCCAGGGATTGACCCATTTGGTCGTGCAGTTCGCGCGAAAGCCGGTGTCGTTCCTCTTCCTGTAGGGTCACCAATCGCAACTGTAGTTGTCGGCGCTCCTGCTTCGCTTGCTCCTGTTCGGTAATGTCTCGATCCGACCCGCGATAACCTAAAAGATTTCCGTTTGAATCGAGGATGGGGAGCGCATTACTCTCAAGGTGTCGATACGTGCCGTTTTTGTGTTTCCACCGCATCACCAATCCGGACCAACCAGTCTTTTGGATAACAGCCTCAGCCAACCTGGTCAAAAGGAGTTGCCGATCAGATTCATGCATGAGTAGCGCCCAACATCTGCCAAGGAGCTCCTCCGGGCGGTATCCGAGAATTACCCTAACAGCAGGGTTGCTATAAGTGAGTTCTCCGCGCAGGTCGATCGACCAAATCCATTCATTCGTAGTTTCAACGATCGAGCGAAACTTTTCTTCACTCTCGCGCAGCGCCTCCTGCGCACGCTTGCGTTCAATCGCATGGCGGATGGCTCGTATCAAGGTGCGACGGTCAGCGTGGCCTTTGACCAAATAATCTTGCGCCCCCTGTCGTAATGTGCTGACCGCCACTGCCTCATCGTCAAGTCCGGTCATAACGATGATAGGCACGTTCGGGGATTGTGCCCGGGCAGCGGCAACAGTCTCGAGACCCTGGCTGTCCGGCAACGAAAGATCGAGGAGGACAACGTCAATGTCTTTTTGAGCCAGGCGCTTCAGACCCCCGGCAAGCGTGCCGGCGCTTTCTAGATAAAAGATAGGCTCTTCAGCCGGACCTTTCCCGTTAGCAGCAAGTGCCGCCCGCAGTAACTGAGCATCAATAACGTTGTCCTCAATTAGAAGGACCTTGAAGCTCTTAGCCTGGTCAGAGACTGCCGGTGAACCGAGCGTGGGTGGGTCTGGAGAGAGTTTGATCGTGGTGTCCGCTGAGGTGAGCACAAAATTGCATTCCTTGTTTGCTGCGTACCCCCGCGAATTCTCTGCAAGGGGTCTTGTAATACTTTTATTTATCGCCGGTGACGCTGGCTATCAGGAAAACAGTGCAAGAGGTCGGGGAATCCCCTGACCTAGCTCTGGGCATGTTGAACAAGGGATTGGAGGTGAGGTCTCTAATTTACGAGTCTTGCAGCCATCCTTGCCGAACTGCATAACGTACAATTTCAGTGCGGCTTTTGAGTTCCAGCTTCTCCATTACGTTAGTCTTGTGAGACTCGACCGTCTTGACACTAATATCAAGTTGGCTTGCGATCTCCTTATTGGCATAGCCCTGGGCAATGAGGCGTATCACCTGTTCTTCCCGGCTCGTCAGATCACGTTGCCGCGTCGCTCCCCTCAGGAATTGGTTGCGAACGTAACCCTCAGCGATCTTTTCAGTCATCTCCTGATCAACATACACATTCCCTGCGGCGACCACTCGTAAGGCTTCGATCAACTCCTTAGCTGCCGACATTTTAAGCACGTACCCCAAAGCGCCAACTTTAAGCAACTGGTCCAGGTAAGCCTTGTCCTTATAAGCAGTGAGCGCCAGCACTCTTACTTGAGGACACTCTCGCTTGAGAATCTCAGTAGCCTGGACGCCATTAAGCTCAGGCATAGAGACATCCATGACCACGACATCGGGTAAAAGCTCCTTAACTTTCAACCAGGCGGTGCGCCCGTTGTCAGCTTCTCCCACGACTTCCATGTCAGCTTGAGCGTTTACAAGTGCTTTAAGTCCGTCACGCAGGACTGCATGGTCATCTGCTAAGAAGATTCGTAGTTTCGTCACTTAGTATGTGCCTCCGACTGCTCACTTCAGACTGGAATATGGATAATAACAGTTGTGCCAGAGCCCGGCGTGGATTCAATATTCAAATCCCCCTCCAGCAATGCTACTCGTTCTTGCATTCCCACCAACCCTAACCTGCGATCTTCATTAGTTGCACTCAGCATCCTTTCGGCATCGAAACCAATGCCGTCGTCTTCGATGATAGCCTGCACCCTGTTACTGCGATGTTCGACGATGACGCTGACGTTTTGTGCGTTTGCGTGCTTAACTACATTCGTCAACGCTTCCTGAACGATGCGATAAACCGCTGTCTCGATTTGTCTGGGGAGGCGTTCCTTCATAAGACCATTACAATGGAAGTCTGCGCGTATCTTCGTGCGGTCCGACCATTCTTCCAAATAATTTGACAACGCTGTGTGGAGACCAAGATCGTCAAGCGCAGTAGGCCGTAGATTGGCAGCCAGGTGATGAACATCGTGCGCAAGTTGATTGGTGAGTTCTTGCAACTGCCGCAGTCGGTTGCGAGGGGACTCTCTAAGCTGATCAGAATCTTCGATCGACTTCAGCCCGAGCATAAGTGCCGCCAGAGACTGGCCCGTCTGATCATGAAGTTCGCGAGACAGTCGCAGCTGTTCTTCCTCCTGCGCCGTGACCAGCCGCCGCAACAACTGCATTCGCGAGGCTTCGTCGTGCTTACGTTGGGTGATGTCAGTAACCAAGCCTCGAGTCCCCATAAATTGATCGCCATGAAAGATGGGCCGGCTCGATTTTCGCACCCAACGGATGCCGCCAGCTTTGTCCACTACTCGAAATTCGAGTGCCTCACTAATACCCGAGGCACTCTGTTGAAAATTGTGGAGTGCAAAAAGCTCGTCTTCAGGGTGTAAAAACTTAGTAAACGGTTGTCCAATGATGTCGGAAGCGCTGAGGCCAATCGTGCGCTCCACAGCCTGACTGATATAGGTAATTACACCTTTATCATCGGTCGCATAGATTATGTCGTTAATGCTTTCGACCAGCTCGCTGTATTGCTCTTCGCTCTGCCTGAGCGCGTCTTCTATCCGTTTGCGATCAGTGATGTCCCGCGTAACTTCCGAGAAACCCCGCAAGTTTCCGCACTCGTCTCTCAATGCTGTTATGATGACGTTGGCCCAGAAGCGCGACCCATCCTTACGCACACGCCAGCCCTCATCCTCAGACCACCCTTCGTCCTCTGCAACTCTTAATTCTCGCGCTGGCTTGCCGGCCTGAATGTCTTCTCGGGGATAAAAACAGGAGAAATGTTTGCCAATGATCTCTTCCTGGGCATAACCTTTTACGCGTTTCGCACCTTCGTTCCAACTTACTACATTCCCGTCGGCATCGAGCATGAAGATCGCATAATCTTTAACACCCGCAACTATGAGTCGCCAGCGTTCTTCGCTTTGCCTCAATGACTCCTGAGCCCGCTTACGGACAAATGCAGTGGCAAAGATTTCCCCTACTAGTCGCAGGCGTCCCACAATCTCGTCAGGCCATTCCGAGTGGGTGCGTATTGAGGCGAAAGAGATGGTGCATACTACTGAGTTGTCGATTATGATCGGGATTGACAGATTCGATTTGACTCCCAACTCGATGGCATACTGTCGTTCCATAACGGCTTCGTCAGGTATGTCTTCCGGGATGCGCGACCAGCGGACGATATTTCCCGAACGAAGTTTTTCCGTTACCCAGGGAAACTGCTCATTCAACCGAGCGGCGACCTGCAGCGGTTTGACTCCGGGCACCGAGTAGGAATGTCTTCGATAAAATTGACCGTTTTCTTCAAAATCGGAGAAAGTGACGCGGTCAATCCCCAAAAAGTTGACGAGGCGCCGAATCCACTCTTCGATCGCCTCATCAACGCGATGCGAGGGCAAGTTAGCAAAGGCGGCCGAGAGTTCGGTTAAGAATGTTTCAAAACGTAGACGCTCGGCAAGCGCGGACTCCGCCCTTTTACGTTCCGCAATTTCATCTCGAAGAAACGAGTTGGCTGCTACCAATTCAGCCGTGCGTTGCGCGACTCGTTTTTCCAGTTCGTCATGAGCCCGGCGTAGCTCTTCTTCAGCTTGCTTCCGCTGAGTAACGTCGCGGAGTATAGACAAATGACGATTAGGAAGAAACCTGGCCTTTGCCCGGTATTCAAGTTCCCGCGTGGTTCCGTCGGGTCGATAAAGGCGAAAGTCTCCTGACTGTTCACCTTCCTCGACAAATGCTTGCCACGCTTTTTCAGCTTCGCCATAGCGGCCAGGCTCGACGAAATCCGAAAGCTTGCGCTCCAGCATCTCTTCTCTTGAGACTCCAAACATCGCACAGGCAGAGGGGTTAGCATCAACGCAATGTGCGTTGTCATCCGCAATTAACATTGCGTCCAACGCGTTATCAAAAGCCGCTCTAAACCTTTCTTCGCTTCTCTTAAGCGCCTCTTCTGTTTGCCTCATTCGCAGCAACGCTTTTACATGTGCCAGGAGCGTGCGCACATCGAAGGGCTTGGTCAAATAACCATCAGCCCCTGCCTCGAGACCTTCGGCCTCGTTATCAGCAGAAGTTCGCCTGCCAGAGACGTTTATTACCGGAATCGCGGCTGTCTGCTCGTTGGACTTTATTGTCTTACAAACTTCAATACCATCCAGATCCGGCAGCATCACATCCAACAAAACAAGATCCGGCAACTGTTCGGCAACCAGGCACAGGCATTCGCGGCCAGTGGTTGCTTGTAAAACTTTGTAGCCGGCCTCCCGTAGCCAGAGCGAGTAAAGCTCAAGCAAGTCCAGCGTGTCATCGACGATGAGGATTGTGGTGGTAGTGTTCATTCGAACCTCGATGAGTTAGTTTATCAAATGAAAAAGCTTGCAGCGAAATCATTGATTAATTTTAAGAACTTCGCCTGATCGGAGATTAATACTGAAGGATTTTCGCGCGGAAAGTGATGCGCTGGCTTTGCTCAGGACAGGGCACTGAGATTCAGACCGTTCCAGTTACTGCGTGCCTGGCTACACAAGCAAGCAATTCTTCGGAACCAACATTAAGGTTTAAGTAATCATCAACCAGGGAAGCCAGCGGTTGCTCATCAAGGCCAATGGGGGGAACAGTTCCAAGCAAAACTATTGGTCTGGATTTGGCGCCCACAAGTGCGCGCAGGCGAGATGCAGTTTGTAGGCCATCGAGTTTTGGCATCACAATAGCCATAAGCACTAGATCAGGGTCAACAGATGTTGCCAGCTCTAACGCGCCCTCGCCTGATGCGGCTGTGATGACATGGTAGCCGGCTTGAGAAAGGATGTCAGAAAAGCGGTCGCGCAATTCTGATGAGCTGATCACGATGAGGATTGACTTCATGAGCATTTCCTCCCGGGAATAGAGGAATCTCGGGGACGCGCAATTTATAAAGCAACACGAGGAAGTAGTCAATGATTTAATTCCATCGCTTACAGGAAAGAAGCATTTGTTGCAATCAGGACATCGGTTGGTGCGATTTTTGTCAGCCAGGGGTTCAAGCGTCTGTTCAATCACCAAAGCCCACAAAGTTCGCCGGACTGTTCTACCATTCGAATGACGACGGAGGGCGATTGAGTCTTAGACGGCCTGGTCACGAACTGGATTAGTTTGACGGCTAGAGACAGGCTACACAGGACTGGATCACATAGTCTTGGTACATGACTTGATTTTCAGGCATTGCCCGGGTCCGCGATTCTCAATCTGACAGCGGCGGATCTTGAAGACAACGGCTATTGCAGTAACGGTGGAGTAACGTTCGCAGGTTAATGGAAAGAAAGAAGGGGAGCAAAAAGCTGCTCCCCTTTTTAGCTTTACCGGTTGTTAGCGTCGGCAAAGTTAGTAGTCAGCCAACTAGAAGATGAACTTCACTGCCAGTTGCACATTCCGGCGTTCGAGGTTGCCGCTGGTAAAGACGCCACGCTGCGCCGGTATAAAGCTCGGCGTAGGATTGCCTGCAGCATCGGTGAAGCCGCTAATGTCCAACGAGCCCGGTACGATGAACAGGTTCGCATGGTTGAAGACGTTAAAGGCTTCCAGGCGAAGCTGCATGCTGTATGTCTCGTTTAACTTGATCCGCTTGTACAGACCCAGGTCAGCGTTCCAATAGCCCGGGCCGCGGAAAGCATTACGCTTTGACATCTCGGCTGGGAACGGACCAACCACGCCATTTCCGCTCAGCGGATTCACGAACGGATTAGCGGCCGGCAGTTGAATATAGTTGAACGAGTTAGCTCCTACCGACTGTAGACTGCCGGAGGAGGAAGTGACTGCGCCGGTGCTCGGCACGTAACGCGGGCAAGCGCCGCTGCTGGCCGTCGTGCAGTCAAAGACCGTGAACGGATTGCCGCTCCGCGCACTAAAGATGCCCGTCAGCGAAAAACCACCAAGGACGTTCCTGACAAAGCTGCTGTCAGCCTTCTTGAAGAACGGGATTTCATAGTTGAAGCTGGTCACAAAGCGGTGACGCGCATCGAAATCTGCATAGCCATAATCGAGCTTCGGATCAAATGGGTCGAGCAAACCCAGACTCGCATTCGCATTTGAATCGCTGAACGTCGAACTGAGATTGTCCTTTGCGATTGATAAGCTGTAACGCGCCGTGAACCCCAAGCCCTGGTTGCGGAAGTTGTTGCTGGTGATTCCCATGATCAGAGCATTGTAGTTTGAGAAGCCGTTGTTGGCGCGGGTGTTGATGTTTGTGTATTGGCCATTGAGGCGTGTCGAAGTGCCGCCCGTCGGCGTAATGGCACGGCTGCCGAGATAGACCAGTCCGGTGCCGGTGCGATTGATGTTCTCCAGTGAATAGAGGGCGCGCCCCGCCGAACCGGAGTACTCAACTGAGGCAACAGTACCTGTTCCCAGTTCGTGTTCGAATGCCGCGCTCCAGAAGTGGGCGTAGGCGTTGACGATATCTTGCCGAACATGCCGTAGACTCGCGCCAGGTAGACGAATCGTCGTGCCACTTCCCGCCAACGGTCCAGCGTTGTCACGCGAGATCGATAACGAAGGCACCTCGACACCGGCCGTGAGCGCTATCACTGTCTGTGCCGGGGGATTCTGGATCACGTTGAATGTCACATTTCCGAAGTTTCGCTCGTAAGACATTCCATAACCACCGCGAAAAGAAGTTTTCCCGTCGCCGAAGACGTCCCAGGCGAAGCCTAAGCGTGGGGCGAAGTTGTTCCAGTCTTTCTGCCACAACCCACCGACCGGGCTATTCTGCGCGATCTGCACACTGCCGTTGCGGATACGTTCCTGCAACGTGCTGCCGGAACCAAAATAGAAGTTGGAATCGAGTTCCGGGTTCTTGTTGTGCTGCACGCCGTAAAACTCGTAGCGCAGTCCAAGGTTCAACGTTACGGACGAACCAATGCGCCAGGCGTCGTTAACGTAGGCGGCCCACTCGTTGTAAACGTTGCTGCGGCTGAACGACGGTGCACTAAGAGGTGTGGTCACCAGGCTTCCAGGAAAGCCGCCCTGCGGATCGACAGCGCCCTGAAACTTCACGAGTTGTCCCGCTACGAGGTTGTTGTAGGCTTGGACATTGTTGTTGCCGAGCGTTTGCACAGAATTAAGAAAAGCGCCGAAGGTTCGGTTTTGCTGAATGTTGAAGAACTGCCCACCAAACCGAAACTGGTGATGGCCTGTCAGGTAGTTCAAGTCCTGATAGATCTGAAGCTGATTACTTGGACCATTGGCTGGGATCGCGCTGCCGGGAGTGAAGGGAAGGTAACCCGGGTACGCAACACTGACCGGAGTGTTCTGATCAACGTTAACCGCAAAAGTCTCGTTCATGTAAAGCGTTGGACCGGGCGGTTGATCACCAAGCGGGTTGCCGGTGTTGACGCGGTTGAAAGCCAGCTTCGTTGCCGACACAAATTTTGGTGAGAAGGTGTGCGTCAGCGAGGCGAGAAAGTTTTGGTTGTAGGCGGTGGTGCCGGTGTTGAAGCCTTCATAGGGACTGTTGGCTCCCGTACCGGGCAATGTAATGTTGTCTTGCAGCGCATAGCGGCCATAAATCTGCGTCTTGTCGCTTAGGATCCAGTCGACTCGAGTTACTGTCGAAAGATCGTTCTGCGGGAAACCGCCGCCAAGATCTGTCGGGACCGAATAAGCGACTTCCTGAAACGCCGGAGTGCTGCCCGGAACGCCGGTGATTCCAAGCTCGCTCGCCGTGCGAATTCTGCCGGTTGGCCGAGCGGCGAGCGTATAGCCGCTGAAAAAGTCTCGTGTGGCCGGGGCTGACAGGTTGATTAACTGCTGAGTTGGCACGAATGCCAGCAACTCACCCTGGCTGCGTACTCGCGTCCACTCACTGCTGTTAAAGAAGAACAGCTTGTCCTTGATTATGCGTCCGCCAATTGAGTAGCCGAACTGGTTACGCGTAAAAACTCCACGCGGAACGTCGGTGGCATTGTTGGCGAAGCCGTTCGAAGCCAGTCTCGAGAGCCGGTTGAATGCGTATACCGTGCCGTGGAATTCGTTGCTGCCCCCGCGCGTCGCCACATTGACGATGCCGCCGGTCGCGCGCCCGTACTCTGACGAGAAATTGCTTGTGATTACGCGAAACTCCTGTACGGAGTCGAGCGGGATGTTCTGGCCGATGACCGCCGTGTAAGAATCATTATTGTCCGCGCCATCAAGCAGGACGTTGGTGCTGGCTGCGCGCTGACCGTTCAAAGATGCCCCCGCGCCGCGAAAAGTGGACGTTCCAGCAGTGCCATTCTGCGAAGTGCTCGGATCGTCTGTGGTTGCATTGCCGGACAACTGGACGAGGTTGTAAGGGTTGCGTGTCACCGTCGGTAACTCGCGAATCTGCGTCCCGCTTACCACGTTCGACAACTCCTGAGTCTGTGTGTTGACCTCGACGCCGGCGTTGTCGACAACGTCAATCGTCGCGGTACTGATGCCTGAAACTGAAAGCGCTGTCTCAAGCGACGCTTTTGCGCCGACCGTCACTTGCACGCGCTGTGTGGACTTGGCAAAGTTTGCTGCCTCCACAACTACTTCATAGACGCCGGGCTGCAAATTTGTGATTGTATAGACTCCTTCGTCATTCGTGGTTGCCGTGCGTTGCGCCCCTGTTTCCACGGAGCTGAGAGTGACGGCGGCTCCAGTAACAACTGCTCCGTTCGGGTCAGTAACTTTGCCTGTGATCTGGCCGGTCTCACTCTGGGCAAGCCCGGACCCGACCATCATTAGGACGGCGAAAACTGCGGACAGCAAAAGCAGCCCACCGTTTGCCGCGCGTCTAAATTTACTCTTGTTCATGATCATTTCCTTTCTCAACTTTCCGGGAAACGAAGCACGCCGTTTTAGCAGCTGGTAGTTCTGGGAAGAAAGGAACTAACAAACGATAGGCAGCTTCTGGATTTATTGATCCGTTAGCCGGCGAGGTACATGCAGGAGGACTTGGCTCCGATTATTCGGATGACCGGCTACTCAGCTTCAAGCTGATGTCGCTTGAGAAGTGCAATGAGTGTGCCTTTGGCATCGCACTATGATTAGGCCAACTCGTCACTCCACTGGGCCGACTCATTGTGATCATACAAAAAGGCAGATTGCCGAAATTGGATTTGCGTAACAAAAGATTGTTGTTTCTGGATGAGCAAGTGTATTTGCTTTGTCAACACGCCATCGAGGCATCTGGATTTTCGGAGGTTCGGTTTTGCGTGATTGACAATAGCAGCATTACCGCGCAAAAAAACACCCGGCCGCGTTCAGCTTGCTGGGTGTTGGAAAGCATTTCGCAGGCCATTAACTGGCGCTTACGACGGGTGACGGATTTCCTCTGTCGCGGACTTCTCACCGCCCTCGGGCAAACTGCTGCCAAAGCCATTGAGGCTGATGTTGTAATGCTTAATCTTGGAATTGAGGGTCGTGACTTTTAGGTTCAACAACTTCGCGGCCTTTCTTTGATGACCTGCGGTTTGCAGTAGCGCACACTTGATCAGGTCAATTTCAAAGCGAGTAACTTCCTCATAGAAATCGACGCCGGTGCTAAGACTTCTTACTTCGACTTCTCTAATAGATTGCACTTCGCGCAACAACTTGACAGCCAGTTGTTTGACCGTCGTTATTTTATGTCGTGAAGAACTAAGCGCGCTGTAGCCGTTTCCGGGTAAAGGTTCCAGCCGTTCGCTTTTCCAGTTTGAGAGTGAGTTCATAGAATTCTCCGTTAGCTCCTCTTCTTCTTCCGCGCTTTCTATTTAAGGTCGCCGTCAGTGATGTTTCTCATCGACAGTGTTGGCCGCCACTTCTGTTTTGCCTTCAACTCGTCCCAGGTCCGCTATTTCCTTTCCGCACATTGTTTCGATCTTCATCGAGTTGCTCCGGCTCAGGACTTCGTCGTTGCCATCGTTAGGCAGTAGCCATTTGCCATCGTCGGTGGCTACGGCGTGGCCCAACTCGTGCAATAACATCAAGACTCGGACTTCCCGCGTGGCTGGTTTGTAAGTGCCAACACCCGGCAATGACTGATCGAAATTGAAGTATTTACCTCGATAAAATGGGCCGTTGCCATTAATACTCACTTTTTCAAACAGCCGGTACACTCGATTCGTTTGCCGATCGATGATGTTCTCGGTTTTGCCAGACATGCGGATGCCGATGTTTGCCGAGAAATAATGCTTTCGCATTTTTGCAACCATTCGATTGAAAATATCGATCGTTGCAGCGCCGCCAAAAAATTCGCTACAACGATTCCTGGCGCTCAAGATAACGAGCACGTCGTAATACGCTGAGCTGAAGACATTGTCTTCCAGGACCAGTGGCAAATTAGTTTTCGGACTGCCGTCGTGTGACACAATTTCACTCCCGGAATTCGTGTCTGTCATTAGCGAGGGATTGGCTGCGGTCGTGTTTATCGCAACCGATAACAAAGCCAAGCCAAAAAGAATTTCCCGTGCCGTCATTGCAACACCTCCCAACGCAATCTAAAGGAATCTGAATTTTGGCAATTCCTGGCCCGCTTGGGCCGACTGCTTGATGTGGGCAATGCGAATATCTGATGAAAAGAGGCAACTGTCTTAAGTCACAGCTTTTTCAAACTACATGAGTTCGTCGCGACAAATTATACGCGGGAGTT
>Ga0137403_10005227_pt1 | contig 15086 bp, 13 predicted proteins | sample CZOMad2_1_16fung_FD_122057 | JGI IMG/M metagenome (GOLD analysis project Ga0137403, IMG submission 122057) | Vadose zone soil fungal communities from Angelo Coast Range Reserve, California, USA - CZOMad2_1_16fungal (Hybrid Assembly) | ecosystem: Environmental > Terrestrial > Soil > Vadose zone... | reverse complement strand
CCGGCTCGATGGCGATCGTGGAAGCGGCCAAGCAGATCAAGGCCGAGCTGTGCGCGCGGGCCTGCAAGCTGTGGGAGGCCAAGCCGGACCAGGTCGAGTTCAAGGACGGCGCGGTGCGGCCGCTCGGCGCGCTGGCCGAGAAGGTCAAGCCGATGACGGTCGCCGACTTCGCCAAGGTCGCCGGAAAGACCGGCGGGCCGATCGGCGGATACGGTCGCATCAACGCTCAGGGCGCGGGTCCGAGCCTCGGCACGCACCTGGTCGATCTCGAGGTCGATCCCGAGACCGGACGCGTGACGATCCTGCGCTACACGGTGGCGCAGGACGCGGGCAAGGCGCTGCATCCGGCCTATGTCGAGGGCCAGTTCCAGGGCGGCGCCGTGCAGGGTATCGGCTGGGCGCTCAACGAGGAGTACGTCTACGGCGCTGACGGCAAGCTGCAGAACGCGGGCTTCCTCGACTACCGCATGCCGGTGGCCTCCGACGTGCCGATGATCGACGCGATCCTGGTCGAGGTCGCGAACCCCAAGCACCCGTACGGGGTACGCGGCGTGGGCGAGACGCCGATCGTGCCGCCGCTCGGGGCCATCGCCAACGCGATGGAGAACGCGACGGGCATCCGCTTCACCGAGCTGCCGATGTCGCCGCCCAAGGTGCTCAAGGCGCTGAAGGAGCGGGGCGCGACCGCGCGGTAGCTCGCGTGGCTCGCGTGGTGCTGATCGGAAACCTCGCGCAGCTGACCGGGGGCGTCGCCGAGTTCCAGCTCTCGGCGACGTCCGTGAAGCACCTCTTCCAGCAGCTCGCCGAGCTGCATCCGGCGATCGGGCCCCACCTGGACGAAGGTGTCGCCGTGGCCATCGACGGCCAGATCTACCAGGACGCCCTCTTCGAGCCGATCGCGCCCGACAGCGAGGTGTTTCTCCTTCCGCAGATCGCCGGCGGCGCGGCTCCTGCTACACGACGGTGATGGGGTCGGCCTGCCTCAGCGGTCGATCCGGCTGATCTTCGAGCCCTGGATCCCGACCCCGGCCATCAGGCCCGTCTCGTTGAAGATGACCGCATAAATCTCGCTCTGCATCGTCGTGGTCGTGAGGGCTGCCGTTTTGCCGGCGTCGAGAACGACGACGCTCGGCCCCATGCCGAGCTCGAAACCGCCGCTGTCATCGAGGTACCGCAGAGCCGCATCGCTCATGAAGAACAGAACGTACCCGAACGACTGCAGGCCGGCCTGGTAGCCGTACGAAGCCGCGACCGTGTTGTAGTAGCCGACGGTCTTGCCGCGCCGCCGAAGGGCGCCATCGCCGTACTGGGCGCCGAAGAGGAAGCCGGCCTTGACGACACTCGGAAAGACGAGGATCGCCTTGGCGTGCTTTTCGAGCGATCGGGCGCCGGGCGTGCCGGCGTACAGCTTGGACAGCGCCGCGTCGACGTCGCGGTCGAGCTGCGGCATCGACGCCGCCAGGGTGGGTCGAGCGTTCATCGACGTCGTCATCACGAGGGCACACGCCAGCAGGCCGGCTCCGATTCGCGCCTTGAACATCGTTCGCTCTCCCCTATTTGAGGAACGGGATCTCGCTCGCGAGGTCGTAGTTCACGAGCGCCCGGATCTTGTTCTCGACCTGATAGAGGCGCGCGACTTTCCTTGCCGGGAGCACCTTCTGGAAGCGCGGCAGGTACGAGCTCAGCAAGGCAGCGTGATTGCGCTCGAGCGCGAGGTACTCGGTGACCAGCTTCGTGGCGGTCTCGTCGGTCATCGCGCTGTACGCCTTGGCGTAGGTGCCGATGAGTTTGATGAGCCGATCGTAATGGGCAACCATGTCGCTCTGATAGGCGTTGTAGACGGGCCAGAAGGCTTTGGCTTCGTTGTCCGTGAGCTCGAGCACCGAGGCCACCACGAGCTTCTTGTCCGCCCGCGCCTTCTCGCGGAAGGTGTCCATGGTGTTCGCGGGCTTGTCCTGCGCGACGACCGCCTCGCCCATGAGACAGGCGAGGAGGCTTCCGATCACCACGACGGCACTTCTCATATGCTTGTGTCCTCCAGGATCAGCGGGCCTCGATCGGGGTCGCGCCCGTCTTCAGACCGATGTGTAGCCGGAGAATGCGGCGGACTTCCTCGATGGTTTGGGGATTGCCCTGCGTGGAATGGGGCGACGGCCGGACGATGAACTCGGACTCGACCGGCTCGATGTGGGCGCTCGAGTACTCCACCACGCCGTCGTTGCCCTGCTCGACCGGCCCGTCCGTCTCGATCGCGATGATGGAGTTGACCTTGACGTCGGATGCGACGGGAATCTTCTCTAGGGTCAGGATGAAGTGGTTATGCGGGGACATGTTGTCGACCGCCGACGGGACGACCAGGCTCACCCCGCTCCGCCACGCGTCGCGATTTCGGATGAGATCCGCGTCCAGTCCGGTGAGGTTGGTGGGCAGGGTCACGAGCGCCCGGACGAGGTTCCTGATGATATTGCGCCCGGCCACGAAGCTGCCGCGTTGCGGCGTGCAGATGAACACCACGCGAGAGACTTCGGGCAGCGGCTTGACGAACAGCCCTCGCCGGAGCAGCTCGCGCGTCTTGTCGGACAGCTGCAGCTCATCGAGCGGCTTCTTGCTGATCGCGTCCCAGAACTGATCGCCGCTGTTGATGACCTGCATCTTGACCAGCAGCCCCCCCTGGCTGTGCCCGATCATGACCATCCGGCGCAGGGCCGGATCCTTGCCCTCGGGGTCGAGTCGCGCCAGGGCTGCGCTCACCGCATCGCGCAGGCCGAGCGAGGACAGCGCGATAGGGTTGCCGGAGTCGTACTGAAAGAACCAGAACTGGAAGTGGCTACGGATCTCGGGGTCAGCCTGCAGACGGTTGACCATCTCCGCCCAGCGGACCACGCTCGACTCCGTGCCATGCACGAAGACCACGGGGATGAGCCCGGGCTTGTACGGCGTGCTGGAGACGAGTGGGGGCCGGTCCGCCAGGACCCCGGTGAGCCGGCCCAGAAACCCGAGCGTTTCGATCTCCAAGATCGGCAGGCCGGTGAACGACAGCGCCAGCGCCGACGACGGCTCGAGCTCGAGCGGTACCCGCTCGCCGGCGATCGAGACCGATTCCGCGTCCCAGGCCAGGTGGAGCTCCAGCCTGCTCGTGAGCGGCTCGCCCTGCACGAGGGCGCGCCGGGCTTCGGCGATCCGCAGCAAGGCGGTCACCGGCACCTTGAGCCGCGGCGCCACCAGGTCCCGCCCGGGCCGCGAGGCGTCGATGGGCCGGGTGGAGGCGGCGAGCGGGGCGCCGAGCCCCGGCCAGCGATACCGCATGGCCAGGCCGTGCACCTCCAGCTCCCCGATCGGGATGAACCCGAACAGCTCGCGATCCCCGGCCCGCAGAGCGGCTGGATCGAACGCCACCTCGAGCCGCCCGAAGGGCAGCTCGAACGCGCCGCCCTGCGGGACGACCTCCGACCCGTTAGCGGCGCGGAAGCTCAGAATGAGGGCCCAGTTGTACAGATCCGCGGCGGTCCGCAGCCGGGGGTCGAACCGCCCCGGGCCGGGATCGCCGGCCTTCTCGGGGAAGAGGAAGGCGTAGGCGTAGACGGCTGCCGCCAGGTAGTAATCCTTTTTCTTGGTCGCCTGGCCGTGCAAGAAAGACAGCTCGGCCAGGGCGAAGAGCATGTCCTGGTCACCCTGTGCGGCAACCATCGCCCGGTGCAGCGCGGCAATGGCGGCCGCGGGACGCTCGTCGAAGGCTTCGAAGAGACCGTGCTCGTAGAGCACATTGCGGGTCGGCAGGCTCGGCTCGCCCGACGTGATGGCGCTCTGGTCGAGCTCGCGAAGAACGACCTTGGGGTCGGCCCGGGTCGTGTAGACCGGACCCGCGCAGGCCGCCAGGGCCAGGCACAGGGCGCCGAGAAGCGCGAGCCGTCGGTAATCCATCAGGCTCATTTCCCGGGATTTTCCTTCAGCTTCTCCATCACCTCGTCGAGATTGAAGCTGGCCGCTTTCTGGCGCTGCGGATAATCCTTGAACGTCATCAGGAACTGGCCCACGTAGTCCTGCGCTGGGCCCATCAGGAAGACGTGATCAATCAGCCAGTCGTAATAGGTGTTCGAGGTGATGTCCGCACGCTCGTACGGGTCCGTGCGGAGATTGAACATCTTCGGAACTCGCAAGGTCGTGAAGGGGTTCGCCCAGATCAGGAGCGTTCCGGGAGCCCGCTGCTCCATGAATACGAGCTTCCAGTTGTCGTACCGCAGAGCGACCAACTGCTGGTCGTCGTTGACGTACAGGAACGATTCCCGAGGGCTCTTCGCAACTTGCCCGGTCAGATAGGGCACCAGGTTGTCGCCGTCGAGGTGAACCTTGTAGGTCATTCCGCCGACCTGGTAGCCCTTGAGTAGTTTCTCCTTCACCTGAGTGTCGCCAGCGATGGCAGCAAGTGTCGGCAGCCAGTCGTGATGGGCGACCATCTCGTTCGAAATCTGACCCGGTTTGATCTTACCCGGCCAGCGCACCATGGCCGGCACCCGGTAGGCTCCTTCCCAGTTCGAGTTCTTCTCGTTGCGGAACGGTGTCATCCCGCCATCGGGCCAGCTGTTCATGTGCGGGCCATTGTCGGTGCTGTACATGACGAAGGTGTTGTCCGCGATGCCCAGGTCGTCCAGCGCCTTGAGGACCGTGCCGACATTCTTGTCGTGGTCGATCATCGTGTCGTGGTACGGACTCTGCCAGCGCCCCGATTGGCCGATGCTCTGCGGCTTCGTGTGCGTGCGAAAGTGCATGTGGGTGAAGTTCACCCAGACGAATATCGGTTTGCCGGCCTTGTTCTGCCGCTGGATGAAATCCACCGCCCGGTTCGCGATGTCGTCGTCGATCGTCACCATCCGCGCCCTGGTCAGCGGGCCGGTGTCCTTACACACCTGCTTGCCAACCTTGCCGAAGCGCGGATCCGCGGTCGGGTCGTCCTTGTCCGACGCCTTGCAGTCCAACACGCCACGCGGACCGTACCTGGCAGGGAACGCCGGGTCCTTCGGGTAGTCCGGCAGCTCCGGCTCTTCCTCGGCGTTCAGGTGGTACAGGTTGCCGTAGAACTCGTCAAAGCCATGGACAGTGGGCAGAAACTCGTTGCGGTCGCCCAAGTGGTTTTTGCCGAACTGGCCGGTCGCATAGCCGAGCGGCTTGAGCATCTCGGCAATCGTGGGGTCTTCCTTCCGCAGCCCGAGCGTGGCGGCCGGCACACCGACCTTGGTCAGGCCGGTGCGCAAGCCGGACTGACCGGTGATGAACGACGCCCGGCCGGCGGTGCAGCTCTGCTCGGCATAGTAGTCGGTGAACATCATGCCTTCCCTGGCCACCCGGTCGATGTTTGGCGTCTTATAGCCCATCAAGCCATGCGAGTAGGCGCTGATGTTGGACTGACCGATGTCATCGCCCCAGATGATGACGATGTTGGGCTTTTTCTGCTGCGCCTGCGCCGGGACGAATGCGCCGAACAGCACCGCCACGGCTATCAGCAGCGACACGCTGAGGGTGAGTCGGCTGGGGCTCATGTAGTCAGACCTTTCCTGGGGAGGGCTCCATCGTCTGTCCTCAGTACTTACACTCGATCTTGCGATCCCACGACTGGTCCATGGTCGTGAGGGCCTCGGACCTATGGCGGAGAGCCTACCGCGCGCGCGTATGGAGCCTACCGCGCGCTTATGAAGAACATCCTCAGGACTTCCCGTCGGCCAACGACGCGAACGAACTCCCGGAGCGCGCAGTAGACGAAGAGCAGCACGATGAGCCAGAGCTGGATAGCCCAGAAGTGAGGCCACACGATCTCGCTCAGCAGACGATGGTTGGCGGTCGCGAAGCTGCCCTCCCGCCACCAGACGGGGACGAGATGCTCGAGATAGTGCACCACCGAGGCGGCAAGCCAATAGGTCACAGTCTTCCACACGACGTTGTAGATGAGCGGCTTCTCCGGAAACCGATTGATGAACGGGAGGAGGTCGGCCAGGAGCACCACCTTGGCGACCAGGAGAGCGCCTATGGTCGCGCCGGCGAGGGCGGAGACCTTGACGCCGAACTCCTGGAGCATCAGGGCGCGGGAAAAAACAATGATGTGGAACGCGATGAGGAAGAAGATCGTCGGCGGCAGGAGCTCGCGCACCTCGTCCTTGATTCGCTCCCCCAAGTCACTCATGCCGCAGTAGGGTAGCAACCCCAGGGCGCGACCACAATTCCTTCAAGCTCACTTCTCGGTACACCCTTGACAGGCCGGGGTGCTTCAGTGACGATGGGCCACCGCAAACACCCATGCGTTGTGAGCTCTCTCTCGCGAGGGCCGGCGTTTGGCGTTTCCTTCTCGCGCTCGCTAGGCCGATTGTGGTGCCGTCCAGCGGACGGCCCTGAAGGGATCCCGAGTTTGTGATGGCGGACAGCGACGAGGCCACCGGCGGAACGCGGCAGCTTCGCTACCGGGTCGCGTTCTTCGTCACGGCGCTGGTCACCCTCGCCCTCGTGGTGACGCTACCGTTCTCCGTGAAGAGCGTCGTCGACGACGTCCTCGGGCCGGCCACCGGTCGCGTCATCCCCATCACGCCGCGGAGATCCGACCCGCTGGTCACGACGGCGTCAGAGCGACTGCGCAATCGCGAACCGAACTACACCAAGCTCCATCTGGCGGTGACTTCGATCGACGAGGTCCAGCTCCTCGCCACCATCCGCGTGTCGGGACACCATCGTTGCGTTGACTGCGCCTGGAGTCATCGCGTGCGCCTGGTGGCCATCGCCGATGACGACGCCGAGGCAGGCGGGATGCCCCCGTCCGCGGCGGTCACGCTGGCTGCGAAAGACATCGCGATCTCGGAGACGGTGCAGCTGCCGTTGCGGGGTCATCCCATCCACTACCCGTTCGACCGCTATAACATGGTGCTCGCGGTCGCCTACCAGCGCCTCTACCCTGACGGGAAGCGGGAGACGCTCTCCGCGGACCAGCCTGACGACCATCTGTTCCTGTCGCTTCAGGAATTGTTGCCCCGGAGCATCATGACGGGCCCCTTTCCGGTCGATCCCCATAGCGTCCGTGACCGCGACGATCCACTCGAATATTCCCACGCCTTCGCGGTGACATTCGAGCGGCCGCCGTACATCCGGGTCCTCGCCGTGATGCTCGTCGTCCTGATCGCCGCCGCGGCAGCCTACTCTGTCTTTCTCAGGCCGCTCCACGACCTCGTCGTCAACGCAGGGGCGCTCGTGCTCGGCGTGTGGGGGATTCGCGCAATTCTCACTCCCTCCAACATCTACTACATCACCGCCGTGGATCTCGCGCTCTCGATGGTCATCATCTTCCTGCTCGGCGCCCTCATGATCCGGGCGCTGCTGTTTGCTCACGACGCGGCGCACCTGGCCCTCCTTCGACGGCGCCCGCGCCCTAGACCTTGAAGCTGCCGTCCGGGCATTCCATAATCCCCCGGGCTCGTCAAATCCCGAAGGAGGCGCCATGGCCCGGATAGCGCTCGTCACCCGAGAACAGATCGCCGAGAAGGAAAAGCCCGCGTACGACGCCTTCATGGCCAGCCGGGCGGGCCGGCCCAACATCGGCCCGTACACGCTCCTCCTGCACATGCCCGAGATGGCGCAACGATTGGAAGCCCTGCGGACCTACATCCGCGACGAGGCCAGCCTGCCGCAGAAGCTCCAGGAGCTGGTCATGATCTCCGTCGCCCGCGAGATGGGCTGTGCCTTCATCTGGTACGCCCACGCCGCCGCGGCCAGAAAAGCCGGCGTCCGCGACGACATCGTCGACGGCATTCGCGAGAAGCGCGCCCCGGCCAACCTCGATCCCGACGAGCAAGCCGTGGTGGACTTCACGCGCGAGCTGCTCCAGAACCGCAAGGTCAGTCGACCGACCTTCGACGCCGCGACCGCCCGGTTCGGGCAGCGCGGGACCATGACCTTGACGAACCTGATCGCCTGCTACGCGGTGCTGGCGTACAACATGAACACCTACGACCTGGAAGCCCCGGCGCACGCAACGGAAAGGGCTCTGCCATGATCAATGAGGCTCTGCGCACGATCTTGCCGGTCGCCGGCTGGGACGACGAGAAAGCGCGCGCCGTCGAGATCACCGGCGGCGCCGATCCGATCTTGCCGACGCCGTTCCGCATCGGCGAGACCAGCGCCGCCGCGCTCGCGGCGGTCGGCCTCGCCGTCTCCGATCTGTGGGCCCTGCGCACGGGCCGTCGCCAGGACGTTGCCGTCGACACACGTCAGGCGACCGCGTCGCTCCGCAGCGGGCACTACTTGAAGATGGACGGCGCGGACGTGTCAACCGAGCGCAACACGGTCATGGGCGTCTATCCGGCGAAGAACGGGCGCTGGAGCTACCTGCACTGCAATTTCCCCAACCATCGCGCCGCCGCCCTCAGCGTGCTCGGCGTCGCGGAAGACCGCGAGGCAGTGCGTCAGGCGGTGGCGAAGTGGGACGCGCTCGAGCTCGAGGAGGCGATCATCGCCGCGAAGGGCGCCGGCGGCATGGTGCGCACCATGGACGAATGGGCCAAGCACCCGCAGGCGGCGGCAATCGCTTCGCTGCCGCTGATGGAGATCGTCAAGATCGGCGAGAGCGCGCCGCAGAAGCTTCCCGACGGCGATCGGCCGTTGTCGGGCATCCGGGTGCTCGACCTCACTCGCGTGCTCGCCGGGCCGACCTGCGCCCGCACGCTGGCCGAGCACGGTGCCGACGTCTTGAAGATCACCGGCAAGCACCTGCCGAACATCGGCTACCAGGAATACGACACGGGCCACGGCAAGCTCTCCGCCCACCTGGACCTGCGTGAGCCGACGGACGTCGAGACCCTGCGCGGACTGGTGCGCGAGACCGACGTGTTCTCGCAAGGCTACCGGCCGGGGACGCTCGGCGGTCGTGGGTTCTCACCCGAGTCGCTGGCGAAATTGCGGCCGGGCATCGTCTTCGTCTCGCTGTGCGCCTTCGGCCACATCGGACCGTGGGCGTCGCGTCGCGGCTTCGACACGGTGGTGCAAACGGTCAGCGGCATCACGAGCCGCCAGGGCGAGCTGTTCCCCGGCGCGGCGCCGGGCCCACAGTTCTATCCGGTGTCGGCGATCGACTATCTGACCGGCTACCTGATGGCGTTCGGCGCAATGGTGGCCCTCGCCCGCCGCGCGCGCGAGGGCGGCAGCTGGCTCGTGCGCATCTCCCTGGCGCAGACCGGCCGCTGGCTCGTCGGGCGCGGCCAGGTGCCCGAGGCCCAGCTCAAGGACGTGCCGAAGGAGTTCACGCCGGACGAGCTGAAGCGGTGGTCGATGACGAGCGACACGCCGGTCGGTCGGCTGGGCCATCTCGCGCCGGTCGTTCGCCTCTCCCAGACGCCGCCGCGCTGGGCCCGGCCCTCGGTGCCGCTCGGCTACAACGAGCCCATGTGGCCCGCGCGAGGCGTATAGCCCGGAGCAGTGGACTTCCGCGCCTGGCGCGGCTGACGCTATGGGGCCTGGCGATTCTTGTCGCCGTCCCCACGCTCGCCGCCATTCTCGCGGTCGGTGCCGCGGCTTTTCGAGAGACGGGTAACCGCCGGGCTTCACGCGCGTGCTGATGAATCTCCCCCACATCGCCATCGGCGGCTTCGCCGTCCTCGCGGGATTCGTGCTGGCACGGCTCTGGGCGCAGCAGGGCCGGCGGTGAGGATCCCCTCTCCAGCAGGGTAGCGGCCTGCGCTATCATCCCGGGTGCCGGGGAGCGGGCCGAAGAGCCCTCGCTCCTCGCGGCCAATCTCGAGAGGTGAGGACCTCATGAACAAGATCGTTGCATCGCCCGAGCAGGCCGTCGCCGACATCCCCAATGGCTCCACGGTCGCCATCGCCGGCTTCGGCGTCGCGCACCGCTTCGCGACCGCCCTGATCTGCGCCCTGCGCGACCAGGGCACGAAGGAGCTGACGCTCGTCTGCAATTCCCTCGGCGACGCCGGGGCCACCCGCGGCCAGATCCTCGCCGAGAACAACCAGGTGAAGAAGCTGATCGCGGCGTTTTCGGTGCGGCCGGGCACGCCCACCGCAAGCGAGGAGCAGATTGCCGCCGGCAAGATGGAGGTGGAGCTGGTCCCCCAGGGCATCCTGGTCGAGCGCTGCCGCGCGGGCGGCGCCGGAATCCCGGCGTTCTACTCGCCGACCGGCGTCCACACCGATCTCGCGACCGGCCGGGAGATTCGCAGCTTCGACGGCAAGCCCCACGTCCTCGAGCACGCGATCCGCGTGGACTACGCCCTGCTGCGGGGTTATCGCGCTGACCGTCTGGGCAACGTGCAGTTCCGCGGCGGCAGCCAGAACTTCAACCCGAGCTTCGCCAAGGCCGCGCGCGTCGCGATCGTCGAGGTGGACGAGATCGTGGAGCCCGGCGTCATTCCGCCCGAGCTGATCGACCTGCCCGGCATCTTCGTGTCGCGCGTCATCAAGACCACGCACGTCGTCGACGGCAAGGCGTGGCGGCGGCCCGCGCGACGGCCCGCGGATCAGCCGCGCCTCTACGACGGCAAGCCGGCCCTGACGCGCGAGGGGATCGCCCGGAACGCGTCCCGGCTCGTCAAGGACGGCACCTACGTGAACCTCGGCGTCGGCATCCCCACGATGGTGTCGAACTTCCTCGAGGGCCGCGACGTGATCCTGCACGCCGAGAACGGCGTCCTCGGCTACGGCCGGATGGTGACGGACGAAACCGAGATCGATCCGGACGTCTACAACGCCGCCGGCCAGTTCGTGGCGCTGAACGCCGGCGCGTCGTTCTTCGACAGCGTCACGTCGTTCGAGATGGCGCGCGGCGGCTGGATCAACACCGTGATCCTCGGCGCGTACGAGGTCGATCAGGCGGGCAGCGTCGCCAACTGGAGCACGGCGGACGCCAAGCGCGGCGGCATCGGCGGCGCGATGGACCTCCTGTCCGGCAAGGGCGACCTGATCATCGTGATGGAGCACGTGGACAGCAAGGGCCGCCCGAAGCTCCGGAAGAAATGCACCTATCCCCTGACCGGCAAGGGCTGCGTCAGCTACGTCGTCACCGACCTGGCCCTCTTGCGCTGGGACGGGAGCCGCTTCGTCCTCGATGAGGTGGCGCCGGGGTTCACGCCCCAGGACGTGATCAAGCTGACCGAGATGGAGATCGCCGTCGCGCCGAGCGTTCGGACGATGGCGTAACCAACAACTCGCATTTCCGGACATAATGGGCGATATTCGCGGCATCGGACCTCAATCCCGGGAGGGCAGACCATGGCGCGCCTGACCATCAACGGCAAATCCCTCGAGCTCAAAGTCGATCCGAGCACACCGCTTCTGTGGGCGATTCGCGAGCAGGCCGGCCTGACGGGCACCAAGTACGGCTGCGGCGTCGCGATGTGCGGCGCCTGCACGGTGCACATGGACGGCAAGGCGGTCCGCTCCTGCGTCCTGCCCGTCGCCTCGGCGGAGGGCAAGCAGATCACCACGATCGAGGGCCTGGCGACCGGCGCCACCCTGCACAAGGTGCAGAAGGCGTGGGTCGACTACGAGGTGCCCCAGTGCGGCTACTGTCAGTCCGGGATGATCATGGCGGTGGCGGCGCTCCTGAAGGACAAGCCGAAGCCCACCGACGCCGACATCGACGCGGGAATCACCAACATCTGCCGCTGCGGCACGTTCCAGCAGGTGCGTGAGGCCATTCACGCCGCGGCGAAGGCATAGGGGGAGAGCCATGAGCATGAAGACCCCGAAGATCGATCGGCGCTCGTTCGTCATCGGCACCGCGGCGGTCGGCGCCGGGCTCACTCTCGGCCTGAAGATCCCGTTCGGCGCCAGCGTCGTGCGCGCGCAGGACGGCTCGCCCGAGATCAACGCCTGGGTGGTCATCCGCCCGGACGAAACGGTCGTGGTCCGCGTCGCGCGCTCCGAGATGGGGCAGGGCACGATCACCGGCCTGGCGCAGATGGTGGCCGAGGAGCTCGAGGCCGACTGGAAGAAGGTGACCACCGAGTACCCGACGCCCGGCCAGTCCGTCGCGCGCAAGCGTCCGTGGGGCAACTTCTCCACCGGCGGCAGTCGCGGCATCCGCGAGTCGAACGAGTATGTCCGCAAGGGCGGCGCCACGGCCCGCGTCATGCTCGTGCAGGCCGCGGCGAACGCGTGGGGCGTGCCCGCCGCTGAGTGCAGCGCCGCCAACAGCGTCATCACGCACAAGCCGTCCGGCCGCACTACGACGTACGGCAAGGTGGCTGAAGCGGCCGCAAAGCTGACGCCGCCGGCGGAGGTGACGCTCAAGGATCCGAAGGAGTGGAAGCTCATCGGGAAGTCGATCAAGCGCCTGGACACCGTCGACAAGGTGACCGGCGCGCAGGTCTACGGCTTCGATCTCAAGCTGCCGGGGATGCTCAACGCCGCGATCAAGGAGTGTCCGGTGTTCGGCGGCAAGGTGAAGGGCTTCGAGGCCGCCAAGGTGCAGGGCATGCCCGGCGTGAAGCACGTCGTGCCGGTCGGCGACTCGGCGGTCGCGGTCGTGGCCGAGACGTGGTGGGAGGCCAAGAAGGCGCTCGACGCGCTACCGATCACCTGGGACGAAGGGCCGAACGCGAAGGTGTCGAGCGCCACGATCGCCGACGCGCTCAAGGAAGGCCTCGGCGCCGATCAGGCCTTCGTGCGGACGCAGGTCGGTGACGTGAAGGGCGCGATCGCCGGCGCCGCGAAGAAGGTCGAGGCGGTGTACGCGTACCCGTTCCAGAACCACGCGCCGATGGAGCCGATGAACGCCACGGCGAAGTACACGGCCGACAAGTGCGAGGTGTGGGTGCCGACCCAGAACGGCGAAGCCGCCTTCGCGGCGACGCTGGCGGCGTCCGGATTGCCGGCCGACAAGTGCGAGGTCTACAAGATCAACCTCGGCGGCGGCTTCGGTCGTCGCGGCGCCTTCCACGACTACGTGACGCAGGCCGTGCGGATCGCCAAGCAGGTCCCGGGCACGCCGGTGAAGCTCCTGTGGTCGCGCGAGGAAGACATGGTGCAGGGCCGGTATCACCCGGTCATGCAGGCGAAGATGAGCGGTGGGCTCGACGCGAGCGGCAATCTGATCGGGCTGCACATGCGGCTGTCCGGCCAGTCGATCCTGGCCGCGGTGTTCCCGCAGAATCTCCAGGACGGCCGGGACAACGCCACGTTCCAGGGCGTCGACCCGAGCGGCGACTTCACGCTCGGCTACACCGTGCCCAATCTCCTGATCGATCACGCGATGCGCAACACGCACGTCCCGCCGGGATTCTGGCGCGGCGTCAACATCAATCAGAACGCGATCTTCCTGGAATGCTTCATGGACGAGCTGGCGCTGGCCGCCGGGGTGGACGCGCTCGAGTTCCGGCGCAAGCTGATGAGCAAGCATCCCAAGCACCTGGCGGTGCTGAACGCGGTGGCCGACCGCGCCGGCTGGGGCAAGCCCGCGCCGGCGGGCGTGCATCGCGGGCTGGCGCACATGATGGCCTTCGGCAGCTACGTGGCGGCGTGCGCGGAGGTGTCCGTGACCGGCGGCGACAAGGTGAAGGTGCGGCGCATCATCTGCGCGACCGATCCGGGCTACGCCGTCAACCCGGCGCAGATCGAGCGGCAGATCGCCGGGTCGTTCGTCTACGGTCTGTCGGCGGTCTTCATGGAAGAGTGCACGGTGAAGGACGGAGCCATCGAGCAGACGAACTTCAACACCTACGATTCGATGAAGATCGCGCAGATGCCGAAGGTCGAGTCGATCATCATGCCGTCCGGCGGATTCTGGGGCGGCGTCGGCGAGCCCACGATCTGCGTGGCCGCGCCGGCGGTGCTGAACGCCATGGCCCGGGCGACCGGCAAGCGTATCCGTACGTTCCCGCTCAAGAACCACGGCTACCAGATGGTGTGAGTGATGCGTCGTGTCCTGGCTGCCGCGATCGCCAGCGTGTGGATCGCGGCGGCCAGCGTCGCATCGGCCGAGCCGCCGGCCGGCGCCGCGGCGTGCTCGGGCTGTCATCCCTCGGCGGCACGCGGCTCGTCACCGGTCACGCCGCTCGCCGGGCGCGATCGCGCCGAGATCATCAAGGCCATGCAGGACTTCCGCTCGGGCGCACGAACCGGCACGGTGATGGACCGCATCGCCAAGGGATTCACCGATGCCGAGATCCAGGCGATCGCCGCGTGGTGGGCTTCCCAGCGGTGAAGGCGACCCGCCGACACTTCCTCAAGCTGAGCTTGGCGGCGACCGCCGCCGCCGCGTCCGGTCCACGTCTGGCCCGCGCCCAGGCGAGCGGGCCCCGCGTCGTGGTCGTCGGTGGCGGGTTTGCCGGCGCCAGTTGCGCCCGCGCGCTCCGCCACGCCGACCCGAAGATCGTCGTGACGCTGGTCGAGCCGAACGCGACGTTCACCGCGTGCCCGTTCAGCAACTCGGTGATCGTCGGCATGCGTGAGCTCTCGACCCAGCAGTTCACGTACGATCGCGTCGCCGCCGACGGCATCGCGATCGCGCGGACGAGCGCCACCGCCGTCGACGCGCAGGTAAAATCGGTCACGCTGGCCGACGGCGCGAAGCTCTCGTACGACCGGCTCGTGCTGGCGCCTGGCATCGACATCCGCTGGGGCGCGCTCCCGGGCTACGACGAGGCCGCGGCCGCTCAGATGCCGCACGCGTGGCGCGCGGGGGAGCAGACGCTGCTGCTGCGCCGCCAGCTCGAGGCCATGGACGACGGCGGGCTCGTCGTCATCTCGGCGCCGGCGAATCCGTTCCGGTGCCCGCCCGGACCCTACGAGCGCGCGAGCCTGATCGCCCACTTCCTCAAGACGAAGAAGCCGAAGTCCAAGCTGATCGTGCTCGACGCGAAGGACGCGTTCTCGAAGCAGCGGCTGTTCCAGGCCGCGTGGGCCGAGCTCTACCCGGGCCTGCTCGAATGGGTGCCGCTCTCCAAGGGCGGCAACGTCACCTCGGTCGACGCCGCGACGCGCACGCTGGTGACCGATTTCGGGAAGCACCAGGCGAAGGTGGCCAACGTCATCCCGCCGCAGAAGGCCGGCCGCATCGCGGAGGTCGCCGGCGTCACCGATCGCAGCGGCTGGTGCCCGATCGATCC
>Ga0137403_10005226_pt1 | contig 15090 bp, 13 predicted proteins | sample CZOMad2_1_16fung_FD_122057 | JGI IMG/M metagenome (GOLD analysis project Ga0137403, IMG submission 122057) | Vadose zone soil fungal communities from Angelo Coast Range Reserve, California, USA - CZOMad2_1_16fungal (Hybrid Assembly) | ecosystem: Environmental > Terrestrial > Soil > Vadose zone... | reverse complement strand
TGACAAACGCATTGAGTTAGTGCCGGAAGTGCTGGTGCCAGATGTCGAACGTGTGAAAACAAAATTGATTGATACGGCATCTCCTAAGTCCAACGGCAATCTGTTATTGATTGGACGACGACAGCTTCGCAGCAACAATTCCTGGATGCATAACAGTGAGAGATTAGTTAGGGGCCAAGCAGGGAAGTCTCGATGCACAATTCTCATGCACCCCTTGGACGCTGAGCAGCGCCACTTGAGACCGGGTCAAAAGGTCTCGGTGCGCTCAAGAGTAGGAAGCGTAGTGGTGCCGATCGAGATATCCGAGGAAATGATGCCTGGCGTAGTAAGTATTCCTCATGGGTGGGGGCATGATCGCCTTGGAATTCAATTAGAGGTGGCGCAACAACACGCCGGCGAGAGCATCAACGATGTAACTGATGATCTAACAATCGACGCTCTTTGTGGGACAGCAGCCTTCAATGGGACTTGGGTAGCTGTTGAGGGAACGAACGGCTCTTCAACCCAGTAATCCCCAACGCTGAAAGCGTTCGCTAATTTCAGCCCAGGGTTGCGCTCTGGCAACCCTGGGAAAACGCGTCCGAATGTTTTAGAGACGCAACCCTGAAAGGGTTGCGCAAGATTGCCCTTGCTTACGCGCGGGCTACTGCCCCGTTTTCAGTCGCATGGTTCGGCGGCTTGACGCCCTTGATGATCAGCCACAGGGCGAAGGCGAGTTCAAACACCAGCATAGGTATCCAAATAAGAAACGGAGCTTTGACCACTCCGGCGAGCTCCAGGGGAAGAGCGACCAAGAGCAGCACCGAGGCGAGTAGGCCCAGCCAGGCCAGCGGTACCGGGATACTCCGGGCGCGCAGGAAGAGATAGCAGTAGATCGTGCTGCCCATGACGAAGCAGATCGCTGCGATACTCCCGGTCCACCCTTCCTGTTCGAGTAATAAGCCACCGAGCGCGTACGCTGCCCCATCCGGGGTAGCCGCCCCGGTGGCCGTCGTCGCGAGTGACAACAGTTGGAGAGTCCTGGTCGCGGAAACGGCGGCAATCACTCCCTCGCTTACGCGACAGCACAGGGCGATCATCGCGAGGTCGCGGTCCTCGTCGCGCGTCAGTGCGTATATCGTCACGGCGATCACCACCGCGCTCACGAACCCGCACAGCGTGAGCAAGACGGTCAGGCGCATGAGAGTCGCATGCTGGGCGATGGTCTTGAGCTTCGCGAACTCCTCGCCACCGCCGGTTGCCTGGTTGAACAGGACCAGGCTGGTGATGCCGGTCACGATGTAGAAGAGAAACATGAAGCCGGCGAGCCGTGCGTTCGTTTTGCGAGTCATGTGTGCCTCCGTCCAAAGTCCAAAGTCCAATGTCCAATGTCCAACGCCGAATGTTCAATGTCCGTCATCGGGTTTCCGACCTTGGACTTTGGATATTGGACTTTGGACTACCCTTGCGAAACTCATCTCCACCTGTCTCCCGGCTTCTTCACGTAGGTTGCCAGAACATAGGGCCAGGGAATAACAATCAGATCCACAACAACCCCGATAGCCATGGTCCTGGTAAGGCCTGTTGAAACGCCGGCGGACCGCAACGGCAGGTAAACTGCTATCAACCATATCGACTTGTAGACCAGTTGCATGAGAAGCACAGGCAACATCTTTAGTGGATATCGAACGCCCAAACCCGACAAAACCGACAATGCCGCCCAAAAGCTGAAGGCAACGCCTTTCACTGGGTCCCAAGCTCCTTCGTGCCTGATAAGCTCCGGCCATACGTTGAGTCCGAGAAACACTAAGTTACCCAGGTAAATCAATCTCATGAGATTCAGACGGAACGTTGATGTTTCTTCAGACATTGTGCGACTTCCTCTCTTCAAGTAATTCTGTGGAAGTAGACGGCGGCTTTCATGTTCAGATCGACGCTCCCGCTGCGCCGGCCTGTTCCTTCCATCGTTGTTCATTCACGCTCATCACGAGGAGCCATAGGGTCAGCGCTCCTTCGCCGAGAAGTCCGGGTATGAAAATGTAGGGGGTCAGATATTTTGCGAGCGGCGGTGACAGAAACGTCAGCCAACCCAAACCCGCAAACATCATCAGCACGCCCAGAACTCGCGGCAGGAAGGTGGACCTGAAAATGAGGTAGCCGATCAGGAGACAATAGAATCCAAAAAACACCAGTGGGTTTATGGTGAAGGGCACGAGATGCAGACGACTAAGAGGCCCAATGATGATTCCCACGAGGCTGATGAACGCCGCGAGCAAAGAGAGGTTCCTGTTCACCGGCTTGAATACTCCATAGAAGAGCAGTGTCACAGCGATATAGCACGCGCCCGCGGTGAGGCCGGCTGCGGAACCCAACCTGCCGCCAACGAAGAGGGCAACTCCACCCGTCAGGAAGACGAGCAAATAAAAGGCACCGGCAATCCTCGCCTTGAAACGCGGCGACGTTTCTGCACTCCGTTTCATCATTTCACCTGTGCTCATATTTTGTTCCTTCATATGTAGGCAACGATTGGCAACCCCGGCTTGAAATGTGGCTGCCACCAAAGGTTGGGCCCCCCAGCCAGTGCTCGCTCGCTTGCGTTATCGGACTCAGTCACCGCACGTGACCCGAAGTTTCAGTCGAGCGCCGCTAACGCGTCCTTACCCATCGCCCGGTGCGGCATCAAAGCTGTCGTACGAACAAGCGCAAGAGAGAGTTTCCCATCCGTTTCCAATCCTCGATCTGGAGGTTCTCGTCAGGCGAAGCCCTCCTCGACCGTTGTGACGTTGTGACATAATATGTATTATCAGACGCGGACTATAGCTGGTTTTCTGCGGGTTTGGGAGCCACCAAGCTTATCCCCGCTTAACGGCTTCCCCGTCGTTGAAGCGCAATCGCTGTCGGCGGAATCATTTACTTACCTCGGCGCGTGCGAGTCGGTCATGTAGCCTTTGCCTTCGCTTGACCGGATTTGGTAACGCACCGTAGAGTGGCCAGTCGGTTCATATAATTCGTTATGATACTTAATGAGGTATTAGCGAGTGGCTATCAAAATCGAGAATCAAGTTGAAAGAAAACTACCAAATGAAACCATAGCCCGGGTTGAAGACGCCTTCGACAGTTTGCCACGGGAGCACACTCGCGGGCTGGAGCGCATAAGACTAGTTGAGTTCATATCTGACCCGCGGCTCAAGAATACTTTCCAGGCGTCCGAGCTGCCAGGCCTTTATCATCCGAGACAGGGTCCAAAAGGAGCCTGGCTAGAGGTGGCCGTTGGGGTCCTGCTGCCTGCTGACAAGCCGTTCCACAAACGCATACTTCCGCGGCTATCGTTTAAGGGAAACCTCGCCGCCACGATTTTTTCTCTGGTTGGGCAACACTACCACTTCACGCTAAAGCATTCGCTTAAGAAGACTCAACTGGAGCCGGCAATAAGGGTCTATACCGAGAAGCAACTTAAAGCCTGGAACGAAAAGAAGCACAGCTTCCGTGCCCGACTCTTTAAGCCGCTTCAGCCTACGCTCGAGCGCTGGGCGAAAGGATTACAAAAGCGCGCGGCCGCGGAAAAGAAAAAGAGTTTGAGTTCGAAATGAGCGCGAGTCGGGCTCTGTATTTGGATGTTGAGCGGAAGGTCTCTAACTATGTTCCCAATGCTCCGCCAACTATCTGGTACCAGGTTTTTTGAAGACCGCGTCGTCAATGGGGACGTTGTGCCTCAAGTCATTTATTTTGATCGTGAAATCATAAGATTCAAAGGCGAAACGAGCGCTAAACGGCACCTTCACGCCATCGACTTCCCTGTAGTCATCTATGTGGACCTTGACGAAGACGTTCCCGCGGCTCGGATCTCTGAGCGCCATGTCCCAGCGCACTAACAGTCCGCTTTCTGTATCGAAGAGCAATTTCTCCGCTGGACCTTTGACCGGTATTCCTTCGACAATGTACACATCACGCCCTTTAAGTCGGGCCTTGCGATCGAGTCGCATGCTCTGATAAAGGCTCTTGATCCTCCCTGCCCTATAAACGTCGGCGTCGCGCTCGACCTCGGCCATTTCCTGGGGACTTTGATCGCTGAATGTGCCGGCTGGAGTTTGCACCCACCGAGTTTCACCGTCGAAACCTTTCTTCAACGCGCCTATCCGGGGGAACGCGATCACGCTTAGAGTCTTGTTTGGCTCCTTCCCCCACGTCTCGAACGCTCCCTGCTCGGGCGAGACGGAGGTCACGAAGTTACCTTTGGCGTGATAGCTCTTGACCCGTTCGATGGCAACCTCGCCCCCGATGGCTTCTGTGTAGCGTGCAAGTATTTGATCGACAATGGCAGCTTGATCTGGCGAGGGAGACGGTGTCGGCGGCACTCCGTTCGACTGGCTGAGTCTGGAGCAAGCGACTTGCCCGGTGAGAAGAACCCCCAGAAGGACAAAAAAATGAGCAAGTCGTCTCATTAGCTGTGGAGGATGAAAACAGCCAAACTAAAAAAGAAGGTCCGGTCTTGCGTAGTCATTAAGCTAAACGTCTTGCCAGAAGGGATTCAATCAGGCGGTTGGTCACTGTCAATACTTTTTGCTACCGACCGTAACGCTTGAGCAATCTCAGTCGTGTTGACATTTGACCGGCGGAAACGAACTTCCAGGCTGAAGTCTTTCTTAGGGGAAACGTATTTGAAGGTGTAGGGTCTGGCTTCCGGAGCGACGCGTGGCCCCATTTCCTGTCGTCTCACTTCCCTGGCATCATCGCGCGTGAGTCCTCGAGAAGTTATTTCCTTCGCCAGTCGTCTCATTCCCTCCTCGTCCGGTTGACGAACGATCTGGAGCAGCATTGATTTTGCGGAGACATCCGCCTGGCGACAGAGATCCCGCACGTCGGCAGGGATTGCGGCGATTGAAAGAGCTTCGGTAACCGTACTCCTGCTCTTGCCTACTTTTCGCGCAACTTCCTCATGCGTGTAACCGAACCTTTCGCATAGTGCCGACAACCCATCAGCTTCTTCCCAGACCGTTAAGTCTTTTCGCTGCATGTTCTCAATCAGCGCGATCTCGGCGACACCACCTGCGTCTATGTCCATCTCGACACACGGCACTTCTTTTAACCCGGCAGCTCGTGCGGCCCGGTAACGACGCTCGCCCGCAATAATCATCCAGCGACCCGTCGCGCGTGAGGGCTTAACTAACAAAGGTTCGAGTACGCCTTTTTCCGCGATTGAGGCAGTAAGCTCGGTCAAGTCGCCAAAGTCCACGCGCGGTTGCTCCGGATTTGGATCGAGCTTATCCAGGCCAATCATGCGTCCCACTGCTGCGGGCTGATGCTGCGACAACTCCTCGACATAGTGGGAGTCATGGCGCATTTGAAGTCCTGTCGGCAGTCCCCTTTTAGACACGGCTCATTACCTCGTCACATAGATTTCCATATTCGATTGCGCCCGATGAAGTTGGAGCAAAGCTAAAGATTGATTCCTTGTAGGCGGGCGATTCTTCCAGTCTGACGCTTTTGGTTATTACAGTCTCAAACAGCTTTGGCCCAAATACTTTCTTGATCTGCTCGTGAACCTCGCGCGCCAACGTTGTTCTTTTGTCGTGGAGGGTCACCAGCACGCCTAATAGCTCCAGGTTTGGATTTGGACGCGCCTTCACCTTCTCTATCGTCTCGAGCAAATCGTCAGTGCCCTCGAGAGCGAAATAGGACGACTGGATCGGAACCAGCACATGCGTCGCCGCCACCAGCGCGTTGACGGTAATCAAACCCAGAGTCGGAGGTGTATCGATCACTATGACTTCATACTGGTCGCGAAACGGTCCCAGTCGATCTTTTAGACGAAACGGTGCATCAAAATCGCCTACTAGTTTCGATTCCAGCTTCGCCAGATTTATTCGCGCCGGAACAATGTCGAGACCCTCCACCGGCGTCCGGTAAACAGCCTGCTCCACTGGCGCCTGACCGTCAGTCATCAGTTCGTAGGCCGACCGCTCCACGGAAAGCGGGTCAAGAAAAGAAATTGAACTATTTGCCTGGGGATCTAAATCCAGAAGGAGGACACGTTTACCAAGCCTGGCGAATGCAGCAGCCAAATTGATGGCGGTAGTAGTTTTTCCCACGCCACCTTTTTGATTTGCGATCGCAATTATCATTCGTGATACATCGACAAGAGCTTCGAACAGTTATCCAGTCAAAACAAACAGCTCTCACTGGGCGCTGGCTGCTTACATCGGCAGGTCACCAGCCTCGCCAATTACATCGGGCCACTCTTCCTCGCCCAGAGCCGACGACTCTTCCCCGCCCTCCTCTTCCGCCGGCGCGGTTTTCTGGGACGCCTTGATCACTTCCTCATCAACGTAGATCGGACAGTCTGCCCTAAGCGCCAGGGCAATTGCATCCGAGGGTCTTGAATCAAGGTCCATGCGATTGCCGTCACTCATGCGCATTTCAATGCGAGCGAAAAACGTATTGTCGCGCAAACTGGTTACGACCACTCTTTCCACCTGGATGCCGAGCTCGATAATCAAGTTGCGCAGTAAGTCGTGTGTCATCGGGCGCGGCGGCGCGATCTTTTCAATTTCAAGAGCAATGGCGTTGGCTTCGTAAGCCCCCACCCAAATCGGCAGCATCGTATCGCTTTCGACGTCCTTCAAAATTATTATGGGCGTGCCGCTGTTAGGATCCATCATCAGCGCTCTGATTTTTACTTCAATCTCCATAAATCAATACCTCTGGACTGGCGTCCCAGCGGCGCGCCGGTTGGGGAGCCGCTTTCGCCCTGATCAGTTCGCCTGTTTACTCATCAATTCGCCATAAAGACTGTAAGGCTTAGCCTGCGAAATCAAAACGTCAACTATCTCTCCGGGCTGACTTTTTCGTGACCTGAAGTTCACTACCTTGTGGCAAGTTGAATGACCGGTCATGTCCTCGCTTGACCTCGCGCTCTCTTTTTCAACCAGTATGCTAACCGTTCTACCGACATAACTATTGTAAATCTTGCTTTGCATTGACTCTTGCAAACCCTCGAGGGCAATGAAGCGCGCCTTCTTCTCAGCTTCGGGTACTACATCTGCCAACGTCGCTGCGGGCGTTCCCGCTCGTTGCGAATACTTAAAAATGAATAGTCCGTCGTATTCACACGCGCGCACGAGTCGCATTGTGTTTTCAAAATCCTCTTCGGATTCACCCGGAAAGCCGACAATTATGTCGCTAGTCAGCGATAACCGGCGCTTCGAACTTCTAATTGCATCAATGCGCCGCAGATAATCTTCCGAGTTGTGACCGCGCCGCATCGCCTTCAGGATGCGGTCACTTCCTGACTGCACCGGCAAGTGAATCCAGTCGCAAAGATTCGGACATTCCTCAAGCGCGGACACTATATCAGTATGGAAGTCTCTAGGAAACGACGTGGTGAATTTGATTCGCTGCATTCCGGTGTCCGCCACAGCTCTTAACAAACGTGAGAACGCCGTCGCCCCCGAATAACGCTCCAGACCTTCCTGGGACTTCGGTCGATAGCTGTTAACGTTTTGACCGATAAGGTGGATTTCCTTGTAGCCAAGAGAACGAAGTCGCTGCACCTCATTAACGATTTCCAGCGCGTTCCGACTCTTCTCGCGCCCGCGCGAATATGGAACGATGCAAAAGGAACAAAACTTATTGCAGCCTTCTATGATGGGGACGAAGGCAACATACGGGGAACGTCTCTCCGCGGGTGACACGTCCCAAACCTCGCCTTCCTGACGCTCATCTAAATCAATTACCGCCGCCTCCCCGCCGCGCGCCCGTTCGATCAACGAGGGTATGCGGTCGGTTGCGCGCGTGCCGATAATAAGATCGACCGCCGGAGAATTTTGGAAAATCGTTTCACCCTCGAGTTGCGCAACACATCCCATCACGCCGATTAGCGGTTTCTTTTGTCGACCGGCGCGCTTTGCTTCGTTTCGAATTTCTCCGATCCTGCGGAAGACCTTTCGTTCGGCACGCTCCCGCACCGAGCAGGTATTCAACAGAACTACGTCCGCAGCCTCGGCGGACGCGGTCAGCTCGTAGCCGGCCTTTCGCAAACCGGTTGCGGCTCGCTCCGTATCTGCGACGTTCATCTGGCAGCCAAACGTCTCAATGTAAACTTTCGATTTCATGAAAACGTGTACGCTAACTTAAGTGCGCGTCTAGTCTAACAGAAACTGTAAGCCAAACGCGATACCGAGAATTTTGCATCTTTTACTCAGTGAATCGCAGCAGCTTGACCGCTTGTTACTCGACTAGTAGGATGGCGTTCGAGTTCCCAAATCCAAAAAATATTGAGAGGTCCCTCATGTCCTTCAACAAGATAATTCTTGTCGGAAATCTTGGCCGCGATCCTGAACTGCGTTACACGCCACAGGGTACGCCCGTTTGCAGTTTTAGCATGGCTACTAATGAGCGGCGTAAAGACAAGAGCGGGGAGATGCAGGATCAGACAACGTGGTTTCGCGTGACCCTTTGGGGGCGCCAGGCCGAGACTGCCTCACAATACCTAACGAAGGGTCGCGCGGTTTATATCGAGGGCAGACTGCGTGTGGAGGAATGGACTGATCGCGACGGGAAGCCGAGGCACACGCTGGAGGTCCACGCTACAGACATGCAATTCATCGGCGGCGGTAGAGGAGAAGAACCACCGATGGAGAGAGCGGCGGCGGCGGCTGGCGCGCCCTCGGAGCAGACCGACATTTCGGACGACGACATTCCTTTTTAAGCCGTACCCCAACGGCCAAACCCACGTAGTTTGTTGTAACGTCTGGCTAGTCTTTCATCCTGACTACAACTAACGGCCTCGGCCAGTCGCTCAGTCAAAGCCGCGTCGAGAAAACGAGCAGCCTGGTCGTAGTCAGTATGAGCGCCTCCTGGCGGCTCACTAATAATCTGGTCCACGATCTTCTCGGCGTAAAGATCCTGCGCGGTCAAGCGCAGACCCGTAGCCGCCTGATCAGCGAGTTTAGCGTCCTTCCAAAGAATTGCCGCACATCCTTCCGGTGAGATCACCGAATAGATAGCATTCTCCAGCATCATCACCTGGTCACCTACTCCAATCGCCAGGGCCCCACCCGAACCTCCCTCGCCAATCACAGTAACGATCACCGGCACCTTTAACTTCGCCATCTCGCGGAGGTTGTAGGCAATGGCCTCGGCTTGACCACGTTCTTCGGCATCGATGCCGGGATAAGCGCCAGGCGTGTCAATTAGCGAAAAGATTGGTCGTCCAAATTTTTCCGCGAGTTTCATCACCCGGAGGGCCTTGCGGTAACCCTCTGGTTTGGGCATGCCAAAATTGCGATATTTTCGTTGTCTGGTATCACGGCCCTTCTGATGACCGACTACGACGATGGGTAAACCATGAAAGCGCGCAGAACCGCAAACGATGGCTGGATCCTCAGCGAATCTCCTGTCGCCATGCAGTTCAACGAACTCATCAAATAGCCGCTCGATAAAATCCAGCGTGTGCGGCCGGTCAGCATGGCGGGCGAGCTGGACTCGCTCAATAGCAGTCAACAACCCGGCATCCGGCCGGTATTCAGTCGGGTCCGGACTATTGGCCGGCGCAGATTGTTTTTCCTTCTTAGCCACTTTTCCCTGTTGCCAACGAACTATTATCAGACTCAGTTTGAAAGTGCCATCCGCTCCACCTTCAGCACACAACCCATTTTCCGAACTGCCGTCTCAAATTTTTCACTGCGCTCCACCCGCAAGGTAGAACTGACCTTCACGCGAACGAGCAGGTCCTTATCTACAGAGGTCTCCAACATTACCTCGCAATTGCCCGCATGCGTATTAATCACGTGAAGGATGCTATCCAACAATTGAGCCGGATCCGGCGCCTGAGGTACCCGCAGGATGACCAGTTCTTTAGCTTTTAGTATTTCATCCAAACCCTGCACCTGGTCAACAATAATCGAGGGTGGATTGTCTTCGCTAAGTTCAAGTCTGCCGCTCACCAGAATGGGTAGCTCATTCTTAAGTAATGCTGAATACTTCCGGAAGATCTCCGGCCATAGAACGCACTTGGTGCCTCCAGCTTCGTCTTCCAAACGCAAAAGAGCAAACCTGTCGCCCTTCCTGGTTGTTTTAGGCTGGAGATCGTTAATAATGCCGCCCACATGTACGCGGCTGCCGGTGGAGAGGCCGGGAAGGTCGAGAGATTTCACAGCTTTCGATGCCTGCAAAAGATCGACATAGCTTCCGAGTGGATGGGCAGTGACGTAAAAACCAAGAGCGGCTTTCTCGGCAAGCAAAAGTTGGGAACGAGTCCAGGGAACGCCTGTTGTTAATGTTTGCTCTACAAAACCGGAATCTTCAGCGATGGAGCCAAAGAGACCATTCTGGCCCTGTATCCGTTCACGCTTGGCCCGCTGAGCTCGGGAAAGCGCTGTATCGATGGAATGGTAAAGCGCTCCGCGGTATTCATGTAGTTCCCGTGAATCCGATTGGAGGGAGTCAAACGCTCCAGCCCCGACCAAGCCTTCGAGCACACGCTTGTTCAGTCCGCTGTGGCCTAACCGTTCCGTGAACTCGAAGAATGATTTGAACGGGCCAACTTTGCGAGCCTCGATCACCGAGTTTACAGTTGATTGGCCAAGGCCCTTAATCGCTGCGAGGCCGTACCTGATGGCGCCCGGGAGCGGTGTAAAACCGGAATAGCTTTCGTTCACGTCCGGTGGTAAAAGTTTTATCCCCTGCGAGCGAAGCTCTTTTGAATACTTAAAGACCTTCGCGGCGTCCTGGGCCTCGCTTGAAAGAACCGCCGCATAAAAGTGTTCGGGAAAGTGTGCTTTGAGGTACGCGGTCTGAAATGCCAGGTAGGCGTACGCGACCGCGTGGCTTCGAGGGAAACCGTAATCGGAAAACTTCGCCATCAGCGAAAATATCTTTTCGGCTTTATCCTTCTTGATGCCTCTCTCTATTGCGCCATTGATGAACTTCTGTTCGTGTAAAGCCATTTCCTCACGCTTCTTCTTACCCATGGCGCGGCGCATCAGGTCAGCCTCGCTGAGCGTGTAACCCGCAAGCTTTTGCGCCAACTGCATAATCTGTTCCTGGTAGACGAGTACCCCAAAAGTGTTACTCAGGATCTCCTTCATCTCCGGAACTAAATAACGCACTGTCTTCTGGCCGCGATGACGCTGAATAAACTCCTCCACCATCCCCCCGTCCAGCGGTCCCGGCCGATAAAGAGCATTTAAAGCAGACAGGTCTTCGACATCCTTAGGTTTAAGCTTCCTGCATATCTCCTGCATGCCCGAAGACTCGAACTGAAACACCGCGTCCGTGCGCCCTTCCCCAAAAACCGCCATGGTTTTTTCATCATTAAGCGCTATATCGGCCCAGTTAATCTCGGCCTCAAGCAATTGCTTAATGCTCGTTAAGCAGTCATTTATAACAGTTAGGGCGGTAAGCGCTAAAAAGTCCATCTTAAGCATGCCCGTCTTTTCAAGATCAGACATGACATACTGGGTAGTGAGTTCTTCTTTTCCCGACACGGCAATTGGGATTAACTCCTGCAACGGAACGGGGGAAATAACGACGCCCGCCGCATGCACAGACGAATGGCGCGCACAGCCCTCCAGCCGCTGGGCAATCTCTATCAGCTCTTTAACGTTCGGATTGGTTTCAATCTCCTTCCTCAACTCTGGGACTTGCTCCAGCGCTTGAGTAAGGCTTACGTTTCGACCGCGTACGGGCGGGGGGATCATTTTCGCAATGCGTTCGACCTCCGCGTAAGGCATCTCCAGAGCGCGGCCGACATCTTTGATTGCTGCCCGGGAAGCAAGGGTGCCGAAGGTAATGATCTGGCAGACGGAATCACGGCCATAAAGGTCGGCGACGTGATTGATAACGTCCCCGCGTCCTCTGACGCAAAAATCTATGTCTATGTCTGGTAGGGATATTCTTCCGGGGTTAAGGAATCGCTCGAAGATGAGGTCATACTGTAAAGGATCTACATCAGTTATCTCGAGACAATAGGCAACAAGAGAACCGGCTGACGAGCCGCGCCCAGGGCCAACCGGAATCGCGTGTTCTTTCGCGTAACGGACGAAGTCCCAGACGATCAAAAAATACCCAGCGAACCCCATCTGCTTGATCATGGCAATCTCGCTAGCGAGACGCGTCTGATAATCAGATAGAGCGTGTTTCAATTCTCCCCTGGACTCCTGGCGCTCCCAGACTCGTTGGCGCCGGCGCTCGAACCCATCCCGCACCACTTTCTCAAAATAATTGTCTGCGGATGCGCCTTCTCCATCCGGTATGGGATAGTTGGGAAGATGGTTGACGTTCTCCGGGAGCTTCAGGTCGCATCGCTCTGCGATCTCGACAGTGCGAGTGAGCGCTTCTGGTAACTCGTTACCAAATATCCGCCACATCTCTTCCGGAGAGCGTACATAGAAGTTTGGGCTGGCGTAACGAAGGCGGTTGGAGTCGTTAACCGTTTTTCCTGAGCCAATGCAGAGCAGCACATCGTGGGCGCGGGCATCCTCAGGCATAAGATAGTGGGCATCGTTTGTAGCGATGAGGGGCACGCCGGTCTTCTTCGAAAGCTCAATTAGCGGTTTTCGGATTCTCTGCTGGCCCTCTAGTCCATGCTCTTGAATTTCGAGGAAGTAATTTCCCTTCCCCATGATCTCCTCAAACTCAAGAGCGGCAGACGCGGCGCCGTCGTAATCTTCCCGGACCAACGCCGCCGAGGGAACGCCGGACAAACATGATGAGAGTGCGATCAGCCCTTTGGAGTGTTCCGCAAGCAGGCCCTTGTCGATTCGAGGCTTGTAATAAAAGCCCTCGGTATAAGCCTTCGAGGTCAAACGAACGAGGTTGCGATAGCCCTCCAGGTTCTGGGCGAGCAGGATCAGATGAAAGTTTGCCTTCTCTCCGGGAGCTGACGCCGCTCGATCCTTCCTACTACCTTTCGTAATGTAGGTCTCACAACCGATTATCGGCTTGATGCCGCGACTCTTCATAGTGTTGTAGAAAGTGATCGCGCCAAACATATTGCCATGATCAGTCATGGCACACGCCGTCATGCCAAGTTCTTCGGTCCGTTTTGCAAGAGGCTTGATCTGAATTGCCCCATCTAACAGGCTGTAATCGGTGTGCAGGTGCAGATGTGCAAATCTTTGATCCGGCATAGCAGTGATGAAAAAGGACTAGCTGCCTATTTGGCAACAGGCTGGCAACAGGCAGTACGGGAATAAAGTATGATTACTTCAGCGAGCATCACTATAGCACGCTCATTCATGTCGCCGCGTGGCGCATTTCGCCACCGGAAAGGTAGATATTCTAATAAACCAATTCCACTCAGAAACTTCGCAGCCGTTTCAAAGAAAATGCTTTAAAGGCTATCCTTCAGAAACGAAGTGCGCTATTCCCACTCAATAGTGCTCGGCGGTTTTGAACTTACGTCGTACACGACTCTATTAATTCCGCGGATCTCGGAAATGATTCTCGATGAGACGCGCGCAAGTAAATCATGTGGGAGCCTTGCCCAGTCTGCCGTCATACCGTCGACGCTGGTTACTGCCCTGATAGCCACAACTTTTTCATAAGTGCGCTCGTCGCCCATCACGCCTACAGTGGAAACGGGTAACAACACCGGAAAAGCCTGCCACACTGAATGATAGAGGCTCGCTGATCGAAGTTCCTCATTCAGAATTCGATCAGCAGCCTGTAGTAGCCGCACCCGGTCTTCGGTGACTTCCCCTATTATGCGCACTGCCAACCCGGGACCGGGAAATGGATGTCTCGTGAGTATCTCGTCGGGGACGCCCAACTCCCTGCCAATGAGCCTCACCTCATCCTTGAATAGTTCCCGGAGGGGTTCGATCAACTTTAACTTCATCTGCTCGGGGAGGCCGCCGACATTGTGGTGGCTCTTTATCACTGCGGAAGGGCCGCGTACCGACACCGACTCAATAACGTCAGGATATAAGGTGCCCTGGACGAGAAACCCCACATCACCCAATCTCCTGGCTTCCGCCTCGAAGACGTCTATAAAGACCTTGCCGATTATTTTCCTTTTCTCTTCTGGCTCAGTCACGCCTTTCAGTGCATTCAGAAACAGTTCGCCGGCTCGTACACCGGCAATGTTCAGTTTCATCTGCTGTTGCAGCAGCGCCAGGGTCAACTCAAACTCGCCCTCTCGCAAGAGGCCGTTGTCCACGAAGATACAGGTCTGGCGTTCGCCTATGGCTTGATGCACCAGGGCTGCGGCCACAGTGGAGTCCACACCTCCGGATAGCCCACACACAACGCGACCGGTCTCGCCAACCTGTTCACGAATTCGGCTGATCTGTTCTTCAATAACAGCTTTCGGAGACCAATCACCGCGGCTCTTACAAATTGAAAACAAAAAGTTGCGAATTACCTGGGCGCCAAGTGGCGTGTGCGCAACTTCCGGGTGAAATTGCACGCCGTAGATTCCGCGCTCGCTATCTTCAATGGCGTTGAGCGCGTCATCCGTAAGCGCTGTGACGCGAAAACCGGTGGGAACCGATGTCACCTGATCACCATGGCTCATCCAAACGTCCATCTCGGAAGGCAGGCCGCTGAACAAAAGGCTCTTTTCGTCAACAACCTTCAGCCTCGCATAACCAAACTCGCGATTGGGTGAGGATTTAACTTCCCCGCCCATATCGAAAGCAAGAACCTGCAAGCCATAACAGATGCCGAGCACCGGAACCTTGATAGATTGCAACAGGTTTGAGTCAGGCCGCGGCGCGCCATCCTGATAGACTGACGCGGGACTGCCGGACAAGATCAGCCCTTTCGGCCGGCGAACTGCAATTCTTTCGATCGGGGTGTTGAAAGGCAGAATTTCGCAATAGACACCTGCCTCACGAACGCGGCGAGCTATTAGCTGAGTGTATTGCGATCCAAAGTCAAGTATTATGACGGTTTCGTGTTGAATTTCCGCTATCAAAAAAGAAGACCTCTAGCCACTCGGAATGCGTCAAACGTTATAGAGAAATGATGAACCGTGGATTATACGTTTGGATACGAATAACTCAAGAACCGAGAGCGATTGAGGTAGTGAGTCAGTTTGAACTTGGCTGAGGTGGCGTGGCTTTACAGAACCGAGCGCGGTAGCGCCGGATGCTAGACTCAAGTTCG
>Ga0137403_10005225_pt1 | contig 15092 bp, 12 predicted proteins | sample CZOMad2_1_16fung_FD_122057 | JGI IMG/M metagenome (GOLD analysis project Ga0137403, IMG submission 122057) | Vadose zone soil fungal communities from Angelo Coast Range Reserve, California, USA - CZOMad2_1_16fungal (Hybrid Assembly) | ecosystem: Environmental > Terrestrial > Soil > Vadose zone... | reverse complement strand
AGCGAGATCAGCCTCCGCCGCACGTCCTTCGGCACGACCCGATCCACCGGCTCGTCGGGCAAGGCGCGCAGATAGGCGCCCAGCATCGTGACCGCCTCGTTGCCCAGCGCGTCGAACGCGTCCCGATCCAGCGCAAACGGGTGCCTGGAATCCCTCGCCATGACCTCAACTCCCCCACAAGTGCTACGCCATTAAAGCAAGGATCGCCAAAATCGTGTCAAGCCGACCGGACGCATGGCCGTACCCCGATTTGTGAAGGGTGCTGGCATAGGAACACTGGAATTACCCCGCGGATCGGGTCAGGATACGGCATACAGCTGATCGAGAGGGAGGTCGCGATGCGCACGCCGTCTACGGTCTGCCAGTCGCCGAGCACGAGGTCGTAGCTCACGTCGCCCCACACATTGTCGTAGTCGAGCGAGCGGACGCGGGCGGGGAGGCCGGTGGCTCGGTCGAACATCACCGTCAGGGTCTGGTCGCCGGCGCGATAGTCGACGGCGGGGTAGGTCGCGCCGCCCACCGTGATGTCGCCCACGGCGGCGACGCTCGAGGGGTTCTTGAGCATCTCGAGCACCAGGAGGGGCGAGCTGCGCAGTAGCTCCCGCTGCGAGGCGGCCAGGCGCAGCCCGGACATCGTATGTGCGGGCGGGTTCGACTCCAGGCTCTGCTTGGTGCGCCCAGTGCTGTCGATGCCGGCGACATAGCCGGCCTCCGGGGATACGATCTCGCTGAAGGTGTAGCTGCGCGGCGCCGGATAGAAGTAGTTGCGCACCCAGTCGATCCGGGTGGTGCGGCTGGCCACGTCGGTCACCGCGTCCACGGTCGACTCGTTGGCATAGCGCATCTCGCCGCCGGCGGCCGCGGATTGCTCGGGCTCCCACTGCTTCACGGTGCCCTTCTGGGCGATGGTCTTCACTCCGCCCAGGGCGACGGGCCCGCCCGAGGCCTGCACGGCGCGGGTCACGAGGTCCACGCCCCCTTGCTGCAGGGAGGCGCACGCTCCGACGAGCGCGACGATGCCCATCGAGGCGACGAGCAAGAAGGCAAAACGCTTCATTAGGCTCCTCCCGTCCAGCGTGGGTAATCCGGGTGATGGAGAGCGGTTCGGCGGCACAGTATCGAGGCGCCGCCCGCGTGTCAAGCGACGGGCCTAGAGCACCGAGCGGACGAGGCCGCCGTCCACGAGCATGGTGGTGCCGGTGATGTAGCTGGAGCGGCTCGAGGCGAGGAAGGCGACCAGATAGGCCATCTCCTCCGGCCGCCCCACGCGGCCTACCGCGGTCTCGGCCGCCCGCTGCGCCAGCGCGGCCTCCACCGAGAGCCCGGTCTCCTTCGCGCGCGCGGTGACGTTGGAGAGCATGCGCTCGGTGAGGATGGACCCCGGGCACACGTTGTTGACCAGGATGCCGTCACGACCGACTTCATCCGCGAGGCTCTTCGCGAAGGCGACCACCCCCATCCGCGTGGCGCCGGAGAGCGCGAGGTTCGGGATCGGCTGATAGACCGTGCTGGCCAGGATATTGATGATGCGGCCGCCCCCGCTGCGCCGGAGATGCGGCACCGCTTCCCGGGACATTCTTGCGAAGAACAGCAAAGACCGCTGGACCGCGATGGCCCACTGTTCCTCGGTGGCGTTGTGGGCGCGGGCCAGGGGCGGCCCGCCCGAGTTGTTGACGAGGATGTCGAGACGCTCGAACCGGGCCACCGCCGCCGCGATCAGATCGCGGATAGTCTCGGGCCGGTCCAGGTCCCCCGCGAAGGCCAGGACCTCGGCGCCGGTGGCGTCGTGGATCTCTCGCGCCGTCTTCTCCAGCTCGGGCTGCGACCGGCTGCAGAGGGCCAGCCGCGCGCCCTCCGCCGCGAGCACCTCGGCGCAGGCTCGCCCGAGCCCCTTGCTCGCGCCGCCGATGACCGCGACCTTGCCCGTGAGCTCCAGGTTCATGCGCTCCTCACTCCACCATGGGCGCGGGGACCCGCTCGGTGGTGGCCGTGCCAGTGCCCGTGACCGTTGAGCCGGTGTCCCGCGGCGGCTCGAGCCGGATCCGGCGCATCAGGGGGAGGAAGATGGGCACCACGGCGAACATCACCGCCAGGAGCCAGAAGTCGTCGGCATAGGCCAGGAGCTGAGCCTGATTCACCGTCTCGCGATAGAGCATGGCCACCGCCTGCCGCTCGGCGGTGAAGGCATCGCTCCCCTGCGCCACGAAGTGCCCGACCCAGCGCGCCAGGCGCTCCCGGGTTTCCGGATCCCAGGCGGTGATGTGGCTGACCAGGGTGGACTGGTGGAACTGACTCCGCTGCGCGAGCAGCGTGGTGACCACCGCGATCCCCACGCTGCCGCCCACGTTCCGGAGCATGCCGTAGATGGCGGTGGCATTGACCAGCTTGTCGCGCCGGATCGTGGCCAGGGTGAGGGTCGAGAGCGGCACGAAGATGAATCCGATGGCGAAGCCCTGGATGAAGCGCGGCAGGGCGAGCGCCCAGTAGTCCATGCCCAGCGTCAGGGACGTCATCATGTAGAGCGCCGCGGCATTGAGCAGGCAACCGAAGGCCAGCATCAGGCGCTGATCCACCCGGGTCACCATCCCCGAGGCGAAGAGAGAGAAGATATTGCCGAGGCCGCCCGGCGCCAGCACCAGCCCGGACGTCCAGGCATCGTAGCCGAGGAGCTTCTGCGTGAAGACGGCCACCAGCAGCATCCCCGAGAACATGCCGAACCCGACGACGGCGATCATGGTGACGCCGGTGGCGAAGTTCCGGTCGGTGAAGGCGGTCAGGTCCAGGATGGGATCGGCGGCGGTCAGCTCGCGGATCAGGAACGCGATCAAGGAGCACACGGCGACGGCAGTCATGGCCAGGATGGTCGACGACTGGAACCAGTCCTCCCGCTCTCCGCGGTCCAGGACGAGCTGGAGGCACCCGAAGCCCGCCACCATCAGCGCCAGTCCCCACCAGTCGATGCGCGCCGCCTTCTTGAGATAGGGCGGGTCGAAGAGGAAGGCGCTGCCCAGGAGGAACCCGAGTATTCCCACCGGCAGGTTGATGTAGAAGATCCAGCGCCAGGACCACTCGTCCGCCAGATAGCCGCCGACGGTAGGTCCCAGGATGGGTCCGAGGATGAAGCCGACGCCCCAGACCGCCATGGCGAGGCCGCGCTGCTGGAAGGGGAAGATCTCCCAGAGAATGGCCTGGGAGAGCGGGATGATGGGCCCACCGCCCAGCCCCTGGAGGACGCGCGCGATGATGAGCGTGGTCAGGTCGGGGGCGGCGCCGGAGAGGAAGGAGCTGACCACGAAGAGCGTGGTGCAGATGAGGAAGAACTTCTTGCGGCCGAAGAGGCCGGCCAGCCAGCCGGTGGCCGGGATGACCACGGCATTGGCGGCCAGATAGGACGTGATCACCCAGGAGACTTCGTCCAGGCCCGCCGAGAGCGACCCCTGCAGGTGCGGCAGGATGACATTGGTGACGCTGGTGTCCAGGATCTGCATGAACGCCACCACCATGATGGTGAAGGTGATGGCCCACTTCTGGGCGGAGGAGATCGGGGGCGCATCCGGCGCGGGAGCCGTCATGTGTAGGCCGCGGTCTTGGGATAGGATATGCGCCGGGAAGCGAGAACGCGAGAGGCATGAGGGGGCGGGGTGAGGGGAGCCGGTGACGGGAGCTGGTGAGGGGAGCCGGTGAGGGGAGCCAGTGAGGGGAGCCAGTGAGAACCGGTAGCGAGTACCGCGAGTCTCTGCACGATGGCCGCCGTGTCTGGGTGATCGGCGAAGGCCTCATCGAGGACGTGACGGTCCATCCCGCAACCCGGCCGATGGTGGAGGAATACGTCATCTGGTACGACCGCCACCACGACCCCGACTGGCAGGACGTCCTTCTCGGCCCGCCCGACACGCGGGGGGAGCGCGTGCCCTGGGCCTTCGCCACGCCGAAGAGCTCGCCGGATCTGCGCGCGATGGGTCGGAGCTATGCCGCCACGACCTTCCTGACCGCGGGCAACATGACCCATACGCCGGCGTACGGCAATCTCATCGCGCTCGGCATCCGCGACGTCGTCTTGCAGCGTAACGTCTCACCCGAACAGCTCGCCAGCGCGACCCGCTACCGCGACCTGATCGCCCGGACCGGACGGTTCCTCACCTTCTGCGCGGGGGCGGCCACCATCGGTTACCGGCTCCGCGAGGACCCCGCAGAACGGGCCGCGCTCCGCATCATTCACGAGACCGACGCCGGCCTCGTCCTGAGCGGCAAGGTGGGCATGCATACCAGCCCGGCCTACGCCGAGGACGTCTACATCGGCGCCCACTCGGGGGTGGACCACGCCGGCCATCGCGCGACCTTCGTGGTGCCCCTGAATGCGCCCGGCGTCACCATCCTGTGCCGCAAGATATCCGCCCGCCATCCGAACCCGTTCCTCGCGCCGCTGAGCAGCCGCTTCGACGAGCTGGACGGGCAACTGTGGCTCGAGAACGTGCATGTCCCCTGGGAGCGCATCTTCCTCACCGAGCCCTCGCCCGATCCCATCGCCGCCTGGTGCTTCTGGCACCAGCTCTACTGCTGGCTGGCCAAGGCCGAGTTCACCCTGGGGCTCGCGCTGGCGTGCACGCATGCCATGGGACTTCAGGACCATGAGGCGACCATCGAGTACCTCGTCGACCTCGTCGTCGACGTCCAGACGGTGCGAAGCTGCCAGACCGCCGCCGAGCTCGACCCGGACTTCACCGAGGACGGCTTCTGCGTTCCGGGCCGCGGGCACGTGGCCGCCGGGAGCATCGCCATGCAGAAGGCTCGGCAGCGGATGGCGGAGATCCTGCGCATCCTTCCCGGCTCCTCCCTCGTGGTGGCGCCGTCGGACAAGGACTTGACGGCGCCGGAGGTCGCCGCCGGGCTCGAGGAATCGTTCGGTGGCGGCGAGTACACCGCGCTCCAACGCGCGGCCCTGCTCCAGCTCGCCGCCGACCACGTCGCCTCGGCGCTGGACGGCCGCGAGTCGGCCTTCGAGCTGCACGCCAACGGCGGCATGCCGGCCTGGCGCGCGCGCCTTCGCCGCTCGTTCGGCCGCTACACCGAGCTCGCCAACGGCGTGCTCCGCACGCTCGACCTCGACATGCCGGTGATCGATCTGGACGGCGTGCGGAACGCGGCGATGCCGCAGCGGCGGCCGGTGGTGCCGCCGTCACCGACCCGTTTCCACTCAGGGAGTCAACCATGAGCGAGCGAGAGCTGACGTACGGCGAGGCGGTCAAGGAAGCCATCGCCGAGGAGATGCGGCGGGATCCGACCGTCTTCGTCATCGGCGAGGACGTGGCGGAGGCCGGGCATCCCTTCAAGACCCTGGTCGGCCTGGTCCAGGAGTTCGGGACGGGCCGCATCATCGACACGCCCATCTCCGAGCCCGGCTATGCCGGCATCGGCGTGGGCGCGGCCATGACCGGCATGCGCCCCATCGTGGACGTGATGTTCGGCGACTTCATCACGCTCACCATGGACCAGATGGTGAATCAGGCCGCCAAGGCGCACTACATGTCCGGCGGCAAGATCAAGGTGCCCATCGTCTTCCGCACCACGCTGGGCGCCACGCGCCGCTCCGCCGCCCAGCACTCGCAGTCGCTGCACGCCTGGGTGAGCCATATTCCCGGGCTCAAGGTGGCGCTGCCCTCCGGACCTTACGAGGCGAAGGGGCTCATGAAGACGGCCATCCGCGACGACAGCCCGGTGGTCATCTTCGAGGACAAGATGATGTACCGGGTCAAGGGCCCGGTGCCGGCCGAGGACTACACGATTCCCTTCGGCGTGGCCGAGGTGAAGCGCGCCGGAACTGACGTCACCATCGTCGCCACCAGCAGCATGGTGGCGGTCGCCCTCGGCGCCGCCAAGCTGCTCGAGGAGAGCGGCATCAGCGCCGAGGTCATCGACCCGCGCACGACCTGGCCGCTCGACAAGCAGGCGCTGATCGAGTCGGCCAAGAAGACCTCGCGAGCGATCGTGGTGGACGAGGGCTACGAGCGCTACGGCGTCACCGCCGAGATCGCCTCGGTGATCGCGGAGGGGGCCTTCTATCACCTCGACGCGCCGGTCAAGCGCATCGGCGCCATGGACGTGCCGGTGCCGTTCTCGCCGGTGCTCGAGGACCTCACCGTGCCGACGGAGAAATCGGTCGCCGACGCGGCGAAGGCGCTCTGCCGGAAGGCCTGAGCGGAATGTCCACCATGCGCATCGACGTCGATCTCGCCAGCGACACCGTCACGCGCCCCACCGCCGACATGCGCCGGTTCATGTGCGAGGCCGAGGTGGGCGACGAGCAGAAGTTCGAGGACCCGACCGTCAACCAGCTCTGCGAGATGGTGGCGGAGCTCCTGGGCAAGGAAGCCGCGGTGTTCTTGCCGTCCGGCACCATGTGCAACGAGATCGCGCTGCGCGTGCACGCCCGGCCCGGGGAAGAGGTCATCGCCCACCACACCGCCCACCCGATCAACTTCGAGACCGGCGGGCCCGGCGCTCTGGCCGGCGTCAACATGCGGGCGATCGACGGCCCGCGCGGTCAGTTCGATGCCTCCGCCGTCGAAGCGGCGGTGCGCCCGAGCTCTCGCTACGCGCCCCGGACGCGGCTGGTCTGGGTCGAGCAGACGAGCAACCTCGGCGGCGGCTCGGTGTGGTCGCTGGCTCGCCTCGAAGCGGTGACAGCGGTGGCGCGTCGCCACGGCCTCGCCACCCACATGGACGGCGCGCGCCTCATGAACGCGGTTGTCGCACGCGGCGTCTCGGCGCGGGACTACGCGGCCTTCTTCGACTCGGCGTGGATCGACTTCACGAAAGGCCTCGGCGCTCCGGTCGGAGCCGCGCTGGCGGGCTCGCGCGCGTTCATCGAGGAGGCGTGGCGATGCAAGCAGCAGATGGGGGGCGCCATGCGCCAGGCGGGCATCATCGCCGCCGGCGGCGTGTGGGCACTCCGCCACCACGTCAAGCGCCTGGCCGAGGACCACGCCAACGCCCGGCGCCTGGCCGAGGGCCTGGCGGGCTTGCCCGGAGTGAAGCTCGACCTCTCGACGATCGAGACCAACATCGTGTTCTTCGAGCTGGCCGGTGCGCTCACCGCGCCGGTCGCGGTCGAGCGCCTGCTCGCCCGCGGCGTGCGCATGGGTGCACTCGGCGCGCGCACGATTCGCGCCGTCACCCACCTGGACGTCGACGCCGACGGGATCGAGCGGGCACTGACTGTCGCCCGCGAGGTCTTCAGGGGCTGAGGGCCTGATGCCCACGAACGTCATCATGCCCGCGCTCGAGCTGGCGCAGGAGACCGGCAAGGTCGTCCACTGGCTCAAGCGCCCGGGCGACGCGGTGCAGAAGGGCGAGCCGCTCGTCGAGATCGAGACCGACAAGGTCACCGTCGAGATCGAGGCGCCGGCCTCCGGCGTGCTGCGCGACGTCAGCGCGAACGAGGGCGACGTGGTGCCGGTAGGCCAGACGATCGCGCTGATCCTGGCGCCCGGCGAGGTCGGCGTGGCCGTGGCCCCGGCAACCGTCATGCCCGCGGCCCGCACCGCTGCTGCGCCATCGGGTGGGGCGGTGAAGGCGTCGCCGCTTGCGCGGAGGATCGCCGAGCAGCACGGCGTCGATCTCGGGCGCGTCAAGACCGCCAGCGGGCGTATCGAGAAGGCCGACGTGCTCGCCTACGTCGAGAGCCGCGCCTCGCTCCGCCTCACCGCCGCGTCGCCCAAGGCGCGGCGCCTGGCGGCCGAGCGCGGGGTCGACCTCAAGATCGTTCGCGGCTCGGGCCCGGGCGGCGCCATCCTCGCCGCTGACGTCGGCGCTGCCAAGGCTGCGCCGGCGCCGGAAGCTCGGCGGTCCGAAGCCGCCGGCGTCAGCAACGTCTGGCGCATCATGGCCGAGCGCATGACCGCGAGCTGGACCAGCGCGCCCCACTTCTATCTGGTGCGCGAGGTCAACGTGAGCCGGCTGATCACCTGGCGCGAGCGCGTCAGCAAGCAGACCGGCGCCCGGATCACCTACACCGATCTCCTCGTGAAGCTCGTCGCGGCAGTGCTGGTCCAGCATCCCCGCGCCAACGCGTCGTGGAAGGACGGCTCCATCGTCCGGAACGCCGACATCAACATCGGCGTCGCCGTCGCCATCGAGGACGGCCTCGTGGTCCCCGTGGTCCACCGCGCCGACACGCTGAGCCTCGCCGACATCGCGGGCCGCCGTGAAGACCTCGTCGCTCGCGCCCAGGCCGGCAAGCTGCGGCCCGCCGACATCCAGGGCGGCGGCTTCACGATCAGCAATCTCGGGATGTACGGCGTCGATGCCTTCGACGCCATCGTCAATCCGCCTCAGGCCGCGATCCTCGCCGTCGGTCGCATCGCCGACCGCGTCGTCGCGTTGAACGGCCAGCCCGCCGTCCAGCCGACGATGGTGCTGACGCTCTCCTGCGACCACCGCGTTCTGGACGGGGCGCGGGGCGCGCAATTCCTCAGTGCGCTCGCCGACCTGATCGAGGAGCCGCTGGCCCTGCTGGTGTAACGAGCCACCCGCTCGTCAGCGAACGAGCTTTTCAGCGCGAATCCCGATCAACCGCACCTTCCTCTGCCGTGGATTCTCACGCTCGTCGAGAAACGGTTGCAACAATCGCACGGCCCCGGCGTAGAGAGCTTCCTCGCTCGCCAGCTGCTCGCGCGGGGTGTGGGACCGGTTGAACGTCATGAAGTTGGCGAAGCGCACGGTCACGGTGACCGTGCGGAACGCTCGAAATCCGTGACGGTCAACGCGCGCGAAGACGCTCCGGGCCAGCTCCCGCGCACGCTCGAGGATGAAGTCGGCATCGAGCGTGTCGATCTCGAACGTCTCTTGCTCGCCGACCGACTTCGGCTCCCCCTCGTTGGAGACCGGGCTCTCGGAGAGCCCGCGCGCCCTGGCGTGCAGTCCCTCGCCCCAGCGGCCGAACCACTCGATGAGGCGGTCCCGCTCGACTCCACGCAGCTCGCGGATCGTGCGAATGCCCTGCTGGTGGAGGAACTTCTCTGACTTCGGACCGATGCCGGGGATGACCCGGATGGCCAGGCCGTCGAGGAATTCTTGAACAGCCTCCGGTCGGACGACCGTCAGGCCATCGGGCTTCTCGCGGTCGGAGGCGATCTTCGCGATCAGCTTGTTGGGCCCGAGGCCGACCGAGCACGTGAGACCTTCCGCCGCGCCGATCTCGGCCTTGAGCGCTCGCGCCCGCTCGACGGCCGCGTCGAAGCTCCCCAGTGACGAGAGGTCGAGGTAGGCCTCGTCGATGCTCGCCTCCTCGAACAGGTCGGCACGCCCGGCGAGGAACGTCATGATCCGCTGCGACACCTCCCGATAGAGCGCGCGGTTGTCGCGAACGAAGATCGTCTCGGGATCGCCGCGACGCCGCGCGGCCTCGGCCAGGCGCCAGGCGCGCGAGATCGGCGTCGCCGAGCGGATGCCGTACCGCCGGGCCTCATAGCTGGCGGCGGTCACGACGCCACGACCGTGTCCGGCTTTCGGGTCGGCGCCGACCACGACCGGCTTGCCGCGAAGGTCGGGGTTGGAGCGCGCCTCGACCGCGGCGTAGAACGCGTCCATGTCGACGTGCGCGATGATCCTCACCCGATACCCTTTCGACCGTCGAACGTAGCACGTTGTCTTGACAAGACTCTCGCTCCAGCGGTATAGGTCGCGCCAATTCCCCTGGAAAGCGACGAGCTCTCGCCGCGAGGTGATCCGATGAAAAAGGAAGTCATCGTGACGTCGAAGGCGCCCCAGCCGATCACGCACAATCCCCAGGCGATCAAGGTCGGTCCGTACGTCTTCGTCTCGGGCCTCTACGCGACCGATTTCAAGACCGGCATCCCGGTCCGGAGCAACCCGAACTTCCCGTTCGCGGGCCCGACCGACATCGAGCTGCAGACCGAGTACATCTTGAAAAATTTGTCGGAGATCCTCCAGGCTGCGGGCAGCCGACTGGACAACGTCGTCAAGACCGAGGTCTTCCTCGAGCACCCGAAATATCTGGCCGGCCTCGATCGTGTGTGGCGTGAGTTCTTTCCGAAGGATCCGCCGGCGCGGACGACCATCGAGGTCGGTCCGCACCCGCTCATTCCCGGGGCGCTGGTCGAGGTGCACGCGATCGGCATCGTGCCCGACGGCACCGTGCGCAAGCAGGTGATCCAGCCGGCCGGAGTGCCGACGCCGAGCGAGCACTGCTCACCGGCGGTCAGGGCCGGGAGCTTCCTGTTCCACTCCGGTCTGCCGGCGACCGACTTCAAGACCGGCATCCCGGTGGGCAAGGACCCCCAGTTCCCCAACTATCGCGACAACGCCGAAGACCAGATCAACTACGTGCTCGGCAACATGGAGCAGTGCGCGAAGGCCGCCGGCACGAGCCTCGCGAACGCCGTCAAGTCGCAGCACTACCACGTCGATCGCAACGACTTCCACGCCATCGACCGGATCTGGAAGCAGTACATGCCCGTGCCGCCGCCCCGCAGCTCGATGCAGATCAAGGGGTTCATGGTGCCGGGGGCGCTGACGACCGCGAATCTGATCACGCTCATCCCCGACGCCCAGCATCAGAAGGAGGAGATCAAGTTCGACAAGCAATTCCACCCGAGCATGCGGGGCGTGAATTTCTCGCCGGCCATCCGCGCGGGTGAGTGGCTGTTCCTGGCCGGCCAGGTCGCGACCGACTTCAAGACGCCGGTCTACGGCGTCCACCCGCGGATGCCCTACTACGGCTCGGACATCGAGGTCCAGACCGAGTACGTCCTCCGTAACCTCAAAGAGCTCCTGGAGCACTGTGGCTCCTCGCTCGAGCACGTCGTCGACGCTCACATCTACCTGCTCGACACCCAGGACTATCGCGGCTTCGAACGCGTCTATCGTCGGATGGTGCCGGAGCCACCGGTCATGACCGTCATTCCGTCCACCGGCATCATGTTCGACGGCCCGGTCATCGAGATCGACCTCATCGCGACGCGAGGCCGCTGACCGCCTGGGAGCTCGAACGCGAAGGAGGAACGGACATGAGTCAACGGACCTGGCTCGCGATCTCGATGGCGATGGTGATCCTGCTCGGCAGCACGGCGCTCGCCCAGGAGACGATCAAGATCGGCGTCTTCGGGCCGATGACGGGCGGCGCGGCCGGGTACGGCCAGAGCGAGCGCGAGGCCATCGATCTCGTCGTCGAGGAAGTCAACGGGAGCGGCGGCCTTCTCGGCAAGAAGATCCAGCTCTTCTACGGTGACGACGCCGGCAAGCCCGAGCAGGCGGTGAGCATCGTGAACCGCTTCATCACCGCGGACGAGGTCGTGATGGTCCTGGGTGGGATCAGCAGCCCGACCAGCATGGCCGTGTCCCAGGTCACGGGCCAGGAAAAGGTCCCCCAGATCATCGTCGCCGCCACCGCGGCCCGCATCACGAAGCAGAACAACCCGTGGATCTTCCGGTCGGCGGTGCCCGACACCAAGCTGGCCGGCGATCTCGCCGACTTCCTGAATCAGAAGTTCCCGAAGGTGAAGCGGATCGGCGCCATCTACGTCAACGACGACTTCGGGAAGGGTGGCCTCACCGCGTTCAGCGAGCGCGCCCGAACGCACGGCATCCAGGTCGTGGTGGACGAGAAGTACATCCGGGGCGACGTCGACTTCACCGCCCAGCTCACGAAGATCAAGACCGCGAACGTCGACGCCATCCTCGACTGGTCGCGCTATCACGAGGGCGCGCTGATCGCCAAGCAGGCCAAGCAGATGGGCATCACGCTGCCGATCTTCGGCGGTGACGGCGCCGCCCACCCGAAGTACATCGAGCTCGGCCGCGACGCGGTGGAGGGCGTGTACTACGCGACGCACTTCAGCCCGGCCACCAGCAGTCAGCTGCCGGTCGCGCGCAAGCTGGTGGAAAAGATCCGCGCCCGGTACGGCAAGGACGCGGACTACATCCACGCCGAAGCGTACGACGCGGCGCTCGTCGCCGTCGACGCCATCCGGCGGGCGGGCAGCCTCAATCGCGACAAGATCCGCGCGGCGATCGCGGCCACCGACATGGACGGCACGCGCGGCCGCATCCGCTTCGATGGCCAGGGCGATCCCACGTTCGAGACCCACATCGTGAAGATCGCCGGCGGCAAGGAGACGAACGGCCGCTAGGCGTACTCCTCTGTGCGGCTCGTGCTGGTCGTCGGCTCAGTCCCGCAGGACGAGCTGCGCGACTGGTACGCCGGCGTTGAACCGCTTCACGAGCTCGTCGGGGTCGTACTCGACACCGATCGGGTTCCGATCGAACGCCGGCGAGTGCATCCATGCCTGCCCTTCTTCGGCGGTCGCGAAATTGTCGATCTGAAGCTCGACCCGATTGCCGTCCGGGTCCCGGTAGTACATCGAGGTCGTGGGGCCGTGGTTGACGCAGAAGAACGGACGGACCCCGCGGTCTCTGAGACGCACGTAATTGTCGAGGAAGTCACCCATGGACGGAAAGGTGAACGCGACGTGATGGAGGCCGGGCGGCTCCGTCGCCTTGACGTGAAGCTCGGTCTCGGTATCTCGGGGCGCGAGTGGCCCGAAATCCAGGAACGCGACCCGGTGATGCTCGTCGTCGTAGGTCACGAACGACAGGTGCGGATTCTCGTAGATCACGTGGCCGCCGAGCACCGAGCAGTACCAGTCGCGCATCTCCTTCATCCGGTTGGTCTGGAACACGACGTGAGCGAGCTTGCTGGGGGGCATCGTCCGATCCTCCTGTCTCTGAGGTGGCGACCGTCACCCGGCGTGACCAGGTCGTTCCCGTCAGAACAACGGGCTGTTCGACTCGAGGCCGAGCATCGTCCGGCCGACCGCCTCGTAGTTCACGAACTGCAGCTGGTTGTGGCGGGTGACGACCTCGGCGTCGCGCGCGTAGCGCTCGAGCGGGCTGCTGTTGAAGATCGACGTCGTCCCGGCGGTGGCGCACACCATGTGGGTGGCCTGGGCCGCGCTCTGCGCCGCGTGGGTCATGGCCATGCGGAGATCGGAGCGCTGCCGCTCGGTCACGAAGTCGCCGGCCAGCACGGTCTCCCACATCTGCTGGACGGTGTCGAACAGGAACGCGCGTCCGGACCGCAGCCTGGCCTCGGCCTCGCCGATCCTCGCCTGGACCATCGGCCGCTCGCGCAGCAGGTCGGACGACATGCGCGGGACCTTGACCTGCGCCAGCTCGACGAACTCGTCGATGGCGGCGCGCGCCACGCCCAGGCCCACGCAGCAGAAGCCGCAGCCCGCCAGATCGAAGCCGTGCATGCGATTCATCGGTCCGGTGACGCGCGCTCGCCGATCGAGCGCCGAGAACGTGTGCTCCTCGGGCACGAACAGGTCTTCGACCTCGATGTCGTGGCTGCCCGTGCCCCGCATGCCGCTGACGTTCCAGGTGTCGATGATCTTGACCTGCGACTTCGGATGGAAGTAGGCGATCCGCACGTCCTGGTCGCCGTTGGGCCGCAGGCGGGGCCCGTCACCGTCGAAGACCTTGCAGGCGCCGTGGAGCCGGAACGAATGCATGCACCCGCTGGCGAAGAACCAGTGGCCGGTGACGCGATAGCCGCCCGGCACCGCGACGGCACGGCCGCGCGGGTTCGCCGATCCGGCCGAGACGCCGATCGGGTCGCTGTGGAACAGCGTGCGGCGGACCTCCGGCGTGAACTGGGCGCTCTGGCGAAAACTATTGATCCCCATCGCCAGGCACCAGCCGGTCGAGCCGTCGGCCCGCGCGACCTCCTCGATCACGCCGAGTGTCGTCAGGATGTCGGCGCCAAGACCACCCTCGGCCTGGGACAGTGCGACCTTGAACAGTCCGGTGTTGGCGATCTCGAGGACGAGATCGCGCGGCAGCTGGCGGCCGGCCTCGATCTCGTCGGCGCGCTCACGGATGCGCGGGGCCAGCGCGCGGGCAATCTCCAGCGGAGCGGGCGCTGCCCGTGCGGTGTCGGTGGTCATGGCCTTGGCCGAGCCATCCTGCGCCTGCCGCGGGGGTGCCGTCAAGGCGAGCGCTTCTTCAGCCGGACCTCCTCGAGCGGCGCCGACCAGGGATAGGGGTTGATGAGCATCAGCGCGGCCTCCTCCACGCGAGGCCCGATACCGCTCGGCCAGACGTATTCGAAGATGGGCGCGAATCTCACGCGTTCATGAAGCAACTGCTGGATCTGGTACAGCATCGCTTCGCGCTTCTTCCGGTCGGTCTCGAGGCCCTGCTGCTTGTAGAGCGCGTCGATGTCGGGATAGCCGCCGTAGGCGTACGTTCCCTCGGTCGGCACGATCTCCGAGATCCGCGTGGCGGCGTTGCCGTAGAGGCCCGTCCCACAGACGCACACGCCCTTCAATTTTTTCGTCGCCCACGCGGAGAAGAACGCCGCGCGCTCCATCGGCCGCGTGCGCAGCCGGATGCCCACGGCGCCGAGATAGCCCATGACGGCTTCGCCCCGGGAAAAATACGGCGGGGTCTGATGCAGCTCCCCGGCATCGAATCCGTTCGGGTAACCGGCCTCGGCCAGCAGCCGCTTCGCTCGCACCGGATCGTAGGGCATGGGCTCGATGGGCAGCGCGAACTCGAAGGCCCGCGGAACGATGCTGCCGGTCGGCTTCGAGGCCCCGAGCGTCTCCGCCTCGCTCAGCGCGTAACGATCGATGGCATAGCTGGCGGCCAGGCGTACCCGCTTGTCGGCCCACGGCGACTTCGGATCCCACTGATCGAAGAAGTCGATGAACGCGATGCCGATTCCCCCGGAGAAGACGAGCTTCAGCGCGGGATCGCGCTGCAGCTCCAGCGCCTGCGGGGGATCGAGCAGATAGGCGACGTCGACTTCTCCGCGCTTGAGCATGGCCGCTCGCGTGGTGGCCTCGGTGACGCTCTTGAACACCAGGCGCTTCACGGAGGGCACCTTGCGCCAGTAGCCCTCGTACGCCTCCATGACCAGCTCGACGCCGGGCGTGTGGCTCACGAACCGGTAGGGCCCGAGACCGATCGGTTGCCGCTTGAAGCCCTCGTCGCCGACCCTTTCGACGTACTTCTTGGGCACGACCCAGCCCGCGCCGGTGGCCAGCGTGCCGTAAAACGCCATGAAG
>Ga0137403_10005222_pt1 | contig 15092 bp, 14 predicted proteins | sample CZOMad2_1_16fung_FD_122057 | JGI IMG/M metagenome (GOLD analysis project Ga0137403, IMG submission 122057) | Vadose zone soil fungal communities from Angelo Coast Range Reserve, California, USA - CZOMad2_1_16fungal (Hybrid Assembly) | ecosystem: Environmental > Terrestrial > Soil > Vadose zone... | reverse complement strand
TATAGAGGAGCGCCACGGCTTTTGCCGGGGCGCTCCGAACGTTGGGGGGTATGGGGGGCCATTTCGGGGCCCCCCATGTAATTGTGCAGCCGGGTGCGGCGTGTACTATCGGGCACGCGTCGTCGTCACATCAGAGGAGGGTGCCATGCAAGGATCTCGCTGGGTCGTCGCGCTCGTGGGCGTGGTTGCGCTGGGCGTCGGCTTCGGTCTGGGCTCGGCGGTCGGACAGCAGAGCCCGCCCATGGACAACAAGGGTCTCGAGGCCAAGGTCGAGAGCAGCATCGACCTCGCCCCCGACATGCCCGGCTACCAGCTGCGGCTGCGCTCGATCACGTTCGAGCCCGGCGGCGTGGCGGGCTTCCACAGTCACAAGGAGCGCCCGGCCTTCGCGTACATCCTGCAGGGCAGCCTGACCGAGCTGCGGCAGGGCGGCTACGAGAAGACGGTGGGCCCCGGCGGCGTCATCACGGAGTCGCGCGACGTCGAGCACTGGGCCGAGAATCGCGGCGGCGGCAAGGTCTTGCTGGTCGGCGTCGACATCGTGAAGCCCTGACGCTGGCTGAGCGGCGGCGGCGCGCGCGGGGGCGGGGCGCGGCAGGGTCCCGTTCGACCACGCAAATCGACGATGCGGTGCGCCCGTCAACGTGCACCGTTGATACCGCCGGATCCGACGCTGTACCCGAAACACGGGTCTCACGGGACCCCACCGCGCCCCGCCCCCGCGCGCGCCGCCGACACCAGTCAGTGTCAGCGGCTCCCACGTCTCGCTAGAACCAGGTGGACTTGTCGACGATGTTGCGGAGCGGCTGTCCGGCGGTGAAGCGCCGGCAGTTGTCGAGCAGGATCTCGAAGCGGCGCTCATCGAGATAGGGGCCGAAGCCGGCCGTGTGCGGCGTGAGCAGCACGCCGGGCGTGGTCCACAGCGGGTGATCGGCGGGCAGCGGCTCCTGCTCGAAGACGTCGAGCCCGGCGCCCGCGATCTCGCCGGCGCGCAGCGCGGCGACGAGATCGTCGAGCCGCGTCGTCTTGCCGCGCCCGATGTTGATGAAGAACGCGCTGCGCTTCATCTTCGAAAAACGCGCGCGGTTCATGAAGCCCTCGGTGGCCGGCGTGTGCGGCACCGTGAGGATGACGAAGTCCGCGCGCGGGAGCAGGGCGTCGAGCGCCTCGGGTGGGTGCAGCTCGCTCACGCCGGGCGGCGTGTCCTTGCGACGGGCGTCCACGCCGAGCACCTTCATGCCGAAGGCCGCCGCCAGCCGCGCCGCCTCGGCGCCGATGCCGCCCACGCCCACGATCAGCGCGGTCGCCTCGGGCAAGTGCACCACGCCCGTGTCGAGCCGCGCCGGCTTCCACTCGCGGCGCGCCTGCTGGGGCAGATACCGGTGGAAGTCCCGGGCGAAGGCGAGCACGAACGCCATGATGTGCGCGCCGATGTGGTCGTTGTAGATCTCGCGGAAGTTGGTGACGACGACCGGGTGCTGGACCAGCGCCGGGTAGTAGTAGCCGGCGGGCGGCGCGGCCTGCGGCGCCTGCAGCCACCGCAGCCGCTTGGCCTGCGCGAGCAGGGTGGGCGACAGCGTGCCGAACGCGCAGTCCGCGTCGCCGATCGCCGCGCGCGCCGCCGCCTCGTCCTCGGCGACGATGACCTCGAGCCCGGGGACGCCGGACTTCACGCGCGCCGCCCACTCGCGCGTCTTCGGCTCCTGCGGCGGCAGCATCAGCAGTGTCGACATCGGTTCCCGAGGGGCGCCCCGGGTTTCCCGGGGCGCCCCGAGTGTTGGGGGTGTGGGGGCCATTTTCGGGGCCCCCACGTTCAGTTGGCCCTCAGTTCGACGAGATAAAGGCCTTGGCCTTCGTGATCTCCGGCCGCTCGCTGTCCGCTGTCTTCGTCAGCTCGATCAGCTTCGTGTAATACGCCTTGGCCTTGGTCTTGTCGCCGGAGGCCTCGGCGGCGCGCGCGGCGCCGGCCAGCCCGTGCAGGCGATTGGGATCCGTCTTCTGCGAGGCCTCGAACTCGGCGAGCGCCTTCGCCGCCTGCCCGGTGTCGAGCAGCAGCTCGGCCAGCATCTCGCGCGCGGGCTGGATGGCCCCCGGCGTGACGGGATGCTTCTCGGTCCCATCCTCGCGGTCGGCGGCCTGGCGCATGAGCGCCAGCGCCTCGTCGTTGCGGCCCTCGGCGCGCGCGATCCACGCGCTCACCGCGAGCTTCTGGATCTCGGCCTGCTCGGCCCAGTACGCGTTCTTCGCGGTCGTCAGCGCGTAGGCGAGCGACTCGAGCCGCGCGGCCTCCTTCTTCGCGGCGGCCACGTTGCCGCTGCGCGCGGCGCCGAGCCCGCGCGCGAAGGCATTGATCGACTCCGCCTGCGGGAACTTCGACCATGACAGGCTCTGCGGGTGGAGCGGCAGATCCACCGCCTCCGTCCACGCGCGGCGCTCGAGCGCGTAGCGCGCCGGGATGGCCGCGAAGGCGAAGGCGGCCGCGAACTGCTCGGAGTCGATCTTGCTGAGGCCGCCGATCTCGTCGACGACGGCCCGCGCCTCCTTGTCCTTGCCGAGCTGCAGCGCGGCGTAGGTGATGTAGTCCATCGCGTGCAGCGCGTTGTACGAGCCCGCCTCGAGGTTGGTCTGCTTCAGCTCGGCCTTGGCCACCTCCGCCGAGACGCGGTTGCTGTTGATGGAGTCCTGCCAGTAGCCCAGCCGCGTGAAGATGTGCGAGGGCATGTGCTGCGCGTGCGGCGCCGAGGGCGCGATGGACGCGTAGCGGCGCGCGGCGGGCAGGCCCTTCTGGGCGATGGGCGGGAAGTCGTAGGAGTGGATCAGGTAGTGCGCCACGCCCGGGTGCCCGGGCTGGACGGCGTAGACCTTCTCGAGGATCCCGGCCGCCTTGAGCTGGTTGGCGTACGTCTTGTCGTTCGGGTTCAGCGTCACGTTCAGCGCCAGCGCGTAGAAGATCGACGCCTCGAGGTCGCTCGGATACTTCTGCGCGAGCGCCTCCATGGCCTTCTCGTACGCCACCGCGCGCGTCTTGTGATCGACCTTGTCGGCGTCCTTGTAGAACGCCTCGATGGCCGCGATGTAGTCCTGCTCGCGCGGGGTCTTCGCCCCCGCGGCCTTGGCGCGCGCGACGGCGGCCGTGCCCTCCAGCAGGCCCCGCGGAGCCGGCGGCCCGGCCAGCGGGTTGCCCAGGTACGCGACGGCGGTGCCCCAGTGGGCGATGCCGCACGACGGGTCGGCTTGCGCGACGGCGTTGAAGCCCTTGATCGCCTCGCCGAACCAGAACGAGTGCTGCAGCGCGACGGCGCGCTCGAACTGCGCCTGGACGGCCGGGCTACACGAGGTCGGGAAATTGACCTTGCCCAGGCGCTCCGGCGCCTGCGCGCCCGCGCGCGGCATCGAGGCTCCGAGCCACGCGGCGAGAATCACGAGTCCGGTTCCGACGGCGAGCGTACGTGTGCTGACCATGACCACCTCCGTCCGCGGAGCATGTCACGGGTATCAGGCGTCGTGCAAGGGGGCGCTCGGTGGCACCGCAGTTGCTCGATCGAACTCCGGAGGAGATCGCCATGGCGAACCGACGCAAGCCCCCGATCCAGCTGCCCAACCCGACGACCGTGACCGAGACCGCGATCGATGCCGGTGTGCGCGCCGTTGAGATGACGGCGGCTCTCGCCCGAGGCTTCGCCCGGGGCGCCATGATGGCGGCTCGCGCGATGAGCGAGGGGGTCGCGCAGGCGGCCGACGAGACGACGAAGGCCACGAGCGACGTCGTTCGCGACGCGGCTCCGCGCGCGAAGCGGGCGGCGCCACGGGCGACTCCGACCCCGCGACACGCGCCGAGCAAGTCGCGGCAGGGCCGCCGGCGCCGCGCCGCCTGACGCCCGGGTCGCATGGCGCTGCCGTCGCTGGCCGACGGCCGCGACCGGCGCCGTGGCGGGGTGGCGAGCGGCGCGGCCTCGTGCGGCCCGTGTTTCGGGTAATGCGTCGGACCCGGCTCGGAATCGGTGCTCGTTCACAGGCGCAACGTATCGTCGATTTGCGTGGTCGCACGGGGCCGGGCCGCTCGCCGCCCTGCCACGGCGTCAGTCCGCGATGGGCGCCATCTGCCGGGCATCGAGTTCGAGCCAGACACTCTCGTCTACTTCGAATACCTCGTGCGGGCGCGCGGTGACGCGCAGCAGAAGCGCGCCGTCCTTGGGACGCACCGCGTAGTCCCAGTGCTCGCCCAGATAGGCGCGCTGCACGACGCGGCCCGGCAGCAGTGCGGCGCGCTCGGAGGCCGGCGGGGGCTGGCGGTGCAGGTGGACGCTCTGCGGCCGGAGCGAAAACGTCACGCGGCCGGCCAGCGCCGTGCCCTCCGCGAAGCGCGCGCGGGGAATGGCGAAGCCGTCGAAGGCGATGTCGTCGCCGCGCACCTCGGCGTCGAGGAAGTTCGTGCGCCCGATGAAGCCGGCGACGAAGCGCGTGCGCGGCCGCGCGTAGAGCGCGCGTGGCTCGTCCACCTGCTCGATGCGCCCGGCATTCATCACCGCGATGCGGTCGGAGGTCACCATGGCCTCCGCCTGGTCGTGCGTCACGTAGACGGTCGTGATCTGGAACTCGTCGTGCAGGCGCCGGATCTCGTAGCGCATCTCCTCGCGCAGGTTGGCGTCGAGGTTGCTGAGCGGCTCGTCGAGCAGCAGGACGTCGGGCTGCACCACGATGGCGCGGGCCAACGCCACGCGCTGCTGCTGGCCGCCCGAGAGCTCGGCCGGGTAGCGGTCGCGCAGGTGACGCATGCGTACCACGTCGAGGATGCGGTCGACCTTGTCGCGGATCTGAGCACCCGGCAGGCGGCGTACCTCGAGACCGAAGCCGACGTTCTGGGCCACCGTCATGTTGGGCCAGATCGCGTACGACTGGAAGATCATCGACATGCCGCGCTTCTCGGGGGGCAGCGAGCGCCCGGGCGCGGAGATCGTGCGCCCGTCCAGCTCAATGGTGCCCTCGCTCGGGTCGAGAAAGCCGGCGATCATCCGCAGCGTGGTGGTCTTGCCGCAGCCCGACGGGCCGAGCAGCGAGACGAACTCGCCGCGCGTCAGCGCCAGCGTCGCGCGGTCCACCGCCGTGAAGGCGCCGAAGCGGCAGGTGACCTCGCGCAGGACCAGCTTGCTCACGCCGCCGCGCTCTCGCTCGAACGCCGCAGCATGAAGTCGCGGCCGACGAGCCGGAAGCCGATCATCACCAGGGCCACGGTGACGATGACGAGGACGAGCCCGATGGAGGCGAGGATCTCGAAGTTGCCCTCGTCGCTCTTGTCGAAGAGCAGCACCGACAGCACCTGGGTGCCCGTGGTGTAGAGGAAGATCGCGGACGACAGCTCGCGCGTGGCCGGGATGAACACGAGGATGAACGCGCCCGCCAGGCCGCGCTGTAGCAGGGGCGTCACCACGCGGCGCAGCGCGAGCGCCCGGCTGCCGCCGAGGATGCGCACGGCGTCCTCCAGCTCGGGGTTGATGGCCCGGATGGCGGCGTCGCTGTTGGCGTAGGCGATGGGCAGAAAGCGCGTGGCGAACGCGAGGATGAGGATCCACGCCGTGCCGTAGAGCACGAGCGGCGGCCGCGTGTAGGCGGCGTAGAAGCCGATGGCCAGCACGATCCCCGGGATCACGAACGGCGCCATGGCCACGTAGGTCAGGCCGCTCGAGAACGGCACCAGCCGCCGGTGGGCGACGTAGGCGATGGCCAGGGCCACCGCGAGCGCGATGAGCGCGGCGGCGCCGCCGTACACGAACGTGTGCCAGGCGGCCGTCTGCGTCGCGCGCTGATCGAAGAGCACGAAGGACACGTTGCGCAGCGTGAGGTTGTCGAGCGAGAAGCCGCGCCCCCACGCCTTGGCGAAGGCGGCCTGGAGCACGACCACCATCGGCATGAAGAAGGACAGCGAGGTCACGAACAGGCACCAGGCGAGCATCGGCCAGCGCCAGCGGCCGAGCCGGATCAACCGGCGCTCGCCGCCCTTGCCGGTGAGCGCCACGTAGCCCTTGCGCGCGATGATGCGGCGCTGCAGCCAGAAGAGCGCCACCGTGATGGCCAGCAGCGGCATCGCGTAGGCGGCGGCCACCTCGACCTTCGGCGGGAACTCGAAGAACTGCCAGAGCATCGTCGTCATCACCTGAAAGCGCCCCGGCAGCGCGATGAGGGCGGGCACGCCGAACAGCGCGATGGCCTCGAGGAAGGCGACGATGAAGGCGGCCAGGACGGCGGGCAGCGTGAGGGGCAGCGTGATGCGCAGCGTGCGGCGCACGACACCGGCGCCGAGCGTGGTGGCCGCGTCGTCCATCTCGGAGGAGATCAGGTCGAGCGCTCCGCGCGTGAAGACGAAGACGTAGGGATAGGAGTAAATCGCGATGACGAGCACCAGCCCCGCCATGCTGTAGACGTTGAACGGCCCGGCGGCGGCGCCCGTCAGCGCCATCCACACGCGATTGAGCCAGCCGGCATTCGGCCCCGCCAGCAGGATCCACGCGACGGCGCCGAGGTAGTTGGGCACGATGAAGGTCCCGAGGATGGCCGCCCACACCAGCCCCTTGCCCGGCATGTCGGTGCGCGACACCGCCCACGCCATCGGCACGCCGAAGAGGACGCAGAGGGCGCCCACGGCGAGCCCGACGATCAGCGAGTTGACGAGCGCCTCGAAGTAGCGCCAGCGGCCGAACGCCGTCAGATAGTTCGCGGCCGTCAGCGCGCCGCTGTCCGGATCCTGGAACGAGACCCAGAACAGCCGGGCGAGCGGGTTGACCACCAGCACGAGCAGCAGGGCGACGAACAGCAGCCAGACCAGGCGGGAGCGGTCCACGCCCTCAGATCCCGAAGGTGTCCCGGAACAGCTCCTTGACCTCGGGGATGCCCTTGTCGATCTCGTCGTACGTCGGGCGGACCGTCTTCACGTCGGCGATCGAGCGGCCGCCCGGCAGCGGCTTGACGTGGACGTTCACGGGATCCTGGCGGAACTTCACCATGATCTCGTTGGCGTCCCGCGACAGCAGGTACTCCATGAACAGCTTGGCCGTGTTCGGCGCCGGCGCGTTCTTGAGGATGCTGGACGGCGAGATCATGAGAATGGCGCCGTCCTCCGGGTAGGCGACGGCGACCGGGTTGCCCTTGTCCTTGCTCTGCAGCGTGGTGGCGAGGGGCCCCGCGCCGACCCAGCTCTCCTTGGCGTTCAGCATCGTCACCGTGTCGTTGATCGAGCGGCCGATGCGCGGCTTGTTCAGCTCGAGCTTCTTGAAGTAGTCCCAGCCATACATCTTCTTCATCTGGACGACCCACGTCCCGACGTAGCCGCTGAAGCTCGGATGGCCGATCGAGACCTTGCCCTTCCACCTGGGATCGAGCAGGTCCGTCCACTTCTTCGGCGCGTCCTTGTCGGTCACCAGGCTCGAGTTGTAGTTGATCAGCACGAGGCCGGCGGCGGTGGCGACGAACTGGTCGTCGCCATCGTTGAACGGCTTGAAGGCGCCGATCTGCTCGCTCAGGTTCTTCGGACGGTACGGCTGCAGCCAGCCGTCCTTCTTCATCTTCCCGTGGTGGCTGGTGTCCGTGGACGAGATCACGGAGGCGATCGCGAGCCCGCCCTTCATGTCCTGCGACAGGCGCTGGTACGCGACCTGGGCCGTGGTGCGGACGTAGTTGCACTTCACACCGGGATACTTCTTCTCGAAGCCGTTGCAGATGGCGGCGGCGGTCTCCGAGTCGTAGTGCGCGGTGTACCAGGTGAACTCCTTTTCCTTCTTGGCCGTCTCGTGCAGGGCGGCCTCGCCCTCGAACGCAGCGGCGCCGCCGGCCAGCGCCAGCAGCAGGACGAGCGTCACGTTCAGGATGCGAGACGTCATGGGGGATTCACACCTCCGAGGCGAAGTGGCTGGAGTATAGCGACCCGGGGCTTGAAAGGCGAGGTACGCTGGTCGCGTGGATCTCCGGGGTCACCGCGCCGTGGCCGTCGGGTGCTTCTGCCTGCTCGTCCTCATGACGAGCGCCGAGCGGCGTCTGGCCGAGGTGCACCTCAACCGGCTGTCGTCGTCGCCGGTGTTCGAGAACAACGACCTCCTCGACGGCGACGAGATCCGCATCCGGCTCGCCCTGGACGTCGAGGACGTCCGCGAGCCGGATCTCAGCGGCGTGCGGCGCGTGACGCGGGAACCCGCGCCGGCGCCGGCTACCGTCACCGCTCCGGCGCCGCCCGTCCGGTGGTCGTCGTCCCGCAGTCCTCCGCGTTCGCGTCCGCCCGTCTGACTCGACAACGCGCGTTTCCGAACGTCAACCACACGAACGGGAGGACTCCGTCCATGATGCGTCTACTGCGTTTCGCGCTCGTCATCGTGCTGCTCGCCGTTCCCGCCATCGCGCTCGGCGCCGAGATCCAGGGCAAGGTGAAGGCGATCGACGCCGGCGATCGTGTCGTCACACTCGAGGACGGCACGCGGATCTCGATTCCCGACGGGATCGCGCTCGACGCGCTGAAGGAGGGCGCGGAGATCACCGTGTCGTACGAGGAGCGCGACGGCAAGAACGAGGCGACCAGCGTCCAGATGAAGTAGGTGTCCGGCGGGGCTCCGCGGGCGACACGCCCGCGGGGCCCTCGTGGCAGCCCGGGGAGCGGAGGGTCGTCGCGTGTCCTGTCGCCGCTGTGCTTCGGACACGCGCGAAGGAGCAGGAAGCGGCAGAAACTGCTCCAGCCGACCCATCCGCCCCCCGAGTGTACCCCTCCAAACCGCGTGCCAGCACGCGGTTCAACGCTGGGGTTTCAGCGCAGATCTGGGCGGTTCGAGCGCTCTCGGAAGGCGACCCACATGTCGTGACACTCGACGTGGAAGAGCAATCGCACCCCGTCGACGGAGAAGACCTCCACGGCCTCCGGGCCGGTGTCCAGGGCGTCGCCGCAGGTGATGCAGGGGTCGCGCGTGGGCCGGACGACGCGCGTCGACCAGACCTGAGCCTCCGGCATGTGACCTTCGCGCAGCCGGGCGGTCGTCCGACCCATCCGGGCTGCGCGCGCGCGCCAGTCGTCGTGGACCATGACGGCTCTAGGCTACCAGAATTGCGGCTACGCTCCCGAGCCCGGCTCCATCGAACGGGGCCGGTGGGCCCCCGCCGCCAAGACCTGTTGGAGCTGCTGCGGGTCCACGGGCTTGACGAGGTGGACGTCGAAGCCGGCGGCCCGCGCCCGTTCGAGGTCGTCCGGCTGACCGTAGCCCGTCACCGCGACGAGGCGCGCCCCGGGAACGTCGGCGCGGATGCGCCGGGCGACTTCGTAGCCGTCGATGCCCGGCAGGCCGATATCGATGAGCGCGACGTCAGGCATCAGGCGCCGCGCCTCGGCCACGCCGGCATCGCCGTCGCACGCCTCGTGGACCTCGTGACCGAGCAGCTGGAGCACGTTCCGGAGCGTCTCGCGCGCGTCATCGTTGTCCTCGATGACGAGGACGCGCCGCGCGGGGCCGGCGCTCGGCGGGCGCGCGGCCTCCGCCGATTCCGGGGCCGCCGCGAGGGCGGGCAAACGCACGGTGAACGTGCTGCCGCGGCCGGGGCCCGAGCTCGACGCCTCGACCGTCCCGCCGTGCAGCTCGACGAGGTGGCGCACGAGCGTGAGACCGATGCCGAGCCCGCCGCCCGAGCGCTCGAGCGAGCGATCACCCTGCACGAACAGGTCGAACACGCGGGGCAGGAGCTCGGGCCGAATCCCTACGCCGCTGTCGCGCACGCGGAGCACCGCGTGTTGTCCCTCCGGATGGACGCTCACCACGATCCCGCCGCCCGCCGGCGTGTACTTGACGGCGTTGGCCAGAAGATTCGTCAGCACCTGCTCCAGGCGTGTCGGGTCGGCCGAGACCCACACCGGCGTCGCCTCGACCCTGATCACGTGGCGGCCGCCGCGGGGTCCGCCGTGCAGCGCCGCGACCCGGCGCGTGGTCTCGGCCAGCTCGACTGGCTGCAGGCGGAGGACGACCTTGCCGGCCACCACGCGCGAGACGTCGAGCAGGTCGTCGACGAGCCGCGCCAGGTGCTGGACCTGGCGCGCGATGATGTCGCGGGCGCGGGTCGTGTCGCCGCCGCGAGACTCGGCCAGCGTCAGCAGGTGGGCGGCGTTGCTGATGGCGCCCAGCGGGTTGCGCAGCTCGTGGCCGAGCATCGCGAGGAACTCGTCCTTGGCGCGGTTGACGGCCTCGGCCTCGGCCCGCGCCGCCTCCTGGCGGCCGAAGAGGCGCGCGTTCTGGATGGCCACGGCCGCCTGCTCGGCGAGCCGCACGCAGATCATCTCGTCCTCGTCGGTGAAGGCGCGCGGCGCGCGATTGCTGATGTAGAGCAGGCCCGCCACCTCGACCGTCAGTAGAATCGGCACCACCATGAGCGCCGCGGTGCCCGTCTCCTCGGTGATCACGCGGAACTCGGGCGGCACGCGCGGATCCGCGCGGTAGTCGTCCGTGCGCAGCGGCCGGCCGGTGACCATGGCCGTACCGCCGAATCCGTGGCCGGGCGTGATCCGCAGGGTCTCGAACGCGCGCCACCAAGGCCCGACCCGGTGGCTCGGCATCATGGCGCCGGACTCCGGATCGCGCAGAAAGATGGCGGCGCTGTCGCTGCCGCAGAGGGCCTGCGTGCCCTCCACGATCCGTCGCAAGACGGTGTCGAAGTCCAGCGAGGAGGTGATGGAGCGCGCGATCTCGCCGAGAAAGGCCACGCGCGCGTCCGCGCGCCTGTCCTCCGTCACGTCCGCGCAGACGGCCACGAGACGCTCGGGCCGCCCAGCGGCGCCGTAGAAGACCATCCCCCGATCCTCGACCGAGCGCACCGCGCCGTCGGCGCGGACGATCCGGTACTCCGCGTGATGCTCGCCGCGCTCGAGGGCCGCCCGGACCGAGGCGCGGACGTGGTCGCGATCGTCCGGATGGACGCTGGCTTCGAACGCGTCGAAGGTCTCGGGAAACGTCCCCGGCCGAAGGCCGTGGATCGCCTCCAGCGACGGCGACCAGACGACGCGGCCGGTGCCCATCATCCACTCCCAGGTGCCGAGGCCGCCGGCTTCGAGCGCCAGCCGCAACCGCTCGTCGCGCTCACGGAGCACTTGCTCGTTGCCCTTCGCCTCCCGGACCAGCGCCGCGATCGGCAGCGAGGTGACCGCCATCGTCCCCAGGAACACCTGCAGGAGGAGCAACGCGGCGTTCGGGGAGACCACGGCCAGGGGCCCCAGGCCGCGGCTGGTGCCGGCCACCGCGACGGCCGCGAGCACGACGAGGAGCGCGGCCGTGTCGCGCGGACCGAACCGGAACGCGGACCAGACGAGCGGCGGCAGGCAGAGATATGTCAGCGGATAGTGCGCCAGGCTCGGCACCAGGTCGCCGAAGACGACGAGCGCGGTGAGGATGGTCGCGCCCGTGAGCAGCAGCGCCTCGACCGGCCGGTCGCGCGCGCCGGTCGCTCCCGGAGGCCGCGGGCGGAAGAGGAGCAGCACGAACGGCGTGACGATGAGGTCGCCGGCGGCGTCGCCGAGCCACCACGTGAGCCAGATCGGGCCGAAGTCCACCCAGCGCGCGTAGCCGGTGAGCACCAGCGTCGTGACGCCGATGGTCGCGCTCACCGCCGTGCTGAAGAGGCCGGCCAGCGCGACGAACTTGAAGATGTTCCGCGCGCGCTCGAAGACCGCGGCGCCGCCGGCGAAGCGCGTGACGAGGGCGGCGCCGACCAGCGCCTCCAGCGTGTTGCCGGCCGCGATTCCCAGCGACGAGAGCACGGAGCCGGCGGTCGTGAGGTTGACGAGGAAGGCGCCGGCGAAGATCACCGGCCAGATCCCGCGGCCCAGCAGCAGCATGGCGGCGAGCGCGATGCCCGTCGGCGGCCAGACGGACGTCGCGCTCGCGTGCACGATGGCGAAGGCGAGCCCCAGCTTGCCGGCGAAGAAATAGACGACGCCGACTCCGAGCGTCAGGCCGAGCCGAGCGGCGCGCCGCTGCATCCCGATCCCGAGTTTACGCTCCGGGGCCGCGCTCCATCGAGTGGGGCTGCCAGCGGGCGAGGCCGCTCTTGTCGAGCACCGCCGGGTTCACGCAGCTCATCGGCCATCGCCCGCTCAGCACGAGCGCGATCTCCTGGCCCACGCGGCGCAGCCGCACGGGATCGAAGCGCGCGGAGGCGGAGGCGACGTGGGGCGTCAGGGTGACGTTGTCCATCTTGAGCAGCGGATTCGACGGCGTGACCGGCTCCTCCTCGAGCACGTCGAGCCCGGCGCCGGCGATCCAGCCCTCCTGCAGCGCCTTGATCAGCGCCGGCTCGTCGACGGTCGGCCCGCGCCCCGTGTTGACGAAGAGCGCGGTGCGCTTCATCGCCCGGAAGTGCTCCTCCCGCAGCATGTGGTGCGCGCTCGGAGTGGACGGCGCGTGCATGGAGACGATGTCGGCCCGCGCGAGCAGCTCGGGCAGGCTCACCGGCTCGACGCCGTAGCGGCTCATCATCAGCTCCTCGACGAATGGGTCATAGGCGATCAGGCGCACGCCGAACGGCCGCGCCCGCACCGCCACCGCGCGCGCCACGTGGCCGAAGGCGACGAAGCCGAGCGTCTGCCCCATGAGGCGCGGGAACTGGTAGAGCAGCGGCCGGCCTTCGCGCCAGCGGCCCTCGCGCACGAGCCGGTCCATGGTGGTGAGCCGGCGGAACGCCGCGAGGATCAGCGTCATCGCGTGGTCGGCGACTTCTTCGATGAAGGTGTCGGGTACGTTGGTGACGGGGATGCCGCGCGCGCTGGCGGCGGCCACGTCCACCGAGTCCACCCCGACCGAGCCGAGCGAGATCACGCGGCAGCGCTCCAGCCCGTCGACGATCTTCTTGGTGATCCGGCGCGCCTTGGCATAGAGCGCGTCCGCATCGCGCGCGGAGGCCACGAAGTCGTCCTCGCCCTTGGCGTCGACCTCGACGATCTCGGCGCCGAGCGGGCCCAGCGCCTCCAGCTCGAGCGTGTAATCGGTCTTGGCGCCGTACGTCGGTCCGGCCGGAGTCACCACCTTGAATTTCGCCACGGGAGCCTCCTTCTGTCTGGGTGCAGCGTCAGCGATCGAGCCAGACGTCCTGCATGCGGCCGTAGTTGTAGAGCGAGTGATGCGGCACGAGGTTGCGCACGTAGGGCCACTGGGTGAAGTACTCGTTGCGCCAGCCGAGCATCGGGCGCGCCACGTCGGCCTCGAGACGGCGCTGGATCTCCCACACGAGCTTGATCCGCTTGTCGCGGTCGAGCTCCTGCGACTGCTGGTCGATCAGCCGGTCGGTCTGCTCGCTGCAGTAGTCGGTATAGTTCCTCGACGTGCCGCACTTGTAGTTCTCGTAGAAGTAGATGTCGGGATCGTCGACGGCGGCCGCGGTGAGGTTGGCGCCGATGAGGTAATCGCGGCGCGCGAGGGCGGGGAAGAACGCGCTCGTCTCGATCTGCTTGACCGTCGCCTCCACGCCGACCAGGCGGAGCTGGTCGGCCACGAACGACGCGAGGTCGATGTAGATCGCGAAGGCGCGCGTCGTGAGCTCCACGCGCAGCGGCTTGCCCGGACCGTAGCCGGCGGCGGCCAGCAGCCGCTTCGCCTCGGCCTTGTCCGGCGCCGGGCCGCGATAGCCCGGCAGCGTGCGCACCTCCTTGTCGAGCAGCCCCCAGGCACCGAACGGCCTGGGCATCACCGAGGTGCCGACGCGCGCGCCGCCGTGCCGCACGCCCTGCACGAAGGCCTGGCGGTCCATGGCCAGGCTGATCGCGCGGCGGACGGTGACGTTGTCGAACGGCGGCTTCTTGTGGTTCATGATCACGTTGTCGCTGCCGATCTGGCCCGTCTCCGCGACGACCAGCGACGGCGCGTTGCCCTTGATCGTGTCCGCCATCGTCTTCGTCATCTCGAGCGGCATGGCGACGTCCAGGCGGCCGGCCTGCAAGGCGGCCAGCCGGGTGCCGCGCTCGCCGATGATCGGATAGCGGAGGCCGTCGAGATACGGCCGGCCGGGGACGAAGTAGTCGGGGTTGCGCTCGAGCTCGACCATCTCACCGCGCGAGTACTGCTTGAGCCTGAACGGCCCCGTCCCGACGCAGCGCTGGCGCAGCTCGGGCAGCGGCACGTGCGCCGGATAGACGGGCGAGTAGCCCGAGGCGAGCATGAGCAACAGCGACGGCTGTGGCCGCTTGAGACGGAAGACGACGGTGTAGGGATCGACGGCCTCGATCGCGTCGATGGTCGAGTACCAGTCCTTGCGCGGGTTGAGGCGCAGCCGGCCCGGCGCGTCGGCGGCCTCGCGCACGACGTCGAACGTGTACTTCACGTCCCGGCTGGTGAACGGCTGGCCGTCGTGCCACTTCACGCCACGGCGCAGGAAGAAGACGAGGTTTCGGTAGTTGTCCTGCCACGACCATTTTTCCGCCAGCTCCGGCAGCACCGTGTCCGCGGTCTCGTAGGCCTTGAGCTGGTCGAAGAGGACGAGGTTGGAGTAGCAGGGCATCACGGGCCAGAGCCCGGAGATCGTCGCCACCTCGTGAATGGAGAAGCCCGGCGGATCCTCGCCGAGCATCGCGTTGAGGATTCCGCCGCGCTTCGGCGCCTGGCCGTGCGCGGGGAGCCCGGGCAGGCTGAGCGCGGTGACGGCGGCGATCAGCGCGAGCGGCAGCAGCGAACGGGCTCTCATCCGGCCTCCTTCGGCGCGAGCCTGGGCATTATACTCGGCGCATGGACACACCCCGCGTGCTCGACCTGTTGGAGGCCGGCGACTGGAAGGCGGCGCACGAGATCGTCCAGAAGGAATCCTCGACGCTGGCCGCGTGGCTGCACGGCATCGTGCACACGCTCGAGGGCGACCTCGACAACGCGCGCTACTGGTACGAGAAGGCCCGGCGCGAGTTCCCCGGGTCCGACGCCGTCAAGCAGGAGATCGCCGCCGCGCGCAAGAGCGCATGACATCCGATGTTGGTGCCCTTTCTTGCGGTCGATGTGCCGCTCGAAATGAGCGAGCCGATGAGGAGCTGAGTTGCCTCGGAGGACAATCGTCTATACACTGCCATCGTGCGGTTCGCGTGGGATCCGCGAAAGGCAGACGCG
>Ga0137403_10005221_pt1 | contig 15094 bp, 10 predicted proteins | sample CZOMad2_1_16fung_FD_122057 | JGI IMG/M metagenome (GOLD analysis project Ga0137403, IMG submission 122057) | Vadose zone soil fungal communities from Angelo Coast Range Reserve, California, USA - CZOMad2_1_16fungal (Hybrid Assembly) | ecosystem: Environmental > Terrestrial > Soil > Vadose zone... | reverse complement strand
CAATGAGAAGCAGGCCCGCGAAGGCCTGGAAGATGAAAATGTAGCGGAGGAAGTTCGGGGCGGCGCGAGTCAGTCGCGCCACGAGCTCTTCGCGAGAAGCCATTGGATGCCCCAATCGGCGGCGGCCGTGGAGAGTCAAAGATTCACCGGCCCCGAAGGCGAATGTAACACGGCGGAGCGACGCAACGGTTCCGCGGGTGCGAAATGAGTTTCCAGGAGCGAGGTGCGCCAAATTGATCTCAGCCCTTTACATTGGCCCTTCCAGATGACGAGCAGGGCTCAGTTAGCTTCAACCCGCGCGTGGCGAGTCCGTGGAAGAAAGGTCAAAGGCTCCACACGCCCTGGCCCGTTGTAAATACCGCCCGCGTATGAAGGCGCACCCCCGCTAGAAGTGCACTGTAAGAACTGCCGTCCGAGTCGTACCGTTGTAAGAAGCGGAGATCGTCGCGGAAGTTGAGATGAAAACTACAGAAGTGTTGACTGTGAAGGTTGCGCTGGTGGCTCCAGCCGGAACAATCACGCTGGAAGGCACCCTGGCTGCCGCCGTGTTGTTACTGGAAAGTGTGACCTGCGCGCCACCCGCGGGAGCCGGCGCGCTCAGCGTAACCGTCCCCGTGGAGGATTGCGCGCCGCCGATAACACTCGTTGGGTTCAGGGTCAACGAAGAGAGGGAGGGCGCGGGAGGAGGTGCAGGCGTTACGGTGAGCGTGGCTGATTTGCTCACGCCACCGTAAGACGCGGAGATGGTCGCCGTGGTCGACGCAGCGACGGAACTGGTGCTGACCGTAAACGTCGCGCTGGTGGCTCCGGCCGGAACAATCACACTGGAAGGCACCCTGGCCGCCGCGGTGTTGTTGCTGGAAAGTGCGACCTGCGCGCCGCCCGCGGGAGCCGGCCCACTCAGCGTTACTGTGCCAGTGGAGGATTCAGTCCCGCCAATGACGCTCGTCGGGTTGAGCGTCAGCGAGGAAAGGGAGAGGGTCGGAGGAGGTGGTGGTGGTGAAGACTGCTCGAAGATCAAGACGGCGGGATTCGGATCGTTCAGTGAGACTGCCACGAATTTCGCGGCAGAGACCATATAGATGACGGCGCTGCCTCCTATCCCGGAAGTGACCGTCATAGTTCCTCTTCCATTTGTTGGTGATGAGGAGACGGAGTAGGTGGCTTTGAACGCGGCGCCCGAGACCGGCCCGCTCTGCGCGCCGATATCCTCGGTGCCAGTCATATTGCCCGTCGGGCTGGCACCATCCGCCGTGAACTCGCCGGAGAATACAACCACGCCGAATGTCGCCGGGGCAGTCGTCTGGCCCGCATAAGAGCCCCTCAGCGCGCTATTGGTGAACAGCCCCGCGGCTTGGGGCTCGCCGAGCCCGAACAAAACATTGGCATCTGAGACGAAGAGGAAAATTTGATTCAAGTTCACCACGTAAGCAACCAGGCTGAATCCCGCAATCGTAATCAATGTACGCCCGCTGCCGGCCACACTGTAGGTCCCCGGCGCACCGGTGAAGGAATTGGGCGCCCTGCAGTAGTTCTCGTCCCAAGTTAGGGAAAGGGCGCCGTTGCCGTTAGCAGTGAGCAGACCTACGCCCGCTTTGGGCACAGTCCCTGTTGCACCACCGCACGCGGAGAGTCCGGTGAGGGAAATCACCATGTTGCCATTCAGCGAGGCGTTGGAGAAGCCTCCAGCGGGACTTTGCTGCCGCAGCACGACGCCATTCAGCAGTGGGGTCAAAGTCGTGACTTGGTCACTCACCATCACAAACAGCTTTCCTGAATTCACGATGTAGAAGACGAAATTCAGGCTGTCGGGTGTTCCGCCAAACGTGAAGGCTAGGTTCATGGTGCCCCGCCCCGTGGCGGTATTGGACACCGTGTAATTCGCTGCCGTAAAGGTCATCAAATAATCGGTGCCATAAGCGTTGACGTCCCCAACGGGGTTGGTGAGAGTGCCTGTTCCGTTCGAAGTAAATCGGCCCGCAATGGCCGCCCGATTGTTCAAGTGGTCCAGGCCGGCAACACCAAATGCATAGTCACCCGTTATTTTGGCCGTGCTGTACGCAGTGGTGTCCACCTTTTCCATGGTCCCTGAGCCGATTGTGCCGGAGCCTCCCGCGGCATCGAACTTAATGAACTGTGCGTTGCCATTGGCCATCATCGCGAATGCGAGCTTCGCACTGCCGCCGCCGATATTAAAGGTCATCACGCCCCGGTGGTCCGCACCGATCGCATAGGTCCCGGTGAACGATTGAGCGCTTGTGGCCCCGGAACCTACGCCATTGGTAACCAGTTCGCCGTTCGTCACATTCCCGGCCCCGTCCGCCGTAAATCTTCCCACCGCGGCAAAAGTGGACGAGACGGTACCATTCCCGCTGATGCCGGTGAAGGTAAATGCGTAGTCGCCATTCAACTCGGCGTTGTTCACCCCGGGAGCGGTCTGGCCTTGAGTCGTCAAAGCAAACGCCAATGCGAAACACAGGATCAGCAGAGCATTCAGCTTACGCATCGTTCCTCCACTTGCTGGCTGGGCGACTGAATCTGTCGATTTTGTTGTGAACGTACGGCCTATGGCTGGGGCGCACGGGGGGAGGGCGCCGTACCTTAAACCAGAGTCATGCTCACGGTGGGCACGAGGGACACTTAGAATTCACGCTTGGAGAGCTGCGCTTTTCCAAAACGTTGAGCTCCAGCGCGAGATTCTCAAGTTTCTGTTCACACGCCCTGAATTAACTCATCCACTCTTTCCTACTCTTGGCTAGCTTCGAGGCAGTTCGCCGCCGCACTATCTATGCTTTAGTAGCGACAGCAAGGCAATCGGGTGGATGCTGCAAAACCAAGTTCGGGAGATACCTGAAGCATTGGCCATTACCGAGCGGACGAAAAAGGAAGGGATCTGCTGCCGGCCTCCGGAACCGAAGGCGGCGGTTGCGAGTTACGCACTCTGCTCCCGAACGTTGAAGGAACGGGATTCCTTCCTAGCTTGTGCGCTGCTTGGAGGCTTCGGGTGCGGCGTGTTTGGGGCCGAAGAGTGCATCAAGAATGATGAGGGCGGCGCCGATAGTAATGGCGGAGTCGGCGACGTTGAAGGCGGGATAGTGATAGGAGCCAAGCCAGACTTCGAAGAAGTCGGTGACGGCGCCGTGGAGGATGCGGTCCGTCACGTTGCCGGTGGCGCCGCCGAGAAGAAGCGCGAGGCCCGCGGCAGTGAGGCGGCTGCCGCTATGGCCGGCGACGAGGAGCCAAGCAAGAACGGCGATGACGATAAGCGAGCCGGTGATGAGGAGGACGCGCATCCAAGGCGAAGTGGAATCGGCGAAAAAACTAAAAGCGATGCCGGGATTACGCGCGTGAACGAGATAGATGAAATGGTGGATCACTTCGTGGCGCCAGCCTTCGACGGTCTGCGATTCAAACCAGGCTTTAGTGGCGCGGTCGAGGAGAACGACAGCGAGCGTTAGCCAGAGGAAGCGGAGGCGCGTGGCAAGGCTCATGACATTCTCGCAGAAGAGAAAAGCAGATTCCTCGCTTCGCTCGGAATCACAGTGTGGTTGTGGAGGGCCAACTCAGTTATGCGCGATGGGCCGCGGCCCTCCGATGATCGTGTTTTGTAGGGCAAGTCAGTATGTCAGGTTACCGCTACGCTTGCCGAGCCGTCGTTTTCGATCTCGGCGAGGGTTCGGGTGCAGCGCTCGCAGACGGTCGGGTAGCGAGGATTCTCACCAACGTGCGTGGAATAGTTCCAGCAGCGCTCGCATTTCGCACCTTCGGCGTGCTCGATTTTTATGGAGAGTTCCGAGAGCGATTCGGCCTGGATGGAGGCAGGGATGACCGAAGGCGCGACCTCGACTTGCGAAACGATGAAGAAGGCGGGGAGCATGGATTTCTTTTCTTCGAGAAGTTTCTGCAATGCCGCTGTTTTCGGGCCGGCATGTAAATAGACTTTGGCCTCAAGGCCACCGCCGATGATTTTTGCGGCGCGGGCTTGTTCGAGGGCAGCGAGAACGGCGGAGCGAACTTGCGCGAGCTGCGCCCATTTTTCGGACGCGTCCTTGTCGAGGCCGGAGGCTAGGGCTTGCGATTCCAGGAACAGCGCCATGTGGACGCTCTCGGGTTCGCTGGCGGACTTCGGCAAATACTTCCAGATCTCTTCGGAAGTGAAAACGAGGATCGGTGCGATGAGACGAACCAGGGCGCTGGTAATTTTCCAGACGGCGGTTTGCGCGGAGCGGCGGGATTTGCTTTTGGGCGCCTTAGTGTAGAGGCGGTCCTTCAGAACGTCGAAGTAGAAGGCGCTGAGGTCCACGACACAGTAGTCATGGATGGCGTGATAGACGCGGTGGAATTCGTAGCCGGCGTACCATTCGCGGCACTTGGTAACGAGTTCGGCGGTGCGATCGAGCATCCAACGATCGATTTCCTCGAGCTGATTGTTCGAAAGAGCGTCGCGCGAGGGATCGAAATCGCTGAGATTGCCAAGGGCGAAGCGGAAGGTGTTGCGAATTTTCCGGTAGGCTTCGCTGAGCTGCGTCATCACGCGCTCGCTCATTTTTACATCGGCTTGATATTCCACCGAGCCGACCCAGAGACGGAGCAGGTCGGCGCCCCACTTTTCGCAGATTTCGATGGGATTGACCGCGTTGCCGAGCGATTTGGACATTGGGCGGCCCTGCTCGTCGAGAGTCCAGCCGTGCGTGACGACGCCGCGATAAGGCGAAGCGTCGCGCACGCCGGTGGCAACGAGAAGCGAGCTGTGGAACCAGCCGCGATATTGATCGGGACCCTCGAGATAAACGTCGGCGGGACGCCAATCTTGCCCCGGGTTGACAAGACCGAATTTAGGTGTGAGCACTGCCAGATTCGAAGAACCGGAATCAAACCAGACGTCCAGGATGTCGTTTTCCTTACGCCATTTCGACGCGCCGCAGGAGCACTTCGTTCCGGCAGGCAGCAATTCTTCCGGTGTGTGCTGATACCAGGCGTCGGCCCCTTCTTTTTCGAACCACTTCACGACATTGCGAAGCGCGCTGAAGTCTTCGAGGCGCTCGCCGCAACCCTCGCAGTAGAAAACGATGATCGGGACGCCCCAGAAGCGCTGGCGCGATACGTTCCAGTCCGGGCGCTTCTCGATCATTTCGTACATGCGGTCTTCGCCCCAGGCGGGGAACCATTTCACCTGATGAACTTCTTCGAGGGCTTCCTGGCGGAGCGTTTTTTGTTTTCCATGCGCGGCCTGGTCCATTTTGATGAACCACTGCTCGGTGGCGCGAAAGATCACCGGATTGTGGCAGCGCCAGCAGTGCGGATAACTGTGCTTGTATTCGTGATGGCCGAGGAGCGCGCCGCGATCGGCGAGCAGTTTCACGATGATGGGATTCGCGGTGAAAACGTCTTTGCCTTTGTATTCGGGCAGGCCTTCGAGGTAGACGCCCTTGTCGTCCATCGGTGCGTAAATCTCCAGGCCGTATTTCTGGCCGGAATTGAAGTCATCGGCGCCGTGGCCGGGAGCAGTGTGAACGATGCCGCTGCCCTGATCGAGCGTGACGTAATCGGCGAGAATGCCGGGCAATTGGATGGGAACAAAGGGGTGCTGAAATTTCATGCCCTCGAAATCGCGGCCTTTGAAGGTGCCGCGAATTTTGGCTTCCTTGATGCCACACTCGGCCTGAAGAGCAGCTATGCGGTCCACTGCAAGAAGCAGCGCTCCTTTTTCGGTTTCGACGACGGCGTATTCGAAATCGGGATGAAAGGCGAGCGCGCGATTGTGGGGCAGAGTCCAGGGCGTGGTGGTCCAAATGACGGCGTTGACGTCACTGCCAATTTTCGCAGCATCGCCCTTGCCGCCGCCAACGACGCTAAATTTCACCCAGATCGAGGGGCTGGTGTGGTCCTCGTATTCGACTTCCGCTTCCGCGAGCGCGGTCGAATCGTAGATGCACCAGTAGACGGGCTTGCGACCGCGATAGACGTAGCCCTTCTCTATGAAGTCCAGAAAAGCCCCGGCGATGGTAGCCTCGTATTCATGGCTCATCGTGAGATAGGGATTGTTCCACTGACCGAAAATGCCGAGGCGCTTGAAATCTTTCTTGTGCTGCTCGACGTAGCGCGTGGCGAATTGCCGGCAGAGTTTGCGAAACTCAGCAGGCGGAACTTTTCCTTTCCCGCCAAGCTCTTTTTCTACTTGCGTTTCGATGGGCAGGCCGTGGCAGTCCCACCCGGGTACGTACGGCGCGTAATGCCCTGCCATGCTCCTGGTCCTGACAACCAAATCTTTGAGAATTTTGTTGAGGCCGGTGCCGAGATGGATTTCCCCGGTTGGGTAGGGCGGGCCGTCGTGCAAGACAAAGAGCGGCTTGCCTTTGCGAGCTTCTAGGATGCGCTCGTAGATGTTGGAGCCGTACCAGGCTTCGAGCTGCTTGGGCTCATTCTGGGGCAGGCCGGCCTTCATGGGGAACTCTGTTTTCGGAAGGTTTAATGTTTTCTTTAGTTCGAGTGGTTCGGCCATTGGTCTGAGCGCTCGGATAACTCCTGATTTAGGTACATGCTTTCGTGCCTTAGCCCATGCTTGCCGAACAAAAGTGTTGTTCGAACTTCCCGTACAGTGGTTCAGGTGTACGGCGAGAAACATCGGAAAGCAGTGTAAGTACGTATGTTACAATGAATGCTGGCTGGTGTCAGCCGCCGGGGGCGCGCAACCTTTCCCGGCATGTGTGAATCTTACAGGCTGGGTGCACCAATTTACGGAGATTTGCGTCTAAAGTAAGAGGGAAACGGTGCCGGACAAGTTCATCAATCTTCTGCCGCCTGAAATTACGAAGGTGAAAGTGTCTGGAGCAGGCTCGCGGCCGGCGGTTCCCGTGCCTTGGTCGGCCGTCCCGAAATTCGTCAAGCCGGATCTTCTTATCCCCGATAACTTTTGGTCAAACCTGAAGCAGTTCTTTATAGAACGGCCCATCAAGGTACGCGAGCGCGCGGATGCGCCTTTCACGAAGACCTCGTTTGGCGCGGGAGTAGTCGACAACCTCAAGGATTTCTTTAGTTCCGGCCCAGTTCCGAAAGGTCCGGTGAACAGCAGATTGGCTGTCGCCTGGGGATCGAATTTCGGCGGGTTCGGGACGCGCATTAAGGAATTCTTCTCGCCTCCAAGACAGGCGCCCCTGCCCTTCGCGGTAAAGCCGGTGAAGGTGAAGGACATCTGGTCGAAAGATGAAAAGTTTGGCTGGAGCCAGGCGATCGCTTTCGGTCTGCATGGTGCGGTGCTGTTCGGACTGCTGGTGATTCCGATCTGGACGAGCGTTTTGCCTTCCACGGAAGCGAAGAACAAACAAGTGGACGTGATGCCGCTGGATATTTCGCCGTACGTCGCAAAGCTGCCTGCGGGCGCTGACAAGGCGGGAGGAGGCGGCGGGGCGAACAACCATACCCTGACTCCGACGTCAAAGGGGAAGGTTCCGAAGTTCAAGTGGACGCAATTCACTCCGCCTCAGGCAAAGATTGAGAATCTGAATCCCAAGCTGGCGATGGACCCCTCCCTGCTCGGTCCGCCGGATTTGAAGGTCCCCAGTCCCAATATGGCGAACTTCGGCGATCCGCTGGCTAGGGGGATCACGGATTCTCTCGGGAATGGCGGTGGCACCGGAATCGGCAGCGGCTCGGGCGGCGGTCTTGGACCTGGTTCGGGCGGCGGCACGGGCGGAGGAGTCTTTCGCGCGGGAGTGAACGGAGTGGGAATTCCGGTTTGTTTCTACCAGCCTCCACCCGAGTATTCCGATGAAGCGCGCAAGGTGAAATACCAGGGCGCGGTCGTGGTGGAAGGCGTTATCGGCCTTGATGGGAAAATCAGCAACATCCGGATCGTCAAGGGAGTCGGGATGGGTCTCGACGAAAACGCCGTGGCTGCGGTGAAGACCTGGCGTTGCAAGCCGGCAGCAGGACCAAACGGGAAGCCGGTGGCAACGATTGTGCCGATTGAAGTTACTTTCCGCCTCTTCTGAGCTCGTTTCCCTTCAAACATTGCCGGTCATTTTTTCGCGCTGGGCTTTTTGTCGTCCTTCCTAGTTGTGTTCCACGGTTTTTCTTTCGGGCAACCAATTTGAGAGGTTGGGCTTCTCACCACGCGTTCGCCGCTCGCTTCGTCGAGGATCCAGGTCCAATCTGAGGCGCGCGCGGAGGCCTGCCCATGCGCGATCCGCTTTCGCGGTGTTTCTCTTCCCTGCCGTCTTCAACCGATTCGTGGTTTTTGCGCGTTCGAGAGAATCTGCGCCAGCTTTTCACCGCGGCGCCGCTTTCTCCCTCTTCGTCCAACGGTGCGCCGATTCATTTGTTGGAACATGAAGGCTCGCCACGCATTATCCGTGCGCAAACCGTTTCGCTCCTAACGCATGCGGCGATGATTGCAGTACTTGCCTTTGCTGCAATGCATATTTACAAATCGGCGAAACCATCCGGGGCCGACGTTACAACAGTACAGTCGCACCTGAAATTTCCTCGCAGCTTGCTTGCGCGGGACAACGGTCTTCGCCCCGATGAGGGTACCGGAAGCGGAGGTGGGCGAACGCCGATTCCAACCACGGCCGGTAATCTTGTACCAGTATCTTCCATTCAGTTGCTGAAGCCTTCTCTGCCGGTCAAGCAGGAGGCGCAGATTGTGGTACCACCAACGATATTGGATGCATCGGCTGCGCCTGTGCTGACTTTCGTCGATAAGATCGGCCTACTATGGATGCATGGCGATACGAATTCGCCGGGACCAGGCGATTCAAACACAATTGGGAGCAGTCGGGGCAATACCATGGGCGACAGTGAAAAAGATGGTCCGGGCGGTCGAGGCAGTTCTTCAGGGAAATACTCTGCGGGCGTCACGTGGCCCAAGTGCGCGTATTGCTCGGATCCGCTATACACCGACGAGGCGCGGGAGGCGAAGCTGCAAGGGACCGTAACGATGCTGGTTTTGGTAGGGGCGGACGGCAGGGCCTCTCAAATCCGCATCGTCCGGGGAATCGGATTGGGACTCGATGAGCACGCCGTGCAGGCCATTCGGGGTTGGAAATTTGTGCCGGCTCTAGATGCGTCGCGCCGCGCTGTCCCGGCTTGGGTGACCGTCGAAGCGGTGTTCCGACTGTTCTAGACGCTCCGCGGGCAGGGGAGTAATATTCAGTTTCATGCCGTACGATTTCTCAGAATACGAACCGGAGCTGGAGCCGCAAGCTTCCTCTGCGCGCGGTAGCGGCCCTCCCCGCAAATTCACCGGCATCGGCGTGCTCGATCCGCCGCGCCCTCCGAAACGACCACTCGGACCAATCCCTCCGCACCCACAAGCTTACTCTGGCGCATCGCAGCTGCATTGCTGCTCGCCGGCCTAGCCGCCATGACGTTTTTCCTGCTCTTTGCCAGGCACTGATCGGTGCAAGCTGCCAACGCCTTGCGCACACACTTTCTCTTCGCTTCCAGGCTTTCCACGCAATCTGCTACGATTCCTGCATGGGAAAAGCAGCCGTTTTCAGCATCGCGCTTATGCTGTGTGCGTTGAGTCTTGGGAGCGCCGCGCCCGCTCAAACCACGACCGGGACGCTGGAATTCATGGCGCGAATTACACCAACGGCGGCGCGGCCGGAACCTGTGCGCCAATTCACGTTCTACATTCTGACGAAGAGCTATGCGGAAATCGTCAAGGAAGTTGAAGAGAAGGACAAAATCCCTCCGCGGGATGAATTTATCGACAGCCTCAAGCTTTCTCCTGAGTTGCGCGCGTGGTTGAAGAGCCATGACATTTTCGACCTGACGCTGCCGGGCGTGGATCAGGCGATGACTCCGGATGACATCATCCACATTCCTGAATTCTTGCTGGCTTATCAGCGCTCGAACAGCGGCGGCGTGACCTCAGGCATTCCCAAGCCAAAATATGCGGACGCGGACAAAGTCGGAAATCCCGAGAGATACGGAAGGCAAGTCAATGAATACCTGACTGCTCTCAAGAAATTTATCCAGGCGCATCCGGAAACGGTTTCCGGGGTGGAGCTGGAGCTGGATGGGGTCAATCCTCACAGGAAGTGGGCGACGATCCAGAACGAACATCGCAAGCGGGTGCAGCGCGCCGCGCCGGACATTGCGCAGACAAAGTTCCTCGCTGCCAAGGCGGACACGGACCTCGATGGGCGGGGTTCGGTCTCAGGCCTCGCTCCGGGCAATTACTGGATTAGTTCGCTCAACCTAGATGCCGCCGCCGGCGACATGCGGTTGCGCTGGGATGTGCCCGTGGTGATTCAGCCGGGCAAGACTACGCGAGCCGAATTGTTAAACTTGAACTCCACCGACGTGCGCGGCAGCAATCCCTAGCGGGGCTCAGCGCCACGGCCATGGGCACACCGCTCCGCTGGATCGCGTTTAATCTCTTCATTCTGATTGCGATAGCGCTCGATTTGCGCGTGTTCCATCGTAAAGCGCACAAGATTGGCGTGCGCGAGGCCGCAGTTGCGAGCTTCGGCTGGATTGGCGTTTCGGTGCTCTTCGGGCTGGCGGTCCTCTACTACTACGGTCAACAACCCGCGCTTGAGTATTTTACGGGCTACCTGATCGAAAAAGCTTTAAGCGTCGACAACCTCTTCCTCTTCCTGGTGATTTTTCGCGCGTTTGCAGTGGATGAGCGGATCCAGCACCGGCTGCTGGAGTGGGGCGTGATCGGCGCACTGGTCATGCGCGGAGTCATGATCGCGCTGGGTGCGGAGCTGATCCAGCACTTTTCCTGGGTGATGTATCTCCTGGGAGCGTTTTTGATTTATGCAGGGCTGCACATGGTGTTCGCCAAGAAAACGGAAGTGCATCCCGAAAAAAACAAAATATTCCAGTTCGCGCGCAAGCATCTCCGCGTGACGCACAAGTACGAGGGTGAACATTTTTTTGTGCGCAACGCCGGCAAACTGTTCGCCACTCCCTTGTTCCTGGTCCTCTTGGTCGTGGAAATCACGGACTTGACGCTGGCGATTGACTCGATTCCGGCAATTTTCGGCATCACGCGCGACCCCTTTATTGTTTACACCTCGAATGTTTTTGCGATTCTGGGGCTTCGGGCGCTGTATTTTCTGCTGGCGGGAGTTCTCGATCGTTTGCGCTATCTGGATGCCGGATTGGCGCTGGTGCTGATGTTCATTGGCGGAAAGATGATCGGTGAGCGCTGGCTGCATATTCCCGTAGGTGTCTCGCTGGGGGTCGTGGGAGGCATCCTGCTGATCGCACTGCTCGCGTCACTTCTGATTCCTGCAAAGAAAAAGAGCTGAGGCTTATTCAGCCTCGAACATCAGCTCATCGACGTAGCACCACATCCAGCTCTCACCTGGTTCCAGCGAGCGGATGATGGGGTGCTTTACGGCGCGAAAGTGTTTTGTGGCGTGCTTGTTTTTTGAGGAATCGCAACAGCCGACGTGGCCACAGCTCAGACATAAACGCAGATGAACCCAAGTGTCACCCATTTTGAGGCATTCTTCGCAGCCCTTGGTCTTTGGTTTGACGGGCTGGATCTGATTGAAGTGCGTGCACGTTTTGGCCATGCTGGTCTCCTGCGGAATTAGATTGGGCCTTGAATCGGAAGGCGCACGTGGAACCGCGTGTCACCCGGTACGGATTTGAAGGTGACAAACCCGCTCATTTTCTGGACGATCCGATGGACGAGGTCGAGGCCGAGGCCGGTTCCCTCGCCCACTCCCCTGGTCGTAAAAAACGGGTCGAAAATCCGTGACTGGATCTCGGGAGGGATTCCCGGGCCATTGTCGGCGATTTCGACGAGAACGTACTCATTTTCGCGGACGGCGCGCACGAGGAGCTCTCCGTTGTTTTTCATGGCGTCGACGGCGTTGTCAATGAGGTTGGTCCATACCTGATTCAATTCGCTGCCATAAGCCATCACTTTAGGGAGATCGGGGGCATAGTCGCGGGTGACGGAAATGCCGCGCTTCAATTTGTGGTTCATGATCGTGAGCGTGGTTTCCAAGCTGTGCTTGATGTCAACCTCCTGGAGCGGCGCCTGATCCATGTAGGAATATTCCTTGATGGCTTTGATGAGATCCGAGATGCGCGCCGTGCTTTGTTCGAGTTCGCCGGCAATGCGCTCCATTTCGAGAAGGGTGGCGAACCTGGTGAGTTCCGGGCCGAGCGAAGCGCCTGCGGCTGAGGCAAAACTTTCGAGATGTGCGTCAGCAAAATTTGCATCGGCTAGGTGCGGGGCCAGCTTCCAGGCGTCGACGACTTTATGCGCTTCCAGCCAGGCCTGGATCGCTTCTTCGCGTTCGACGCGGACAAATTCGTCTTTGTATTCGGCGGGTTTTAATGTGGCGCGAATCTCTTCCTCGCGCTGGGCCAGAAGCCCGCAGTCCTCGGGTCCCAGCGTGGACGTGCGCCCCGCGTCGCGCAAACGCTGCAGGCAATCGCGCAACGCTCCAGCGGAACGGCGCGCCGCGGCCGAAGGGTTGTTCAATTCGTGCGCGAGTCCAGCGGACAATTTTCCAAGTGCTGCCAGCTTTTCTCTCTGCTGCTCTTCCCTGGTGACGTATCGAACGCGGTCGGTCAACAACCCGACGAGACGCTGCGAGAGCTCGGGCATGCGCTGAAAAAGCTCAGGAAAATGAGCGGCGGGAAACGCCAGGGCCCGAATGGGAAGCACGGCACGCCCAGTCACAGTAAATGCTTTCATTCTCGAAAAAGGCAGGACCCCTGTAACATCCCCGGCCCGGGCTGTAAAGACGGGCCCGTCCTGCGGGCCGTTCTCGCGCCGGGCCCGCATTTCACCCTCGAGCATCACCACCATGGTGTCCGCAGGAGCGCCTTCCGCGACTGTGATTCCCCCAACTTCGATACGGCGCTCTTGCGCTTGGGAAACAAACCATTCCAGATCGTCTTGGGGCTGGTCTGCGAACGGGGCCACTTTACGCAAATCGGCAACAAGAGCTTCCAGACGAGCTCGATCCGGCGTTGCGCTCATTGGACTTTCGCCAAATATTGGTGCATGAATTGCACGACGACAGCTCCTTCGCCGACGCCCGAAGCCACGCGCTTGACCGAGCCGTGGCGCACATCGCCGACAACGAAAATACCCGGCACGTTGGTTTCGAGCAAACCGGGATCACGATCGAGAGTCCAAGACGTGGGTCTCTTTCCGTTTCGGAGCAAGTCCGGCCCGGAGAGAATGAACCCGCGCTCGTCGCGCTCGACGAGATCGCCCAGCCACTCAGTGCGAGGCTGCGCGCCGATGAAAATGAACAAGCTGCTGGCAGGCAGCTTCTCTTTTTCGCCAGTGGAGATCCGTTGAATCGTGATGTCCGTCAGCCGGGATTCGCCGAAAACCTCTGTCACGACGGTCTTCGTCCAGACTTCAATGTTTGATGTCTTCTCGATCTGTTCGATCAGGTAGTGCGACATCGTACTGGCGAGCGAGGCGCCGCGCACGAGCATGATGACTTTCCCGGCGAACTTCGAAAAGTGCATCGCGGCCTGTCCGGCGGAATTCGCGCCGCCAATCATGTAAACCGTTTCACCTTTGCAGGCCATGGCTTCGGAAGTTCCGCCGCCGTAGTACACCCCCGCGCCTTGCAAGCGCTCGATCCCAGGCACGTCGAGTGTGCGCCATTGGACGCCCATGGCCAGCAAGAGAACGTTGCAGGAAATTTCCATGCCGTCGGCGAGCTTGAGGAAGCGGTACGGGCCTTCCGAGCGGATGCCCACAGCCTCCTGCGGAGCGAGAATTTCAACGCCGAAGCGCCTCGCCTGGGCAACGGCACGGCGGGCCAGATCGTTTCCACTCAGGCCTGACGGAAAACCCAGATAATTTTCGATACGCGAACTCAGGCCGGCCTGGCCTCCGGGCGCTTCGCGCTCGATGATCACGGTGCGCAAACCCTCGCTTGCGCCGTAAACCGCCGCGGCAAGTCCCGCGGGACCGCCGCCGACAATCATAAGGTCATAGAAATTCGTCTGGGCATGCGTGCGGAGGCCGAGCTTGTCGGCCACGGCCGGTAGAGGCGGCTCCGGCAATCGCGTGCCATCCGGAAAGAGAATGAGTGGAAGCGTTTGCGCCTCGGGACCGAGCGAATCCACCAGACCTCGCACCTCCGGATCGGCTTGCGCGAGCTCCACGTCGATCCATTGGTAGGGCACCTGATTCCTGGCGAGAAATTCACGCAGTTCGTAGGAGCGATTGGACCAGCGCGTGCCGAGCACGCGGATGCCTTCATAGGGCGGGTGAAACGTCGAGGTCCAATCGTGGAGCAAGTCATCGAGGGCCGGGTAAAGTTTTTCTTCGGGCGGATCCCAAGGCTTCATGAGGTAGTAGTGGATACGGGCTTCGTTGATGGCATCAATGGCCGCATTGGTGTCCGCGTAGGCGGTGAGCAGGGCGCGCTTGGCGAGCGGGTGCATCTCCGTGGCTTTGGAGAGGAAGTGCACGCCATCCATTTGGGGCATGCGTTGATCCGCCAGGAGTAAAGCGACGGGATTGTTGCGCGCCTTCAATTCGCGGAGGGTAGTCAGGCCGGCGTTACCGGAATTTGCGCGCATCACGCGGTACCGGTCCGCATAGCGGCTTCGCAAGTCGCGCTCAATGGCCCGGAGCACCTCAGGGTCGTCATCTACGGTCAATAAGACTGGCTTAGGCATAGCCTTCAGATGAAATGAGAACCGAATACGTTGCGTCCGAGCTGAAAGACGCCCGGCAAAACTTCTCTTGCTGGCGTCCTCACGCTACAATTCCTTGCGTATCCATGTCCAGTCCTCTCGCTTCAACGATCGCCGGGTTAGCGTTTGCCAATCCTTCGGAAAGAAATGCCGCAGCGGAGGCAATCTATCGCGTGGGCCGCGCCTCTGCAGAGGCGGCTGTTTCAGCCTGGTGGAGTGAAAGTGAGTTATCGGCTCTGCTTCTCGTGCCAAGTCCCGTCGTCACTGTTGGGCTGGCGGTCGAACGCGCGACGTTTGGACGAATTCGCGTGGCGAACGGGACGCCGAGACTTGCGGAGGTGCCGGCGGATCAGGATGCGGAAGAGTTCGAGCTTCATTTTCCAGAGAATGTTCTGCTGGACGTGCTGACAACGCGAGAGCCGGGCGGTTCCGGAGCGAT
>Ga0137403_10001203_pt2 | contig 15094 bp, 9 predicted proteins | sample CZOMad2_1_16fung_FD_122057 | JGI IMG/M metagenome (GOLD analysis project Ga0137403, IMG submission 122057) | Vadose zone soil fungal communities from Angelo Coast Range Reserve, California, USA - CZOMad2_1_16fungal (Hybrid Assembly) | ecosystem: Environmental > Terrestrial > Soil > Vadose zone... | reverse complement strand
CGGCGCGTACAAAAACCAATTTGGTCGCATTGGCGTCGTAGCTGGCTCCAAAGGATTTATCGGCGCTGCCCTGATGACGTCGCAGGGCGCGTTGCGAGCAGGCGCAGGTCTGGTGGAAGTTTTTGTTCCCGAAGAAATCTACGAGATCGTGGCCGGCGCCGCGCCGATGGAAGCGATGGTCAAGCCGCTCCAGTCTTATCGCGACCTGCTCAAAGAAAAAACGGATGTCTGGGCCTTGGGGCCAGGCCTTGGAACATCACGCGCAGGTGAACTTCTCGAACTAATTGAGAAGGCAAAGCAACCAATGGTGGTGGATGCCGACGGGCTGAACATACTCTCGGAAAAAGTCTCCGTGCTCAGGCGTTGCAAAGGAAAACGACTGCTCACACCCCACCCGGGTGAGATGAAACGCCTTTTCCCACGCCACAAAGAGTCGCGCGCCGACACAGCGACGACGTTCTGCCACCGTTTTCCAGTAACACTTTTGCTCAAAGGCAGTCGCACCATCGTGGGCGAACGTGATCGCCCATTGAGCTATAACACGACCGGCAACCCGGGAATGGCTACTGGGGGAATGGGCGATATCCTTACTGGTGTCTGTGCTGGCTTGCTGGGGCAGGGTCTGTCTCTCTACGATGCCGCGCGAGTTGGTGCGTGGTTATGCGGGCGCGCCGCGGAAATCGCGATTTTCAGTGGCGACCAAAGCGAGCAATCGTTATTGCCTCGCGATGTTCTCGATCATCTTGGCGAAGCGTTTAATGAATTGTAGGGCGTCTGTGTCAGACGCCGGAATGTTGGCGTTTCACAGAAACGCCCTACAATTTCTGCATTAGAATTCAACACAGACGGAAGTTACGGCACAGTGAATCTGCAAACCGAGCAAACACAGTACGAGCCGCCAAAAACTGAGACGGCTTGGAGCCGAATCAAAAAGGCGCTGGGCCCCCTCGCGGTAGTGGGCGTGGTGATCGCAAAGTTTTTCGCAAAGCTCAAGTTCGTTCTTCTGCCGCTGCTGAAATTTCTTCCACTCCTGCTGAAGTCCGGCGGCACGATGCTCTTGATGATCTGGGTCTATACGCAGTTATGGGGTTGGCAATTCGCGCTCGGGTTTGTTCTTCTCTTACTCGTACATGAAAGCGGCCATTTGGTAGTCGCCAAAAGATTTGGGCTCAAGGTCGGCGCTCCCGTTTTTATTCCATTCATGGGCGCGTTCATTGCGCTGAAGGAAGCGCCGCGCAATGCCTGGATAGAAGCATGCGTCGGGATCGGTGGTCCCATGCTGGGAAGCTTGGGCGCGCTTCTTTGCAATGTTCTGGGTGAACTGTTCGCCGCACCGATATTCATCGCGCTTGCGTGGTTCGGATATTTTCTGAATCTGTTTAATCTTACGCCAGTCGGAATGCTGGATGGCGGACGCATCGTGACCGCGTTGTCTCGCTGGCTTTGGTTACCAGGGTTCGCCGTGCTGCTTTGGTTCGGGTGGAAGTATCCGAATTTCATTATTTGGTTGATTGTGCTGTTGTCGCTGCCGCGAATCTACTCGCTATTCCGCAAACGAACCGAAGAAGAACAGCGTTACTTCGAAGTTACGCCCTCCCAGCGATGGATAATGTCGATACTTTATTTCGGACTGATTGCGGTTTTACTCTTCGGAATGCACGTGGCACAGCAGGATTTAAACAAACATGGTGTGCGCTCCCACGGCCACGGGCAGGACATAATCGTGCAATAGGCGCTCAAGGACTGACGGCTTCCCAGCCGTCAAGTGTTTTCCATCGACGGCTGGGAAGCCGTCGTTCCTTCGTTCGCCGCAAAGACTTTCTCCGGTTCAAGTCCGATTCTTTGGAGAATTGACCTGAAACGTTTGTCCGGACGAAGCGGCGCAAATTCCGGAGCAATGCCAACGCCGTGCAAGGTTGACGAGCGCTGCTCACACGCGCGTTCGAGATCGCGAATTGCGGCGTCATGCGCGCCAAGGATTACATGCACGTGCGCAATGCCGTCACCGGGTCGATAACCCCAGCCTGCGACAGCTGTATTGAGAGTTTCCAGCGCCTCCTTGCGCCGCTTCATGCGAGCGTAAGTGATCGCCAGGCCAAACCCCGGCCTCCCCGTAAACTCTTGTGCCTTTTTGTAGAGCGCAATTGCATCATCGAAGCGTCCCATCTCGCGATACAGCGCTGCGAGCGCCGGCTCGCCCCAATGGGCAAATGTCGGGTCAAGTTGGAGCGCGCGTTCGCCAGCTGCGGTGGCTTCATCGTACAGCCCGAAGTACCGATAGAGCTCGCAGGCGAAGTTGTTCACCCAGAGTGATGCCGGGTCGATTCTCGATGTGCGTTGCAAATATCCCAGGGCTTTGTCGCGATCGCCGCGGGCGGCATAAAACGCCGCAATGAAATAATTTGATGGTGTGGAGTTTGGGTCAATTTCCACCGCGCGCTTGAATTCCGCTTCGGCGCCATCGAGGTCCCATTCGAGAATGCGTTTCGCCTCCGCGAGGTACACGTGCGCTTCGGCTTCCTCATCGTTCAGCTGCAGGGCGCGCACAGCAGCGTCGCGAACTTTTGGATAAGCTTCGAGCGGTGGCAGATAGGAATCCGCCAGCCACAACCACGATTTCGCTATGCCGGTCCACGCGCGGCTGAATTTCGGATCTTTCTCGAGCGCCTGCTGGAAAAATTCGAGGCTTTTGCGCAACGCTTCCTCGGTGCTCTTGTCTGAATAAAAGAGACCCTGCAAATAAGCATCGTAGGCATCGGTGCTCCGTGACGCAGGCGGCGACGATATCGCCAGTTTGAGCTTTAGAGTATCGACAATAGCGTGGGTGATCTCATCCTGTAGCGCGAAAATTCCATGTATTTCGCGCTCGTAGGTTTCAGACCAGACGGTAAATCCATCGGATGCGTCAATCAGTTCCGCCGTGATCCGTACTCGATTGCCGTCGCGCCGAACCCTACCCTCAAGCACGTGCTCGACGTTTAGCCTGCGCGCGATTTCGCTGAGTTCGGTTTCTTTGTCCTTGAACCAAAACGAAGATCTCCGCGCGGCGACACGCAACCCATTCACTTTCGCCAGCGCTCCAAGAATTTCTTCCGCGATCCCGTCGCTGAAGTAGGCGTGATCTCTCGCCGGACTCAAATCGGTGAAAGGCAAAACAGCAATTGATTTTTCGATTGAGTTTCCGGACCGTCCAATTTCGGCGGCGGTCTCGGGCTTTGCCTCTTCTGTTCGAACGATTCCGTGACGTGTGAAATCGTAAATCCATGCAAGAACGAGAGCGATCGGAAAACCCACCATGATAGCGACGATGACCAGGCGCTCGGCCCAGTTTGGAATTTCGAAAGGCGGAAAAACCTGCGTCACGACCTGGATCAGCAGCCAGCCCACGACCGCGTACGTGACCGCCACGCTATAAACTTTTCTGCGTTTAAGCTCAGCAAAAAATTTTGTCAGATTCACTGCTTAGTCGGCTATCCGAACTGGTATTTTGTTCACTATTGGCAATCAACAGATTTGACCGTTGACAGCAACAATGCCGCGCTAGTATCGATCAATAATGAACTCAACGAGCAACGACGGCGAAAAGATGGAAAGACAGATGTGGGAAGACATCAAGGCGAAGAATTGGAAAGCGGTAGAAGGTAAAATCGCTGATGGTTTTCAGTCCGTTCATCCGGATGGAGCACGCAATCGGGCCAACGAAATATCTTTGATCGAAAACCTCAACTTGGGTCAGGTAGAGTTTAACAATTTCAAATCGACCACGAGCGGCGACGATATTGTCGTCACCTACATGATTTCAGCGCAGGAGACGATCGATCTCGAGCGATTACCGACGAAGTCGACTCCGCGTTTGAGCGTCTGGAAAAAAGGAGCGAGCGGCTGGCAATGGATTTGCCACGCCAATCTCAATCCGATTCCCTAGTCGCTAACGCGCGCGGGGCTTCGTCTCCACAATTAGTTTCTGAAAACGGGGATCGTCTCGAATCGGATCCCATTCCCAGCGGTATTTCAGGTCGTTGACTGTGATGCTGTAATCAGCGCTGTCGACCGCGCCAGCCGTCTTTAGCAATCGCTCAATGAGTGGCAGCGCCAGATCCTTTTCTTCGACGCGAACGTAGATCAGCGCGAGATAAGCATTCATGATTGAGCCGTCGAGGGCATCCTTCGATTCCGGCAGGAGTTCGACTGCACGGCGGCCTTCGCGAATGGCGTCATCTTTGCGTCCCATAAACGCGTACAACCAACCAAGAATTGCGTGCCGTTCCGCGCTCGCCGGCGCTTCTTTCACACTGGCCTCAAACGCGGGTCGCGCCAGTTCGAAAAACTTCTGAGCATTTACGGTGTCGCCTTGTGCCAGGTAAACGCAGGCTTCAAAGAAGATCTTCGGAGTGGTTCCAGCGTTCGTGTAAGAGATCTGTTTTACCGACGAGTTTTGTAGAACAGTTCTTGCCGCCGCATAATCGCGTCGCAGCATCGCAACGTCCCATCGACACGAAGTCACAATCCCGTCTGGATCTACGCCGGCGGGCACTCCGTCCACAAGAGACTTCAGCAGTTGGGTGTCTCCTTTCCACCAGAAATCGACATAACCACTTTGTATCTTGGCCACCAGCGACGCCGGAGCCATCGCGCGCATTCGCTCGCCCCAACGCGCTGCTTCCGGCCATCGGCGCATGCTTGTGTTCGTAAAAAGAACCTCGCGCACCGTATTGGGATTTTGCGGATCGAGTCTTGCAACTCGTTCGTACGCTTCAAGCGCTTGTTCCCACTTGCCTTCCCGCCGTTTTATGGCCGCAATCAATCGACGGGCGTCTCCATTGCTCGGCGACAAACGGGAAACGATCTCAAATTGTTCGAGAGCGCGCTCATAATCCTGGTCCATCCAGTAAATGCATTGACCGAGCGCGAAATGCGCCTCCGCAAGATTCGGTTGCAATCGCAGAGCAACTTCGGCCTCGGTGCGAGCTTTCGTCTTCCAGGCATCAGTTGGCTCGTAATAGTGGAAAACTTCCGCGCAAACCGATGCGAGCCGGGCGTGAGCGACCGCAAAATTAGCGTCGAGCGCGATTGCCTGGCCGAATAATTGCTCGGCGGATTTGTAATCCTCGAGGAGTGTGTCGGGATTTCGCGAGATCTGATTTGCGCGCAAATAAAACACATATGCATCGGCATTCTGTGTCGGCTTTATTGCAACCCGCACCTTTTCGTCCGCGGTTAGACTCGCACGCAAAGCCTCTGCGATTTCGCTCGCCAATTCCCCTTGCAAGCCAAGCGAGTCAGTCAGTGTCCTGTCGTAACGATTTGCCCAAATGTGCCGATCAGTTCGTGCGTCGATCAACTGGATGTTAACCACTATCCGGTCCCCTTCCCGACGCACGCTGCCTTCCAGCACGTTCGCGACTCCCAGTGCCTTCGCGATGTCGCGAAGATTGCGCACGTTAACGTCGCGAAATTGCATCACGGAAGAACGACTAATGACTTGCAGGTCCTTGATCGTGGCGAGGCTGGTGAGGATGTCATCCTGAACGCCATCAGCGAAAAACGCGTTTTGCTTGTCGGCGCTGAAGTTCTCAAAGGGCAAAACGGCGATGCTTTTTTCCGGAATCGCTTGTCCGCCTCCTGCACGGAATGGCGGGCGCTGATAAACGAGCAGCGCGATGATCAGGAGCAGCGCTCCAATGATGACAAAATCGATTTTACGTCCAAATTTACGTTGCGTGGCAGGGTCAACATCTTCAGTACGGACGACGCCCTCGGGCGTCAGCTCATACATCCATGAAAGCACCATCGCGATCGGAAATCCGAACACCAGCGAGACGATGACGAAGCGCACCGCGGAATTTGGCACATCAAAGAAAGGAAAAATTTGCGTCGCGATTTGAGCGAGCAGCCACGCGCCCATTCCGTAGAGCACAGCGGCGCGATACACGTTACGCCGTTTCAGTTCGGCTAGGAACCGCTTTGGATTCATCGCTCCCGCTTATTGCCGAAGTTGCGTTGCAGTGCAAGCAACGGGCCAGATTTGCCGGGACGCCTCGAAATGCGCTGCCGATCTTGTGCTAGACTATTGAATGCCGTTTCAGCTCGAATCGAACTACAAACCGCGCGGTGACCAGGGACAGGCAATCGCGAAGCTGTTGAAGTCGGTCGAAGCCGGTAATCGCCATCAGACGCTGCTTGGTGTCACTGGCTCGGGCAAGACTTTCACTGTCGCAAACGTAATCCAGGGGCTGAATCGGCCTACGCTTGTCATTTCACACAACAAGACACTTGCCGCACAGCTTTACTCCGAGTTCAAACAATTTTTTCCGCGCAACGCAGTCGAATATTTCGTCAGCTACTTCGATTACTACCAGCCGGAAGCTTATATCCCCCGCTCCGACACTTACATCGAGAAGGATTCTTCCATCAATGAGGAGATCGAGCGGTTGCGGCTTGCGGCGACGAGCGCGCTGTTATCACGTCGCGACACCATCGTGGTCGCAAGTGTCTCGTGCATCTATGGGATTACCTCACCAGAGGATTACCTCGACATGCTGCTCACTGTGAAAGTGGGACAGCACATTTCGCGCGAGGCTGTGCTCGGTCGTTTGATCGACATGCTGTATGAGCGCAACGATGTTAATTTCGCGCGCGGCCGGTTCCGCGTGCGAGGAGACGTTGTCGAGGTTTATCCGGGAAGCGCTGATGAGGAAGGAATTCGGCTGGAGTTTTTCGGCGATGAGATTGACGCGATCAGGCGGTTCGATCCATTGACCGGTCACGCGCACGAATCGTTGAGCGTGATCACATTTTTTCCGGCAAAACAGTTCGTGACTCCGGCGGACAAACTCAATCGCGCGCTACGCACGATCCGCGAAGAGCTCGAGCAACGCATCGTTGAACTCGAGTCGCAAAATAAGCTTCTCGAAGCGCAACGGCTGCGGATGCGCACTGAATACGATCTGGAAATGTTGCAGGAAATGGGCTTCTGCAACGGCATTGAGAATTATTCGCGGCACTTGTCAGGACGTCCTCCCGGTTCGAAGCCCTATACGATCATCGACTTTTTCCCAAAAGATTTGCTGGTAGTGATCGACGAATCGCACGCAACCATTCCGCAAATCGGCGGCATGTATGAAGGCGATCGCTCGCGCAAAACCGTCCTTGTAAATTACGGCTTTCGCCTGCCGAGCGCGCTCGACAATCGCCCGCTCAACTTCGACGAGTTCATGAAGATAACGAACCAGATCATCTACGTGGGAGCGACACCTGCAGAATTTGAAATTCAAAACAGCGTGGTTGGAAATAAGGTGTATTTCCCACATCGACGACAGCGGATTGGGGAAGACGAATTGGTTCCGTTCGTGTTGCCAGGTGATACCACAGCAGCGGTCTCCGAACGTCGATCGAAAACGAACGGTGCTCGGAGAGCGCCGCTACAGCGGCAACAAGTGCGGGTCTCGCGAACTGATGAGCCGCCAGAAAAATTTGATGTGCACAGCCCGGGCGCGCCGCTGGTCGTTGAGCAGATCATTCGTCCCACGGGACTTCTCGACCCAAGAATTACTCTTAAGCCTCTCAGGAATCAGATCGACGAGACGATTGAGCTCTGTCGCCAGCGCGTAGAAAAGAACGAGCGGGTCCTGGTGACAACACTGACCAAGCGAACAGCGGAGGATCTTGCCGATTATTTGCGGGATGTCGGACTGAAAGTGCGGTACTTACACAGTGACATCGACGCGATCGAGCGGGTCGAAATTTTGCGCGGATTGCGCGCTGCGGATTTCGATATTCTCGTCGGAATCAATTTGCTTCGCGAAGGGCTCGATCTTCCCGAGGTATCGTTGGTCTGCATTCTGGACGCGGACAAGGAAGGATTTTTGCGCAGCCAGACTTCACTGATCCAGACGGCAGGCCGCGCAGCGCGCCATGTAAACGGCGAAGTGGTGCTCTTTGCGGACATGGTTACTCAGAGCATGCAGGCGCTCATATCGATTTCCGAATACCGGCGCGCGAAGCAGATGGAGTACAACGAAAAACACGGGATCACGCCGCAAACGGTGCGGCGCGCCGTGCAGGAAAGCTTGCACACAATTTTGCGCGGACGCGAAATCGAATCGTCGGTAATCCGCGAAGCTGGTGGCGATTTCAATCTGACCGAGTTGCTGCGCGAGCTTGAAGAGGAAATGCAACAAGCTTCGGCAAACTTGGAATTCGAGCGCGCCGCGCTGTTACGCGATCAGATCTTGGAAGTGAAAAGCGGCGCCGGCATTTCGAAAATCGAGCCCAAGCGAAGACCGGTAAAATACACACGCAACGCCGGCCGCCGCCGCTCGCGCGTCTGAGATGAAACGCGCTTTTCTCGCGCGCTGCTAAAATAAATGCGGCCTCGGCCGCCAATTTAACATCGAGCTCGGGACCTTATCCCCCTGCGCATTTCGTTCATGGCCGGTCCGATCTAATCTCGAGTAAAGTTTGCGATTGCTGTCGCGACCGGGATCTCGTTAGACTCCGCTCCCGGAACTCTCAACTCCGGAGGAAACGTATTATGGAGTCTCCTACTCCCAGCAATTCTTCTGCTGTCCCAAACTTCGAAAAATTATTTGAGCAGGAAAACGAACTGCTTTCTCAAGCCGACAATCAGGAAGCTCTTAGAAACGTAACGATCGAACGGCCCGGTCCAGCCGGCGAGCCCTGGGTCACGTACACATCGGTCGATCGAGTAGGCCTTGCCTTTTCCGGGGGCGGAATTCGCAGCGCCACGTTCAATCTCGGGATCTTAAAGGCGCTGCACGAACTGCGTGTTCTCAAGTATGTCGATTATCTCTCGACCGTTTCGGGCGGTGGTTACGTCGGCGCTTGGTGGACCGCGTGGCGGGCGCGCTGGGGAAGCGCGACGAAAGAGTTTCCGGTCGCGCATTGCGCCGATGGGGTGCAACAAACAGCTTATGATGAAAAACTGAATCGCGAACCGGAAGAAGTGCGGCATTTGCGCGAATTCAGCAATTTTCTTTCGCCGCGGATCGGATTTTTCCAGAGCGAACTGTGGAACGCCGTCATGGCGGTGGTGAGCGCGATTTTGCCCGCGATCCTGACTGCGAGTTCAGTCATGGCTCTCGCGTTTGTGCTGTGGTTGCTGGTAAACAAGGTGATTTTGGATGACGTGCTTTCGAATTCGGCCGTTGTCCCCTGGCTTGGCTGGCACGCCGCGCCCATGCTCTTGTCGGTCATCACCGTCATTGCCTACATCGCCTTTGAAATAGCGTGGGTGTCGGAAGGAAAAGCAGAGCCGCCCCCGACAAAGAAGTGGCGCTTCGGCATTGTTAGTTTGCATCTTCTCCTGCTCATCCTTCTCGTGCTCGGACTGGTTTTCGCCTGGCAGTTGTTGGTTGCGAACGTGTCCTGGGCTAACGCAAAGCCCGACGGCATCGCGCCGGATTTGCTGTGGAAATGGGGAACAGGAATTCCGCTTCCGGACCGACCGCGTACTTTTTGCTTTAGTCCGTACCTTTTCGCCGGGCCAATTCTTGGTTTCGCCATCGCGGCTGTCCTGCTCATTCCGCGCTTGCTCCTGATGCGCTTTGCTCCGGTTAGCGTGAGTGGAAAAGTCATCTGCGTGATGGACCGTGCACTCTCGCGTTTGATCGGGGTGGGAGTCGTTTTCGGCGTGCTCGGGATGCTGTGGTTGGCTGGATGCTGGTTGAATGCGACGAACTGGGGCACGAAAATTCCGGCTGGAGGCGCGCTCGTTTCCGGAGGAGCTTTCGCGCTTCTTCGAAACTGGATCGGGCGACTCGGCCCGGCAAAAAAAGGCGGGGTTTTGGATTTGCTCAAGCCGTTGCTTCCTCAAATTTTGGCCTACATTGCGATCGCGCTCTGGGCCATTTGTATTGCCTCTCTGATCGCCCGCGGCTTTGAAACAAATCTGTCGCTGCTGCTGATAGTGGGCGTCCCGCTCGGAATCGTATTGTTTGCTGCTCTCTTCTTTGATCCGGCGCAGGTGAGCATGCATTCTTTTTATCGCACGCGGCTGACTCGCGCTTACCTCGGCGCTTCAAACGTGGATGCAAGGGAACGAGCAGTGGATAACCGGCAGACCGATGTGCGAGTGAATGATGATATTCAACTGCGTGATCTCTCGCGCCTGGGCAAAGAGCGGTCGATTCATCTGGTTTGTTGCGCGGCGAACGATCTCGGTGGCGATCATCTAGAAAATCTTTCTCGCGGTTCGCGGAGCGCGGTCCTTTCGAAATTCGGATTCGCCATCGGCGACTCTTACCATACCTGGGAGAGAGAAAAGCGTGAGGGCAAGGAAAGTTTGGGCCTGGGTTCCGCTATCACCGCTTCCGCCGCCGCGTTCAACTCCAATATGGGCTCGCTCTCCATGACTTTGGGCGCGGGCGTGACCTTTCTTTGCACTGCTTTGAACTTGCGTCTCGGTTTATGGTTGCCACATCCGGCCACGGATAAAGACGGCGCACCCTCGTTCATGCCGGGTCTGCTTTTTTTCCGGGAGATGTTTGGCCTGACAAATAGCGGACTCCACCCAATTACCAGCAAGCCCGTCGGCCGCTATGTCCATCTCTCCGATGGTGGGCATTTTGAAAATCTTGGCCTCTACGAATTAGTACGGCGCCATTGCCGTTACATCATCGTCTCCGATTGCGGGGCCGATTCGCAGGTCGCGTTCGACGATTTCGGAAACGCGGTCCGACGCGTTCGTGAAGATTTCGGTGTCGAAATCGATATTGATCTTTCGCCTCTAAAACCAAACCCGGCCCGCCTCTCGAGGCAGCACGTCGCGGTGGGCATCATCACTTACGATCCGCGCGGGGATCGTAAGGACACCGCTGTCTTGCTTTATTTCAAACCGACATTGACCGGCGATGAACCATCGGACATCGCGCAATACCGCACGCGGAACCAGGATTTTCCGCACGAATCGACCGGCGATCAATTTTACGACGAAGCACAATGGGAATCGTACCGCCGGCTCGGCGAACACGCCACGCGATCTGCGCTGCGCTTTGTCGAACATGAAAAACAGAAAAATTTGTCGGCCGACGCCGTTTTCAACGGGGCGCGCTGGGAATGGTACCAGGCACTCGAGCGGCGCGAGGAAAAAATTCTCGAAGTGACTGGCCGGCTCACCGCACTCGAGCAGCAACTTCGCGACCGTGCGCCATCGTGGTTCGTTGATGAAATGTATCCCGAGCTAAACTTTTTGAGCTCCAGAAACGGAAACGCTCAGCCGCAAGAGCCGGCCGAACCTCTGCCGGAAAAACCGACTGAAGCATCCGGCCAAAAGCCGGGCGAAGCGTCGCCCGAAGAGATAGGTGCAACGCTGCACTTCCTCAAGGAAATGATTCAATTGATGGAAGACACCTGGTTTGCCATTTCGCTGGACACACATTGGACCGACCCGAACAACGTCGGGTGGATCAACACGTTTCAACGCTGGGCTTACACGCCTTCTTTCCGTTTATGGTGGCCGATCCTCAAGCCGATGTACGGCCGCAAGTTCCGCCGCTTCATGGAAGAGCGGTTCAGTCTGTCCGATGAAGATTATCCAGAAACCCTGGCAACGGTGAAAAAACATGCGGGAGGCGATCTGCCCAAGGGTGTGGCGCAGCTTTATTGGAAGAGAATGCACGAGACGAAAACGCATGACCCGACGAAAACGAAGGCGATTTACATTTACGAGCTGCGTCTTACACAGCAGCGAGAGGAAGGCGACGATCTTCCGCGGCCGATCCAGGCTGGTTTGGCTTTCGTCGATTTGCCAGACAGAACGACGGCGCGCTGGAGTGTGGAAGATTTTTTTGTCCCGCCCAGCCTCTGGGGCGCGGGTTTGGGCGCGAGATTTCTCAAGGAATTGCTGATCCAACTCAAACGCGAGCAGGTTCAACGTTGCGAAGTAACGATCGAAAGTCCGGTCGAACCTGAACATGAAAGGGTTTTCGATTGGGCTGAGAGGACGGACCTGGCCAGCCGGCAGCAGCTGAACGATCTCCTCGCCTTTTACCAAAACGCACGATTCAGCTTTGACGGGCACGAGAAATTGGTTCGCGATCTCGACGACATCAAGGTGCCCGCCTAAAAGTCGCGCTTGCTGGGGATTTGATTCCGACCCGCTGGCCCACTTCCGAGCAAATCTTGTCATTACGCAGCGGCGGTGCGAAACAAGAGCGATGGCCAAGACGAGAGCAAAAAGTGCTGTGCCGCCTAAAATTTGCGCAGTCATTGGCTCGGACGAAGCAGAGGTGAAACGTGTGGCCGCTGAGCTGGCGACCAATCTGACGCCAGCCGGTGCAGGCGACTTTGGCTTGGAGATGATCGATGGCGCCGCGGACCACGCCGAGCAGGCGGCTGCGCGGATAAGATCAACAATCGAGGCACTGCAAACGTTGCCCTTTTTTGGCAGCACAAAAGTCGTTTGGCTGAAGAACGCGAACTTCCTAGGTGACGATCAAAAGGCACGCTCGGTAACGGTCCAATCGGCACTGGAAGAATTATCCGAACTGCTCGACCGCGGTTTTGGTCCCGAGATTACGTTTTTGATCAGCGCTACCGAAGTGGACAAACGCCGTGCGTTCTACAAGGCGCTGGTTAAACGGGCAGAGTTGCAGGTTTTTGATCGGCTCGATTCGGGTCGTGCCGGGTGGGAAGAAGAAGCGACGGAAATCGTTCGTCGGCGCTCGAAAAAACGAAAACTCCAATTCGATGATGATGCGCTGGATCTTTTTGTGTTGCTAACGGGAGGCGATACGCGCCAGATCGAGAACGAGCTTGAGAAGATCGATACTTTCCTTGGAAAAGATCGCGTTGTTCATGTCGGTCTTGTTCGGGAAATCGTGCCCCTCTCGCGCGCAGGCATCATTTTCGAATTGAGCAATGCGCTGGCAGTGCGTGATCTCGAGCTCGCGCTCACCCTTGTTCGACGCTTATTGGATCAGGGCGAAAGCGCCATCGGAATTCTATTGGCAGCTATTATGCCGACGATCCGAAATCTGCTACTTGCAAAAGATTTAATGGAGCGACATGGCCTCCCGCGGCCTCACTCCCCCTTCCAGTTCATCTCCGCGATCAACCGCTTGCCGGCAAAAGCAACCGAACATTTGCCGCGCAAGAAAGACGGTTCAGTCAACGCCTACGCGTTGGGGATCGCCGCGCAGCACGCGCATCACTTCAATACCAGCCAACTAGTTGACGCCATGCGGGCGTGCCTGACCGCAAATATTCAATTGGTTACCACCCAACTCGATCACGAGCTGGTCTTGACCGAGGTGGTTGTTAAGTTGTTGCAAGAAAGCAATGTGGAGGGGACCTCAGCGGCCCGATTATCGCGGCAGTAAGGCCGCTCGCACATTTCAGACGGTTCCACCTTCCGCTTGCTTGCGCGCAACCGGGCCGATGTATGGAATTTCCCAACGCACACCGGTAAACGCCTTCACGATCGTGACAATCATGATCACCAAAAACAGCAGATGCACCAGCGCCGCGATAATCGCCCAGAAAAATACCAAGATGCCGCCGATGCCTGGAATTGCCCCGAACACGGCATGCACAACGGCGGACACGATGTTGAAGAGAAACCAAGCACACCCAAAAATGATCGACTGCATCGCGTAAAAACGCACAAAACTGTCGTGCTTTTCCAGAATGTAAAAGATGATGCCGCCGACGAGTGGAATACAGGCAATCGCCGCAGCCACATTCGAAGGCAAACCGGTCGATGTGGATTTTGGGCCCGGCTCGGGTGCGGCACCTGGCGGAGGCGGAGTGGGTTCTTCGTCTGGCATAACTTACATACACAAAACGGCCAATCTGTTGTCAAGCAATCTTGCGTTCGAGGCTCTTTTTCGCTTTCGCTTCCCGCCCGAACCTAATATCGTATCAGTTTCAAACAGATCCCCCAGATGAAAAACAAATATTCGCGCGCCTTTACATTGATGGAAATACTCGTGGTAGGGGCAATCATCATCATCCTCGCCGCGCTCGCAGTTCCGGCTTTCACACGCGCTATTGAGAGCGCCAGAGCGACAAGAGACCTGAGCAACCTGCGACAGATCGGCATGGCGATGCAGACTTATCTCAATGATAACGACCAAATTCTTCCAGCTAGCACGATATGGCCCGGTACGACGGGGACACCGGTGCTTTATCCCAAATACATCGGCACTAGAAGAGTTTTCCAGTCGCCTTTCGATAAGCGGACTCCCGCTGAAAACGATACCGCTCCAGTTAGCTACAGTATCAATACAAATGTGTTTGCCGCCTCGCCGGGGATAAGTCGCAACATGTTAAAGGTTGTGTCCCCCGCTTCGACATTTTTAATGGCGCCTACATACAGCGGGAATCCCGGAAGCGCCGGCTCATGGACGGGTAGAACCGACAACGCACCTGATCTGCCCCTAGGCGGCGGAGCCGGGGAAACAACGGGAACTCACTCCAGCGGCACCAAGATCAACGTCTTATTCTGCGACTGGCACACAGAAACGCTAACATTCGGCCCCAATGGCAGCCCAGCGGTGGGATCGTTCAAAGACTTTACGACGGACCCGCTCGGTTTAAAACATTGGGACCCGACAAAATAACAGGGGTTTCCACTACCGCCATCAGCCTCGCTAAGAGCCGTTGTCGTGTTCTCATCGGCGAGGGCTTGCTTCAGCAAATCGGAAACGAAATCCGCAGATATGTGTCACGCAGAACCTGCGGGGTTATTTCGGATAGCAATGTTGCGCCGCTTTTCGCTGATAGCGTCACGGAAAGTTTAACGTCCGCGGGTTTTGGAACGACTCTGATCGCGATTCCAGGTGGCGAGAAATCGAAGACGCTTCGGCAAGCTGGCACGATCTGCGATCGGATGATTGCTGCGGGACTTGACCGACAATCGTTCCTCGTCGGCGTTGGCGGTGGAGTAATTGGCGACATCTCAGGATTCGTCGCAGCGATTTATCACCGCGGCATTCCGCATATTCAGCTTCCTACGACGCTGCTGGCGATGGTGGATAGCTCGATCGGAGGAAAAACCGGAGTGAACACACGTGATGGCAAAAATCTAATCGGCGCAATTCATCATCCATTACTGGTGATCGATGATCTGAAT
>Ga0137403_10005219_pt1 | contig 15096 bp, 12 predicted proteins | sample CZOMad2_1_16fung_FD_122057 | JGI IMG/M metagenome (GOLD analysis project Ga0137403, IMG submission 122057) | Vadose zone soil fungal communities from Angelo Coast Range Reserve, California, USA - CZOMad2_1_16fungal (Hybrid Assembly) | ecosystem: Environmental > Terrestrial > Soil > Vadose zone... | reverse complement strand
CGCAGACTCAAGCGGATAAACAGGGTTCAGATCAGAGGGCACGACGGAACTCCTGATCCGAAACATCGAGAACGATGCCCGCCGAACAGCCGAACCTGTCCCACGCCAAGCTCTCGATACGGGCGAAGTGGGTGACCAGCGGTTGATGTGAAATGAAGAACTGTTAGAACTTCAGCACGGTGTCGAATTGCAGGCGCGTCGTGGCGCGATTCAATGAGCCCGCCGGCGTCGTGCCAAATGCACCGAGAACGCCGTTTGGGCGCTCTGTAATAATGCCGGTTACAGTAAATGTTACCCGCGGATCGGCGGCATATGAGAATTGGAAGCGATGCCCGCGCATATCAGACTGCTGCGTCACATCAGAAAAATTGAAGGGTGTAAGCACCGCATCTTTCTGAATGCGCAAGAACGTGTAGCCAAACTGTGTGTCGCCACGGGTTTTAGTTTGTCCCACCTGAACTTCACCCCAGAAGCCGTGCTTCTCGTTGTTACGCAGAAGCAAATCGGCGCCTCCAGGACCAGCCGTGACAACGTCATGCGTCTGCGTGTTGGTGACGAAATCAAAGAGGAGTGTGACGGGGAAGCGCTTGCTATGTTTGAGGTCGAGGCGGGCCAGCATGTCGACGAGGTTGTAGCCCGAAGCCAGTCGCCCGTCGCGATTTGTGGCATTGTTACTGGCATTCGTCAGGCCCAGGTTGCCGTTGCCGGCAACAAGTAGATCGCGTGAGATGGACACTTGCGTCGTTATTGTTTGTGCGGGCGTGGTGCCGGATGCGGGAATTGTGAAAGTTATCGGAAGCAGCAATTGGTTTCCGAAGACTTGTACTGGCGAAATGAACTGCGTGCCTGAAAAGTAGAGGTCCGCTACTGAAAGATTGAGCGCTACTTTCGCACTCGGTTCCAACCGCGCGCGGATTTGTCCGCCATAGAGAGCGAGATCGCGCCCACCGCGGCGTGACTGGTCAACGTTAACCGTGCCATTGCTGTTTCGGACAAAAGCAGAGTTGCGCTCGAGGAAAGGGAGTTGCCAGGCGACAAGAGTGAGATCCTTGAGCGTGGATTTCTTAAAGGCTCGCGAGTACGATTGGTTGAATCCCTCGACCATCAAGTCGTTGTCGATAGTCAATTCAGTGTACGTCCACGGCGGTTCGAATTTGCCGCCCTGGAGCCGCAGACCGGGCGCGCGGCGAGGTTTATAGGTAACGAAGGCCTGATCGAGCCCGAAAGGTTTGCGGTTGAAAAAATCCGTGAGCGTTTGGTTGGTCGAGATATTGTCAGCGAAGCTGCCGGTGGCGAAGCGCAATCCCCAGTCAAACTCGTCGTTAATAGAGCCGCGCATCTGTAAACGCGCTCGCAGGCGCATGCGGTGACGTGGACTCAGCTCGTTGCCCAGTACGGCTGGGTTATCGCCATTTGGCAGGCTGTTAGAGAGCCCAAAAAACGATTCCGAGCGCAGCCGTATATCGCCGCTGAATTTGATTGCGCCAATTTCGGACACGCGGGCCTCAACTTTCTTCAGGCGGTCCTCGATTGCTGGTTGCGCCGGCTGCGGTACGACAGCCACGCTCGCGTCCAATGGCGGCGCGGAAACTGAGCTATCGCTGCTGCCGCTCAGCTTAGTGGCGAGTGCGTGAATCGTCTGTTGCTGCTCGACAATGACCTTCTGTAGTTGATCCAGCTTGGTATTTTGTTGCTCGAGCGCCTGCTCGAGAGCAGCCAGGCGTTCCTCGGTAGAGGTCGATCTTTCGCCGGCGGTAGTGGGCAAGTTTTTTCTGGCGGAAAGGTTTTTCTCGGGGGTATCTGCAAAACCAGATCGAACGATACCCTGCGCCGCTACGGGTTGAATGCTCGGCGAAAGAAACAGCAACGCTGAACCTAGAAACGAGAAGGCGAGTGTCCTGAAGTTTTTTTCAGTCAACATAGGGATTCCACTCCAACATTTTTGAAGAGAGATGCACTGGTCCGGGCCTCCAGAATGACGTTGCGGTCTTAAAGTCAGATTAACGACAACTTAAATCTGTGTTAACAGCAGGTGGCCAAGGTCGAAATTCCGACAGCAGACATTGAAACCGCTGCGCCATGAAGCCAAGCTGGTGATGGTCAAAGAAGCCCCGCGGCAACGAGCTTATCGCCGGTTGCTGAGTGTACCGCAATTGGGTCCAATCAGAGTGGTGCAGTTTGAGGAAGCCCTCTTTGCAAGGCTGCTGCGTGGCCCGTATAATTTTGACAGGGTTGTTGTTAGCGGGAACGGAGTAACGAGTTTATATGCCGATCTATGAATTTGAATGTCGGAAGTGTAAGGCGCACCTCGAAGTCTTTCAAAAGATGAACGACAAGCAGCCGACAAAATGCCGCAACTGTGGTGGACGTTTAGAGAGACTGCAATCCGCGCCCGCAATACAGTTCAAAGGTTCGGGCTGGTATGTAACGGACTACGCCGGCAAGGGCAGGAAAGCCGCAGAGAAGGCCGAGAAAGATGGCGCTGCCTCAACAGCCTCCTCAGATGATAAGAAGTCCGATAAGTCTGACAAGAAAACTAAAGAGAGCTCCCCGGTAAAGAAAACTTCCGAAAAGGCTTCCACAACCAAAGTCTCCAGTGGTGATTGAAGCACGCGTCCTCAGCGTTAAGTTGATGTATCAATCACGATTTGACCAGGCAGGTGAAAACCGAGCAGCCGAAAAGCGTTTTCGCGCGCGTCTTTATTACGCAGCGGCGTTTCTAGTGGTTATCGGATTAGCCGGAGTGCTCATGGCCCAGGCCGGTCGTCGGCCGGTCACGTCCAGTGAAGGCGGTGTGTTGGTAAGTATTGTTGCCAGACGCACAGACAATTCAGCCGCCCAGATTACCGCCAAACAACTTGCCGTCTACGACAATGGCGTCGAGCAAGCGATCCGAAACTTCACTCCCGATCCTTCACCGGCGCGCATCGTTTTGTTAGTTGATAATTCGTTAACTATCCGCGCTGACGTCGAGAAACTGGAACGGGCGGCGCGCGAGTTTGCTTACGAAATTTTTGAAGGCGACAAGCTACTAATAGTCGGCTACGACGAAGAAGCGGAGATCGTTTCAGACTGGACCGACGACGCGAAGTCGATCGAGTCGTCACTGAAGTTGTTCAGGAAAAAGGGTCAACCACACCTCTTTGATGCAGCGAGCGCGGTGATCGAACAGGCGTTGCGTGCCATGCCGGGACAGAAACGCGTGATCGTAGTGATCAGCGACGGACTGGACCGCGGCAGCAAAACCTCATTCGAAAAGATTCTGGGTGAGTTGCAAAAGCAGGACATAACGGTTTACGCAGTGCAGGCGCAGGACCGCACCCGCGGCGCCATACGCCGGGATGTCCCCAAGCCTAAGCAGGTGATTGAAAAACTGGTGGAGGGAACCGGCGGGCTGATCTTCTCGATTGATGAGCCGGGTGTGGCAGCAAAGAACATTTGCGACGAGCTCAAAAAGAACCGCTACGTCATCTCTTATCTTCCTTCGAGCGCGCCGTTTGGAGAGACGCGCAGTTTATTGGTGCTTGGTGATGAGGGGATTACTGTTCGCGCGAAGACGGCGCAACAGCCGAATTGAAGTCGAGCTTCCTTACCATACATTCATCCGCAGATTACACAGATTACGCAAATTCAAATAGACTTAACCCCAGGCAACTCGCAGCTCTTGAGGTGACAGTTTGTTTTAGACTTGAATCTGCGAAATCGGCGTAGTCTGGGGATTACTTTTATTGTTTCTTCCTCGAGTAGAGATAAAACAGCAGCGCGATAATCCCCAGCACCAAACTTTCCATGAAGACGAAGAAACGCGGAACGAAGATTCCATCTTCCGTGTGAGCATCTGAGTAAGCGACAAACGTTCCGAGAGCCAGTCCCGCCGCCAGCCAGATGAATTGTCGTTTCGCGTCCCACATAGCTTCACAAAGAGTCATCCGCAGATTAAAAGAACTTACAGTTAACACAATCCCTGTAAGTTCGTGCGCGTTCTCTCTTCTAAATCTGTGTAATCTGCTTAACCTGCGGACTAGCGTTCCGGTAGCAAGCCGGAGAGCCAGTGCATGATGTTGAGCGCCAGTTGCCGGTTATCGATGCCGGGTCGGTTCATACCAAACGGCATGCGTTGCGCGCCCACCACCTGTGCCGAGAGCATGCCCGCCTCGCCGAGTATGATCACTCGACCCTTGCCAAACTTCATCGCGATGCCTTGCGCTCGACCCGCCGCAGAAACAGGATTGGTGTTTACCCCGGGCATAGCGTCCATCGCCGTGTCGGCTAGTTTCATGAACGCGACACTATTAGCCGGCCCTTTTAACGATTGTCCAGTGAAGGCGATGACTTTGTTGACGCGTTCGCTGTCATTCCTTCCGCTTGTCACCGGATGATCAGCAAGCCGGCCACTCGCGCGCGTGTAAACGATGAAGCCCGGATTCCCTGATTCCTTGTCGTAGTTTTGCTCATCAACTGTGAACATCTTGCTCATGTCGACGTCAAAGCGCCTGGCGAGAACCTGATTGGCGGAGCCCATCGGCGCATGGTCCGCGATCAACAACAGCGAACCGCCGCCGCGCACCCAATCGCGCACGGCGTCGCTCTCCGCTTCGCTGAATGCCGGATCGGTGGCCTTGGCGTCGTTCATTTGGGGTGCGCCCAGGGCATTCGAGATAACGAGGATGCGATAACCCTGCAACACCCTGGCAGAGAACACCTGCTTGTTCGGGACGACGCGGTAGCCGTCGTTCGTAACCAGATCAGCGAAGGGTTTGTATCGGCCAGTCGTGGTGTGAAAGTTATTGTGCGCTTCATCGAACAAAACTTTGGGGCCACTCTTTTTGCCGCTGCTCTTGTAGGCGGGCTTCTCAACTCTGGCGTTGAAATTTGGATCAGCCATTTGCCCACCGCCCTGCTGTTGCTGCAACGGAGGCATCTGGCCGCCAAACGTCAGCGCAAAAGTAGCGTTGCCAACCTTTCTGTCGCCCTGAAAAACTCCGATGGTGCCGTTGAGAGTATCCCCGGCAAACTTGCCGGCAACCTTCAACAGGCTGCGCCCCATGTCGGCCGCGTAAGAAATCTCGGCGCCAGCGATCTTCAGGTCATGCACCGTCGGAGTGATTTCCTGGCCACCGAGGCGAATCTTCATGCTCGCTTTCCATTGGGAACCCTCGTGCGCGAGAGTGATTTCCAATCCGCCCGGACCTTCGTCAGTTGTCATTGGTCCGGCCCAGGTGCCAGTTGGATCAGATCTCATTTGGGCCAATGCAAACAGAGCAGCGCCAAGGAACACTGCAAAGGAAATGAAACACGCGATCGATTTGCTCATCTTTCCGGCTCCTTAGGGAAAGCTGTAAGAGGAAGCGGGGAGTGGAATGCAAGTTTGATTACGCCGGAAGAGTAGTTAAGGTTTCCGATGTCATACTTCATCCGCAAATTACACAGATTACGCAGAGGGATAAAGTAGAAAGACCGCCCGCTCTTTCTTCAATCCGTGGAATCTGCGTAATCTGCCGACCTCTTTCTGACTATTTCAGCAGGCCCGAAAGCCAGTGCATGATGTTAAGCGTCATTTGCCGGTTGTCGATGTCCGGTACATTCATGCCGAATGGTTTGTTGTCACTGCCGGTCAACTGCGCGGAAAGCATTGCCGCATCACCCAGCACGACTACGCGTCCTTTCCCCAGACGGAAGGAAATTCCCTGGGCGCGGCCCGCTACGGAACCATCCTTCCCCGGTTTCGCAGTTTTATCAACGGCGGTGTCGGAAAGTTTCAGAAAGGCGTCGCTTCCCTCGGATCCTTTCAGCGACTGGCCAGCAAAAACGATCACTCGGTTTACACGTTCGGCATCGTTGCGTCCGTTTGTAATCGCGTGCTCGGCGAGCAGATGATTCTCGCGCGAGTAAACGATCACTCCCGGGTCGTCTAATTCCTTGTCCGAGTTCGCCGGGTCCGTTGTGTAGCCCTTGCTCATGTCAACGCCGAGCTTCTTCGCGAGAATCTCGGCCGCGGAACCGAAGGGGCCGTGATCGGCAACAAAAAGCAGTGCTCCCCCGCCGCGCACCCAATCACTGACTGCATCACATTCTTCCGCCGTAAAAGCCGGGCCTGCGGCGCTTTCATCATCCATGTCTTCCGCGCCGAGCGGGTTCACAATTACCAGAATCTTAAACGTCTTGAGCGTTTCTTTTGTGAATGGCTGCCGGTTGACGGCGAGGTGATAACCATCATTGAAGAGCAGATCGGCGAAGGGCTTGTAACGACCATTCGTAGTGTCAGAATTGTTATGGGCCTCGTCGAAGAGAACGCGCGGAAAGTTTTTGCTGAAGGCCGGGTTCTCAACCCTAGTGTTGAAGTGCGGATCGGCAATCTGCTGGGAATGCGCAGTCGCACTGAGTACGAACGTGCAGCCCAGCACGGATAAGGCAAGTCTAACAACCGTAGCTCTCGCGATCGTTGTAACCTTAATCATACTTGGCACCTTTAAAGCATCCAATGTTTCTCGCGGCAGAGCCGCGAGCGGAGTAGCCTAAACCTTGGATCTCAGCTTCTCCAGTCTTTCCGCCGCAAGCTGGAGCGTCTCATCCTTCTTGCAGAAGCAAAACCTCACCTGCTGGCGCCCACGCTCCGGAACGCTATAGAAACTGGAACCTGGCACACAGGCGACGCCCACCTCACGAATCAGATGTCGAGTAAACTCGACGTCGTCAGCAAACCCAAAGGCCGAGATGTCGGTCATGATGTAGTAAGCGCCGTCCGGACAAAACGTACCGAACCCGGCTTTCTCGAGGACCGGCAAAAGCAGATCGCGACGTGCGCGATATTCGTTTTGCAAACGGTCGTAGTATTCCGGAGGCAACGAAAGCGCATAAGCTCCTGCCGCCTGCAACGGCGCCGCGGCTCCGACGGTAAGAAAGTCGTGAACTTTGCGAATCGCGCTCGTTATCTCCGGCGCTGCGATGCAGTAACCGACACGCCAGCCCGTAACTGAATACGTCTTCGACATTGAGTTGACGATGACGGTGCGCTCGCGCATCGCTTCGAGCTGCGCCATCGAGATGTGCCGGATCTCCGCCCCCTCGCGCGGATAGAGAATGTGTTCATAGATCTCGTCGGTGAAACAGAGCGCGTCAAACTCCTGGCAAAGCCCGGCGATAAACTCCATCTCATCGTGCGTGAAAACCTTGCCGGTGGGGTTGTTTGGATTACAAACAATGATCGCCTTAGTGTTTGCGTTGAAGACGGATCGGAGCTCGTCGCGATCAAAGCTCCAGTCAGGCGCGCGCAACGGCACGTAACGAGGCTTTGCATCGGAAAGGATCGCATCGGGCGCGTAGTTTTCGTAAAACGGCTCGAAGACTACAACTTCCTCGCCCGCGTCGACGGTAGCCATCATCGCCGCGATCATCCCTTCGGTTGAGCCGCAGGTGACAGTGAGTTCAGTTTCCGGATCGACATCGAGGCCGAGATACCATTTTGTTTTTCGCGCAATCGCCTCGCGGAAGTCACGCGCGCCCCAGGTGATTGCATATTGATTGATGTCATCTGCGATGGCCTTCATCGCGACGCGCTTGACGTCTTCAGGCGCCGCGAAATCGGGAAAGCCCTGCGAGAGATTCACCGCGCCATGTTTGAGCGCCTCCCGCGTCATCTCGCGAATGACCGATTCAGTGAACAAACTCGCTTTTCGTGATACGTGTCGGTTTTTAGAAGCCGCAGGCGTGGTCATAGCATCCCTCATTTAGTCCCATAATTTAGAGATGGCACTTGTGCCTCTCGAACGCTGGGGGACAAGTCCCCTCTCCAAACGATATATCTTACCTTCACACGCGCCTTACACCACTCGCCAAGCCTCGCATTTTCCGCGCCGCAATCCTCAGGACTTCCTGCACCTGAGCATCCCAGTAAGGCCAGGCGTGGGTGCCGGGAAGCTGGCGATACTCGTGTGGGATCTTCCGCGCGAGCAGGGTATCAACGAAACTGCGGTTTGTTGCCAGCAGCGGATCTTCGGTACCACAGTCGAAATAGACATAAGGCAGCGCGGCGATGCGCGACGCCGGCAAATCGCGAAAGAGTTTATTTATATCGTTCGCTGCGCGCGTGGAACCGAAAGCGGGTAGGAGTGTTTGCCAGATAAACTCAAATCCGCGCAGGTCTGCCTCAGTCCACGAGGCCGCGCCGAGCGCGCCGCTCATCGATCCGGCAAACGCAAACTCTTCTGGGTACTTGACGCCAAACTTCAGTGCGCCATAGCCGCCCATTGAAAGCCCGGCGATGGCTCGCCCGTCGCGCGTGTCCAGCGCGCGATAGCGGCGCTGCACATCCGGAATCAGCTCCTCGAGAATGTAGGATTCATACTTATCCATTGGTACGGTGGCGCTATCGGTGTACCAGCCGTTATTGCCTTCCGGCATGATGATGATCAACTCGTAAGGCTTGGCGTATTCGACGAGGTGAGTGTACTCGAGCCAGTTGGTGTAGTGCCCGGTCAGACCGTGCAAAAGATAGAGCACTGGATAGCGTTTCGTCCTGGCAGCCCGCTGGTCGTAGTCAACGGGCAGCAGCACGTTATAGGGCAGAGTCTTGCCAACCATCTTGCTCTCGAACTGAACTGTCTGAACGCGATGGTCCCGCTGCTTCGCACCTGCCTGACGCGTCTGCACGGCAGAAGCGGTAAGGTTCGCGTTGTTTTGCGCTGGGCAAGTGAGAGATCCCGTGAGGATAACGAGAGCAAAAGTAAGGCAGGCTCGCCCGTATCTAATCATTTGTTTTCCTCTGAAGTGAGAATTGGAATATGGATGCCTTTGCTCAGTGCCGTCTTTCCAGCTTCTTCGTATCCGGCATCGACGTGGCGCGCTACCCCCAGACCGGGATCGTTTGTGAGCACACGGTTGAGTCGCTTTGCAGCTTCCGCTGTGCCGTCGGCGACGGAAACCTGGCCGGCGTGTAACGAATAACCAATGCCCACGCCGCCGCCATGATGAAAGGAAACCCAGCTCGCGCCGCTTGCGGTGTTTAGCAGGGCGTTGAGAATCGGCCAGTCGGCCACTGCGTCTGAGCCGTCTTTCATTCCTTCAGTCTCGCGGAAAGGTGACGCGACCGAGCCGGTGTCGAGGTGATCGCGACCGATAGCGATAGGCGCTTTGAGATCACCGCGCTTCACAAGTTCATTAATTGCATCGCCCATCTCGGCGCGTTCGCCGTAGCCGAGCCAGCAGATACGCGCCGGCAGTCCCTGGAAATGCACTCGCTCGCGCGCGAGTCGCAGCCAGCGATTCAAGGTGAGATCGTCGGGGAAAAGTTCGAGCGCAAGATCGTCGGTTTTTTGTATATCGTGTGGGTCGCCGGACAAGGCCACCCAACGAAACGGACCTTTGCCTTCACAGAAAAGCGGACGAATGTATTCGGGAACAAAGCCAGGAATCTCAAACGCATCTTCACAGCCGGCATCAAAAGCCATCTTGCGTATGTTGTTGCCGTAGTCAAAGACTACCGCGCCGGCGCGTTTCAGGGCCAGCATCGCTTCCACGTGCTCAGCCATGGACACGAGCGATCGATTGATGTAAGTCCGTGGATCAGTGCGCCGCAACTCAGTGGCTTCTTCGAGCGTTAGTCCGGCGGGCACGTAACCATTCAAGGGATCGTGTGCGCTTGTTTGGTCAGTCACGGCGTCGACCTTAATGCCGCGACGCACAATCTCTGGAAGGACTTCGGCGCAGTTGCCCACGAGGCCCACTGATACGGCTCGCCTCTGTTCGCGCGCGTCATCAAGGATGGCGAGCGCTTCATCCAGCGTGAGCGCCAGGCGATCGCAGTAACCCGTTAACACGCGCCGCTCGATGCGCGCCGGGTCGACGTCGATGCCGAGAAACAAGGCGCCATTCAGCGTGGCCGCTAACGGCTGGGCGCCGCCCATGCCGCCCATGCCGCCGGACACAACCAGCCTGCCGCTGAGATCGCCGCCGAAGTTTTTGTCGGCCATCGCGGCAAAAGTTTCAAACGTGCCCTGAACAATTCCCTGCGTGCCGATGTAGATCCAACTACCGGCCGTCATCTGGCCGTACATCATCAGACCTTTGCGTTCCAGTTCATGAAAATGTTCCCAGTTGGCCCAGGCGCCGACGAGGTTCGAATTGGCAATCAATACTCGCGGCGCGTATTCGTGAGTGCGAAAAACTCCGACTGGTTTGCCTGACTGGACCAGCAGCGTCTCATCGTTCTCGAGCGCTTGCAGCTCGCGCACAATCGCCTCAAACGATGCCCAGTTGCGCGCCGCCTTGCCCGCGCCGCCGTAGACGATAAGCTCATCCGGCTTCTCGGCGACGTCCGGATCGAGATTGTTCATCAGGCAGCGCAGCGCGGCTTCCTGGTGCCAGCTTTTGCAACTTAACTGTGGACCGCGCGGTGCGCGTATCGTTCGCGAAGACATAGCAATACTTCAGTTGATGTAACGCAAACTGTTAGTTTGCGGTCCAGGTTGACAGCTCACGAGCCATCCGCAAACTATCAAGCACCCCAGCCGGGCTGCCCGTTTGCCGCCCCAGCGGCGCTGCGCCGCCGGGGACCCCGGGCTGGGGACCCGCACAGTTTGCGTTACAAGCGCGAGTCAAACTCACCCTGACGCACTGCTTCGGCAATCCCTTGAATATCAGCGGACATCGAGCGATCAGCCAACAATGGCAGCACGCGCGCGCGCACCACATCATAGGCAGCTTTTACGCCGCGCCCCGGAGCCAGTGGCGCGCGGTACTCCAATCCTTGCGCGGCCGTGATCAACTCGATGGCTAAAGCGTGTTCGGCCAGGCCAACAAGCGATCGGAGTTTAGTCGCCGCCGTCATGCCCATCGAAACGTGATCTTCTTTGCCTCCATCCGTGGGCACGTTATCGATGCTCGCCGGGTGGGCCAATACCTTTGCCTCGCTTAAGAGCGCAACTGCTGTTACCTGCAGCATCATGAAACCCGACGATGTCCCGGCCTGTCGCGTTAGAAACGGCGGCAGGTCCTCGTTTGCGTCCGGATTCACCAGCCGGTCGATGCGCCGTTCAGTGATGCTTATCAGGTCGGTTAAGGCGATGGCCGCGTAATCGAAAGCCAGCGCGAGAGGCGCGCCGTGAAAATTCCCACCGGAGAGAACGTCGCCGGTGTCCGAGAAAACCAGAGGATTGTCGGTGGCACTTCCCGCTTCGGTTTCAACGATGCCGCGCGCGTGCCGGAGTGCGTCGCGCACTGCTCCGTGAACCTGCGGCATGCAGCGCAAACTATAGGCGTCCTGGACGCGGGGATCGTTTTCCAAATGAGAGGTGCGAATTTCGCTGCCCGCCAGCAGCTCACGCAAGTGGGTTGCAACTTCTATCTGGCCCGCATGGGGCCGGGCTGCGTGAATGCGCGCATCAAACGCGACCGGAGTTCCTTTTAACGCCTCGAGGGACATGGCGCCCGACAGGTCGGCCAAGCGGGTTACGCGTTCTGCCCGTTCCAAAGCGAGTGCGCCAACCGCACCCATCGCCTGCGTTCCGTTCAATAGGGCCAGGCCTTCTTTCACCTCGAGTTGTAGTGGTTCTATTCCAGCGTGCTTGAGAGCTTCGGCGCTGGCTAAACGCGCGCCTTTGTAAAACGCTTCACCTTCGCCAATGGCCGTGAGTGCCAGATGGGCCAGCGGCGCCAGATCTCCACTCGCTCCAACCGACCCTTTCTCTGGAATAACCGGCGTTACTCTTCGTTCCAGCATCGCCACAAGGGTGTCGGCTACAATCGAGCGCGCGCCACTGAGACCGCAAGCGAGCACGTTTGCGCGCAGCAACAACATTGCACGAGCTTCAGCTTCAGAAAGCGGATTCCCTAAACCGCAGGAGTGACTCCGAACAAGGTTTAGCTGCAACTCGCGCAACTGCCCGGGATCGATGCGCACGTCGGACAATTTGCCGAAGCCGGTATTGACTCCATAGACGGTTCGATTCTGCTCGACGATCTTTTCAACGACGGCCCGTGCTGCCGCGATGCGTTCGCGGGCTTCATTTGAGAGCACTACCTGCTCCCGGCCGTTTGCAACGTCTGCAATTTGCTCGAGAGTGAGTCGTTGTCCGCGGAGTTGAATCATAGAAGACTAGAGGTCAGAGATCAGAGGTCAGAAGTCAGAGATCAGAGGTCAGCGGTCAGAAATCGGCGGCCCGTGATTCAGCGTTCAGAACACTCTCCGCCGCAACATGATCCTGGCTCAACTCCACTAATAGGGAGAACTTCTGACCTCTGATCTCTGACTTCTGTTCTCAGACTTTTACCGTTGCGTCTGTGTCTGGCGTTTCTGAAATATCTACTGGTCGAGAATCTCGATCCGGCGTCTCGCTAATGTCTATTTTTTTGAATTCACCCGTAGTCGTGCCACTGCGGACGCGTTGGCGGGCCCGCTTCGCGCGCACCGTCGTGCGGCCCGTGCCGGTGGCCACACGAGTCCAACTCGTCATTCTCTGCAAAGGTCTTAATGAGAACTGGTGCTGCGGCAGGACTTCGCCGGTAGCTTCCCGCAAGCGCACGGTGCCGATGGCAAAGATTGCAATCGCGGCGTTGAATAATACTCCGACTACAAAAACTGCCCATCCGGGAACGACGCCGACCGTGGCGCGATCTATAAAAGCGTTGAAGTCGCGCGCGGGCAGCGGATGCAGATAGACTTTGAGATTCCAGCTCAGCGCGAGCAGCGCAAAAATCCAAAGATAATTCCGGCGCAGCCGTCTCCCTACCGCTTCCCACTCAGTGATGGTGAAGTGTGGCGTGAGCAAATCAGCTGCCAGGTGTTCCGCCCACGCCTCGTCCGGCGGAACGCTCTCGGGCGCGAGCATCTGCGCAAAGTAGCCCGTTTCGATCACGCGGACGCGGCTCGACCAGATTTCATAGTAGCGATAACGGCGCGCTTCCATCAGTAGAAAGATTGCGATCAGAATCGAGTTGATGGGAATAACAAAATGCGGGTTGCTGGGAGAACTGAAAGCGAACGACAACGTGGCACCGGCAGTCAACACCGCCCAGTAGGTCGTCGTATCAAGCCGCGCGCGCCAGGTGTTGGAGCGTTGCACCTCGCCGCGATAGAAATGGATCATCGCGGTGTTGAATTCGGCGGGCGCCATGCGACGCACCAGACTTGACGCGGTGTGACTGGTTCTTTCAGAAGCCGACGTCTCAGGTGTGGGCGCCGGCCGCAAACGAGTGCTCATCCGCTCGGACGACAGTGATCCGCTTCCTTTTTGCTGGGCTTCAGTGGTCATTAACCGGGCTCGACGACGGGTTCGGAGAATTGATGGCGCGGCGTGTCCCGACTCCGAAAGTAATATAGCACGCACTTAACATTCGTTCGTAGCTAAGTGCATTTAAGAGGTTGATCTGTCACTGGATTTTGGGAAATAAGCACTTGCTTGACAGCGTTTGAGCGCGCCACCTATAGTAAATTTTCCGTTGTTTGACGTGAATGTTTCTATCATGAGTGCAGCTCGGGAAAGCGAATCGGATGCGCATTGGATGCGCCAGGCTCTCGCCGCAGCCCATGAAGCCCGGGAACGCGGCGAAGTTCCGGTCGGCACCTGCATCGTTTCCGGTGAAGCGATTCTCGCTGTTGCCGGAAACAGAACGCGCACTGATCAGGACCCAACCGCACATGCGGAAATCGTGGCGCTGCGAGCAGCCGCAGGCAAGGTGAGTAACTACCGGATAACTGACGCGGTGGTTTATTCGACAATTGAACCCTGTGTGATGTGTGCCGGCGCTTTGATAACGGCGCGAGCGAAGAGGCTGGTGTATGGCGCGCGCGACGAGCGGGCTGGCGCAGTAGAATCGCGATTTCGCGTTTGCGATACGGAGTTTTTGAATCACCGGATTGATATTACCGCCGGCGTGCTCGAGGAAGAGTGCCGGGAGATCATGCAGGAATTTTTTCGCGCGCGACGAGAGAGTCATAAGGATGAAGGATGAAGGATGAACTGAGAGGCGGCCAATCAAACACGAACCAAGAAAGCCAACTTCAGAATTCAAAGCGATATTCATCCTTCCGCCTTCATCCTTTCGGAGAGGTCGCATAGTGGCTTAGTGCACCGGTCTCGAAAACCGGAGTGGGGGAAACTCCACCGTGGGTTCAAATCCCACCCTCTCCGCCATAAAATTTCGGATTTCGGATTGCGAATTGCGGATTTCGAAAACCCTGGAGAAGCGATTCCGACAAATTCGAAATCCGAATTTCGCAATCCGAAATTCCCCCGGGAGAGGTGCAAGAGTGGTTGAATTGGCAGCACTGGAAATGCTGTGAGCGGGAAACCGTTCCGTGGGTTCGAATCCCACCCTCTCCGCCAGTTTAAAAGTATGAAAGATTGTCAGAACCACCTGCGTTAGCGGGTGGTGAGTATACTGAAATTAATCAGCTGCAGTTAAAACCAACCGCTCACGCAGGTGGTTCTGACTTCATCCCGGTTAGGCGAAGGGTTGATGATGAGAAGATCGAGATCCGCGTTTCTCGGAGTTGCGGTTGGGCTTGCTGTTGGACTCTTAGCTGCGGGTGCACTGGGTAATGCGAGTGCAGGTCAGTTACACGCGCTGCGTCAACGCGCCAGGAAAGCATCTATTTGCGGCAACCCGATGGTTGCGTGCAAAACCACAGCGACTTTCAAGCCAAATGACTTGCCGTTTCGCCTGCCCGCGAACTCAGTCATCTTTGACACCGAACTGTTTTACGCAATCGTCCTGAAGAACGTTCCGGCGGACGAGGGAGATTGCAACGTCTTTGTTCCGGAAGCAGAGCGGCTTGAAACGCAGGCTTTGTTTCCGGATCGTAAAGTCTTCACGTCTCGCTGCGCTGATATTGAGAACTTGTTCTATACAAACGTGAATCAGAACCAGAGAATGATGGCCGTCTATGCGGGCGTCACACTTGCGGAAGCGAAACGCCTTCTCGCCGCAATCAATGCGACCGGAAAGTTTTCCGGCGCAAATCTGCGCCGCATACGCACCGGCTTTAACGGCACTTAGGTAAGACAAATCCCTGTCTATCCGTTTTCAGGTAGCACAACATCGGGCAAAGATGGACAGGCAGGAATGCCTCTCCTACTATTCAAACATGGACGACAAACT
>Ga0137403_10005218_pt1 | contig 15098 bp, 14 predicted proteins | sample CZOMad2_1_16fung_FD_122057 | JGI IMG/M metagenome (GOLD analysis project Ga0137403, IMG submission 122057) | Vadose zone soil fungal communities from Angelo Coast Range Reserve, California, USA - CZOMad2_1_16fungal (Hybrid Assembly) | ecosystem: Environmental > Terrestrial > Soil > Vadose zone... | reverse complement strand
GTTTGGCAGTCAATGCGAAAATCCCCATCGATGAGCAGCACCCGTTGGGGTGTTTGCTGCGCAGCTTTGCGCAGATAGTCTGCCAGCGTATCCGGGGTCCACAGTCCATTCGCATAGGCGCGCGCGGCGCGCTCATCGTTCCAGCGGACCCATCGTCCGGCGATCATCTTTCGATTCATCTTCAAGTCACTGGGCATGGCGGCCGGTCGTTTCAGTAATGTTCAACCTAGTGCGTCCTGGCTCGGCGGTCTTGATCCTGGGCGACTTCGTGCGTGCCGGGGATGCCAAGGCAGGCAAGCCCGGCACTCGATAGTGCATACTATCCAAGACTAATCTATGCGAGGCAATTCCGTGGAGGCTGAGACCCGCTACCATCCCAACGCCGAGCAGCTGGCCCTGGCCAGCACGATCGAGGAGTCGCTGGCGCCGCTCCTGCCGCTGTCTCGCCTGCATGCTTCGCATTCGGAGGACGTCCAGACTTGGGCCAGCCTCGACGATATCGGCATCTTCGGGATCAGTGTCACTGAAGAGCAGGGGGGCAGTGGTCTCGGGGCTGCTGAGGAGGCGCTGATTGTGATGGCGCTGGGGCAGCGGCTGGTGGCGCCGGCTGTGGTGGCGACCATAGGCGCGGCACACGCCGGGATTCACGGACGACGTGCTGCGGCTGCGTATCGGCATGGCGCTCGCACGATCCTCGTCGAGGACGCCGCGGCCGACCTCATGCTCGTGCGCGATGGCTCAGGCGCAGCGTTGTACGAGTTGGATTCTTGCAGCACCCATCCGGTTGACGACCGGCTCTGGCTTGCCGGGCTACGCGAGGCGAGCGGGTTGGGCGAACCGATAGCCCGATTCGAGGCAGCGCAGTTGTTGCGTCTGCGGTTGATCGATGCGGCTGCCCTTGCAGGCATCTCCCAGGCGGCACTCGAGATGGCCGTTGCCTACGCAGGAACGCGCGCGCAGTTTGGCCGCCCGATCGGCAGTTTCCAGGCGGTCAAGCATCATTGCGCCAACATGGTCAGCGCCGCGCGCCGTGCCCGCGACCAGACATGCTTTGCTGCTGTTGCGATTGATGAGGGACGCGATGACGCGGCTCTCCAAGTCGAGTGCGCGTTGTTCGTTGCAGGCTCGGCTGCGCTGGACAATGCCGGCAAGAACATCCAGGTCCATGGCGGAATGGGCTTCAGCGACGAGGCGGATCCGCATTTGTTACTCAAGCGCGCACAGTTGCTGATCACCCTCGCGGGCGGCCTGGAAGCGGCGAACGAGCGGATCGCTAACATACAGGCGGGCTGGTGATATGCAGGTGGCCATCGTCACGGGCGCAAGCAGCGGTATTGGGTTCGGCTGCGCCGTCAAGCTGGCCGAGATGGGCATGGCGGTCGTCGGCGTTGGGCGCGATGCGGCCAAGTTGGCCGATCTCGAGAAGGCCATCGGTGATCCCGCGCGCGTGGCCACTTTAGCCGTCGATCTGACCGAAGACGCCGCCCCAAGACGCATTGTTGAGTTGGCCGTAGCGCGCTGGGGGCAGGTGGATTTTCTGATCAACAATGCCGGTGTTGGACGTCCGAAGCCCCTCCACGAAACGGACGACCAGATGCTGGATTACTTTCTCGGCCTGATGCTTCGTGCACCGTTCCGGCTGGCGCGTGAGGTTCTGCCACACATGAAGCCAGGGTCGGCCATCATCAACGTCACTTCCACCTACGCTGTCGTCGGCGGTCTTCGGGGTGGAGCTTACTCGGCGGCCAAGGGTGGATTGACGGGCCTCACGACGCACATCGCCTGCCAGTACGGCGCCTCGGGTATACGCTGCAACGCAGTCGCTCCCGGTGTCATTCAAACGCCGATGACCGAGGGTCGCCTGCAGGACGAAAGGTTCCGCAGAATGAATGTGGAAATGACTCCGCATCACCGCGGGGGAGAGGTTAATGACATCGCCAGCACGGTGGCCTTCCTGTGCTCGCCGGGCGGCTCCTTCATCAATGGGCAGACCATAGTCGTTGACGGGGGCTGGAGCTCTACGAAGTTTTTGTCGGAGTTTGGACTGACGTCAGATTGGACTCCCAGGTAAGACACCATGAATGAATTATCACGCCGAGCGGCCCTGAAGAATTCCGCCCCTTCCACCGGTGGCACGGATTGGCCACCCTCCTGGAACACCCTGCCGCATGGCATCAGCACGGGGCGCTACACCGATCCGCAGTTCGCGCGGCTCGAGTACGAGAAACTCTGGAGCCGGGTCTGGCAGGCGGCAGCCCGGCTCGATGAGATCCCGGAAGTTGGCGACTACACCGTCTATGACATCGGTGATCAGTCAATCGTGGTGGTGCGCTCCGACCCAACCACGGTCAAGGCCTATCACAACGCCTGTCCGCATCGTGGCACTGCGCTGGCGCAGGGAGCGGGTCACTTTCCGAGCAGCCGCATCATGTGTCCGTTTCACGGCTGGCGCTGGAACTTCGAGGGCCAGAACCAATTCGTACTCGAGCGCCAGGAATTCTGCGGCGGTCAGTTGCGCGACAGTGATGTTGCCCTGAAGCAGGTCCATGTAGTGCAGTTCGCGGGCTTTGTATTCATCAACATGGATGCCAACCCGCAACCCTTCGACGAGTTCATTGCGCCGGTGCGCGGGCTGCTCGAAGGCCTCGCGATTGGTGACATGCACCACTACTGGTGGAAGTCCATTCCCGTGCCGGCCAACTGGAAGGTGGCGCAGGAAGCCTTCTTCGAGGCCTTTCACGTTCCAGCGACCCACCCGCAGCTGGAAAAGGGTGGCGCGGAGGTCATTCTCGGCAAGCGCGAGGATGCCGAATTCACACATCGGTATGTCTCCTATGAAGTCTTTCCGCATGGGCACGGACGTTTCTACGGGGGCAAGAAGACGCCCATGGCGGGTCACGTCAATGAGCTGAAAGGTGACCCACTCGAGGCGATGGCTGCCCGCCTGTCGCTGCTGGTGGAGGGTATGGACGCCATGGTGCTGAAGGAGGATGTCGAGATCCTGCGGTCGCTACGCGGAAAGCCCATTCCCGAAGGCTCCAGCCTCGGCGGCGAGTACGTCAAGGCCTTGTACGCGACTGCCGCACAGCAGGGGCGCCCGATGCCAAAACCAACACCGGAGATCCTGGGGATGTGGGGCGGCGAGGTGGTCATCTTTCCGAACCTGATGGTTCTGCCCCAGGCCGGCAATGCCATGATCTACCGCGTGCGGCCCGACCCTTCCAATCCTGACCACTGCACCTTTGAGATTCTGTCCACCCGCACGCTACCCGCCGCCGTCAAGCCACCGCGCGCGACTGTCGAACGGGTCACCGACCTCGGTGATCCACAGCAGCTGCTGCTCATTCCGCGCCAGGATCTCGGGAACATTCCACGCATTCAGAAGGGGCTGCATTCGCAGGGGATCCGTCACACCTGGCTCGCGGCCGATCAGGAAAAGATCATCCTGAGCATGCACCAGGAGCTCGACCGGTATCTGCAGGCGTAACTGATGAGCGAATCAACTCCACGCATTTCGCCCGTACTGCCGTCCGACTGGGACGCTTCCATCCATGACGCCCTCACCGCGTTTCCGTCGGGTCGCGATTTCGTCCTGGCGCGCTGGAAAACAGGGGGCGCGCAAGGCATGCACGGACTTGGCGCGATGGTGCGCCATCCGGCCCTGGCCAAAGCATTTCTGACATTCAACAACCACATTGCCACCGCGAGCACCGTACCCAAGCGCACTCGGGAGCTCCTGATCCTGCGCATCGGCTGGCTGCGGGCGTCCGAATACGAGTTCGTACAACACCTGGTGTTGGGCCGCCGCGCGGGTTTGAGCGAGGCGGAGCTGGAACGGATCCAGATCGGACCTGATGCTCCGGGCTGGAGTCAGGAGGATGCCGACCTGGTACGTGCGGTGGATGAGTTGCACGCGGATGCGTGTATCAAGGATTCAACCTGGAGACGGCTGGCAGCGCGGTTCGACACCGCGCAACTGCTGGATATCATTTTTGCCGTGGGTTGTTACGATCTGCTGGCCATGGTGTTCAACACCGCAGGCCTGGCTCTCGAGCCGGGCCTGGAGCCACTCGAGCCTGCCGTGCGAGCACGCATGTACGCGCGGTCAGCATGAAGTTCGAGACACGTTTCACACAACTGACCGGAATCGACTACCCCATCGTCCAAGGCGGAATGATGTGGGTAGGCCGTGCTGAGCTGGCCGCAGCCGTTTCCAACGCCGGCGGACTGGGTATTCTCACTGCCCTGACGCAACCAACTCCAGATGCCCTGCGCCAGGAAATCGAGCGCTGCCGCTCGCTGACCCGCAAGCCCTTCGGCGTGAATCTGACGATTCTGCCGTCGGTCAAGCCGCCACCCTACGCGGAATATCGGCAGGCAATCATCGACAGCGGCGTCACGATCGTGGAGACCGCCGGTCACAATCCCCAGGAGCATGTTGCGCATTTCAAGGAGCACGGCATTACCGTGGTCCACAAATGCACTGCAGTGCGTCATGCGCTGTCGGCGCAGCGCATGGGTGTCGATGCAATCTCGATCGACGGCTTCGAGTGTGCCGGCCATCCGGGCGAGGATGACATTCCGGGCCTGGTGCTCATCCCTACAGCTGCCGACAAGGTGAAGATTCCGATGATTGCTTCGGGCGGGTTCGGCGACGGACGCGGCCTGGTCGCGGCTCTGAGCCTGGGCGCCGATGGGATCAACATGGGGACGCGCTTCTGTGCCACCGTCGAGGCGCCGATTCATCCCCGCGTGAAGCAGCTGCTCGTTGATAACGACGAGCGCGGCACCAACCTGATCTTCCGCTCGCTGCGCAATACGGCCCGAGTCGGCAAGAACAGTGTTTCAGACGAGGTTGTTGACATCCTGAAGCGCCCCGACGCCAGGTTCGAGGACGTCGCCCACCTGGTGCGCGGCGCGCAGGGACGGGTTTTGCTCGAAACAGGCGATCTCGGTGCGGGATTGGTATGGGCAGGGCAGGTGCAGGGACTGATTCACGACATCCCGACGGTGGCCGAGCTCATGCAGCGCATCATCCGTGAAGCGACTGACATCATCGCCAGCCGCCTCCCCGGGGTTCTCAACGGTCGGCCTTACGCTTCTGCTTCTCAATGAGCGTTTGTACGCCCGCTCGATGGTCCGCCGATCGAACGGTCAGTGCTTCATAGGCGATACCCGCATCCATGACGGCGGTGGCGACACGCTTCAGCTCGAGATTTATGAGCACCTTCGTCCAGCGGATTGCATTGGTGGAACCCTTGAGGAGGCGCTCGCAGAACGCATCGACCGCGCTGTCAAGATCGGCAGCGGGCACACAATGGTTGATGAGCCCGATCTCTGCCGCCTGTTTTGCCGTCAACAGCTCGCCGGTCAGGAGGTATTCCTTGGCGCGGCCGAAACCGATGCGCTGCGGCCAGATCGCAGCGCCCCCGTCGCCCGCCACCAGCCCCAGGGCCACGTGAGGATCACCGATTTTGGCGCTCTCCGCAGCAAAGATGACATCACATAACAATGCCAGGGTTGCTCCGAGTCCGACCGCATGGCCGTTCAGGCGGCAAACGACCGGCTTGTCGAGATCGAGCAATGCGAAGACGATACGCTTTGCGAGGCGTACGTCCTGGTCGAAGAGGTCGGGATTTGCGGCGTTCTGCGCGATGTGCTCAAGATCTCCACCGGCCGAAAATGCACGCCCGGCACCGGTCAGCAGGACGACGTCCGAATGCTCGTCCAGAGCGGCGAAGTTGAAGACCTCAGCCAGCTCCTCGTGCATTTCGCGGTTGACCGCATTGAGCGCCTCGGGGCGATTGAGGGTTATAGTGAGCAGACGGCCCTTGCGCTCGAGGGCAAGGGTTTTGTAGCTGCGGAGGGAAGTGTCAGGAAGCGTTGACATGGGTTCCATCCTCTACCAATATTGATCAACAGTGTCGTTCATGATACACGGAACATATGGCTGAAGCATTCATCATCGACGCCGTGCGCCTGGCAGGCGGGCGTCGCAAGGGCCGGTTGGCAAGCATCCACGCGGTGGATCTCGGCGCAATGAGTCTCAACGCGATCGTGACGCGCACGGATTTCGATCCTGCCGCTGTCGATGACGTGATCTTCGGCTGCGTAACGCAGGCGGGTGAGCAGAGTCAGCACGTCGGGCGTAACTGCGTGTTGGCTTCGAGCCTGCCGCAAAGCGTTCCAGCCGTTACGATCGACCGTCAATGTGGCTCTTCCCAGCAGGCGCTGCATTTTGCCGCACAGGCCGTCATGGCCGGCGTGCAGGACCTAGTGATCGCAGGCGGAGTGGAGAGCATGACCCGCGTGCCGATGGGGTCCGCGATCATCGGCGCGCAGGCCTGGCCCATGTCGGTTCAGGCACGCTTTCATGTTGCCGCATTCAGCCAGTTCCAGGGCGCCGAGATGATTGCGAAGAAGTGGGGCTTCGATCGGGAAACCCTCGACCGGTATGCCCTCGAAAGTCACCAGCGCGCTGCGGCGGCGATCCAGGCGAACGCGTTCGCGAAGGAAATCAAACCGGTGAGCGTAACGCTCCCGGATGGCTCGGAAATCGTGCACGACCGGGACGAGGGCGTGCGACTTGATGCCTCGTTGGGGGCGCTCAGCAAGCTCGAGCCGATCGCTCCCGGTGGGGTGATCACGGCGGGCAACGCCAGCCAGATCTGCGATGGCAGCTCCGCCGTTCTCATCGCCAGCGAGCGTGCCGTGAAGTTGCATGGTTTCAAGCCGCTGGCGCGCGTTGTCAACATGACCATGACGGCCGGGGATCCGGTGATCATGCTCGAGGAGCCGCTTTATGCCACGCAGAAAGCGTTGGATCGCGCGGGAATGAAGCTCGACTCGATCGATCTCTTCGAGGTCAACGAGGCGTTCGCCTCCGTGCCGCTGGCCTGGCTGAAACAGACCGGTGCGGATCCGCAGAAACTGAATGTCAATGGCGGCGCCATCGCCCTGGGACATCCACTGGGTGCGAGCGGAACGAAGCTGATGGCAACACTGGTGCACGCCTTGCGCGCGAGAAAGAAGAAGTACGGATTGCAGACGATGTGCGAAGGCGGTGGCATGGCCAACGTGACGATCGTGGAAGCGCTGTAGCGCCGTCGCTCAGCTGCCGTCTGATTCCGGGCGTCGGGCAACACGCAGGGTCCCTCTTGCCGCCAGGATGACCACCGATAGTGCACCCACCGCCGCCAGGCCGTACGCCATCCACAGGAAAATCAGGCCGAAAAGGCTGCCGCTGCCGCTGAGGTGTGCCAGGGTGTATAGCGCCCCACAGCCGAAAGCCAGGGCTCCTGCCCCGATCACGAACAGCCGGCGCTCGGTGCGCGGCTGCGTGTCCGAGTCGTCATCAACACCGGCCAGTGTGGCGAGCACGCAAGCCACCCAGACGCCGACCAACGCAGGTGCCGTGGCAGTCAGCAAGGCGAACCAGATCATTCCCAACCCCAACAGTGCAAAACCGTCGTGGGTACCGCTGCCGATGAAAAAGAGCAGGGCGGTTACTACGGTCACGCAGACCACCAGAAACAAAGACACCGCTATGGCAGTGCCGCCTGCCGAGCGGCCGGTGCCGGCTCGAACCACGAGGAAGACGATCACACCGATGAAGAAGCCGGCGAGGCCGATCGGCCACAGACCGGATCCGCCTGAGGTGGGCCGTCGCTCGTTATGCGTGATCGGCCGCGGACAGGTGTCGCGGTCCTTGCACGAGGCTTTCTTGAGCAGCACATTCCCTGCCTGCATGACATCCATCGACCACACGCCCACGTCAATATTGTTGGCCGAGTCGAACTCGGGTGTGCCGATGAAAGAGTGCACGCTCCAGTTAGCTCGTGCACTCAGTGAAGCAGCGGCAGGCGCCGGGTCACGGTACTGCATCGATTTCTGGTTACACAACACATCCTGGCGCCGTCCAGGTTGCATGATTGACGAGACGTCATTGTCCGCGGGCGCGTGCAAACAAACGAACTGCGTGGGTGCGCTTTCGGGTGTTGCCTGGAACCAGAGCCCCGGCTGCCCCCCTACGCCGCTGAACCAAAGGAGAGGCCACCTCGACACATTGACGACAGTCACCTTGATCTGCCTACCCCAGGTCGCCACGGTGGCTGATGGGTTGGTTACGAGGACCACGAATGATCGGTCGTAGGCCAATTGTCTCCTCGTGAGGAACTCCTCATGTGCGGCTGCCGCGTCAGTAACGCTCCTGCGCCGCTCAGCTGCCGAGCGAATTGCTTCCATGACGGTAGCAGCCCTCGCGGGTGTCCCGCCGGTAACCTCGTCGATCCATTGGTTCTCGACGTATTCCGCCAGGAGCGACCTGTAGGTCATACCGGGCTCGAGTGACAGGCAGTTGGCTGTCTCTGCCCTGACGTCCAACGCATTGACGGCGAAAAGGGGGGTAAGGAGGTCCCGTTGAGGGACCTTCACCGGCAGTTTCAAGATGGCCTGAAATTGGGGCGTGTTGCAGAACGGGCCCTTCTCGCCCCACAGTGCGAAGGCCTGCGCACTGGTCGAGTGGATCGACATCAGCCAGGCCAGCCCGAACAGGATTGACGTCGCTACGCGCCGCATGGCGGTTGGATACCTTGACAGGGGCAGACAGGTTACCGGCTGTCAAGCTGACTGGATATGAAGCGAAGCACATCCCGTTGAATTCAAAAACCGTCAGCGACCAGTCCAAAAAGACACAGCAACCAGGCATCGCAGGTCAGCTGTAGCCACAACGGCGCAAAGCGCACCTCCATGTAGTTGCGAATGACAAAGCGGGTCTTGACGAGGGCGATCAGCACGACGATGGCAGTGACCCAGGTACTGGCCTGGTAGGAGTTGGCGCCATGTTGCGATCCCGACCACCACGAGATCACGGTACTGATTGCGAGAAAGAGCCAGATGCCGGTCAACGGATTGCGGACATGGGAGGTCATATCTACCTCATCAAATACACCAGGGCGAAGATGATGATCCAGAGGAAATCCACCATATGCCAGTAGGTCGCACCCGTTTCCAGCAGTTGCATGCGTGGAGGAGCTGAGCCCTGCAGCTCGCGCCGTAGAATCACCAGTATCACGAGCCCGAGGAGCACGTGAAAGAAGTGCACACTGGTCATCATGTAGTAGTGCATGAAGAACGCGTTGGAGCTGATCGTCAGTCCGGCGCTCAGTTTTGAATACCATTCGTAGGATTTGAGCAATACGAATCCTGCTCCACACGCGCCTCCCAGCGTGAGAAGGCCGGATGCGGCGCGCAGGTCTGCCGCCCTTGCGGCCTGGGTGCTCAGCGCTACGAACAAGGAGCTGGTGAGCAGTATCAACGTGTTGATGGCGCCCACGCCCTGGCTGAGGTGCTGTTGTGACTGCAGGAAGAGCTCGTGATCGTGTCCGCGGTCAAACAGGTAGGCGGCAAAATAGCATCCGAAGATCACCATATCGCCAAGGACGAATACCCATATGCTCGGGTCGCCGGGCAGGTGCCGCGCAGGCAGCGTCGTTGCGGTCGTCATACGAGCAGGGTGCCTGTGCAGGCAGGGTCAAATTCCTCGAGTGGTTGGTTTTTGATCGCTTTTTTGAGCCAGGTGATGAGACACACTATCCACACGACGAAAATGAGCACTCCCAGGTAAAAGCTGATCAACCCATTCCACGCATACGGACCGCTTCTGAAGATCCACACCGGGGCGGCAATCAATTCCGTGACCAGGTTCCACAGGGTCATGTAACCCAGCCATTTGGGAAAGATGGCGCGTCTGTCGAGGAAAATGGCGAGTGCGAACACCAGATACTGAGTCGCGAAGCAACCCAGGCAGCCGATGAAACCCACGAATCCCATTTCGTAGAGCACGGCTATGATCTGGGGATCGCGGTCGGGGCGAAAGACGGACACCGCGAACAGCAGGCCGCAAAAGAGGCATCCGGGTAACGCGGCGGCCGCGCCGCATGCGAGGTAGCAATAAGCCAGCACGGGTCCGGGCCCGCTCATGCGCCGCATCTGCACGACGATCACGCCCGTACCCATCGAGGCGAATCCCAGGGAAATCGCCAACAACACTATGCCGATCTGCATGTGTCTGGCATTTCCCAGGGTGAACGCGGTAATTCCCTCCAGTGTCAGGTTTGGACCGGGGATCGGTGGCCCCATGATCTTGGTCAGGTAGCCGAAGATGAGGCCGAAGAACTGGTAAAAGATGGGGATCGACCACCAGCAGATCAGCTGGTCCAATTTAACGTTCCTGCGCAGTTGAGTCATGCTGCGGCTCCTGCCTCGCGAGCCTGGTGGTTGAGCGCCGAGCGCACGACGAAAAACATTACAGCGATGTATACGGCATAGGTGCCGAGATGAAGCCCAAACGCCAGGCTCCCATCCCAGGCGAGCGGGCCCTCCCTGAACATCAAGGCGAACGCCCCTGGTGCCATGAGCAGGGCCGTCAGAATGTTGAAATGGGCAACCCAACGGGGAAACACCGGTTGGCGCCGCGCATCCATATAGATGCCCAGGGCCAGGAAGGTGTTTTGCGCCATGATGAAGCCCACCGGTGAGATGAAGGCCATCCAGGCCAGGTCATTCAGCATCATGATGAGCTGTGGATCGCGCTCCGGCCGGAACGCAGCGATCGACCAGGCCAGATCAGCGAAGAGGAATATCGACCCGGCACTCGCAGCGGCGCTCAGGTAGGAGTAGGCAAATGCCCGGCTCGGGTGCGCCATGCGCTGCATCTGCACCACGATCACCATGTAAAAGGGAATGAACATCAGGCCGCACAGGTTGACGGTAATCATGCCCGCACGAATCTGCCCGAGATTGTCGCGATAGAAGTTGGCAACTTCCTGCGCAGTCAGTGTCGGGGACGGCGGCGGAATGACGCCGGCAACACCGAAGGCGCTCAGCAGCACAACGCCAAAAACCGGCACCAGCCACAAACAGATGCGCTGATCTGTCAGGTTCATGAAATGGCCTCACTTGCCAAAGCACATGCGGACACGTGCACCGTACATCCCTGCGCTACGTTCCAAAAGCTGCACCTGCGCGCTTTGTGTCCAGGTTTCAACGCTTCGGCCAATCATCAACGTTTCCCGCAGGGACGGGGCAGCGGAACGGGCAGGGGCAGGGCCAGCAGCACGTTGCTGCGGGCTCGCGCGCCTGGCGCGGCCGTTACGGCTTGCGAAGCAGATTTCGGCGGAACTGCCCGGGCGTCAAACCCGTGGCGCGGCGGAAGGCGAAGCAGAAGTTGGAGTTGGATGAGAATCCCAAGGCATAGGCGACCGATGTGACGCTTTGGTCTGCGGCCAGAAGCCGCTTGGCGTGCGCCATCTGACTGTTGGCCACATACTCGCCAATCGAGCATCCCCGGCTTTGGCGGAAACCGCGCGTCAATTGACGAACAGATACTCGACACAGCGTGGCCAGCACGTTCAGGGTGGGTGCCGCATGCACCTCCTTCAGCCGTTCGTCGATCAGCCGCAATTGCCAGGAGGCAAGTCCGCCGCGAACCTGGCGTTCGGTGACCCCGGCGCCGTGTCGGACCAGCTCGATCGCCAGCTGCCTGGCCAGCAGGTCGGCCAACATCTTGCTTGCGAAGCCCGGCTCCCGTGTCTCTGCGGCCAGTTGCAGGAGGAGGCTGCGAATCTTCGCGTCCCGGACATCGAGGCTGGCCATGAGATGCTGATCGGTCAGCTCCGGTTGGCGGTCGAACAACTCGAGGACGACGTCCGCGCGCAGTTGGCAGATGATCGAGGTCAGCGACCTGTCTTCGTCGCTCCTGGCGTACAAGTCCACGGCGGGGGGCACCACGAACAGATCACCGATGCGCTCAAAACGATGGGGACCCCATTGATCGCGGAAGCAGGCGCGCGCACTGCGATGGCGCGAAGTCAGACAGAGCTCGACACGAAACTGTCCATCGACGCGCAACTTGCTGTCAGGGCGACCGAAAAAATGGTAGTGGACGAGTTGGGCGGTCGCAGCTGGCACGCTCAGCTGCGCTGCAATTTCTATTGCGCCGTTGGCAGGTCGGTCCGTCATCTCAATGCCTGATTCCTCGTGCCGCCCCCACGCACTTCCGCGGCCTGTTCCCGGTACGGTAGCTTGCCTGAACCCCGCGGCGCGGACCTGCAGATATGGGCAAGCTGCATTTCAGGCATGGGCAAGCGCGGCCGCAAGACCCGCCATTGAGGGGTCTACAGGCTGAATCGCTTGCGTTTGCCGTCATCCCGGTGGAACGCCTGGGCGCAAATCCTTGACAAGGTTGCTGCCGGTACGTACAAAAAACCAAGCTGAGGCGTGTACCGCCGAGGCGAGTGTAACGCGTGCGTTGCACGGGTGTCCGCGCGAGCGGCACCCTGGACCGTCGGGTGAGCAGGCGAATGCCTGCGCAGAGGGGGCTATGCAGATTCTCTATACTTATTCCGGTCGTGATGTCGCCGAGTCTCGGCGCACCCTTGCAAATATGGTGCACAACGAGTTCACCGACGGTGATATCGACGTCGAGCCGCCCGTGGGCGAAGTGCGCTCTTTCATCCGCAAAGGGCTGAACCAACCCATCACTTTCATGCGGTCCATCAACGGCACCGGGATCTCGTTCCGGCGTTGCTGGCACCACATCCACTCTCGAAAAGCGGCCGTCCGCCTGCTCTATTTCATTTACCAGGGCGAGCTGCAGGTAGTGAATTCGGCGGGCTCCTACACGGTCAAACCCGGGCGCTGCGCTCTCATCAACGCCGATGAGCCGTTCTATACCCGCTGCCCCGTGGGTGAGCGCGGCAGCTTTGAATGTGCTCTGGCGGTTGTGCCGGAGCACCTGGTGCTGTCGCACATGCCCTGGGCCAAACTGCTCAACACGTCATTCGAAGTTGGAGCGGGGCAGCGCCAGGTCGTCACCGGCCTCCTCAATCTTCTGTGCTTCGAAGGCGACCATATGAGCCGCCGCACGGCTGAGCCACTGGCTGAAGCTTTCCTGCAATCGATCTCCGACAGCATCGGCGATCACATCGCGAGCAGCACTCCTTCCGGCAGCCTGGTCGACAAGCGGTTTGCTGACATCCAGGCCTGCATACAGAAGTACCTGACTTGCGCGGATCTCACCTGTGACCGGGTTGCGGCCTATTGCGGCATTTCGCCGCGGTATCTTTGTTATGTATTGAAAGCTAACAATACTTCCTTTTCCGATCTGCTCTGGAGCCAGCGCCTGCCCAAGGCGCGTGAATGGCTGATAGCGGATTCGTTCCAGCGTTACCCCATTCACAAGATCGCCTCCATGGCGGGCTTCAAGAGCGCGGCGCATTTCAGCCGCATGTTCAAGTCCACCTACAGCGTATCGCCGAAGGAATATCGGGCGAATCATTCGGGTGCGGAAACCGGGGCGTTGGCTGGCGGGGACCGGGAGTCACACTAGGCGGCTCGCGACTGCGGTAGGGCGGCAGCCTCGAATGCTTCGAGGAGGGTTCGGAGCCTCGACTGGTACGCGCTCAGCGACGCGTCCTTGACCGGGCCGTAGCCACTGATCTCGGCTGCAGCCCGCGCCAGATCGACGGCGGCCGGCAGGTTTGCCTGGTTGAGCCGGTCGGTAATCCCGCTGATCAGCGCACGATAGTCCTCGATGAGACGCCGCTCCATGCGGCGCTCTGCGGTGTAGCCGAACGGATCGAAGGCGGTCCCACGTAGTCCCCGCAGCACAGCGAGGACCCTGAACAAACTGACAATCCACCCGCCGAAGGCGCGTTTTCTCGGCCGGCCCGACGAGTCATGTCCCGGAAGCAGTGGCGGGGCCAGGTGGAACGTCATTCTGAAGTCCCCTGAGAACTGATCTCGCACGCGTTGCATGAAGCTGGGGTCCGTGTACAGGCGCGCCACTTCGTATTCGTCCTTGTAGGCCATGAGGCGGGCGAGGGTGAGAGCCACTTCCCGCACAAAGACGTCGCCGTCCCTGATCTGACGTAGCTTGACGCGGCCGCGCACGTCGTTCACGAAGTCGCGGTAGGCGCCCGCATACCGTTCATCCTGATAGGCTGTCAGAAGGCGTGTCCGGCTCGCGAGGACATCGTCAATCGTTGCAAGAGGAACGTCAGCCTTTGGCCCCTCGATCTCCCGCGCCAACGCCTCGGGTGCATGAGCTGCCAGACGTCCCAGCGCGAACGTGCGCAGGTTCCCGTCCACGAAGGTCCCGTTCAGCCGGATCGCCTCCCGGATCGAAGCCAGCGAGACCGGCAGCAGCCCTTGCTGCGCCGCGTAACCCAACATCAGGATATTGGTGCCGATGCTGTCGCCGGTCAGCGCGGTGGCGAGCTTGCTCGCAGGCAACTCAAAGAGCCGCCCGCCGCCGATCGCCTCGCAGATCGACGCGCGCATCGCGTCCTCGCCGAGCTGCAGATTCTTGTTGGTCTGGAATTCGCCCGTGGGTGAGACATCGGTGTTGAGAATCGCCGCAGTGCGGCCCGGGCGCACGGTTTTCAGCACCGGCAGGCCGGAGCCGACGATCATGTCGCAAGCTATGAGGACGTCTGTCATTCCCTCGCTCAACCGCGAGGTATAGATGCCCTTGGGATCCGGACCGATGCGGATGTGGCTGGTGACGGCGCCACCCTTCTGGGCCATGCCAGTCATATCGAGGATAGTGCAACCCTTCCCGTCCAGATGCGCGGCCATTCCAACGAGTGCGCCGATCGTCAGGACGCCCGTTCCGCCGATGCCGCCTACGAGGATGTTATATCCATTGGCATCCAGCTCAGCGATCGGCGGCTCTGGCAGATTCGCAAGCAATTCGTCCAAGCGGGGGCGAGCCGGTGCGGCTGGCGCCGCGTCGGGTCGCCCGGCAGTGCCGGCGGCCCGGACTGCGATCTTCGCGCCTGTCACCGTGACGAATGAGGGGCAGAAGCCCTTCACACAGCTGTAGTCCTTGTTGCAGCTGGACTGATCGATCCTGCGTTTGCGTCCGAATTCGGTCTCGAGCGGCTGTACGCTGAGGCAATTCGACTGCACGGAACAATCCCCGCAACCCTCGCATACATCCGGGTTGATGAAGACACGCTGGCTGGGATCGGCCAGCAGCCCGCGTTTGCGGCGGCGGCGCTTCTCGGCCGCGCAGGTCTGCTCGTAGACGATCG